>Ga0070735_10000865_pt1 | contig 30684 bp, 27 predicted proteins | sample Coa_R1_FD_66443 | JGI IMG/M metagenome (GOLD analysis project Ga0070735, IMG submission 66443) | Surface soil microbial communities from Centralia Pennsylvania, which are recovering from an underground coalmine fire - Coalmine... | ecosystem: Environmental > Terrestrial > Soil > Unclassified ...
GGGTTCAACCCATCGACGGCAGCGCCGCACATGCACTGACGCACTTCACGGATCAGACGATCCTGGCGTTCGGGTGGTCGCCCGACGGGGCGCGGCTAGCACTCTTCCGCGGTGTCACGACGAGCGACATCGTCCTGCTGAAGGGAATCCGCTAGAACGCGATCAGCCGTACAGACCCGCTGGAACGATGCCGCCGACGATCGGCGCGACCGCGGGAATCCACGCGTAGCTCCAGTCGGACGGACCTTCGCCCGGAACCGGCAGAATCGCGTGCGCGATGCGCGGATCGGGATCGCGCGCGGGATTGCTCGCGTACCCGGAACATCCTCAGCGAAGGGAAACTCTCAAATCGTGCCGGTTGCGGGATTTGCGGTAGGTCTCGACGTCAAGGTGCTTCCGCACACCTTGCTCAGACTGGAGGCGGGGGTGGTCGGATTCGCTGGCTTACCAAACGGCAGCCGACTGGTGATGATTGACCGCCTGTTCCCGATGTCGCCCGTGTGGTCCATTGAAGCGGGCGGCGGCATCCTCACCTCGAATGAGGGCAGCGCCGCGGGCGGGCCCTCCTCAACGGGCGGCACCTACACGCTTGGCGTCCGAGCCCAGCGTGATGGCGTGTTTATGCGTTTTGCCTTTACGCCGATCACGGCCCCCTTTGCCACTCCGTGGCAAGCCGGGCGTCGGTTCATTCCGGCTGTCGGCCTGAGCGTCGGGAAAGTGTTCTAAGTCAGCCGGAACACGCAATCAACGAGATCACCACCGAGACCTCGAAGTCGCCGATCCCATGCAACAGAATCGGCGTTCGGGTGGCGACTCTCGCCGGCCTCTGGATCTCGCGTCGATGGCTGGCGTCGACCGTGCGGCGAACGAGTGCCCGCGTACGGCATCGCCGGACGCTGCAGACACGCACCCCGTCAGTCGACCTCCAGGCAGCACAGATGCCGGCTGGAGGATACGAACAACCAGTGCCCACAACAAAGGGAACCGAAGTGATGCGATCGTTGTCCGCCTCTAGACACTGATGGGACTATGTGACAGTCTCTCCGCATGACCATCATCCTCTTTCTGGCGCTCGCGCTCGTTGCGGGATTGCTCATCAGGACCCGATGGGCATTGTTCCTCCCGCTCGTGATGGGAGCGTGCGCTGCGCTGGCGATCGCCGCCAGCGGACGTGACCTCAGCGACACGCCAATCCCCTTCCTAATCGTGGTGTGCACGCTCGTCATGGTCGGAGGCCAAGCGTTGCGGTCGCGTGACGTTTCGCCGATCTCGTAAGCGGCGCCTAGGGCCCGCCGGCGCTTCTGAGGCGAGGCAGCTGGCCTCGCGCTCCGCTTTCTGCCCTGCGTTCCACGCGTCGAGCTTGGCCTCGTCTTCGGCAGCATCGCCTGGTCCTAAATCGCGAATCGGCGGTACGCGCGAGTTCTTCTGCGGCTCGAAGAGGGCCACGAACCGCGCACGGGGCCTGTTCTTCGGCTGCTCGAGCCGTTCCAGATGCGGAGATGTCTGAAGAACCGTCCCTCGGCGTTGAGACAATACGGTTCTCGTTCACGCACGAACTCACGTACCTGACGCCACCGGACAAGACGACTCCGACGCCGCTCTCGGCCAGTCCGCGCAATTGAACGGCGTGTTCAATGCCCGGTCGTACTGGCGCTCTCTGGTGCAGAGCTTCACTGCGGATATGGCGCTCCCTCGCATCACTGTTCCCGTGTATCGCGGCGATCTCGGGCCGAGGCATCAACACGCGCTGCCGATTACTCCGCCTCAATTGCCATCGGCAGCTCCTCACGGGAAGCCGCCGACACGCGAGAAGAAGACACGGAGGAATGTTTCACGGAAGAAGCGTTGAGGTGTGTTGAGCACAGGGTGAGCCGAGGCCGAAGTTCGACGGTTTGCGAGAGAGACCGCGCCAAGAAAGTTGCGGCACACCGACATCCGCTCTGCCAGCGACGTCCTGATCAGCCGACGCGCGCCTACTCGGCGCGGAGCGAGGAGACCGGATCGACGCGCGCGGCCCGCCGGGCCGGCAGCCACGCGGCAGCCGCGCCGACAGCCAGCAGTCCCAGCGCGGACGCGGCCAGCACGCGCAGATCGCCGGCGTGAATCCCGAACAGTTGTGAGCTGAGGATCCGGCCCGACACCCAAGCCAAGCCAAGCCCGGCCACGACACCTGAAGCCATGATCGCGGCGGTGCGACCGAGGACGAGCTGAACGAGGCGGTTAGGCGCCGCGCCGAGCGCCGACCGGATCCCGATCTCGCGCGTGCGGCGCACGACGGCGTACGCCGTCACCGCGCCGAGACCGACCGCCGCGACGAGCATCGACAACACGCCGAAGATCAGAAACACTGTCGATCCGAGACGCCACGGCCTCAGCATTCCCTGGAACACCTCATCGAAGGCTGTCGCGCTGACGTACGGCAGGTCAGGGCCGGCGGCTTGCGCTTCGCGTCGCAGCGACGCGAGCGCGCGGTCGGGGTCCACGTTCGTTCGCACGAGCAGCGCGCGGTTCGACGTGATGTCGGACTGCTCGATCGGTAGGTAGCACGCAGACGGGCCCTTCTCGGGTTGATCAAGCGATGCGAACAGCCGCGCATCGGCCACGATGCCGACCACGCGCGTGCACGGCTTCTTTCGACCTCCCACATAGATGCATCCTCCGAGGGCCGATCGGCTAGGCCAGTAGTTCCGCGCCATCGACTGGGAGATCACGGCGACCGGAGGTCTCCCCTTTTGGTTGTCGTCGTCGGTGAAGAGCCGCCCGGCGACGAGCCGCATCCCCATGACAGCGAAGAACGACGGATCGACGCCGTTGAAGCTCGGGAGCAGGCCCGTCTCCGAGCTGACCGGCCCCTCGAGATGCTTGCCGTCGACATCGGGCAGGAAGTAAACGTTCTCTAGCATCGGCACATTCGCGACGAGCGCGGTCGACTCGACGACCGGCAGCCGGGCGATGCGCTCCTGCATGCGACGGTGGACGACCTCGTTATCATTTGGGCGGCCGATCTCGAAGAGGTTGGTCCTCACGACCGCCACGTGACCGGTGTGGATGCCGAAGTCCTGGTGTTCGGCGTTCCACAGGCTCGCCACGAAGAGCGCCGCGGCGACAATCGCGGGAAGCGAGAGCGCCACCTGCAATCCGGCGAACAGGTCGAGCAAACGCGACGGGCGCTTGACCGGCGATTGGCCCGGGTTGAGCGCGCGCCGGGTGGTGAGCCGGATGGCGGGCGCAGCCCCGAGGAGGAACGCGGCGGCGATACAGAAGCCGACAGTGATCGCCAGCAGGCGCGGGTCGAGCGGCGACGCAACGGCCGCGGCGCGCGCCATGAACAAGCGGCGCATGACGCTGCCGCCCACCAGCACGACGATCCACGCGAGGACCCCGGCCGCCGCCGCCAGCAGCGCGGCCTCCGACATGACCTCGCGCAGCAGCCGCGGCCGGCTCGCGCCAAGCGCCGTCTTCACCACGAATTCGCGCTCGCGGAGCAGTCCGCGTACGAGCAGCAGATTGGCCACGTTCCCGCACGTGATGAGGAGCACGAGGATCGACATCCCCGCGACGAGCACCTCGACACGGCTGCCGAGCGCGGCGCCGGGCGCGCGCGCCGGCCGCAAGTCCCCCAGCCGGACCTGTCGAGACCGCTCCCACGGCTGCGTGTGCGTGGCGCGATAGAGCGCGGTCGCTCGCGTATTCACGCGATCGCGATTAACGTCCGGTCGGAGGCGCGCGACGTCGTGCAGCAGGAAGGGCTGCCTTTGCCAGCCGGCGCCATATGCGAACTCGGCGCGCTGGGCGAGCGGCAGCCAGACGTCCGCGGCTTCTCCGATCCCGGTGAAACCGCGTGGGGCCACCGCGATGATCGTGTAGGTCCCCCCGGCGAGCGCGAGCGGCTTGCCCACAACATCCGGCGACGCGCCGTAGTCCTGGCGCCACAGGGCGTTGCTGATCACCGCGACATCGCGCTGTCGCGGACTCGACCAGGCAGCCCAGGATCCGACGGCGGGACGGACACCGAGCACGTCGAAATAGTCCGAACTGGCATCGGTGGCGGTGATGCGGCGCGCGGCGGGGCCCCGGCCGAGGGTCAACTCATCGTGCTCGCGGTAGGCCGCTGTGGACTCGATCTCGTCATGGAGAGTGGCAATCGCTTGAACAGTGGCGTAGTCCGTGAACGCCGCGTACTGGCCAATGCCGCCGACGTAGACGAGTGCGACGCGATCAGGATCCGCGACGCCCGAGGGCGCGCGCAGCAGCAGGCGATCGAGGATGTCGGCCATGACGACGGCCGACCCGATGCCCAGCGCGAGGATCACCAGCGCGCCGGCTGAGAGGAGCGGCGTCGACGACAGGCGTCTGAGGGCCTGGCGAACGTCTCCTGCGATTCCACCCATGGCGCCCCCTTCGCTCTAAGCCGGGCGGCGCGCCGAAGCGCGCTGGTGTCCGAAGTATGCCACAGGCGCAATCGACCGCTGCATGCTGCCTCTTGTGAGAACTCGGGACACAACCGGATTTGTGAGCCGCTGCCTCAGCAGCGTCAGTACCGCAAACGCTCAGAAGGTGGTGGGAAGAAAGGATTCGCTATTGACACGGAAATCGCGGGTCAATCGTTTACCGCGATTTCGAATCGCTCGAATCGCTTAATCCGTTCAAAAGCTCGGTACGAGGTACATGCGGGGTACACAGAAGCCGGTGCGACGGTCCTCGCGAATCCGCCGCTCATCCGATATCACGTGGACATCATTGTGATTGGATCTCGACCGAATTCGAATCTCTTCATCCCGCCTTGCTGGGACGGGGATCGACTGGCTCAGAGATGCGTCGGCCATTTCTGCCGACCATGGAAGACAGCGATGACCTCGAGCCGGTCACCGCGGAGCCTGTATGGAATCACATATCGTGTGCCCGGGACGACCAGTTCCCGTGTGCCTCCGACCCGACCGGGGCGGCCGAGATTCGGCAGCTCCACGAGCCGCTCGACCGCGTCGAGCAGAGTACTGGCGATTCCGTTGGCGGCGTTGGGGTTGTCGCGCGCAATGTATGAACGGATGTGAGCGAGATGTTCGATCGCCCGCGGCGACCAGACGATGATCACGCTCGAGGCGCCTTTCGCTCACGTTTGCGGCCCCAGGAGCGAAGCCAGTTCGCGACATCCTTGTGGGGGACGCCCCGGCCTTCATCGAGCTCTTTAAGCCCTATCTGAATTTCGTCGAGCTGCCAGCTTTCTGCGTCGACGAAGGCAGCTATGGCTTCGGCGGCCAGAAACGATTTCGATCGGCGCGCGCGTTTGGCGAGCGCCTCAAGCCGCTTCTTGGTGTCCACATCGATCCGAATCGATAGAGTAGTGCTCATGTGTGGTTGGCTGTAATGAGATGTGTACACACTAGCACAAAGGCCGGTGCCGTCTAACAACTTGAAGCCCACCAGAAAGCCGTTGCATAAGCCCTGCACACGAGCGAAGCGGGTACACGAGCTGGGTGCCCCTCCACGAGGAAGCCTCACCTTCCAAATTGCTTGTGTCGTAAGGCTTTAGGAGTTGGTGCGGAAGAAAAGGATTTGAACCCTTTCCCCGCGTTTGATTAACTCACTGATGGCGTGTGACTTCTGGCTCTAACTGATTCGGGTTCAGCGTGATCCGGCCCTCGATCGTCTCCTCATGCGTGTGCGCTGGAATCGACCGCCGCCGTGGAGACATTTTGGAGACGCGATCGACGGGCGTGATTCCTTCTTGCGGCGTGGCAGCCAAAACGGTGTCGTTCTCCCCTGCTATCGCTGGTCCGATTCGTCCGGCTGCTCGCGCCCGGCCTTGCGCAGGTACTTCAGCAAGTCCTCGGCTTCGCACTGCCGGCGCGCCGTTCCGAGAACTCGCGGGGCGTCTGGATGACGCCGACCTGTTCGGCGACCGCCGCCGCGATGAACTGATTCAGCGACACGCCATCCGCCTTGGCGAGTCTCGCTGCCGCCGTCTTCACCGAAGTCGGCAGCTTCAACGGATACGTAGGTTCAAAGTCTCGAACATTATGCGTGACAAGCGCGTCGGCGCTCCCGTTCACCGCTGCTTCTAACACCAGTTCGTCCGTCGGATCCGACAAGTGCGGCCGCCAGCGGAAGTTCACCTCAACCGCCTCGGCAGCACTGACCAGTGCCGCAAGAAACCCACCGACGTCCTCTCGCAGCTTCCACGCCTGGTTTCCGTCGCGCATTGTCGGAAGATCAGGCGGATCGCATGCGAATCATAGGAGCGCAATCCGGTCCCGGGCAGGCCGCGATCATCTTGGCGAAGTTGTCCACAACATCGTGCTGTGTTGCACCTCGAACCAGACGAACCCGTAGTGCCTGCGCACCTCGCAGTAGAGGCCCGGGTCGAACGTGCTGATGATGAAGCTGGTGACCTACTTGCCGCTGAAGACCGGCTCCTTGGCCTTGTTAAAGAACGGCGGCTTGTAGCTCGCGCTGACGTACGACTTCCAGCCCCAGTCGCGCGAATCGACGGCCGTCGGCTCCGCGCCCCAGACGCCAGTGACCAGGTTTCCGGGCCCGCGCCGGCCGCCGCGGCCCAATTCGGGCTCCTGCTTCGCGTCCGGCTGCTGTGGGGAACGCGACGAATCCGACGCAGGAGCGCGCACGTGCCAAGCGAACGGAGTGAAGGCCACACAGTCATTCGCATAAGATACCGCGAGAGTCGGCGTCAAATGAGGCCACAGCGATCGAGATCCATGACCACGTCCCGGGCCGTCGGATCCCAGCTAGGGTTCATGTCGAGCAGATTCACAAAGAGTCGTCGGCCAGCGTCCGTGATCGGGCAAAATGCTGGCGAAGGATCCGCCGTGATTGTCGTTCAAGACTAGATACGAAGGGGGAGGGCATGAAGTCTGTCGTCGCGCGGCGTTCGTTTTTCAAGACGCTCGGTCTCAGCGCGGCCGGTGCGATGGCCCTGAAAGGAAACGCGGCTGCGGACGCGGCCGCCAGCTTCGTCCAGGCCGGCGTCAAGCGCGCCTCCGAGCCATCAGCGCTGAAAATCACCGACCTCCGTATCGCCGTCGTCACGGACGCGCCGTTCACGTGCCCTCTGATCCGGGTCGACACGAATCAGGGACTTGTGGGATGGGGCGAGGTACGGGACGGTGCGAGCGAGACCTACGCGCTCATTCTGAAGAGCCGCATCCTCGGCGAGAACCCCTGCAACATCGACAGGATCTTTCGCAAAATCAAACAGTTCGGCGCTCCGTCGCGGCAGGCCGGCGGCGTGTGCGGGGTTGAGATGGCGATGATGGATCTCGCGGGCAAGGCCTGGGGCGTTCCCTGCTGGCAGATGCTCGGCGGAAGATTCCGCGATCGCGTCCGGCTCTACGCGGACACGGTCGAGCGCGAAACCGCGAAGGAACAGGGAGAGATGCTGAAGGCCCGCATGGCTCGCGGCCTCACGTTCCTGAAGCAGGACGTTGGAATCAATCTGCTGGCCAACGTCCCGGGCGCACTCTCGATGCCGTCCGGGACCAATGCCGGCCTCGGCGACAAGGTGATGCATCCGTTCGCCGGCATCCAGATCACGGACAAGGGCATCGCGTGGCTCTCCGACTGGATCGGCCAGATTCGCGAGACGATCGGCATGGAGATTCCGCTCGCCACGGATCACTTCGGCCACATCGGCGTCAACAGCTGCATCCGGCTCGCCCGCGCGATGGAGAAATGGAACCTCGCGTGGATGGAAGACATGGTGCCGTGGGAGTTCCCCGATCTACTCCGGCAGATCAAGGAGTCGACGACGACGCCGATCCTGACGGGTGAAGATATTTATCTGAAGGAAGGGTTCGCCACGCTGATCAACGCGGGCGCTGTCGACATGATTCATCCGGACCTGGCGACCGCGGGCGGCCTGATCGAAACCAAGAAGATCGGCGACTACGCCATGGAGCACGGCGTCGCCATGGCGATGCATTTCGCCGGCACGCCCGTCTCATTTATGGCGAACGTGCACTGCGCAGCAGCGAACGAAAACTTCGTCGCGCTCGAACACCATTCGCTCGACGTTCCGTGGTGGGAAACCCTCGTGCGGACAACGGACGGTCAGCCGCTGATCGAAAAGGGCTTTGCAATCGTCCCGGACACGCCGGGGCTGGGCGTGGAGCTCAACGAAGACGCCGTGCGCCACCACTTGCGGCCGGACTCCGCGTACTTCAAGCCGACGCCGGAGTGGGACAAGGAGCGCAGCAACGACCGTCGCTGGAGCTGAGCAATGTCGGTCGATGCGTCAACCGCCAACAGACGCCGGCATTGGCGACGGTGATCATCTGTAACTCTTTCGGATCTCTTCGAGCCGTCTTTTCAAGTACTCCTCGTATTCCTTCTTGAGCACTGGATCCGCTGGCGAGCTATAGATGTCACGCGACTTGTACTTGCCTTCTGCGAATTTCATTTTCGTCCACTCGTCGTGAATGTGGATGATGTCCGCGTTGTCGACCACCGGCTGCACAAGCGTCGGGGGGATGAAGTAGACGCCCTCGCTGTCGCCGAACACGAGATCCCCGGGCATGACGGTTGCCTTCCCGATGCGCACGGGAACGTTGATGCCGGTGATGATTACGTTTGAGATCGGGCTGGGGTGCGTCCGCCGGAAGTACGCGGGCATGTCCATTTCCTGGATGGCATCAAGATCCCTTATCGCCCCGTCCACGACGATGCCCGCACCTTTCGCGGCTTTCATGATGTAGTAGAAGAGGTTGTCGCCGACGATCGTGCCTCCGTCTCCCTGGCCAAACAGATCGACCACGAGCACGTCACCAGGCTGTAGCATGTCGATCGCAACCTGGTTGTACATGCGGCCGAGACCTTCCGCCTGCGCCTTCGCGTTGATCACGCTGTCGAGATCCGGACGCAGCGGCATGAACTGGACGGTGAAGGCGCGGCCAACCAGCCTTTTGGCTGGGTGGAGGACCTGGAAGCCATCCTCGTACTGATTGCGAAATCCCTTGCCGGGCAGGATCGCGAACACTTCTTCGGCGGACATTGCCCTCGCGCGCTCGATAAGGGCATCAGGCACTTTGGGGCGGCCATCGGGGAACCGCTCGAAAGGATTCTGCGCGGTGTATTCGATCATCTGATCGCGCGTCAGCGTGAAGAGTTGCGCGTCAGCGACCGCGGACACCAGCACTCCTGCGACCACCGCGGTTGTCACTGCAGCGAGGCGTGTGCTCCGTTGCGCCATGATGCTCCTTCCATTCGCCACCCTTGTGTTCCGCTTCACGAGGCAGGCAGCGGCGGTTCATCATCGCACCGGCCATGGCCGGCACGCAAAACGTGGGAGACGCTGAGCAGACTCACCGCTCCGACACGACCGCCTGCAGCATGGCGCGTGTGTACCCGACGTTGAAGGCGAACGCGGCGTAGCCGCCGCCACCGGGATACTGCGGCCGGAAGTCCGGCCGCTCGCGATCGTAATCGATGCCGCGCGGATGCTCAGGATAAATGAGCCGCGCGTACTTCTGCCTCACGAGTTCCTTCATGACGGCGAACATGTCGTTCTCACCTTCGTCAAGGAAGACCTCGGTGTACCGCTCGTAGGGCTTCTGAACCTTTACGTTGCGGAAATGCATGTGGTTGATGCGGTCGCGCGATGCGAACCAGCGGCACACGTCGACAGGATCGCCGTTCATCTCACGGGTCACGCCGCAGTCGAATGTGATCCCGTTCGACGGGCTGTCCACGATCGCGAGCAGCTTCTTCCACCCGTCGATCGTCCCCATGATTTGCTGCGATCCTCGACTGAGCGGCGCCGGCGGATCGTTGGGATGTAATGCGAGGCGGACACCTGCCTTCTCCGCCTCCGGAACGACCGCCTTCAAAAAGTACGAGATGTTGGCCCACATCTCGTCGAGGGTATGGGTCCCTTCCTCGGCCAACGGCGGAAGATCTTTCATTCTCCCGTAGTCGAAGCCGGTCCACCCCGCGCCGGCGCGGCCGGGTTCCTCGAAGTATCCTTCCATCGCGCGATGCGCGTACCAGTTGTATTCGACGACGGGCAGGCCGACGCGGCCGGCTGCCTTGATCGACTGGATGACGCGCTCGATGTCCTGATCCTTCCCTGGACGGTTGTAGATCGCGTTTTGGAAGCCCACGATCATGAGATTGGCCAGCGTCAGGCCGTTGGCTTTGAGCGTGCCGATCATCTCCTGGAGCCGGGCCTCCTGCCAGGGAATCGGACCGCCGTTGGAGATCACGTGTTCGACACCAAGCTGACGAATGCGCCGTGCCGCCGCTGCTGCAGCATCAGCGGATGCGCCCAGAAGCGGACCGACGCCCGTGCCGGCGTCAAGGCAAATCTTGGGCAGGTCTCCACGTGGCTCCGCAGTCTGATGCGACTCCAGAGGCGAAACGCGAGTGACGGGGACCGCGAGGGCGGCAAGTCCGGCGGTCTTCAGAATATTCCGTCGCGATGGTTTGATGCCCATACGTATCCCTGAACTGGTGTGCATACTACCATCCGCGCAATTAGCTGAGAGCGAGGAGCGTGGAGCTCGCGCGACGCTTCGCGTATTTTGACCATACGCTGACCGAGCGCTGTCAGACGATAGCGAGCGGGAACTGAGGATCCCGCGCCCGTTCTAACTGCGGCACAGATGACTCGATAGCGGGACTCATTCGTGGTGACTCAACGAGGGGCGTCGAAACCTTCCAGCATCCAGAGGCTCTGCTTGGTCGACGTCGTGGGATAGAGGATGCTCTTGCCGTCCGGCGAGAGACTGAAACGTATGCCCGGCGTCAGATAGCTGCGTGGCGTGAAGTCCGGCCCAACGTCTCCGATCGTTGTCACTTGGTTGGTCGCGATCGCGAACGAGAAGAGAAATTGATGATCGCCTTCGCTGCGGATTCCGTACAGCGTCTTGCCGTCCTTCGAAAAAACCAGATGTGCGGTTTTCATCTGGCCAAGCGCGCGGATGGATTTGCCGTCCGGAGTGATTAGGTGCCAGCCGGCCTCGTCCTCGAAGACAATCCACTCGCCGTCGGGGGACCAGTCCGGCAGGGCCTCAGCGGCTCTCGAATGCAATTCGATGGGGGTGGCCTGGCCGCTGGTCTTACAGATCATCACGGAATGGATACCTTTGCTGGATTGCAGATAGGCGACACGACCGCCATCCGGAGACCAGGCGCCCATGAATTCGTCCCCGCTGGTGACGTTGGTCAGTCGAACCGCAGATCCGCCTGCCGTCGAGGAAATCCAGATGACAGCTTCGCCAGTGGCAATTCGTGTGTAGGCGAGGCGGTCCGCCGTCGGTGATAGCGAGGGCCCCATAAAGAAATCTGTGGCCCCGGGTGGAAACAGCGACGGCGTGACGATCGGGCGATCGGTGCCATCGCCGTCACGCAGCCAGATCTCGTGCTCCCCGTTCTGGTCGGTCTGGTAGGCGAACCTGTCCACTCTTCGCGCCCAGGCAGGCATTCCCACACGCCTCTGCGATCCGATCAGCGTTCGGACCGACGCGTTGGTAAGCGATGCCGAGACCAGAGCGAAATTGTGCGTGGATTCCTGAAACAGAATCTGCTTGCCATCGGGGGAGACGGCCGGGTCGGTTTCCTCAAACAATCCTGTGGTCAACGGTACCCGGACGCCATCGACAGTGTTGAGGATCCAGAGGTGCTGAATATCGCCCTGGCTTTTCTTGAGCGAAATCGCGATGTGCCGGCTGTCGGGAAAGCCTGAGAACGTCGGCGTCTGGCTGAACCGTGGCAGGCTCTTTAAGATGAGCTCGGGAGGTCGCGCGCCCGCAGGATACGGAAGACTCCACGCTTGTTCCTCGGCGTTTCCATTAAAGAAGTACACCAGGCGAGAGCCGTCAGGCATGAAGTTGACATAGGGTTGGTTCTCAAGCCGTCTGGTTTCGAAGGGCGCCGGCGAATAGGGAATGAGCGGCGCGCCGACTGGTGAAGAAATGGCCACCGACCACACACCCTCCTTGCTTCGCGTGACGACGGCGAGGACCTTTCCATCCGGAGAGACACTGAGATTGTCTTCACTATCCAGCGAAATGCCCATATCGGGCAGCGGCATGACGAACTCGGGCTCTCCGCCGGTGATGGAGACCGCAAACAGCGCTCGTTGTGGGCCACCGCCTTGCGGATTGTGCGCGGTCAGGAAGATGCGCTTCCCATCGGGCGACCAGCCGGCGGCATGCGCACGATCGGATACACGTGTGATCTGAGCCGCTACCGAGGCATTCAGGTAGCGGATGAAGATCTGCTGTGTGCCGTTCACTCGCGCCGAATAGGCAAAGGCCTTACCATCGGGAGACCAGCGGGCTTCACTTGGACCTTCCCGTGAAATTTCCATGGGCGTAAAACGGTAGTTCTCGATGCCGTGCGTTCTGGGTATGAGCAGGAGCGCGGCTCCGGCTCCGGCAAGGAGCCCGATGGCCGGAAGGGCGAAGAAAACCCAGTTGCGGCGAGGCGTGCCAGCGGGCGGGCTCGCAGAGGATTCAACGCTCGTGGTGAGCAGGTCGGAGATATGGTCCCGTTGGTTGCGGAGATCCTGAAACAGGTCGCGCGTCGAATCGTAGCGGGCGGCCGGGTCCTTGGCGAGGCAACGGTCGATCGTCCATCGCAGGGGCGCGGGAAGTCTGGCGTCAATCGGTTTGGATTCCTCAACCAGGATGGCGGTGAGGGTTTGCGGGGCGGATTCGCGCTCGAAAGCCCGTTGGCCGGTTGCTAACTCGTAGAGAATCAGACCGAAAGAGAACTGGTCCGACGGCGGTCCGGCCACTGCGCCGCGGGCCTGTTCCGGGCTCATATAGTTGACCGTGCCCAAGATCGTCCCAGGCGTGGTCTGGTTCATCGTCACGGATTCCCCAGCCGCCGCGACGGCGGACCGGTGGAGCGCAAGTCCGAAGTCCAGGATCTTGACCCGGCCTTCGGGCGTGAGCATGATGTTTTCCGGTTTGAGGTCGCGATGGACGATGCCGGCCGAGTGCGCAGCGGCGATGCCATCGGCGATCTGCACAGCGATTTTGAGGAGTTCCCGCACGGGGACCTGGCCACGACCTATGCGGTCGCGCAACGACTCGCCTTCGACCAGCTCGCTCACGATGAAGACGACGCCGTCTTCAGAGCCGATGTCAAAGATGGAGACGATGTTGGGGTGGTTGAGAGCCGCAACCGCTCGAGATTCGCGTTCAAACCGGGCCTGCCGCTCGGCATGGGCCACCGTCGATTCACGTAGTATCTTGATGGCCACGTCGCGACGGAGGCGGCCGTCGTGCCCACGGTAGACTTCCCCCATGCCACCTGCCCCGAGGAGCCCGAGAATCTCGTAGGGACCGAGACGTGTTCCGTTGGAAAGCGGCATGATGAAAAGCGCGTCAGTATAGCAGTCCATAGCGAATTAGGAATGGACTACGGCCCATTTCGATCTGCCTAGTGCTTACGCTCTGACAGGTCCAGCAGGTTGGCAATGGTGAGATGGCCGTCGTATGCCTGCGTTGCGCTATACTTTTCGGGACGGCCATGAGCATCAAAGTGACCTACAAGGATGGCGTGTTCGAGCCCCTGGAAGACGTGAAGGGTGCGCGTCCGGGGCAGCAGTACACGGTGTTCTCGGACGAGGAGCTCGACGAGATTCGTGAGACGCTCGGATGGCTGAAGGCCGCGGAGAAAAGTTTCGAGTTCTGGGACTACTCCGCGGATGCCGACTACGACACGCTATAGGCGCGGAGACATCGTTCTCGTCCCGTTTCCGTTCACGGATCTCAGCTCCTCGAAACGTCGTCCCGCCCTCGTCATCTCGCCGGACGCATTCAACGATCAGGATATCGTCGTGGCGGCGATCACATCGCAGCTCACGGAGCAACAGCACTCCCTCGCCATTCTGCAGCACGACTGTGTTGAAGGGATGCTGCCCAAGCCGTCGCTCGTCAAGCTGACCAAGCTCTTCACGATTCTTCGACGTTGATCGTCAAGAAACTCTGCGCGATTCGCCAGGAGAAGCTGACTGCAGTCCTGGACGGGCTCCGGCAGTTCTTCTCGTAACGCGATGGGAAAGACTCGCAAGCACACTCAGGCAAACGGTGTCGACGACGTTCGACCCGAATACCGGTTCGACTATTCGCGCGCGAAACCGAATCGATACGCTGCGTGTATGGCTCGGCCCGTCGTCGCCATCGTGCTCGACTCGGAAGTGGCCGCCGTATTCAAATCGTCGACGAAGGTGAACGCGCAACTACGGTCGGCGATTGCGGCGCGCAAGCGCCGAAAGCCGGGCACGAAGGCACGCGCTCGCCATCGGCGGGCGAGCTAGTCTCTTCGGTTGAGGTTGATCTGACCCAAACCATCTTAGGGATCGGCGCGTCCGTTCACGCCGGTTTGGGCCGTCGATCCTGCGGTGGAACAGAACGGTGTTGTCGGGATCGAACAAAACGAATCACTGGCCGTCGAAGCGAACCAAGCCGTTCTGGGTGCCGGCCCAGAGGTAACCTTCGTGTGTCTGGGCCAACGACGTCACCAGGCTGCTCGGGAGACCGTGGACGGCGTCCCACTCATCGATCAGATAGTCGCGCGACTGGGCGGCGGCGCCCGACGCCGTCATCAGGACGATGAGTCCGTTCAGCAATCTGGTCAGCACGGCCAGCCGCCAGTCACCTCGGGCCGGCGAGCCCATCGCGCAGCATCGCAATCGTCCGAGGCGCGTCGGCGGCGACGTTGGCGCTCGACGCCTCCACACTGATGAGGCCTGAGTAACCAATCGCGCGCAGGTTGCTGAAGAATCCCGCGTAGTCGTACTCGCTGGCGCTGAGCGGGAACACGCGCCCGTTCGGATTGGCCATGTGGAGATGCCGCACGTGTGAGCCGGCCCGCAGGATGACGGAGGGATCCTCCTTCACGCTCGCCATGTGGAAGAAATCGACGAGCAGCTGGAACGCTGGATCGTCCACGGCGTCCACCAGCGTGAGGCCCTCGGCGGCCGAGTTGATGATGTTGCTCTCCTCCGGACGCTGCGGCTCGATCGCGACGACGAGGCCGTTGGCTCGCGCGATCGGGGCGATTCGCCGTCCGAACGCGACGAGCTGATCGAATGCTGCGCTCTTGGAGAACCCGTCCGGCACGCGCCGGGCCCCGCCGCTGCCGAACCCGACGACGTGGACGCCGAGGCGGGCCAGCCGCGCGAACGCCCTGCTGACGTAGGCCGTCTCGTTCTCGGGCGTCGCCGGCTGCGGCCCGGTCAGGTTGATGCGATCGGGAAGGAACTGGTAGGCGCTCGGCGTCGGCAACCCGATCGCCTGGACTCGCGCTACCAACGCATCGAACTCGGCATCGGACAGCGCCGCGATCTCAACGGTGCGGACCTCGGCGAAGTCGAACCCCGCATGCTTGGCGACATCGATGTCCTTGAGCGCGACACAGTAGCCGACGAGCACGCGTCCGGCCGGCGTCACGCCATGCGGCGCCACAGTCGCTCCGACCAGGAGCATCGCGATCGCGAAAAATAGGGCGCGCATAGCGCGGCAGCATATATCAGCCTCGGCATTTTGGCGGAGACGTTGATTCGTCCGTACGGCGTCCGGCGTTCCGCCGCGCAGCAACGATTGCCCGGAGCTCGAGGCGCTCGATAACCTCTGGGGACTTCTGCGTTGCCGCAAAATACTCGAGAATAGCTGCGCTTGGACATCGCCGGACGCCATGGTTAGCCGAGCGCTAGGAACCGAGGGGTCAGACCAGCTGACGTGTACTCATGACTGACGCCATTCCTCAGATTCCCGAGGCTCCGCCTGCTTTGCGCGCGCGAGTCGGCACAGTTGACAACGCTGATCCCGTTCGTGGGAGCGGGCGCGTCGAAGCTCGCAGGATGTCCGGATTGGACTGCTCAGGTGAGTCTGATGAGGGATGACGGTTCGTCGTCGATTCTTCCCAGATAAGCGTAGAAGTCGCTGATGTCGACGACGTTCATTCGCGTGCGGTCTCGCGTGGACTCCACATCGTGTATCCCTCACGAACGAACCGTGGGGTGTCCGGCGATTCTTCGTGACCGATCCGAACGGCTCCGTCATCAACGTGATGAGTCATATCGAAGGAACCAAATCACACTAGACCGCCCGAGCCGCCGCTGAATTTCAACAGCGGACGGGACAAACCCCGCGCGCTCGAGGGGGAACGATGTCCGTCACGCAAGAAGCCGATCTAATAAACTAATCCGCTCGGCTTCGGCGCGTTGTTGTGGCTGTCGGCCGCAACCGTTATTCGCTGGATTCAAAGGCGGCACGTCGAATCATGTTCGGCGGACGCGTCGCTGCCAAAAGGCGCTTGGGTATGCGTTGGCTACTCGCCCCTACGTTTGTGATCACGCCTGACCGTCGCCCGCGTCCGAGCCAAGCTCGGGGACATCGGTGCCTATGCGTCAGCGCCAGGCGCGCCGCCGCAGTCGCTTGTCTTGATGGCAAAATTCGGCGTCATCGTCACTGAGTGGATCGGAGCGCCTCGATCTCGACGCGACGGCGATCCCATGCTGGAGCTCCCTACAGCAGAACTACGGTGTGAACTGCTGCACATCATGAGCATGATGAGTGAGAAGCTCATGCCGAGTGCCTGCGAAGTGGACATCGCCGGCACGGTCGCGATGTATGCGCTGCAGAAGGCGTCGGGATCACGCACTCCGCGGCGAGGAGACGGCAGGCGCCGCGACCGAAGGGCCGACCGGCGGCGCCGCGAAGCCCTGCGCTTTCTGGCCGAGATCGCGACCATGGCCCAACTCGATTACCGGGAACCGCTGAGCGTGTCCGCGATCCGCAGTTTAATGAACGCCTGCCTTGTCACGCCAATCCGCTTGGCTTCACGGTCGATTGCCCTTAGCAAGTCCACCGGAAAGTCGACATTGACGCGCTGCACGTCCCGGCCTGGACGCGTGGCATTGGCGTAGTCGAGATGCGCGCTGAGATCTTCGCCAGCCGCGTGCATCTCATCAAGGCGCGCGGCGCTCATTCGTTGCGTCTGAGAGGTACCGCGCTTCTTCGTCTGTTCGTGCGCGGCGGACCGAGATGATGCGGATCTTCTCATTGCGGTGTGTGATGAATGCAGACCAGGTCTTGTTGCCAATTCTTCCGATTACTTGAGAGCGCGGTTCGTCGCGAGTTCGAGCCGGAATCTCCAAACGATCGACATCCGACCAGATTTCCTTTGCCTCGTCGAAATCGATTCCATGCTTCAGCTTGTTCGACCTGGACTTCTCGGGATCGAACTCGAATTCGACAGCCACAGGTATAGAAATTATACCACTTATTGGCCGCATGCAAAGTTCTCGTGCTGCTCGGGGCAGATGCCGGATTGCGTTCGGGCATGCGGGCGCTGCGATGGCGCGACGTGAATCAGGAGACCAGGCAATTCTGTGTCGAGCGCAAGGATTAGCGCGAGGAGTTTATGGACCGCAGCCCTCAGTGCTACGGGATAGGAGACGCAGCGGAGAAACGTCTACGGGACGTACACACAGTGTCGGATCGGCGACCAGTCGACGGGAAGGGTGGTAGGCAGGTGGGACCGCTTAAGAGCGGGTGGGGCCTGCTTAATAAGAGGTCGGATGAAGTTATGAAGTGCCCCCGAGAGCCCCGCCGCGCGGACGCCCTGAGCGTCAACGGTCATCATGCCCGCTGTGAGTGAGCGGGTAGCAAGAGTCGCGAGAAGCGCCCAGTTGGTGCACTGTGGTGCACCATGGTGTAATATGATTGTCATGGCTACCGTCGAAAAAGGCGTCAGACAGAGCGTCACACTGCCGGCCCGCGTCGCCCGGCGGGTGAAATCGCTGGCCAAAACGAACGGCACAAGCGCCAACCGCATCCTTGTCGAGCTCATCGAGTCCGGTATCGAAGTCCGGGACCAGGAAAGAAAACGCTTCATCGACTTGGCAGACCGCTTGGCACGTTCACGCGATCCGGAAGAGCAGAGCCGCATCAAGGAAGAACTCGCGGTCATGACCTTTGGCGAGTGATGCCCCGGATCCAGTGGAGTGGTTTACCTCCTGCGCTCCGCGACCATCTTTTTGAACGACTCCGTGAGCGCAAGATCACCGCGGAAGACCTCTATCAGCTGAAGTTGTGGCGAGAATCGAATCCGTCCGAATCTGACGTACGGTCGAGGACGTCCTTCGGGACGACCTACCATATGAAGGTCGTCCTCAGCCACAGTCGGTCTGCGAGCGTGCTCGAAACGCATCCATCGAGACGAACATCGCCCGCTCAAGAAGCGGTAACTGCTTCTCGCTCGAAGAATTGCCGCGACCGGTATCGACGACACGGGGCGGCGCTCTGTGCCGCCCGCCATCCGGGTTTGGAGTTGCGACAGTACACAAACCCTGACGTGAGCGACCCCGCCAGACACCCGCGCGTCTGACCTTACGCGCGGAATTTGGGGGTCGCTCACGCCAGGGTTTGTCTGTCTCGTGTCGAGCGTCGATGTGCGCCATCGCGCGCACGAAATGCGCCGCCCTGACACCTCCGTCGGACCGCCGTCACCAACTGCCGGGATGACTCGGATCTGACGCCTGATCGCCCCGTCAATCTCGCCCGAATGCCAACCCGCCATCACGCGGATCGACGACGCCCCCTGTCGGGAATGGACGGCCGGGTCGCTTGTGTCAATCGCGGCCTTCGCGTACGCTGGTGTCATGTACGCGACGGCCGTCGTTGGCGGCAAGGTTGTCCGGTTCAAGCTCTCTCCGGCGCTGGCGCGAGCGCACCGCCAGAACCGGGGCAAAGCCATGACCGAGGCAGAGGCGGTTGCGTTCGTCGAAGCCAAGCGACGCGCACGGGCGTTGCGGCGCGCCAGGCCGTACCTTGCGAGTCGTCCTTGACACCTGCATCCTGAAGCTCGCGACCTTCACGGGCGAGAACAACGCCTCGGCGCTCGTCTACGAGCTCGCACGCGCCGGTCTCATGGAGGCGTGGCTCACGCCGGCGATCCTCGAAGAGTATGCCGACGTACTTGGCGATCATCCGGAGTTTGTCGCGGAGATTGTCGAGAACTTCCCCGTGTGCTATCCGCTGACTGAGCTCAGTGTCATTCGGCACGAACCCGACAACCGTTTTCTCGAGTGCGCGCTTGCCGCGAACGCCGAATTCATCGTCACGGTCAACACCGCTCCCGGGCACTTCGACCGGAAGCAATATCAAACAGTCAATGTGGCGAGACCCAGAGAATTCCTCAACGTCCCGGAGGTGGGACGACTGTGAAGAAACTGATTCGAGCGTGAATCCAGCTATCGCTCCGGCGATTGATTGTGCGGGAGCGCTTCGCGGGCGCGTCAAGGGTTCGCTTCGCCGCTCCGCGCCCTTGACCCGCCCGGCGCGCTCCCGTTAAGTCGCAATTACCGGAGCGACGATCGAGATGTCGCCAGTTGCCATGCGTCCAGAGTACCGGCTCGATTATTCCTGCGCGAAACCGAATCGATTTGCAGCACGTCTGGCTCGCCCAGTCATCGCCATCGTGCTCGACTCGGATGTGGCCACTGTACTCACGTCGTCGACGAAAGTGAACACGCAACTACGGTCGGCGATTGCCGCACGCAAGCGTCGGAAACCGACCACAAAGGCGCGCGCTCGCCATCGGCGGACGAGCTAACTCCATCGGTCGAGGTTGACGGCCATAACGGTCGGCCGTAATCTGTTCGTATCTCGCTGGTGCTGTTTCAGCACCCCCTCCGCATCGCCCGATGCGGAGCACGTTCGCCCTGACGACCCAGGTCCTCAGCTCGAACGCATTCCAAAAAAGACGTCAGGTGCATTCGTTGCTCATAGTGCAGCGACAACCGCCCGGACGCGAAAAAGAAGACCGTCGGCATTCAGCGGCGCGACTGCGAAACGATCGCGCCAGCCGACTGGCAGTCTTGACTGACTCGCGACGCAATCAGCCAGTCAACGAACTTCGGGTGGGACATCGACGACCGCTGAAATCGTCCCCCACACCGCTCGGACGATCGCTCCCTGCGGCCCGATGTCGGCACACAGCCTTCATCCGCGCTTCGCCTCCCCAGCGCGCGGAACACGCGCGTTGGGGCGAGCGCGAATCCCCAACCCATCCGGAATCGCCCGTCACACACGGGCACGCGCGGAGGAGCCTATGGAGATCTGGTTGACTGTGGCGGAAGGTGCAGAACACGCGGGCGTCAGCCGCGACACGATCTACACCGCCTGCGAGCGCGGCGAGCTGCGCAACGCGCGCATCGGCGGCCGGCGATCGATTCGTCTCAAGCCGGAATGGATCGACGCATGGTTGGAGCGGCGTGCCACAGGAACAGTCGCGGCGCGCACAAACGCGCAGGGAGGTTCGGACCATGGAACCGATCGCGCGAACGCATGACACGCGGACACACGATGAGACCAGCGAAGGACGGTGGTGGACCGCACGACGCGCGGCGGCGTACGTCGGCGCGGGACCGAAGGAGATCTACAAAGCCGTGCGAGCGGGCAAGCTGAAAGCCGTCCGTCTCAGCGAGCGCGGCGACATCCGCACGACCCGCGAATGGGTCGATGAGTGGATGGAGCAGAAGCTGCGGGAACGGCACGTGATGTAGATTCGGACGAAGAAGGAGGCGCGTATGAACACACGAGGTACGCGTCGGCTTCGCGATGGGCGCGAAGTCGACGTCGGCCGCAACGATGGACTGCGAAAAGTCTGTCGTTGCGGCCGGCACAAGTGGGGGAAGTGTCCACACCCGTGGCACTTCAGCTTTCAGTGGGAAGGAGAGCACTATCGGTTCTCGCTCGATCGTCAGCTGGGGAAAAAGCTGACGAAGAACGAGGCCGAGGCCGAGGCGGAACGATTACGAACCGCGATCCGCGCCGGCGAATTCCAGACGGCGCAGGCTCGCGCGCATCAGCCGAAGCCACCGCAAGAGGCGCCGGTGACCTTCCGGCAGTTCGCGGACGACTGGCGAGCACGCCGGGGGTATCAGCTCGTGAGTCCCGCCGACAACGATGGTCGTCTAAAGCTCATTTGCGCGTTTGTTCTGCCAGGAACGAAACCGTCGATGACTTTCGGCGAGAAGACTGTCACGGACATCACGACGGGTGACATCGAGGCGTACCGACATTACCGCCGCACGCAAACGCGCTCGGCGGTGACGATCAATCACGACCTCAAGCTGCTGCGAAAGATGTTCACGTGGGGCATTCGCGAGCGGCTGCTGACGGATACACCCTTCAAGGTCAGTGGTGAAGCCGTGATTCGCCTCGATCTGGAATCGCCGCGTGAAGAACGGCTCACCGATCGCGAAGCAGAACGTAAGCTGTTTCAAGCGACGTCGCCGCACGTGCGCGGCGTGATCACCGCGATGCTCGAGACATGCTGCCGGCCGGGCGAGATCCTCTCGCTCCAATGGCAGGACGTCGACTTGGAGACGCGCGAGTTGACAATTCGCGCGGACAAGACGAAAACGCGCCAGGTGCGGCGGCTGCCGATCTCTGGTCGGTTGCTCGCCGTCCTGGAAATGCGTCGCCTCGATCCTTCAGGCAAGCCGTTTCCGCCGGAAGCGTATGTCTTCGGCAATCGACTCGGCGAGCGCATCAAGTCGATTCGGACGGCTTGGGAGCGTGCGCGGGATGCCGCCGGACTCAAGGGGGTGCAGCTTCGCGATCTGCGGCACGAGGCGGCGTCCAGGTTCGAGGAGGCCGGCGTGCTCACGACTGACGTGTCGAAGTTCCTGGGGCACCACAGCCTCACGACAACGACGCGTTACCTCAACACGACCAGTCGCCGGCTGCGCCTCGCGCTGCTGCGAGTCGAGCTGGCCAGAGAGAAGTCCGAGAGTCTTGCAAATTCTTGCAAAGAGCCCTCGGAATCCCGCCATCACGCAGACGACGGCGAGCCGTCGTCCCCGCCTAGCAAGTCACTGCCTTCGTAGCGTTTAGGAGATGGTGCGGAAGAAAGGATTTGAACCCTTTTAAACGCGATTTTTAAAATCACTGATGGCGTGTGACTTCTGGCGCCAACTGATTTAAGTCCAACTCGTTCCAGGCATCGCCCGTGTCCCTTCGGGTCCTCGCGAGTGCACTGGAATCGGCCGCAGTCGTGGAGACATTTTGGAGACGGTCCACGCGTCCCCGTTTAAGCTCTGCGCGAACGAGGAGCTCACACTCGACTTTTGCAGGGCGTGCGGCACTCTTCATCCTCGTCGCTGCCGCGCGAGTCCTCCGGATCTCTTTAACACCATGTGTTGACGAGGAGTTGCTCCCACCATGGGAGCGCGCTATACTGATGCCCAGTGCGGATCATTGCCCGCCGCGCGCTGCGAGAATTCTGGGAACGACATGCGGATGCGGAGCAGCCGTTGCGGGCTTGGTACCACGATGTGCGGCGCGCCGACTGGAAAATGCCCGACGATGTGAAACGCGTTTATGCGTCTGCGAGCATCGTCGGGGAGAACCGCTTGGTGTTCAATATCGGTGGCAATAAGTACCGCCTCGTCGTTGCCGTTAACTATCAGTACCGGATTTGCTACGTCCGATTCATCGGCACGCATCAGGCGTACGACCGCATCGACGTCGCAACCGTGTGAGGTTCTTTCATGCAGATTCGCCCCATCAAAACCAAAGCTGACCACCGAGCTGCGCTGAAGGAGATCGAGCGATTGATGGACGCGAAGCCGGGCACGCCGGCTGGCGACCGCCTCGAGATTCTGACGACGTTGGTCGAACGCTACGAATCCGAGCATGAACCGATCGAACCGCCGGATCCGATTGCCGCGCTCCTCTACTACATGGAGAGCCGTGGCCTCACCCGGCGGGATCTGGAACCGTACTTGGGGAGTCGTGCTCGTGTGGCAGAGGTTCTCAACCGCCGGCGCCCGCTCACCATCGATATGATCCGCAAGCTGCACAACGGCCTTGGCATCTCCGCAGAGGTATTGATTCGGCCATACAGCGTTCGTGGTTCCGCGGCTTAGCGATATTTGATCTTCACGACGCCGATCTCTCCAGGTATCGACGCACAAGCGCACCCACTCGGCGTCGTACAACAAAAAAAGCCAGTGCGATCACTTGCTGCATCGCGGCGCAATCTGTCACTTGTTGGTCAACCCGAGTGTACCCGCCAGTCACATAGCCAGAACTGGAATCGAAAAAGATAGTCGTTTTCGCAATTACAGAGTGCTGAGGCCGTCATCCCGCCTTTTCCGATCGCAGCCGACTCTCTCTCCCCTACCGTGTGCGGTCATCCCGCTCAATGGCTCTTCGAGTCTAATCGTCGCCGATGGTTCCCGGAGAACTGGCAAAAGAGTGGCGAGGCTACTCGCGGCATTCGCCGGCGTTCCAGGCTGCGATGAATTCACTCGACTTCATGATGCGTATTGAGGGGAGCAGCGCCCGAATCGCGGCCACGTGCTGGAGCAAGTCTTTCGTGTCGATGGTGATGAAGTAGCCGCATCGGCCGTTTGGCCCGGTGGCAAACGCCAGTGCGCGCGCGTCACTTTTCCGAGGCCAATTGCCTCGAGTTGACCGACAACTTCTTCGTCGATGTCGCTCATCAAGGGGTACGAGATGAATCCCCGATGGCCATCATCGAGCTGCGCAAAACCCAACAACACCGGGGATGACTCCACGGCAGACACCGTCGCGCCACCAGCCTCCAGGCGAGCGCGTTGCAATGCATCCGCGGTCCGCTGCTCCTCGGCCTTCGTCACAGGCGTGGTCACGCGTTTGATGCGTCCGGCCTCATGGAGACGCTCGATGTCTTCCGTGGCCGTCATTTCCTCGGGCGGACGCAGTCTTTTTCAGTTCGGCCCGAATGCCGGACACGGACACGCTCCCGACTCCTCGCTCTGGGGTTATGATGGCGGGACCGCACGTGACAGTCTGTTCGAATTGCGGCGTGGATGTCTCCGCCGGCAGCCGTTTCTGCGCCGCCTGCGGCCGTTCCGTTTCGAGTGAGCCTTCCCTGACCAGAACCACGCCCACTGACGAGCGGGTACCCTACCGCGTCATCCCCGCGGCTGAACGACCACTTGAGGCTCGCGCGCGATTCGCGTCCGATGCCGACGGGTTGGCGCCTGGAACCGTGCTCGCCGGCCGGTACCGGATCCTGACGTTTATTGGCCGGGGCGGAATGGGCGAGGTGTATCGCGCGGATGACTTGATGCTCGGCCAGCCCGTGGCTCTGAAGTTTCTCCCGCGCGGGCTCGATCAGCAATCGGATCGCTTCACACGGTTTCTCGCCGAGGTGCGCACGGCCCGTCAGGTGTCGCACCCCAATGTCTGCCGCGTCTACGACATCGTCCAGTCCGAGGCGCGCACCTTTCTGGCGATGGAGTACATCGACGGCGAGGATCTGTCGTCGTTGCTGCGTCGCATCGGACGTCTGCCGCCCGACAATGCCACCGAGATCGCGCGTCAGGTGTGCGCAGGGTTGACGGCTGCGCACGAGAAGGGCGTGCTCCACCGCGATCTGAAGCCCGCCAATGTGATGCTCGACGGCCGCGGCCGCGCCCGGCTGACCGATTTCGGTCTCGCTGGCGCCGACGCCGGCGAACCGAGCCTGGCTGGAACGCTGGTGAACATGGCGCCGGAGCAGCTGCGTGGCGATCCCGCGTCGGTGCGGACCGAGGTGTATGCGCTCGGGCTGATCGTGCACGAGTTGTTCACCGGCCGGCGAGTGTTTGACGCGTCTTCGCTGGCCGAACTCCACGCGCTCCACGAACGGACCGATACGGCGGCGTTGTCGACGGGCTTTGCCGATGTGAATCCTGCCGTCGATCTGGTGATTCGTCGATGTCTGGATTGCGACCCGTCTAAGCGGCCGGCGTCGGCCCTGGAAGTGGCGACAGCGTTGCCGGGCGGGGACCCGTTGGCCGCGGCGCTCGCCGCCGGCGAGACGCCTGCGCCCATGCTCGTTGCGGCGGCCGGAGGCGAGGGCGCGTTGCGGCCGGGTGTGGCGGTCTCGCTCCTCTCCGCCGTCGTTGCGCTGCTGGTGGCGGTGGCATTCCTGCAGCCTCGTGCGCAGAACTATGCGGCCGCCCCGGCGGACGGCCCGGACCTGCTGGCCGGGCGCGCGCGCGATCTGCTCCAGCGCGTGACGAACACCTTGCCTCCCGCCGACAGCGCCAGAGCGTTTTTTGAAGACGACGATGTCATCGCCTGGATGGCGTCGCGAGGTCGGGCGTTTGTGACCGCCCACCTGGGCGGTGAACGGCCGACGCCGATCGGGTTCTGGTACCGCGACAGCCCGGCTCCGATGCTGCCGGTCGCCAGGTTCGTTGACGTCGGCGGTGTGGTCAAGGCCGACGATCCGCCGATGACCACCTCAGGCATGCGCCGCGTGGTGTTCGACGCACGCGGGAACCTGCTTGAATTGGTCGTCGTGCCGCCGCAAGTCGAGTCCGGCGGTCCTGACACGGCCGGGCCGGACTGGACGCCGCTGTTTGCTGCGGCCGGCCTCGACCGCGCAAGATTCGCGCTCTCGCCGCCACAGTGGCTGCCCCCCGGCGCGTTTGATCGGCGCGCAAGCTGGTCCGGTCCCGCACCCGAACAGAACGGCGTCACACTGCATGTCGAAGGGGCGTCGTACCGAGGGAGCCCCGTGTGGTTTCAGGTCGTTGGCCCGTGGAGCCGTCCGGCGCGTCAACTGGCTGCCGCGGTGACGCGTCGCGAGCGCGCCGGCGAAGTGTTCCTCACGACGATCTTTCTTCTTCTGCTCGCCATCTGTGTCGGTCTCGCGCGACGTAATCTCCGGCTGGGCCGCGGCGACCGTCAGGGAGCGTCGCGTCTGGCAGTCTATGTATTCGTCATCGCCATGGCCGGCTGGCTGTTTGGCGGCACGCATGTGCCCACGCTCTACGAGGTCTATTTGTTCTCTTCCCACGCCGGGTCGTCGCTGTTCATAGCGGCGCTCATCTGGACGACGTACGTGGCGCTCGAGCCCATCGTGCGGCGGTCCTGGCCAAACGTGAATATCGGGTGGAACCGTCTGCTGGCCGGCAAGACGTCCGATGCCCGTGTCGGACGTGACGTGCTCGTTGGTGTCGCGGTCGGCCTGTTCGTCCTGGCGTGTGACACACTCATTCTCGTGAGCCACCCGAATGCGTTGGCCGACCAACCGCCTCTCCTAAGACCCGGTGGTCTCACGAGCGTCAGCGGCGCCGTCGCGCACGTCATGGCGGTGCAGGTCAGCGCTATCTACGTGAGCTTGGCGGTCTGCTTGATCTATGTCGCGAGCTACGCAGTCACGCGTCGCCACTGGCTGGCAGGTGGCGCGATCGTCGTAGTGTACGTTGCCCTCAGTCTTCTCGAGAGTACTGACGCAGTGTCTTTGGCCCGGCTGATGCTGATCGCCACCGTTCAGGTTCTTGTGCTGACGCGATTCGGACTGCTGGCGGCCACGGCGTTCTGGTACGCCAGCTCCGTGGTCAGCGATCTTCCGGTCACCGCCGATTTCACTCGGTGGTACGCCGGCACGGGCTTGATCGCGGTAGTGGTCGTCTTGAGTTTGGGGGTGTGGGCGTTCCGCGTCTCACTCGGCGGCCGACACCTGCTGCGAGAAGTCTGACTGCGATTCGGGACGAGCCACTCGTCATTCGGCGGTTTGGCGCGAACGACATCATCATGCGCCGATGCGCGGAAGATCCGAGGCGCGAACGTCGACGCGCCGGCCCTTCGAAAATGCCAAACACGGGAAGCCGCATGCGCCTAGTCGGCCCTAGACGCGTGCCCGCCCAGATTTCTGCCGCCACGGCCCGCGTAATCAGCGTTTGAGTGATTTGAATCGTACCGAGTTTATCGGAGGGCTCTTTCTGAGACAGGATGGAGCCCATGGGACGACCAAGCAAATACTCCCCGGAATTGCGTGAGCGCGCTGTCCGACTCGTGTTCGAGCAGGCCAGTGACCACCCGTCGCAGTGGGCGGCGATTCGATCGGTCGGCGACAAACTGGGCATCCGCATCGAGTCGTCGCGGCGCTGGGTGCGCCAGGCCGAGCGCGATCGCGGCGAGCGGCCCGGGCTCACGACCGAGGAACGCACGCGCCTGAAACAGCTCGAACGGGAAAATTTCGAATTGCGCCGCGCCAATGAGATCTTGAAGAAGGCGGCGGCGTTTTTCGCGCAGGCGGAGCTCGACCGCCGACCGAAATAATGGTCACCTTCATTGATCAGCATCGCGAGCTGTATGGAGTCGAGCCGATCTGCGCCGTCCTGCCGATCGCTCCGTCCACCTATTTCCTGCGGACACGGCAGCAGCAGGATGCGACGACGCGGTCGGCGCGCATGCGGCGGGATGCCGAGCGGCGCGCCGCCATTCAGCGCGTGTGGGACGCCCACCACCAGGTCTATGGCCCGCGGAAGGTGTGGAAACAATTGCGCCGCGAGGGCCACGTGGTCGCGCGGTGCACGGTCGAGCGCCTGATGCGCGCCATGGGGCTGAAGGGCGTCAGCCGCGGGCGCGCGTGGACCCGCACCACGCACGCGGAGCCGGCCGTCGCGCGCCCGACCGATCTCGTCGATCGCCAGTTCACGGCGACCCGGCCGAATCAGCTGTGGGTCGCGGATTTTACCTATGTCGCGACGTGGCGCGGCTTCGTCTATGTCGCGTTCGTGATCGACGTCTTCGCGCGGCGGATCGTCGGCTGGCGCGTCTCGGCGTCCCTGGCGACCGACTTCGTCCTCGATGCGCTCGAGCAGGCGATCTACGATCGACGCGACACCGGCCTCGCGGAGGTCGTGCATCACAGCGATCGCGGCACGCAATATCTCTCGATGCGCTATACCGATCGGCTGACGGAGGCGGGCATCGAGCCGTCCGTCGGGAGTCGCGGCGACTCGTATGACAACGCGCTCGCCGAATCGATCATCGGCCTGTTCAAGACGGAGGTGATTCAACGCCAGGGGCCGTGGCGCGATCGCGAGCGCGTCGAATTCGCGACGCTCACCTGGGTGGATTGGTTCAACACGCGCCGGCTCTTCGGACCGATCGGCTACGTGCCGCCGGCGGAATATGAGGCGCGCTATTATGCCGACCGGCGTGAGTCCGCCACGATCGACGAGACCGTGGCCGGGGGGATGCTGCAGCCTGCCTCGACCGACGCGCGTCGATCCTGGGGCATCCTAGGAGGTCGAGTTTGACGGGATCACCACGGAATGCACCAGGGTGCCTCGTTTCACGACGGGGCGCTCGCCGGCATCCCCGTCCCTACACCATGGCTGACCCGAACGCCGCCGAGCGCCTCTCTGGTGCTCTTCGATCGTTGCTCAACGAGATGCGGTTACGAACGAGCACACGTACGCGTCTTACTCACACCAACAGCTCTCCGACAAACCCGGGGTGGTTCAGATTCGCCGCGTGACGCCGCCCGCGCTTTTGTGAAGTCAGTTCGAACTGTTTAGGACAACGCAGTCGAGAAGGCGGGACTGACGGGGCTTCAGCTCCGCGACCTGCGCCACGAGGCGGGTTCACGGTTTGACGAAGCAGGCGTGCCCATGAACTACGTGAGCAAGATGCTCGGGCACGCGAACCTGACAACGACGAGCCAATATCTGAATGTCCAGCGGCGGGAACTGCATCGAGCCGTCGAAAAAGCTCGAAGCGCATCAGAAAGGCGTTGCACAAGGGTTGCACACCAGCGGACAGAATGCACAAGCGGGTGTGCCCCAGCCTGAGGAATCCTCACCCCCGAAATCACTTGTGTCGTAAAGCTTTAGCAGGTGGTGCGGAAGAAAGGATTTGAACCTTCACGACCTTGCGGCCACAAGCTCCTGAGGCAGTCCAAACGGTCTGGCCGATCATAGCCGACCGTGTCCTGTCGTCTACGTACATCCCGCGTCGTGGCCGTTCATCGACGTCCGTGGCCGATGCTTTCCGGGAAACTGGCAAGAACTGGCAACGCACCTGTCTCGTGGAACCGTCGCCTTTCACCAGCGTTGGTCCGAGTCGCCTAGCCTATTGCCGTCGCCATTGTTTCGTGCGAGGCACGTAAGTCCACACTTCGCAGCCCTGCCGACACCGGAAGATCCCCTCGCGGTCCGACTCAGGCGCACCGAGGACGTTTGCACCGTGCCCGTACCATTCCAGCGGTCGATCACAGTTGCCGCATCGCTTCCGATCCGGCACAGGTCCGTTCATGTCCATGCACACACCTCGTTTCTCACGGTGCCACGATGCCACGGACTTGGCAATGGCGGCGCACAATCGGAACCGCGGACGTCCTTCGCAGAATTAAGCACCCGTCCTCGAGTTCGGCACAAGGCACGCGGGACGATCTGGTTGGAAGGCTGGCGACGTGCACCAACGGTCGAGTGGCTTCACGGCGAGTCCGACGCCGCTGAACCCGTCTTCCTCGCGGGAGTGGTCTGCCCGATCCTTGGACGCGGGTCCGGGCCGAATCAGTCACTTGTGTGAGTCGTCGCGGATCCCGTGCGAGATCGGGTGAGCGGACCGATCGGCTCATCCCGCCACTCGATAGTCGGCGATTTCAGTCGTGCCCTGTGTCGAACAAACTCCGGAACCCGCCCAGACCAGACTCGGTCGTCGGGGTGCATTCTGCGCGTCTATGACGGCCGTCAACGACGCTGCGCGCCGCTTGGCGGTGCCGGCAGCTGGCCGGCCTCCTTGAATGCCGTGTCGCTCTGGGTAAACAGCTCAAACGGCCGAATGCTGTCTTGTTTGGCGGGATCGTCGACGTCCGGTCCGAACACTTCACGATCGTGCGGGCGAACGACCCATGAACACCAGAATGCAAGGCCCGCGACGACTGTGCCCGGTGGCGGATCGGGAGGTCGCAACACAGACAACTGGTTGATTAGACAAAGTCGCTCGTCGATGAGCCGCTCCCCTCCGGCGTCCGCCTGTTTGCCGCGGATTCCGGGCCGAAAGCCTAACGGGCAGTGGCCTCGGCTTATTGGGTCACGCGGAGGGCGACGAGCGTGCGCCTTTGGTGCGAGGCGACGATCGATGTCAGCTCAATCACGTAGTCGCCCGCGCCGAGCGGTGCAAGCGTCACGTCGGCCGTCAGCCAGCGCTGGCCTGACCCGGTGTCTGTGCGGTCGCCCACTGTCACAGGAACGGCTGTCTTCGTGCCGTTGCGATCGAGGAGTGCGCCGATCCATACCGGCGACTCGGGACTCGCTTCCAGTTCGAGATGCACACGATCGCTCCGCGGAAAGATGTGGGCGCGTGCGGGCTGCAGCTGATTGCCCGTGGACGGACCACGATGGAATAGCGACGGCTCGCCAGGGCCGCGCGCGGCCGGTCGTCCCTGCGCTCGCGCGTCGCTTTCGATCGTTCCGAGCGCACGGCCGATTGCCGCCTTCTCTTCCGAAACCGGCAGATCGGCCGCCGCGCGCGCCGCATTCACCTCCGCAGCGGAGGCGGCACGATAGCCCTGCCGCGCCCGCACGACGACGCCCGGCCGTTTCGATCGGACTTTGATGGTTCGGTACTGGCCATCGAGCTTTGGGTTCGTCGAGTAGTAGCCGATCAGGTAGTACGACGTGAGATCGTCGGCGATTCTTCTGAATTCCTTGGACAGATCGTTCGAATAGAGAAGCGCGATGCCGTTCGTGTTCGTGGACAGCATTTCGAGCGACACGGTCCGCGGGTTGTGGACCGGATCGTACTCAATAAGGCCAGCGGGGTTGATCGTGTAGAAGCTGACGTTGGCCCGGTTCGCTTCTCCGATGATGTCTCGCAAGTAGGTGTCATCCTCGAGGTTTGCGAGCGTGTAGCGGTCCTTGTCGCACTC
>Ga0070735_10000866_pt1 | contig 30676 bp, 23 predicted proteins | sample Coa_R1_FD_66443 | JGI IMG/M metagenome (GOLD analysis project Ga0070735, IMG submission 66443) | Surface soil microbial communities from Centralia Pennsylvania, which are recovering from an underground coalmine fire - Coalmine... | ecosystem: Environmental > Terrestrial > Soil > Unclassified ...
TGCATGTCGTTTTCTACGAACATTTCGCCCAAAGGCCCGAGGAGGAAATCGGTGCTCTCTTTGCCTACCTCGGCAAAAACTTTGACGATCGAGTGTTTGACGCAATCAAGCGTCCATCTGAAGTTACCTCCGACTACTCAGCAATTGTGACAGGCAAGAACGTCGTTGACAGCTGGCGAGACGAGGTCACGCAGGAAGAGCTGCGCACGGCGATTCGCATCCTGGAGATTTTTGGACTCAACGAGATCTACTCAGAGGATAGTATGCCGGATACGCGAGGAGTCTCAAGGTTTCTCCAAAGGCATAGCACGTCCGTGGCACGGGTGAAATATGAACCCGCCAATCAATCACAGGAGAGGAACTAACTCCTTGGGCAGTGCCCAAAGCGGCGATTTCGAAAATTATCCAACCTTTCACCACGTGGGCTACGTCGTGAAATCGATTGGGGATATAGCGACAAGTTTTGCGCAGTCCCTAAATCTCTTCTGGGATGGGGAAATCTTTTACGATCCGCTGCAGGGCGTCCGCGTTGCCTTTTTCCAGCCGACCCGTCCGCAAAATCCCACGATCGAGTTAGTGGAACCAGTAGGGAAGGAATCGCCCGTCTATAGATTCCTTCAGCGTGGAGGAGGATTCCACCATCTCTGTTACGAGGTCAACTCTTTAGAGGCGCAACTTCGTTCGGTCAGATCGAACGGCGACCTAGTCGTTCGCAAACCTCTGCCCGCTACCGCTTTCGGAGGACGCCAAATCACCTGGGTCTACACCAGAAACAAAGTGCTCATCGAATATCTGGAGCGAGTCCTCACCGAGAGATCCGCGCTTCGACAATCCTGACGGCATCCGCGATTGAGCGGGCACCTTCCATATCTTCGGCTGAAAGTTCAATCTGAAATCTAGCCTCCAGTGCCAACACGAAGTTCAGGTGTTGGATAGAATCCCAGTTTTCGAGCGTGTCAGGTGAAGAGTCAGCGGTGACCTCCTTTTCTTCGGTCTGGAAAGTCTCAGCTGCAAGTTGACGAACCTCTTTGAATACGCTCTCATCCATCACACGGTGGCCTCAGCCTCGAGTAACTCGATCCAGGCCGGCCAAGGTACATTCCCTCGTTGCAAATCAAGTTGCCAGGCAACGCCTTCGGAAGTTTCATCGAGTGGAGCAAATCCGTTATCACGAAAAAAAGTATGGGCTGGCCGGTTCTTTTTCGTGGGGATAAAACGTCCCTTCAAATGCCGCATGCCGCGTTGTCGCGCTTCTTCAACGATACGCGCCAACAAAGCAGTCTCGATTCCCCTCCCGATAACACGGCAACTTAACAAGAACGTTTCGATCTCGCACGTATCCTGTGAATCGATTGTAAAAGCTACTCCGACTAGCCCATTATCGGCATAGCGATCAATGACGCGAATCGTGTAGGCCCTCCAGCCGGAGCGCGTCGCAAATGCTTGAATCTGTTGCTCGCTATAGCGGCGCGTTGTCAGATTGAACTGGTTCGTTTTTTGTGTCAATTGCGCAACCCGCGTGAGTGTCAGCGGTGTAATCGCTTGAATGACAACTCGTTGGTGAAGAAAATGATAAAATTCTTCTAAAGTTTTCGATTGCGATCTCAGCTCGAGCGCTCGTTCATGGGCGGCGTAATACAAACTACGTTCGCGGTCCTCTTCTGAGAGTGCGAGCCTCTCAAACGCCGGGAAGTTCCGTACGATACTTTCGAATTGAGTGGGGTTCTCCGGTAGCTCTACAATCTGCACCTCAGGGAGTACTGAACGTACCTGTTGGCGTTCAACGGGATTGTCATCCACAAAAGCGATCGACTCAAGACCGACGTTCAGCTCGGAGGCGATCGCGCGGAGATTGCTTACTTTGTCGTTCCAATTGATTCTCAGGGCAGCAAAATCCTCACGCTTCAACAGCATCTCCGGATGTTTGTCAAAAGCCTCCATGGCGTCGTCAATATTGTTCTTGCTGCATACGGCAAGCAGCAAACCACGTTCGCGAAGATCGAGCAACGCTTGTTGGAGCGACCTGTACGCGGCGCCTGGATATTCCTTCCCGAGTTTGATGCCCGCAAGTCCGTCTTCGCCGATAACACCGCCCCACAGCGTATTATCAAGATCCACAGCGACGAGCTTGGCTATTCTGCCGCTGATTGGATGGAGGAATTTCAACCACTCCTGTGCCAGAAGGCGGTGAAATTCAGATCGAATGGGCAGACGCACCGCTTCCCATTTTGCCTCATCCCGCCAATTTAGGCTGCCAACGCGAGAGATGAGCCCGTCATAGTCGAGCGTGTAGACGCCCTTTTGACGACATGCCAAGCGACGCAGCTCATCGTTGATTCTGCCAATTATTGCCATTTGGCTGACTAGAGTTTGGTTGTCGAGAATTCCTTGGTTCGGATACGCGGGTCGCTCCAGCAAATGAACGACGAGATACCTTGCGCTATGAGCTCGAAATGTCTCAATCAGTTGTTGAAAGTGGCTGACGACGCGCTGCATAAGTCCTTGAGCAACTGCATCAGGGGTTCGAGCCGACCACGTCCAAAGCTCCGGCGCGACATCGCTCGTCAGCACAGCGAGAAACACGACATCCGGATCGAATTGGTAGAGCCCGCTTTCGGGATTTAGCATATCCTGCGCGTATGCATTGAAGGGGCCAAGACGCAAAGTGACGTCAATACCATTGACGAAGGCCGCGGCGCGACAGACATTCTCCAACGGCTCCAGCGTAAAGGAACGTTCGATAGCAACTTTGCACGGGCGAAGGCTGAGGCCGGACCGTATCAGTTTGTAACGAGAAACGACAAAGGCCGCAGAAGAAGGATCACTCCTCCAGAGCTGCGCGATCTCGTATTCCGCCTCAAGGGGCTTACCGTCTGCGATGAGCCGATCCACATGGGAACGCTGATCAGAAGAACTCATCATCAAGAAACTGACTCTACTGTTGAATCGCCGCCCGCTGACCACGCGAATAAGACGTCGTACTGCTCATGCATTCCTTCAGGTTTTGCCCACCGCTCGATAGTGTGACTTAGAATACGACCACATAGACCGTGATAGATGTGCTTTTCGTCAGCCGATCTGATGAGACCCGTCATAGAGCAGCCGGCATATGAAGGGATATGATCAAAACGCTGTCGCGATCTGACTTTCTAGACTTGAACGCACGACCAACGTGAAGTCATGCAAGCGACACGCTCCGCTTGCGTTTGGAAAGAAGGTAGCAATGCATTCCCGGGTCGCGGCTGTCAATCGTTCCATCGCGGTCGTCCTCGTGTTTTTGTCCCTGTTGACGATCGGGTGCTCGGGCTCTCAAGCAGTGACCGGTACGCCACCGCAGCCGCGACTGGACCACCCGTTTGCTGCGGCAAGCGCCGCCGCACAGGTCACAATCACCGGTACCACAACCTCCATCGTGTCACCCACCGAGTTTAGCTACCAAACCGGGAGCACGTACGGCCACGTTCCGGTGTTGTATTCTGCATCGATGGTGGTGCCCTCCGGTACGACAATCCAAGTTGGACAACCGGTTACCGTAACTGGCGCCTTCAACGGACAGCACCAGTTGGTCGCCACACTGATCGCTTTGGGGTTATCCGGTTCCGTAACTTCGATTGTGTCGTCCACCCAGTTCATCTACCAAACGGCGGGGCCGAGTGGCCATGTTCCCGTGTTATATACCGAATCAATCGTCGTGCCCGCCGGTTCGACGATCAAAGTCGGACAGTCAGTTTCAGTCATGGGGTCATTCAACAGCCGCAACCAACTTGTTGCGACGGCAGTGACGCTGGGATCATCGACACCTCCGCCCTCACCCACACCCACACCCACACCCACACCATCGTTGTCACCCACGCCAACCCCCTCTCCAACGTCAGTCGCAAGCGGCCTATACCACATTGCCACCTGGGCAGCGGACAGCGCCTTTGGACAAGGTGGCGGGGTCTCGGCTGCCAACGTGAATCAACTGGTGACATACGCCGTGGGCGACGATAAATCGGTGGGGGATTGCCACGCTGGCTCCGGCTGTAAGTCGGTGTTCTACCTCGATCCAAATCATGTCTGGAATAACAGCCCGTCATCGTGTGTGTCCCATCCAGACGCCGACGTGGTGGCGGCTGCCTCAGAGAGCTGGTTCGTTCACGATACAGGGTTCAGCGATGCAGCTCATCGAGTTCACGGCAAGGATTCGTCAGGGTGTTCGATTTGGGAGATGAATCCTAACTCCGCGGGCCTGCAAGCTTGGTGGCGCAATTATTTGCGAACTCATGCGAACAGTTATGACGGCTACCTTATTGATAATGATATTATGGACGTCATCGATGCCGGCTACTTTCCGAGCGGCGGCGGGTGCGATCCCTGGCCCTCGTATTGCACCTCGACGCAAGAGATCGCAAGCAATGCTGCGGAAGTGGCAGCGCGAGCTAACTTCGTCAACGCGATGAGCCACAGCGACGGCAGCCCGATGCACTTCTTTTTCCAGCAGGCATCATTTAATATTCCGCTCGATCTTAGTGGTTTCGCAGCGACGAACAGATTCGTGGGTTTGTCGTGCGAAGGTTGCGTCTCCACAACGGCGAGTCCGTTGCGTCCGAGCTTGTACGCATCGGTCTTGAACGAAATGGCTGCAGTGAACGCGACCTCCGGGGCTTACCTGCTGATTTCCAAAGGCAACTCACCTGCAGGCAGCGCTACCCAGCTGGCTCAGCGCATGGTAACGGTTAGCATCGCTTGGCTGGGCTACAGCGAGGGCCATACAATTGTTCGAGCGAATCTTGAAAGCAACACGAACAATCTGGCGATCTGGCCTGAAGAACTCGTTTATCCTGCAGGGCCGCTGCAGAGCATGCACTCGGGGGCGATCGACCTTATGGTGCAGCCTGGTGTTTGGCGCCGTGAATTCAGAACGTGCTATCAAAAAGGAGTTCCAATTGGTCCCTGCGCCGTGATCGTCAATGCGAATGGATTCGCCGTGACCGTCAAATCGTCGTGGCTGCAGCAGGCCTACCGGCACATTATCACTCTAGCTGGCGGCGACGTGCTATCCGGAGGAACCTCCAACATATCCGGAGCGCGGTTCACGCCTAATGTGACGACCATCCAGCCAAGCGAGGGCCTGTTGCTTGCTCCTTGATGCCACTGACCTGCCTTGGGGGTAGACAGACAAACTTATAATCGCTATACTAACGGCTGCGCCAACCACGATTCGTAAAAACTATCGACGAGTTGGCGTGGACGTTTCCCTTATTGTTTTGGAGGATATTTACCACTCACCGCCACGCCGAAATCCATCTCCCATTTGATGGAGCGGGGGAACCGATAACGTAATTGGGGTGAATCTGCGAAAAGCAGAAGTGCTATCTTTCGGCGCTAACCCGTCAGCTAACCTCGTAGGCGTTTGAAAGAAGGTCGCAGTGCGCCCCTGCATCGCTCCATTGTATCGCGCGGCTGGAATTTTATTTGTCCTGCTGCCATTTGTAGCCGGTGGCTGCTCAGGTCCGAAATCCTTGACGAACCCCGTGCCGGCACCACAGGTGCCGGTGGCGCAGTTGCCGGGGCCTCAGATTGGGCCGTCTTCCACTGTTGCAGCCTCGCTGTCGATCAGCGGCTCAGTGACCTCAATTCAGTCGCCATCGCAGTTCAGTTTTGAGGCCGGAAGCCCATACGGCCATGTTTTGGTGACGTATTCAGAGTCTATGGTGGTCCCCCGAAACTCGATTATTCGAATCGGACAGATAGCAACCGTGAACGGTACCTTCAGGACCGGTGGTAACCTGGCAGCGACTAAGGTGGCGATCTCAGCGTCAATACCGAGCCCGACGCCACAACCGACGGCAACCCTCTGGTCGGCATCAACCTCATCACATTACCACATTGCAACGTGGGCGGCGGACAGCGCTTCTGGGCAAGGTGGCGGCGCGTCCGCGGCTAGCGTGAACCAATTAGTGACCTACGCAGTGGGCGACGGAAAATCAGTAAGTGATTGCCGCGGCTCTACCGGATGCAAAGCGGTGTTCTACATGGATCCGAACCACGCATGGAATAACAGCCCGTCATCGTGCGTATCGCATCCGGATGCTGACGTTGTGGCGGCTGCCTCAGAGAGCTGGTTCGTCCACGATACAGGTTTCAGCGATGCGGCCCATCGGGTTCACGGCAAGGACTCGTCGGGGTGTTCTATCTGGGAGATGAACCCTAACTCCGCAGGCCTGCAAACTTGGTGGCGCAATTACTTGCGAACCCATGCAGACAGCTATGATGGCTACCTGATCGACAATGACCCTATGGACGTCACCGATGCAGGCTTCTTCCCGAGCGGCGGTGGGTGCAATCCGTGGCCCTCATATTGCTTGTCGACACACGAAATAGCAAACAATGCTGCCGAAGTTGCAGCGCGTGCACACTTTGTCGAGGCGATGAGCCACAGCAACGGCAGCCCAATGCACTTCTTTTTTCAGCAGGCATCATTTAATATTGCGCTGGATCTTAGCGCCTTCGCGGCAACCAACAGATTTGTGGGGTTGTCGTGCGAAGGTTGCGTTTCGACAACAGCGAGTCCGCTGCGTCCGAGCCTGTATGCACCGGTCTTGAACGAAATGGCTGCAGCGAACGCGACCTCCGGGGCTTACCTGCTGATTTCCAAGGGCGATTCTCCCGCAGGCAGTGCCACTCAAATAGCACAGCGCATGGTAACGATCGGTATTACGTGGCTGGCTTACAGTGAGGGCCACACTATTGTGCGGCCGAATCTTGAAAGCAACACGAACAATCTGGCGATCTGGCCTGAGGACCTCATTTACCCTGCGGGACCGCTGCAGAGCATGCGCTTGGGTGCGATCGATCTTATGGTGCAGCCTGGTGTGTGGCGCCGCGAATTCTCGGCGTGCTATCAAAAAGGAATCGCAATTGGTCCCTGCGCCGCGATCGTCAATGCGAATGGAAACGCTGTGGCTGTGAAATCGTCCTGGCTACATCAGTCTTATCGGCATGTCATAACCCTCGCGCGCGGTGATGAACTGTCCGGAGGAGCTGCCGACATATCGGGTGCTTCCTTTAGAGCGAACTCAACGACAGTCAGGGCGAGCGAGGCATTGCTGCTAGCCAGATAAGTTGGGTGGCTGTCCGCGAAAGAGAGGAGCGATGAAGCGGCCTCCTTTTCTTGAAGGCTTCATCATCGCTCCGAGGCCTGACGCGCTGACGGCTTGCGCTTCCCTTTTAATATGGCAGCATCCCATGCCGAAGCTATCTGATCGATGCATTTTTTTCGATCATACTCCTTTTGAATGAACTGCGCCGCGTCTACCTGCGGCGTGAGCATGCCTTGCTCGTTGAGGTCCAACAACTTGTTTAACACTTCTATCGCGGCGACACTGCTCGATACTTGGTTTACGAACGGAAAGTTTTTCGTCCATAGGACAAATCTGCCGAATGATAGTGATTCAAGGACCATTAGAGAAAGTCCATCGCGAGGAGTGAATCGGAAGAGTGCGGATACCTTAGGATAAACATCCGCGAGCGAATAGCACCAACCAAGATTCTCGACGACTGCATCGCGTGTTGCGTCGAGCGTTCCACCACCCACGATCAAGAATTTTACCGGCTTTCCGCGAAAAGCGCGGATCATGAGTTCCAACTCCTGCCTGCCATAAAAATCTGCCCTCGTTGCAGGCAAGTAGGTCAAAAGAGTCAGTTGCCTCGGCAGCGGCGGCACCGAACCCGCGCAAGAAAATCGGGGCGGCAACGGAGCGATTGTTGCATGAATCCCTAGTGACCGCAGTTCTTCTGATTCCCACCCAACTTCGGTGAGGTGGGTGACTCCCGGCTTCCGTAAGCTGGCAGCAACCTTTTGATCGCGGCGGGCGACCAAAATATCGCTGCCTACCCAGTGCACGATACGGGGCTTGCTCATGAGGCTCGTGATGATGCTCACGGCACGGCCTAACGCCGGCGTGCCAACCGTATACAAAGCGTCACTTTTTGCCAGGCTCAAGAGCGAACCGATCATCTCATATCTGGTTTCAAATTGAAGTACATCAGCCTTCCATCCAGTCTGAAACTTGTTGGTAAGGAAGGCCAAATCCGCCGCAAAAAACTCTAATCCTGCGATAGCTATGTGTCGAGACGCCTCTTGCTTTTGATTCGCCTGATCGACAATCTGGTCTAAGAATCGTTGCACGCCGACGGTGACTTGGCGTTCATCATACATCTTAGCGATGAACTCCACACCGGGCGAGTTGTAACCAAGGCTCCGTTCGGCGAACCGGACACGTAATTGGTCAAGATACTGACAAGTGTCGAAGATGCTCGTGACCTGCTTGACACCGGGAATCAAGTACTTCCAAACAACAAACTTGCCGTGCGCAAGGGCTTCCAAAACTACGAGCGACATGCCGTCGTGTTCGGGAACTCGCAGTACAACAGTGCACTGATCAAGGACGGGTGTAATATCTTTAAGCCATCCCAAAAAGCGAACGTTAGACGGGGCAGACGAGTCAGGCGCACCAGGCCCAACAATGAGAAAGTTCGTGTCAGGAAGCCGACGAGCCACCTCGTAAACATGGGCTTTGCCATAGAAGTCCCTGCGAGGACCTGGCAAGTATGTCAGCACATTGAACTCACGCGGTACATCAGTGCCAATCGCCGTGTTGAGACCAATGATTGGAATGTACTGCGCCTTTATGCCGGCCTGTTTCAACTCGTCTGCAAGCCAGGGTGCCACTGCGAGATGCGTGATCTCACTGCGCTTTGCTTGCGTCAGTTTGGAGGGCTGATCGAGAACCAGGGTGACATCTGATCCTGCCCAAATGACAAAAATCGGCACTTTGCACACCCTGGCTGCCGCCATAAGCAACGGGTGCGGGGCTGGTCCGCCAAACCTGATTAGCGCCTTGGCGCGGCCAATACGAAACAAAGCGCGGAGTAACCCGATTCTCGTTGAGGGGTACGCCAGGAATCGCCAAGCAGTCGAGTGAGCATTCATTTTTCGGCAAAAAACGCCAACGTGATAATCGAACCCGACGACCACAGCTGTCCGCATGATTATTGTGAATTGCGCGCTATCGGCAGGAAGGCGCTGTCACTCGTGTTCGCTTTACGGCGTGGGCTCGGCATTGTTGAACATACTCATCCAAAATAACTTGACCCAAACAACACCGGTTTGCCTGCTGGTAAGCGCCGCTCGCCAAAGAAAATCGGGGTTTCCCTAGCTGCGAGAAATGTCTGTTACTTGAGGCAAGGTGGCGAAAGTTGGGGCCATCGCACTACCAAAGTGGGCCTCGTTACTATAAGGATTGGGTCGGCGGAAAGCATTGGGAATACGGCGAAAAAGAAATCATCATATTGGAGTCCATGAACGAAGTCGCTACTTAGGAGTTTCATTTTGCCTATTGTTCAACAGAAAGCAGTCGAAAAGTCGCTCGTCGAACCTCACGGCGGAAGGATCATTGACAGGCTGCTGAAGCAGCACGAGCGAGAAGCAATCCAGGATATCATCGTTGCAGCGCCCAGAATTAGCGCCTCGGAGCGAAGCGTTTGCGACGTTATCTGCATCGCGACGGGCGCCTTTTCACCCCTTACTGGCTTTATGAAGCAAGACGATTACACGTCGTCGGTCAAAGCGATGCGTCTTGCGAACGGTCTGCTTTGGCCAATCCCGATTGTCTTACCGGTTGCAGACAACGAGCTAAGGGCCCTGAAGCTGGGTCGAGCCGCCGCGCTCATCGGGCCCGACAACACGCTGTTGGGTTCGATTGAAGTCGAAGAAATATACAAAGCAAGCCCTGAGGATGAAGCGCGCTACGTCTACGGCACGACTGACCGCAAGCATCCTGGCGTGGCGAACGTCTTCGACTCCCCGCAGATGTATGTTGGTGGCAAAATCTCGCTTCTGACAATGCCAAAGTTGGAGTTCCCATCGTATTCACTGACGCCAGCAGAAACACGCCGGCGATTCGGCGAACTTGGTTGGAATTCGGTTGTTGGGTTTCAGACTCGCAACCCAGTTCATCGGGCTCACGAATACCTCCAAAAGGTTGCTCTGGAAATTGTTGATGGATTGTTGTTGCATCCACTTGTAGGCACCACCAAGGACGACGATCTACCCGCCGCGGTGCGAATGCGCTGCTACGAGGCATTACTTGAACGATACTATCCGCGCGGGCGAGCGATGCTGAGCGTTTACCAAGCCGCCATGCGCTACGCCGGTCCGCGGGAAGCGCTGTTGCACGCGATCGTGAGAAAGAACTATGGTTGCAGTCACTTCATTGTGGGCAGGGATCATGCCGGCGTTGGTTCCTACTATGGTTCCTTCGACGCCCAACAGATTTTCAACGAAATCGAAGGGGAACTCGGCATCACTATCCTGCGGTTCGAGAATGCATTCTGGTGCAATTCGTGCGAGGGAATGGCAACTGCGAAGACCTGTCCCCACGGAACGGAGGCGCACGTGATTCTCTCGGGGACCAAGGTACGAGAGCTTCTTCGCTCTGGGAAACGGCCACCTTTGGAGATTTCCCGACCCGAAATCGCGGACATCCTTATTCAGGCATTAGCGGAATCGCCAGTTGCAAAAACATAGTGTCGACTTATGGCGTCTATGGCGTCTATAGATAGGTTTGAATGGCGAAAACGGGGTCTGCCTTGCGAGAATACCGAGCACGTGCCGCTCATGAGAAAGTTCTCTTGAGCCGGCTCACCTAACGCATCACCCAGGAAATCAGTTACGTTATCGGCATGGAAAAAGCGGATGTAGCCGTCGAAACCCCGTTTATTGCGATCATAACTTCAACCTTTCCGTTTGGTTCCGCAGAAACATTTCTCCATGATGAGCTCGAGGCGCTGACAGCACTCGGTTGCAAACCGGTAGTTTTTCCCATTAGTCCTCGTAGCCGACACAATCCCTATGCTGATCTCGATATCGAGTCCGTTCGGTTTGAACCTCTTAACCCTCGCACGCTCTATTGTGCGTGGCAGGGATTGCACCTGAACACCCAATCTGCTTTGCGAGCTCTCGCGACGATCGTCATGTCAAAGAGTAAGCTCTCGACCAAATTGAAGAATCTCGTTCTTTTTCCAACCGGTCTGGCTGTCGCTTACACGATTCGAACGCGCCGTGTGAAGCATATTCATGCGTATTGGTTGTCCGGCCCCTCGACGGTTGCGATGATAGCTTCCGCAGTGACCGGTATCCGGTGGAGCTACAGCGCTCACAGCTGGGACATCTTTATGGAGGACAACCTGATAGATGAGAAGACTAAGGCCGTCAGCTTTGCCAGGACGATTTCCGAGCTGGGCAAACAAGGCATTCTTCGTCGCCTAAAGGATGCGGCGGGGATCCGCCTGCAGGTTGTGCACCTTGGAGTGAAAGTGGTCGCGACTCCTAACGGAGCGAATACGTCCGCGTCGTCGGTTTTGCGGCTGCTCTGTCCGGCATCCTGGATACCGGTCAAAGGGCACCGGTACCTGTTACAGGCACTGCGCAACGCTATCGATGTTGGCGTTGATTGTCATTGTGTTTTTGCAGGCCACGGTCGGCTGCGACGTGAGTTGACGAAAAGGATTCACGACCTGCGACTTGGTGGAGCCGTGTTTCTGGCCGGCTTTATTCCTCACGAGACGATGATGCACCAGCTTCACTCTGGCTTTTACGACGCGGTCATCCTGCCGAGCGTTGAGTTGGGCAACGAATTTGAGGGCATCCCGGTGTCGCTGATGGAAGCGATGGCCGCTGGAATTCCTTGCATAGCCACCCGTACGGGCGCAGTTGAAGAGCTCATCGACGATAGCTGCGGGGTCCTCGTCAATCAGCGTGATCCCAATGCTCTTAGCGAAGCAATTGTCGCTCTCGCATTGAGCCCGGCCCGACGCCGTGAACTCGGCGAACGAGGAAGGCAGCGAGTAAACGCTCAGTTCAATGCAGCCACTTCGGGTCGAGCGCTCTTGGCGCTGATGAACGATGCGCGGCAATAGCCAAACACGTCCAAATGGCGGCCCGAGGGTGTTACACGTCGTGCAATCTCTCCGCGGCGGGGGCGCGGAGACATTTGTTCGTGAACTCGTTCCGCGCTTGCGTGTCCGGGGACTTGATGCTCAAGTGCTTTGCGCATACGGCGCAAGCAGACTTAGTGTGGGAGAAACGCAGTCTTGGAGTGGCAAGATATATTGCCAGCAACGCAGCGGTGTGTCGAAATTTGCGTACCTCGCACGCCTGCGACGACTGATGCAGCAAGTAGCCCCGGATGTCGTGCATACTCATACCCACGTGGGAGCTAGTTGGGGGAGAGCTGCCGCAGTCCTCGCCGGTGTACCGGTCATTGCGCACACGGAGCATCGGAGCGTCGAAACGCTTTCCTACCTCGAGCGACTTGCTTTTGGGGTCCTCAACAACCGGACTGATGTCGTGGTGACCTTTTCTGAGCGGGCCGCCGAACTCGTGCGCAGACGCGAAAACGTGCGAGATCTGCGCATCATCCCCAATGGCGTCGTGGTCCGCCCCAGCCCCAGTCAGGGTGATCGCGATGCGGCCCGTGACCAGTTGGCATTCGAGCAATCCTCCGTCATCGTTGGAATGATCGCGAATCTTTACGCTCACAAGAACCCGTCAGCCGCCATCGAGGCGGTCGCCAGCCTTTCCTCCCAGTTGCGTGCCACCGTGCGTTTGGCGATGTTCGGCGACGGTCCACAGCGTAGCAGCTTGGAGCAGCTTGCGCGCGAGCTAGGAATTCGTGATTGCGTTCGGTTCTTCGGATTTCGCGCCGACTTGGAACTTTTGTTACCGGGTTTGGACATGGTTTTGACAACTTCGCCCCGCGAAATGATGCCGATGTCTCTGCTCGAAGCAATGAATGCGGCTTTGCCTATCGTTGGCACTCCCCACGCGGGCACGCTCGATCTCGTAGTGGACGCGGAAACAGGCCTAATCGTGCGGTCATGGGAGCCGCGACAGATCGCCGAAGCCATTGCGTGGGCCGCGACAAACCCCGAATGGCGCCGGCGCGCCGGCAATGCCGCCTATGTCCGACTTGCGAAGAACTTTGATATAGAAAAAGTCGCGGATCAATACTTCGCTCTTTACGACAGTTTGTTGCACCGGGAGCCGGCGTTGAAGTGAATCCACGAGACGAAGGCAAAACGCCAGCAAAAGAGCCTCGATTTTTCGCAGCACGACTGCTGGACAAACTTGATTCGGGGCGGCGCAGACTTTTGCGATTGCCCCAATTAATCTACCGACTACATGTTGAGACGAACCCGCATTCTGACGCGTCGGTCTTGCTTGCTGGTAGCGGACGTGGAGGGACGACCTGGCTTGCGGAAGTGATAAACTACGACAATTCGTATCGCCTCATGTTCGAGCCTTTCAATGGTGCTCGTGTGCGGGAAAGTCGGGCGTTCGGGGAAAGCCAGTACCTAAGGCCCGATGACGAGAATGTAGCGTTCCTCGAACCGGCACAGAAAATCTTTACCGGTAGCGTTCGGAACGCCTGGGTTGATGTATACAATCGCTCTCTGCGGCCCAAGCGAAGGCTGATCAAAGACATTCGGGTTAATCTGATGCTTGGTTGGATCCGCGCCCACTTTCCGGAAATTCCAATCGTGCTGCTCTTGCGTCATCCCTGTGCCGTTGCGTATTCGCGCTGGAAGCTTGGATGGGTTGCCGACTTAGAACGAACATTTATCGCCCAAGCTGCCTTGGTCGAAGATTATTTGTCACCGTTTGTTCCAGCGATGAGAAAGGCGCGGTCCGCGTTCGAACGACACGTTTTCTGGTGGTGTGTCGAGACGTATGTCCCGTTGAAACAATTGAAGCCGAACGACGTTCTCATTACGACCTATGAGAATTGCGTCGCGTCTCCTCAATACGAGATTAGACGGATCTTTCAGTACTTACAAGAGCCGTTCAAGGACGAAGTCCTACAAGCCGTTTCCAAGCCTTCTGCAGAGACACGACGAAATTGGCGCTCCCAGAATGCCAGCGCAATTGTTTCGGGAGAAGAACTTACTGGTGCTTGGCAACAGTCGTTAGCCCCCGGCAACGCGGAGCGAGCTCTGGAGATTTTGCGGATGTTCGGATTAGACACTATCTATAATTTGGATCCCTTCCCGAACCCACGCGTTATGGAAGAATGGAACAAGGGACGAAGCTGAGCTTTAGCGGTCTGGGGAACACCATTCATTCAGGGACTTAAGTCCGAATGTGAGAAAATCGTGGCACCGGAACGAGTATCGATCCATGTGTGGTATTGCCGGCATCATTGAATTTGAACGCTCTCCCGATCCCGCAATCGTCAGAGCGATGACGGCCGCCTTATTTCACCGGGGACCGGATGGGGAGGGTTTCTTCAACTATGATCATGTGGCGCTTGGGCATCGCCGGCTCAAGATCATCGATCTCAGCGATGCCGCCCGCCAACCGATCGCAGATTCAAGTGGCACTGCGGTCGTAACCTACAATGGCGAAATCTATAACTATCGGGATTTGCGAGAGACCCTAAAGGCTCGGGGCCACCACTTTGCATCTCAGGGTGATTCGGAGGTTATTCCGGCCGCCTATGTCGAGTGGGGGGATTCTTTTCTAAGGCGCCTGCACGGCATGTTCGCGTTTGCCCTCTATGACACGCGAAAGCACCGCTTGCTGCTCGCGCGAGATCGCATAGGCATAAAGCCCTTGTATCTCATCCGCAATGCAAGGTTTCTTGCATTCGCTTCTGAGATCAAGGCATTTTTTGCGGCTGGGCTGATCCAACCAAAGCCGAATTCTCTGGCGATTGCCGAGTATGTCCAGCGCGGATATCATCAGGGCGGCCATAGTTGGTTCGAGGGCATTTATGAAGTGCCACCGGGACACTACGCAACGCTATCAATGGATGGCAATTTTGAGGTGCGCTCATTTTGGGAACCGCCACGGCCGGCTTCAGAAGTCGGCGAGGACCCCAGTCTCGCGCTGCGTGCCGCACTCGATCAGGCAGCACGTACTCACTGGCAAAGCGACGTCCCGGTGGGAGCGCATCTTTCCGGTGGCATTGATTCCAGTTCTGTGGTCGCTTTACTGTCGCTGCAACGGCGCGAACGCCTGCGCACCTTTAGCATCTATTTTGAAGAAGGCGGATGGTACGACGAGCGTCTCTTTATAGAGGAAGTCTCAAAACGATACGACACCCAACATTACTACACGGTACCGACCTGGCGCGATGCAAGAGACACGCTGCCCGAAATAATTCGGTCCCTCGACGAACCGGTCGCAGGCCCGGGCGTCATCGCCCAATATTTCCTAAACAAGAACATTCGAGCTCAAGGCGTCGTGGTGGCGAACGGTGGCCAGGGTGGAGATGAGATGTTCGCTGGGTATGCCAGACATCTGGCCCCATACGCTTTCGCAGAAGCCGCCACAGGGATTGGCGGGATCCGAAACGCCAGCTCGGCTCTGCTAACGTTGGGTGTAAAGGGTTTGCTTAAGGTCGCGGCTGAGCGTGTGTTTATCCCCGGTACTGCGTTGCTTCGAAAGGAAGTTCGCCGGCAAGTTCCGGCATTTCGCCACGAAGTCAGGTTTGATGAGTTGCTGCGACAAGACTTAACCGGTTATTTGCCGGCTTTGTTGCAAGTCGAGGATCGCACAAGCATGGCGTGGTCGATTGAGTCGCGGGTACCCCTGCTCGACGATGCGGTTGTCGAGCTCGCCGCGTCCATGCACCGCAAATGGAAGTTACGAGCCGGCATCCCCAAAAGAGTGTTGCGAGACGCGGTATCGGATCTGTTACCCGCCGAGGTGCTTAACAGGCGGGACAAACGGGGGCTTCCCACACCTTTCGGACCTTGGATTCGGGGTCCGATGAAAGATTTCGCCCGCGAGATACTGACCGATCCCCTGTTGAAAAGCGAGGGCATCCTCGACAGCTCGCGCGTAGAAGGTTTATTCAAACTACACTGCGCTGGGATCGCAGACCTTGGCGGCCTTTTGTGGCGCCCTATTTGCCTAGGTCTCTGGCTCCAAAATCTGCGGAGTATCAGTGAATCGGCAAAGACGAGTGCGTTGCCCAAGACATCACCACTACCGCGCGAGCAAATAGGGCTTAGTCTCTGAAAGTTGATTGTGGGGGCTCCCTTTTTAGGGCTTCTTGAGTCCGCCAGCATCGACAGTCTGTGCACTCTGGATCTGGCCAAGCCAACGTTCAACGATGGAATCCCAATCGAACTCTTCGTTTGCGAGCTTGCGGCCGTTCATGCCAAGCTCTTTACAGAACTGCGGATCTGCGCTTAAGCGTATGATCGCGTCGGCAAGGGCGCGCGCATTTTGCGGTTCGACGACGATGCCGGCGTGGTGGGCGGTAAGTAGTGCAGCCGATTCTCCTTCGCCGCAGAAGATCACGGGGAGGCCGGCTGCCAAAGCGGAGAAGATTTTCGACGGCCGAGCACCTTTGAACAGGTCGTTTCGAACGAGTGGCACGATGGATGCCGTCGCAAGCGAAAAAAAACGCGGGATGGCTTCCACCGGCTGCATCCCAAGGAACACTACGTTCTTGACATGTTGCTCCGTCGCTTTGTTCACCAACCTCTTCTTGGTAGGCCCATCTCCGATGAATAAGATGGTTATGTTACTGTCTCGCAGCAACACGGCGGCGTCAAGCAAGGTTTCTAAACCCTGTGCAACGCCATGAGTTCCGGCATACACAAAAATCCTCGCGTTGCCTATGTTGAGCTCACGAAGTAGTGCCGCGTCTTTCTCGCAGGGAGCAAAGAGCGACGTATCCACTCCGTTCGGAAGGAACAGCACTCGCGACCGAGGGAGTTTTTTTGTTGTGAGGAGGGTTTCCCGTATTCCGACCGTGGTAGCATTGACGAAGCGTGATTTCCCGTAGATCCAACTTTCGAGACGGTTCGCAAGCGACAGCAACAATTCGTTCTTCACGACGCCCAGTTGTCGCACCGAATCCGGCCATAGGTCAGCGACATTGAAGATCATCGGCACGCGACGCACCGAGCAGAAGAGCACCCCAGCGATTCCCAAGAATAATGGGGGCGATTCGACGAAGAGATACTGCGGTCGTTGACAGCGAAACAGTCCGAATAGGCTTGTAAGCGTGAAAGAGATGTAATTGAAGAACCGGCCGAGCCCAACACCGGACGCCGGATACGCCCAGGTTCTGTGAATTCGATTCCCTTCAAAGGACTCCTCAACGTAGAACTTGCCCCTATATTGCGAAAAGATTCTTCCTGTCAAATGATGTGGTAGAGCGGTCACGATCTCAACCTGATGACCACGGCGCTGTAGGGCTCGCATGAGGGCGACCAAACGTATTTGCGGCGCGCCTATCTCTGGGGGAAAATATTGCGTCAGGATTAGGAAGCGCAATTGCCAGTCTTTCGGTGGTCAGGCCCCTATGATCCAGGTCACAGCAGCCGCACTTGTGTGTACGAGAGTGGGAATACCCTTTAGACCTTCGGGAGATTGCAAAACGAATCTTATCAGCCGCAGTGAGAGAAATGTCGCGAACGAGTTTCGGTGGGAAGCTTGAATGGGGCCCTCGGACTACTAAGCCGGGGCCTCTTACCACATGGATTGGGTCGGCGGAGAGCATCGAGAATTTGCCGAAAAAAGAAATAGGAATGGCAGCGGCTGACTGGCGCTCGGTGAAGTTCTCTTTAGCCCCTTGTGACTTGCGGCAGTGCAAGGCGAGACGCAGGCTCAGTGGTTTGCTGCAATATCCATCTTTAAGTTCACGAAATGAGGAATAGGTTGTTGAACGAGTCAGACGGTTTTATCATTTGGTTTACCGGTCTCTCGGGATCAGGCAAAACCACGTTAGCCAAGATTTTAGAAGAACGCATTCGATCGACCGGTCGCAAGGTTGAGCTGTTGGATGGAGATGTTGTGAGGACCAACCTCTCGAAGGGACTTGGGTTTTCCAAGGCGGATCGGGACACCAATGTACTCCGAATTGGCTTCGTCGCGCACCTCCTGCAACGCAATGGGGTGGTCACGATATGCTCAGCGATATCGCCATACCGCTCGGCGCGTGACGAAGTGAGAAAGATCGTTGGTCCTGCTTTTATTGAGGTTTTTGCAGATTGCCCGCTTGAAATTTGCGCAACGCGAGACGGCAAGGTTGAGATGTATGCAAAGGCTCGCAGCGGTGAACTGCCGCAGTTCACGGGTGTTTCAGATCCCTACGAACCGCCGCTTCGACCAGAAATCGCCTTAAAGACAAGCACGAGTTCGCCCGCGGCTTGTGCGCAAACTATCCTTGAATATCTCACCGAGCATGGATATCTGTCCGCGGCATCATTGCCGACCAACGTGTGAAGCATGCAAGACGCGCTCGTGGATTTTCATCTCCACACAACGTGTTCCGATGGTGCCTGGAGTCCCGGCCGCCTCTTTGACGAGATTAGAAAACGAGCGCTCAGCCATTTTTGCGTTACGGACCATGACAACATGGATGCCTATCCCGTGCCTAGTGATTTGCAAGAGAGGTGTATTGCCGGGTTGGAGATTGACACGTATGGCTTTGATCAAACCATCCACGTCCTGGCATATGGTGTGCGGCAGCGGGATGGCTCGCTTTTAGCGCGTCTAAAGCAACAGCAAAGCAACCGTTCGGTCCGCGCTCGGTTGATCGTTGAGCGGCTCAACCAACTTGGCGTGGGATTAACCTTTGACCAAGTTCTCGATGAGGCGAAAACAAGCAAGAGTGTCGGTCGCCCTCATATCGCTCGTGCGCTGGTTGCATCGCGTCACTGTGGGAGCATGCAGGATGCATTTGATGAGTATCTGGCCGAGGGTCGAAGCGCGTACGTCGGCCTGGACCGCTTGGCTGTGTCCGAGGCGATCCAGCTGATCCACGCCGAAGGGGCATTGGCGATCTTAGCGCATCCGCGAAGACTAAGAAATCAAAACAATGTGCGCGAACTCTGCACCCTCTTCGATGGCATCGAAGTCGTTCATCCGACCGCCGACCGCGAGTACGAACGTCAGCTACTCGACCTTGTTGATACGAACGCGCTCGTTGCAACCGGGGGAACAGACTTTCATGCCCGATCAGGTGAAACGCAGATAGGTATTTCGTTTCCTCAGGCGCGCATCGACCGATTTCTTGAACAGTTACACGACAGAGTGTAGCGCACCAAGGCATTAGGTGGATGCGCGTATGCAGCCATGAGCGAGCAGGGAAAGCTCTTAGGGTATTATGACTATTGGGTCAATGGAGTGACCCTGTCTCACTGGCGCCTTCTTCAAAGAATCCCTTCTTCACAGCCTGCGGGTTTACAAGATGAGGTGCGCGACCATTCCATAGTCGGTGCGCAGTTTTCGCTTACCAACTACGATGCTGCCGCCGAGGTTGCGCTCGCGGTAGATCCGGCAAAACTCAAAACGATCTATCAAATTCTGCTCCACGGTAGCCAAGCCACGGGTGATACGTGCGAGTTCAGCGATGTGGATGTTTTGGTCGTGATCGATGATTCTCACATCTTCACAGATGCTGACCATCGCCTTGCCATGTCCGGATTGCAAACCTTGCTTAAATCCATGTTTCTGTTCGATCCACTGATGCATCATGGCTTCATGTTTATGCTACGCAGCACATTTACTCACTACGATGAGGCGTTCTTACCGGTCGAGACCCTACGTCGCGCGAAAATTCTGTTCGGACCTCGGATGATCAACGTTAGAACGGAGCCAACGCCGGAAACCAACCGTAAGACTAGGCTGAAGGCTGCAGCGGCATCGCTCAACCGCCGTTTACATCGGGGAGACCTGGAAAAAGACGACTACGCGTGCAAATCAGTCCTGTCCGGATTGTTACTCATGCCTAGCCTGTTGTTGGAGTCTATCAACGTTTTTCGCTACAAGAGGGAGTCGTTCTCGATCGCACCGCGCGAATTCGCCGCCCTGGATTGGAGCGCGATTCGGCACGCAGAAGATCTTCGGCTGCGTTGGAAGCGACCCGCTACAGTTGGGCTCCAGCACCTCATCGCAAAGGTGATGCATCCGCATGCGATAATACGATTGTCGCATCTTCAGCCCCCTAAAGCAAACGTCACGTCACTCTTTCGTAACGACTCGGACGCTTTCAAGAAGAGCTGCAAAGAGTTTTTGGATTGTATAGCCGGCCTGTAATTCGATCCTTCAAAGACTTTGCGAAAGCCATCGAACCACGCCTGTACGCGGAAGCCGCGGCTCTTTACGCAAAGCGAGTGGCAGCGCGCGCGGTGGCGGTTTATCAAGTTGGGAATGTGAACTACCCGGGGTTGTCCGACTTAGATCTTCTCGTTGTAATCGAAGATCGCAAAATGGACAATGCTCAATATTTCTCCGTTTATCGCCGGTTGCCAAAGCTCTTCCATGACTTGTTTCTCCACGAACCCTTCATCCTGCCAAAAAAATGCCTCGCGGTGTTGCGATTTACAAGTCACGCGAGAAGGCAGCTCCTCTATGGCCAGGACATAGCCGCGACGATCCGTCACGATGTTTCGCCAACAGAGGCGTGGTGCCGGGCGTTGGAGGGTCTGTGCACGTATGATTCATTCTTCGCCCTGCTCTCGAAGAGCAACGGTATCCGGGTTCGTCACCTCACCGCCGTTGGCAGCTCTCTCCGGTTTACTTTACGTAACTTAGATATGATCCTAGGAACCGACTTTGCGACCGACTATGGCCGACGGTTCGATGCCCTTAGAAAACAGCTCATGGCTGATCCGAAAAGCGAAACGACGTCCATGAGCATTCTATGTCTTTTTTACGACGCGTTCGTAAAGGCCGGTACCACAATTCGCGCGACACTGCTGCAGGGCACGCAACGTGATCTGGTCGCAGTTGCGAAACAAGTGTTGATGGGAGAATTGAAACCAAAGGAAGTTGATTCCGAATATATTGCCGATCGTTTTTTCATGATTTCGGAGTATCATAGAGGTTTGCAGGATCTAAGAATGCCGTATGGCTACCTGTTCTTCCTCGCGGCATATTCCGGCACGCTTCCCCTCTACAAGCAGAATGGCGCAGTCGCCCGGTTCTTCAACGCTTATTACAGGCTGTTCGTGCCTTTGGGCGATCTCGTTAGCGGCGTGGCAATTTAGATGGCAGAGACGATCTCCGGAAAAAGCTTGGAGACTCTTGTAACCCGCGTGATTATCCAGGTGTTCAATGTGGCGGGCAACATAGTCATTGCGCGAACGCTCGGGCCGTACGGTAAGGGGATCTTTACCTACATGGGCGCCACCCTTAGCTTGTTGATAACCCTCACTGCTGGACAATCCGCGGCGGTGGCGTTCCAGCTGGCCAAGAAGAAGCTTGCTGATCGAACGATTTTCGACGCCATGCTGCGAATCTTGGCTGCCATCACACTCCCGGCCGTGCTCGTGTGCATCGCCCTTGCCATTTTCCAGAAAGGCCAGTGGCCGCTCGCAGTGGTAGCCGCCGCATTGCCATTCAATGTTTACAATCAGGCGACAACCGGTTTCTTCATGGCCAGGAGCGCCGTTCGTGTCGTCAATATCCAATTGCTTTTCACGACGGTGCTTTTCACACTGATTGCCATTCCCATCCTCCTGGTGGCGCGCTTGGGTCTGAACGGACTCGTTTGGGTTTGGGTCGCCTGTATGATCGCGGCGACGGCGTACGTGAACGTTCGGCTTCGCCCATTTTTGAAGCCTGACTCCGTCGGAGCTTCACCCATAATAATTCGCGATCAATTCTGGTTTGGTGCGAAGGTCAGCCTGAACGCTTTGATATCGTACCTGAACTTTCGCATCGATATCTTTATTATTCTCGCTTTGCTTGGTGCCAAAGCGCTTGGTATCTACTCGATAGGCATAGGCTTTGGTGAATTGATGTGGCAGCTGAGCCGCCCAATCAGCATAGCCGCCTATGGCAAAATCGCATCGGGAACTATGCACGAGGCGGCAATACTCACAGCCAAATGCATGCGACACGCGATTTGGATGGTTTTCATAGGAGCGGTGGTGATTTATACCGTTGGCCCCTCATTGGTGACGCTCGTGTATGGTCAACAATTCGCCCCGGCTGGTCTGGTCGTGCGCTTCTTGTTGCCGGGGATCATCGTCTATAGCGCCATGCCGATCCTGTCGACATTTTTCACGCAGCAGATGGGGAAACCAGTGGTGCCGCTTGTTTTTAGTGCGCTCTCGATGATACTCTGTGCGCTCGTTACATTCTTCACGATACGAAAAATAGGAATCGTGGGTGGTGCGATAGCCACTTCCATTTCCTACCTCGTCGCGTTTGCAGCTGCCTCCATATTTTTTTCGCGCAACACTGGGATTTCGCCACGGTCAATGTTCGTGCTCGATGCGTCTGATTTGCGCGAATACCTCGCGCTGATGCGCTCGACTTGGCGCAAGGCTGCTCGGTTGGTGGCGCGCTAAAGGCAGTTTGTAGGCTCGCTCTCTTCGGAATCGCCATCACGCGAACTGGTCGGAACGCCTGTAAATGGGTAAAATCGCCTCTGGGAGCGTCCCCCGGCAGCCGTCGAAACTGGCCTCAAATGGAAGGGCAGCCGCTGGTCTCCGTGATCATCCCGTCGTATCAGTGCGCCCTTTATTTGCCATGTTCTATTTCGAGCGTCTTAAGTCAAACTTATCCGCAGGACAAGATCGAAATCATCGTGGTCAATGACGGTTCGACCGACGACACCGATAACGTGATGCAACCATTCTTGTCGAAAGTGCGCTACTTCAGGCAGCCGAATGGAGGCGTGTCGGCCGCGCGCAACGTTGGGATCGCAAACTCCCAAGGCGACTACTTGGCTTTCCTCGATGCCGACGATTACTGGTATCCGGACAGGCTGGAGCTGTTGACGGGCGCGGCCCAACATGACAGCCTCATTACCAGCGATTTCGTTATCGACATCAATGGCACATTGCGTCCGAAGGGGTATTACGCCGAGCACGGCCTTTGCCCCAACTTCCAAAAGCCGCCGCACGAACAATATCTCTTAGCTCTTGAAAACAACTTCATCGCATGGCCAATGGTCTCGAAGCGAGTGATCGATCGGGTGGGATCGTTTGACGAGGAGCTGGTGTACGGCGAAGACTGGGATCTTTGGCTCCGCTGCCTTGCGGCCGGCTTCGCAGTTCGGTTGGTTCCTAAAGTCTGCGCCGCCTATCGCTATCGCCGCCCCGGCGCGACGACAACGCGCCACGATCGGCGCATGGCGGAAAATCGTCTCGTCATCCTCGGGAGGCACCGGCGAAACGTCTCGCGGCGGCGATGGTACATGGCCAAAGGCGTCTTGAGCCACATCCAGCTGCGCGAGTCAGTGGAATTGAAACAGCACCGCGGTGTAGCCAGGCATGCGCTAGCGTTGGGACTAAACCTGACTTACATGCGGCACTGGTTCAAGAGCAGATCCGCTCGACAGGAGCGCCAAGATTAACGAGGCGGTCCCACGATCGCTGCCAAGCGCGATCGCGCGTCATGCCTGGCTGCTGCCAATCGTCGCGTTGTATCTCCCGGTCAGCATTTTTCTGGCAGCAAAACTCAACATCTGGATCGACGAAGCGTACTCGCTCGAGACCACAAGCACGTCGTTCGCCCATAGTCTTCATCAGGCACTGCACTTCGAAGATCAGCCACCCCTCTATTTCTTGTTGCTCTACGCTTGGCGGTCGTTAGATCATTCGATTTTCTTTGCGCGTTTGTTCTCCATCGTGTGCATTGGCTTTGCCCTGGTACTGACGAACAGCCTCTCCAAGAAATATTTTCCATCGATACCCAGTTCTTACGTGATTGCTGGGCTGGCTCTGAACCCGTTCTTGCTGTGGGCCGCTTTGGAGATCAGGGTCTACGCGCTCGTTATACTCTTGACGGTCATTACGCAGCTGGCGTTTCTCGATGCCTACTGTAGCGGTCAACGCTCGCGTTCCGCGCGTGCAGTATTCATTTTCGCCTGCATCGCCGGTCTCTACACGCAATATTACTTCGCGTTTTTGATAATCGCGCTCGGGCTTATTTTGGCGCGTCGACGCTTCGCAGCGCTCAAGGATTACGTACTTGATGTCCTCGTTTCGCTCGTGGCGTTTTCGCCAATGCTCTTTGTGTTGCCCCAGCAGTTCCAAACGGCGAGTATCAACCAAAGCGTTAATGAATCGCTGCTGCAAGGGGTCCATCAGATGGCGCAAATCGTTCTTCGCTTTGTGATTCCGGCTAGTGCGCTGCCGCGCTTCGCGCCCACGTTGATTTTTGTGCTGCTCGCGATGGGATTCGCAAGCGTGGGCATGGGTAGCAAGCGATGGCGCCAAGATGCGAACTGGCACGTGCCAGCTGTACTCGCTGTATCACTCTTTATCTTAGAAACAGCGACGCTGGTCGGGACGCATCAAGAGGTCACCTCCCGCTACGCCTCACTCATGTTCGTGCCGTTTGGACTGGCGGTCTACGGGATCTTTGCAAATGCATCGCCCGCCTCGAGGCTCGCCGTTCCGGCATGGACCGTCCTCGTTCTCCTGTTAAGCGCCAGCACGCTGTGTCAGACTTACGGGGCTCTCGCCAAGCAAGGAGATTGGCAACGCGTCGCTTCCTACGTCACCGCCCACGAGAAGCCGCATCAGCCAGTTCTCGTGTTCGAGGCAAGCGCGGCGTTGCCGCTCTCGCACTATTACGCCGGGGTGAACGCGCTCGTCCCTATTCCGGCGCCGCTGGAATTGAGACGCTTCAATCCCAGGGATAACGTTCTGGCGACATCCGCACAAATTGATCGCGCTTTGTCGACCCAAAAATATCCGATCCGCGAGCTCTGGCTCGTGAGGACCGATTACTGTAAGTGGTTAGCAATCGACTTCGGCTGCCCGGTTCTCAGCAGCTATGTGAATAGCAACTTCCGAGTGGAGCGCAACGTCCCGTTTTATGGCTCAACGGTGCAATTGTTGCGGCGTAAGTGAGCGTTGCCTTTGCTCAGCGATGCTACATTGGACCTATTGTCTTATATGAGTCCGGCATGGTAATCTAGGTCACAGGTGAGTTGGGACAAAGGGCTCCTTCAGAATTTGCGGTTTTGAAGGCCGGGTTAAGAGCACGCCTGGACGAGGACCGGAGATCAGTGCACCGTTTTTATCTATTCTGGATCGTTGGCGCCTGCCTTGCGATTGGCTGCTCTACAAATTTTGCCACCCCGCCTGTTAGCCAGAACCAATCCCAGGCACGCGCGGCACTTAAAGGGGTGCCAAGCAATCGTGACGTCTACCCGGCGACCGCGCTCGAGATCACCATATCAGATATGAACGCGGGCACCGTCACCAAGGCCGTTTTCTATGGACCCAGCGCGGGCGCGCCGATCGCTCTCCACAATGGGAGCGAGCTCTCGATCGATGTGCAAGCGGATTCGGGCGTGACGAGCGTCCTGCTGGGAGGCGATGCCTTGACCCCAACACTATTGCGGCGAAGCAGCAGTGGTCATTGGCGGGGAAGCTTTCAGTATTGGGACTCATCGAATAGGCCCAACTCCCAGTCGGAGATTACCGTACGGCTGGACTCTGCAAGATCATCGATCAAGAGAATCATTTCGGTAACGACGTTACACGATTCCTAAGCGGTAAGTGGGTATCTTGAAGCGAGCCGTAAGAACAGCTTGGTCGGTGGCCGCACTCGTCGTGGTTGCGTTGTTGAGCTTCACGAGCGCGAGTTTGGCTTGCGGTTCGGAACGCTGGGCGATCAAAGTAGGCGCGGATTCGGAGAGCTTGTTCGTCTTGAGCCCGCCGGTCGAGTCAAGCATCGCGGCACTGTCCGCTCTCCCCGTACCTTCTCGGCTGATGCAGTATGCCCGCGTACGTCCTGGCGAGACGACGATGTACCGCCTTTCCAATGTCTGGTTGCAGCGTGTCGACGTTCAGACGGACGAGGACTACCGCCTAACTATTACCGATGATGCAGGGCACTCGATGTTTCTCTACAGTCCGGACCCCCGCTGCGCAACCGGTTCGAGATTTTCCGGCGCGATTCAGCGCGTCCATGAGAGCGTAGGAAGTCTAGCGCTAGACCTAGGAGATGAACAAGGCCCAAAGCAACGAATCACTGTCACAGGCATCGGTTTTTTCGATTTCCTCTCCGGCGAGCGTGGCCAAACCCGAAATGGAATCAGTCTGCATCCGCTGCTTTCCATCTGCACCGGCCTGAATTGCGGCAACCCGTCAATAGGCAACGCGCCGCCTGTGCACAAACTCGTGCCGCTTGCTCCGATTTCCCGACAATCGCCGGTTCCTCGGCTGACACCCAGCCCAGCCGCATCGCAGGCGGCAATCCAGTCTGATGTCGATCCCGACTCCGCTCCCAATAGGATCGCACCGATGCGGCCGATGGTAGCTGCAACCTGCTCTCCACATTATCGCTGGCCGATCAAAGTGCTCACCGATGACAGCGCGTCCCTGGTCAATCTGACTCCTCAGGACACAACGATCAGCGCGTTGCGAGCGTTCCCACGGCCGACTCCGCACCCGTTGCCGTCCGAATATCCAAACCGGCTGCAGCCCGTTGAGTTTACAACGTATCGCTTAACCAACGTGACGCTCTACAGCATTTCACCGCCAGGCGCCGACCTAGATTACGATGTCATTCTCGAAGATGCGAGCGGTCATCAATTCTTGACGGAGACCCCAGACCCGAAATGCGCTGCTGGCAGTGTTGTCTTGACCCAAATTCAGGCTGTAAGAGACTATATCGCTGCACACTTCACCATAGGTTCTACCACGATTTTTCCCAATGTGCCCGTCACGGTTACGGGGGTCGGCTTCTACGACCCGTATACCGGACCGCCGCATCCCCCGAGCGGAAGCGGGCTGGAGTTGCACCCTCTTTTGTCTTTGGTGATAAACGGAGGACCCAGTCCATCGCCAACGCCGAGCATGTCAACGACACAGGCGACCGTGAATTCGTGGGATTCTTCTTTTTACCACGTACAGAACACGGGATGCGGACACTTCAGCGTGGCGTACAACGGGAGCACGGTGTTCGTGCCATCGCAAGGATCCATTGTGGCCGGAAGTAGCGTGACCATCATTGGAACCGGTACGTGCGGAGCCAACAACATCGTCGCTTCGCAGATCAGCTTGAATGGGGCCTCGCCGACCCCATCGCCCTCGCCCAGTGCGAGCCCTTCACCGTCTCCAAGCCCGTCGCCAAGCCCGAGTGCGAGCGCGTCGACGAGCCCTTCGCCAACAGCGAGCATGTCAACAACGCAGGCGACGGTGAATTCGTGGGATTCATCCTTTTATCATGTGCAGAACTCGGGCTGCGGGCACTTCGCCGTGGCATACAACGGCAGTACGGTGTTTGTGCCTTCCCAAGGGTCGATCGTGGCGGGCAGCAATGTCACCATCATCGGAACGGGTAAGTGCTCGCTCAATAATATCGTTGCAACGCAGATCGGTCTGACGGGTGCGTCGCCGACGCCGAGTCCGTCGCCTTCCTTCGGGCCACTCCAAGTTGATAACACTAACCTGACTTTTGCTGACACCACCACGACCATGTTTATCAATGTCAGCGAGCAAGGCTATAGTGGAGTTTTCGGCCAGGATTCCCTAAGCGGTACTTGCCAGGGCATCGTGATGGTAAGTCCTGGATCCGGCACGGGTCCTGGCCCCTTCCAGTTCGCAATCACAGGGCAAAGCGCGGGCTCTTGCAACCTCATCATCTCGGACAACCACGGCGGCTCGGTCACTGTTGGTATCACGGTTACCTTGGCAAGCCCCACGCCCTCGCCGAGCCCTTCACAATAGAGAACTCCTATCAGCAAGGCATGTTTCAAGCGCCTAAGCTTCTAACCAAGCGCTCGTTGTGTTTTGGCATCCTCTTGTTTGTTGTCGCTGCCTGCGTCGCATGGGCTAATCTGTCACGCCATACGAACTGGACGCCCGATGGCTATGTCTACGCGCGCATGATGCTGCAGGACACCGGCGCGTCTGCTGCCGCCGCGCGCCGGATGGCCTTGCAGTTCTATTTGAGCACTCCCGTCGGGAGTAGCCCTCGCTACCGGCGATTTTTCACCGATGAAAGCTTGGGTATGTTTACGGCGGACGCAAAGCCGTTTGCTTCCCGCGTTCTGTACCCGTACCTCGCCTCATTGCTCTACCGGACGTATGGCTTTCAGAGCCTGGTCTTGGTATCGATGGTGGCGTACGTTCTCAGTGCGGTCGGTTTCTATGTATTCTTGTTGTACTTCGGTCGGGATTGGCTCGCTGCCGTTGTTAGCCTGGCGTTTTTCGCGACCCCCCTCATGCGCACGCTTGGTGCCAGCGCGCTTACGGATATGTTAGCGCTGCTCTTCTGGATCTGGGGATTGGTCGTCGCGATGGAGTGGCTACGCCACCCTCGATTCATCTGGGCCATACTTTTGAGCTGCTGCTGGATAGGTCTTGCTCTCACTAGACCTGCACCCTACCTCCCACTCGGCCTGGCCTTTGGCGCGATCGTGTGGTCGGTTCGCACTCGTCACTACGCTGTATCGGTAACGCCTTTCACAACCGCAGCCCTCGCCGGCATCTGCGCGTATGCTCTTTCGACGTCAGTGACGCACACCCCAGGCTTGGGCACCCATTTGCATTGGCTATACCAGCACGCGCTCAACGGCTGGCTCTACGCGAACCCGCGCGTCCTCAGCATCGGCGACCGGAATTCGTTTTCGGTCTGGTATCTCCACGACGTCCTCTGGGTCAGCGCGAAAACGTTGCTCATCTTGCTGCGCTCCGTACTGCCGGCGGTCTTGATCGTCGTCGCCATAGTTGGATTTTGGCAGCGGCGTGACACGTTGGAAGCAACCGCTATTGTGTGGGCGGGAATCTTCGGCATCCTCGGCGTCTTGGCAAACCCGGTGTTGTGGGAACTGCCTCGTCTGGTGGAAGCTCCCCTCTATCCGCTCATCGCTGCCGGCATCGTCATGTTGACCATGACCTTCACGGCCAACAGACTTGAATGGCTGCCCGGTTCAATGGCAAACAAGCCCGAATAGTTATCTCTTGCTGCGCAATCGTAGCCAGGTTTCACGTGCCATCGCTGTGTAGGCGGCGATGTCGTCTTTCTGTAGCCAATAAATCTGCGCCAACGGCACGCCAGTCAAGCGAGAAAAATACAGCAAGGCGATTGTTTGCGTTGCTAAGTAACTGCTCGCGGTACCGATAGCGCCCCCCACGATGCCGATCCTCGGGATCAACGCGACGCTGATCAGTAAACAGATGACGGCTGAAATGCCCGCCATCAGGAGCGTGAGATACGGGCGTCCGAGATGGATGGAGAAATAGCTTGAAATGACCGATGCAGTGGACATTCCGAGTGCGCCGACAAGTAATACCCGCAAGGCGGGGACGGCTGGGCCAAAGGCAGCGCCGAATAGACCTCGTACGGCGACCGGTGCTACCAAGACACCAACAACGCAGAGGGCTATGGTAATGGCAAAGTTTGCCCGGCACGCGCGAACGGTGAGTTGAATAGAGGCCCTGTTGTCAAGGCTGCCGATGTGCGGCAGCGTCACCGCGCCGGCCACTTGCGTTAACGTGGATAAGCTTTCCGCGCCGGTTACCGCTATTGTGTAAAGTCCCAAGCCCAGCGGCGACGTCATGAGTGCGACGACATACACATCGATCCGGTAGTTTAGCAGCGACACGAGCGCCGTTGCACCCATCTTTAGGGTGAAGGGAATGAACTCCGCAAACGACGCGCCGTCGGATGCGACGCCGCGATAGCGCAGAACGATAAAGGCCAAAGCCCCGACCCCGGTCAGCAGGCTCGACGCGACCCACGCGTTGACGGCGATATGGGGGTCGCGGACAAAGAACAGCGTTCCGCCGATGATGGCTAGGCTGACCAAGCTGCTCACGATAGCAAACGCATTCACGCTCCGCACTCGATGCATTCCGTACCAAAAGCCGTTCGCAACGCTGCCAGCACTGCCCGCAAAAACCGCGAGGATGGCCGGCAGAGCAGCCCACAGTTGGTGGCTGAGAAGCGCGATTGCGTACGTCACTAAGCCGCCGGCAAACGAGAATACTAGCGCTGCGCCAAACGCGCTGTCCGGCAACCGCTTCAAGTTGTTCTTGATGACAAAATAGGTGGTGGCACCCAGCAAGCCGCTGCACATCGTCATCATGAACGACGCTTCGATGTTTGGAAGAACGTAAATACCACGAGCCGCTGGCCCGAGTGCGCGAGCAGTGATGATCCCAAGCAGCGCGACTAAACAGGCCTTGAGGATTCGCGTGACGAGCGTGTGGATGCCGTCGGCGATGATGATCTTCGACCGCGTGGGCACACCGTTCAACGTCTTGTTACTATGGCGTCAAACTGAGGTAGCTGAAGAGTCCGGGAACGCTGGGTCTTTTGTACCCCGGACATGGAGTTGGTCATCGTTGTGCCATTCGTACGCATGATTTTTACCTGATCGGACCCAACTAAGCCAACATGGCTCTGCACAAGCAAGCGCACGTGCGTTCTTTCCATTCCCTTGCGGCCACGCAAATGAAGAGCCCAGTTCGATACACTACCGCGTGGATTGCGATTCTCTTCACCGCAGACGTGGCAATGTTCGTGCTCGCGTCCTATATCGCCGGTGCTCTTTCAGACCACACCTGGTCACTTTACTGGGCCACGGCACGTTTCTTGCACTCCTCAATCATTTTTGTCGCCGTCTGGCTCCTCATATTCCATTTGCTTGGCCTCTATCGTCGCTCGTTCGCCCTTTCCATGCGTGAC
>Ga0070735_10000867_pt1 | contig 30673 bp, 26 predicted proteins | sample Coa_R1_FD_66443 | JGI IMG/M metagenome (GOLD analysis project Ga0070735, IMG submission 66443) | Surface soil microbial communities from Centralia Pennsylvania, which are recovering from an underground coalmine fire - Coalmine... | ecosystem: Environmental > Terrestrial > Soil > Unclassified ...
GCTACTGGGCCAAATGTGGGGATCTTCTTAAGGCACCATTTCACCAAATAAGGCTTCAGAACCGATCAAGCCGGCGCTTTCGCGAAAGCTTTGACGGACCAACCAAAGCTATCCAAGCGGGTAGCTCACCCAAGGGGTGTGATAATGCGAGACTGTTGGAAGAACCGTGCTGGCTATGACCGCGTCTTATTGGCGGTTGCAGCGATTTTCCTCACGGTGTCGGCGGCCTCGGCGCAAAGCGATACAACGCGTAGCAGCCCGGCCGAATTGGCGATCGATGCGGCGGTCCCGCGGCCCGAGCCTGCCAATGTCCCACCGCCCACCCCGAGCGATTTCAAGCTTGAAGCGTCGCAGGCCGCCGAGGCGGCAACGCCCGCGGTGAAGCCGCCAACCAACGCCGCGACCGAATCCGGCAAGGTTGAAGCCACGAAAAGCGACGCGGCAAGTGTCGCGCCAGCCTCAGCGCCGGAACCGGTTCAGGCGGCAGGCCATGTGGCCTCCCCCGACCAGCCGGTGGCCAATAGATTGCACGATCTCATCGGCGCCAAATCGGCGCGCTATTTCGATCGCAAGGCGGAGCGGACGGCGGTGGAGAAATTCTACACCGCGCGCGAGTTCACCCCGGTCTGGACTCAGTCCGGCAAGCTGACCAATAGCGGTCAAAGCGTCGTTGCGCGGCTGAAGGACGCGGCCTCTGACGGATTGAACCCGTCGGACTATCCGCTGCCCGATTTTGCATCCGCGACCACCCCGGAGGCGCTGGCGGATGCGGAGCTCAAACTCACCGCCAGCATGCTCGATTATGCGCGTCACGCCCAGAGCGGGCGGATGCATTGGTCGCAGGTCTCCGGCGACATCCAATATCCGGAACATCCGACGGATCCGGCGGAGGTGCTGAGCAACGTTACTTCCGCCAAAGACGCCTCATTGGCGCTCGACAACTATAATCCGCCGCACAAACTCTACCGCGAATTGAAGAAGAAGCTCGCCGAATTGCGCGGCGAGGGCAATGGTCCGACCGTGCAGATTGCCGATGGCCCGGCGCTCAAATTCACTCCGGCACGCGGCAAAAACCAACCCACGATCGAATTCGAAGACGATCGCGTGCCGCAACTGCGCGTCAAACTGAACGTGACGGAAAACCCCGACGACCGTCACTACGACGCCAACGTCGCCGAGGCCGTCCGCAAATTCCAGGCGGGCGCCGATCTCAAGCCGACCGGCGTACTGGATGATAAGACCGTCAAAGCTCTCAATAGCCCCAAGCGCGACCGCCAGATCGACACCGTGATCGTCAATATGGAGCGCTGGCGCTGGCTGCCGCGCGATCTCGGCGCGCCGTCGATTGGCGATGCCTATGTCATTCTCAATATCCCCGACTACACGCTCAAAGTGATGCAGAACGGCGCGCAGGTCTGGACCACGAAGGTGGTCGCCGGCCAGCCCGGCATTCATGCAACGCCGCTTTTGACGGAAACCATGAAGTTCATCACGGTCAATCCGACCTGGAACGTGCCGCCGTCGATCATCTACAATGAATATCTGCCCGCATTGCAGCAGGATCCGAACGCCCTGGAGCGTATGGGATTGAAGCTCGAGCATAATCGCGACGGCAGCATCCATATTTCGCAGCCGCCGGGCGAGCGAAACGCGCTCGGCCGCATTCGCTTCAACTTCCCGAACAAGTTTCTGGTGTATCAGCACGACACGCCGGACAAGCATTTGTTCGCGAGGGAAGACCGCGCGTTCAGCCATGGCTGCATGCGGGTGCAAAATCCCGATCAATATGCCTCGATATTGCTCGGCATCACCGAGCCGAATGCGCATTACACGCCGGAAAAAATCCGCGGCATGTACGGCCAGAGCGAGATCGATCTGAAATTCCCGACGCCTATCCCGGTCAACATCACCTATCAGACGGCGTTCGTGGACGACGCGGGTACCTTGCAAATCCGCAAGGACGTCTATGGCCGCGACGCGACGATGCTGTCCTTGCTGCATTCGGGCAGGAACAAGGATCTGGAAAACGTGGTCGCCCATTCGCAGCCGAATTATGTGAAGCCGACCGCGATCCCCGACAATGTGCGCTTTGCCAGCGACACGTCCTCGTCGGGCCCCTCGTTCTTCGAGCGGCTGTTTGGTGGTGGCTCCACGCCTCAGCCCGCACCGCCGGCAGGGCGAAAACCGCCGCCGCGCCGCCTTTACGAGCGCTGACGGTCAAAGCCACCGCGCCCGGGATCATGATGCGATTTCATTTGATCGCATCATGATCCGAGCAGGCCCCATCTGGGGCGGGCCTTTGACATTAACCATTCTCCACACCGCCTTAACCCGTGGGCTATTTTTCGCCACACTCGATGGGTTAACTTGGCCCTAATTGGGGGAAGGGATTACCTCTTAATTCAACCCTCCCGCGTTAAGCGTGCATTAACCATCCTTCGCCACACGGGGTCGCGAAGGAGTTCAACGCTCGATGGCTTTGGGTGGGCTCATTACGTGCTGGCTCGTTTCGCACGCCAACTCACTTTGTCGCTGTTGCCAAAGGCCGGATGTCCGTTCGGGCTCGGCCTGCTGTTGCTTTTCGCCGGCGTTGGCGCGATCCACGACGCAAGCGCCCTGAATGAAACCCGGACGCTTTCGTTCCACCACACCCATTCGGGGGAAGACCTCACCGTCACCTTCAAGCGCGACGGCCGCTACGACGAAGAGGCACTGAGACAGCTCAATCATTTCCTTCGCGACTGGCGCAGCCAAGAACAGACCACGATGGATCGCCGTCTGTTCGACATCCTCTGGGAAGTCTACCGCGATGTCGACGGCAAGAAGCCGATCCAAATCATCTCCGCTTATCGTTCGCCCGCCACCAACGCCATGCTCCGCCGCCGTTCGTCGGGAGTCGCCCGCTTCAGCCAACACATGCTCGGCCACGCGATGGACTTCTTCATTCCGGAGGTGCCGCTGGAGCAAATCCGTTATGCCGGACTGCGGCTCCAGCGCGGTGGCGTCGGCTTCTACCCGACATCGGGCTCGCCTTTCGTCCATCTCGACACCGGCAATATCCGCCACTGGCCGCGCATGACTCACGACCAGCTCGCACGCGTGTTTCCTGACGGGCGCACCGTCCATGTGCCCGCCGACGGCGAACCGCTGAAGGGCTATGAGTTCGCCCGCGCTGAAATCGAGCGGCGCGGCGACGGCGACGATACTGGCAAGGTAAGCCGGCCAAGCCTGCTTGCCCGCTTGTTCGGCGGCAAATCGAACGACGACGAGGATGAAGGATCGACGGCGAGCGCCCAAGACAGGGGAATTCCGGTCGCCCAGGCCATCGCTGCCAAACCCACCGAATCAGTGCCGATGCCGCGCGCAAAGCCTGCGATCTTAACCCTTCAATTGGCCTCGGCCGACATGCAGGCCGGGCAGTCCGTAAGATCAAGACAGACCGCGCCCTCGGACAAGGCTGAACCGAAACCGCAGACTCCCGCCGACATCATCAACGCCCGCGGCTTCTGGGGTGATACGCCGGCCATGCCGAACCAAGCCACGCCGGCGCAGCTTGCCGCTCTCAATGCCCGTCAGGCGCCCGCCCCGAGCAATCCACCGTCAACCGCCAGCGTTCCCGCCGTGTACCGGGCGCTGGCTTACGCACCGGCATCTTTCTCGGCGGGTGATCGCGCCAATGCCGCGCCAGCCGGCAACGCCCGCAGCGCCCGTCCCATGCCGGCAAACCCCAACGTGATGGCGGTCAACAACCTCACCACCATTGTGGCGAAGAGCCCGGGGAGCATCGCGGCGCTCTCGACGCGGATCGCCACCTCAGAGGGAAGCAATGTGTGGATGCGCGTCATGATGCTGGCGCCAAGCGCGAGCATGTCGATGTCCGTCACCATGCTCGGTGACCCCAATCTGGAGCTGTTGAGCCGGTTTTTCGTCAAACCGCAAACCACGATCGTGATGGGCTTCTCGGACGATCCATTGATGGGCTTGACCACCGACCACTTTACCGGATCGGCTACCGCGACGCTTGCGACGCAAGCCTTCACCTTGCGAACGGCCTCGCTGCGTTAAGTCCGGCCAAGCTCGGCCAGGCAACCAATCTTGTGTGGACGAGCCCGCATGAAGATGACGGAGACGGGCTGAGCCCGGTATCCTATCCCCGATCCCTCACAACATTCCCAGCGCCTGCATATAGGTTTCGAGAATCGTTTCCTGCTCGGCGCGCTCGTTGGCGTCCTGTTTGCGAAGCCGCACGATAGTGCGCAGCGCCTGGACGTCGAAACCATTACCCTTGGCCTCCGCATACACATCGCGAATGTCGTCGGAAATGGTCTTCTTTTCTTCTTCCAGCCGTTCGATGCGCTCGATGATGGCCTTGAGCTGGTCTTTGGCAAATCTGGTCGCGGGGGCTTCCTTGACGGCAGCGGCGGTAGTGGCCATCGGGTACTCCTGAACTTGAGGGTGAAAGACGCAGGAAGCGCCGCACGCTTCATCACGCACCGCAATCCCTGTTCTTGGAAAGACCCTCAAGGATTGCGACACCTCGCGTCAAGGCAGCACGCTTGCTCATCCACAGCGCGCCCACAGGAGAAACGATAGGGCCTCTGTCGACACAACAAAAACCGACGCGGGTTCGCCTCGCATGAGGTGAGCTAGAGCATGATCCGGAAAAGTGTGAAGCAGTTTTCCGAAAAGATCATGCTCAATCAAAGAATTAAAGCGCGATGACGATTCATCCAAATCTCATCGCGCTTTAGCGCAAATCAATGGCCGGGATGGACTTTCTTCATCGCGGCTGACTGCTCGGGCGTGGCGGTGGCCTGAAATGTTGCCTTCCAGGTCTCATAGGGCATGCCATAGACGGCTTCGCGGCTCTCGTCCTTGCTCATGGCGACACCTTTGGCGTCGGCCTCGTCCTTGAGCCAGTTGGACAGGCAGTTGCGGCAAAAGCCCGCGAGATTCATCAGATCGATATTCTGGACATCGGTCCGGGCGCGCAGATGTTGGATAAGCCGCCGAAAGGCCGCCGCTTCGAGTTCCGTTCTGGTTTTGTCGTCAATCGCCATGATCCGGTCCCGTCCATTTTTACCGCATGATCGAAAAGAAGCATGCCTTGGCCGTTAATTAGGAAACTGTCACAGATTTTGCCATATCACGACGCAAACATTCGCGGGATCGAAAGACCCCAAGATGTCCGCGCGACCGGAAAATGCCGGCGAAACCTCTCTTTTGGCGGCCTTTTTGACCATTGACAGGGTCTAAGCCCTCACGCGAAATCTTCAATAAACTGATATAGCCTTGGCGAATGATCGAAAAAGATTCTCCTCCCCCTCCCCGTCGAACGAAGCTTGCTGTCTCCATTGGGATGCCGGTTTTGGCGCTTGCCATAAACTGCCTGTGGGCCGGTTCGGCGGCGGCCGATTTTCGCCTTTGCAATAACACGTCGAGCCGGGTCGGTATCGCGCTTGGCTACAAGGATGCGGAGGGCTGGACCACCGAAGGCTGGTGGAATGTGTCCTCGCGAAGCTGCGAGACACTGTTGCGGGGCACCCTCATCGCGCGCTTCTATTATATCTATGCGCTCGATTATGATCGCGGCGGCGAATGGTCGGGACAGGCTTTTATGTGCTCGCGCGACAAGGAATTCACGATCCGGGGTGCGGATAATTGTTTGGCGCGTGGCTTCGATCGAACCGGTTTTTTCGAGGTCGATACCGGCGAACAACGCGCCTGGACCGTGCAGCTCACCGAATCCAACGAACAACCCGCGCCGCGCGTGCCGGGAACGATCGGACCAAGCGGGGCCGGAAACATTCCGGGCCTATCCAATTCGCCGGGCGGGTTGCCCCCAGACCTGAACGGCCTGCCGCCGGCCGCAACGCCCAGGGCCAAGCCATGAGACGTCTGCGCCGCATCAAGATTCTTGCCACGCTCGGGCCCGCCTCCTCCGACAGCGCGATGATCCGCCGCTTGTTCGAGGCCGGCGCCGACGTTTTCCGCATCAATATGAGCCACACCCCGCACGACAAGATGCGGGAGCTGGTCAAGACCATTCGCAATGTCGAAAGCAGTTACGGCCGCCCGATCGGCATTCTGGTCGATCTGCAAGGGCCGAAGCTTCGGCTCGGCGCCTTCGCCGACGGCGCGGTGCAGCTCAATAACGGTCAGAGCTTCGTGCTCGATTCCGACAAGACGCCGGGCGACACCACGCGCGTTAATCTGCCGCATCCGGAAATTCTCGCAAGCCTCAAACCCGGACATGCGCTATTGCTCGATGATGGCAAAGTGCGGCTGATCGCGGAAGAAACCTCAGCCGATCGCACTTTGACGCGCGTCGTGATTGGCGGCCGAATGTCGGATCGCAAGGGCGTCAGCCTGCCCGATACCGACCTTCCGGTCTCCGCGATGACCCCCAAGGATCGCGCCGATCTCGAAGCGGCGCTGGTGACCGGGGTGGACTGGATCGCGCTTTCGTTCGTGCAGCGCGCCGAGGATGTCATCGAGGCCAAGAAGCTGATCCGCGGCCGCGCCGCGGTGATGGCCAAGATCGAAAAGCCGCAAGCGATCGACCGCCTGCCCGAAATCATCGAAGCTTCCGACGCGCTGATGGTGGCGCGCGGCGATCTCGGTGTCGAGCTGCCGCTGGAGCGCGTACCCAGTCTCCAGAAACAAATGACGCGGCTGGCGCGCCGGGCCGGCAAGCCGGTCGTGGTCGCCACCCAGATGCTGGAATCGATGATTCAGGCGCCGGTGCCGACGCGCGCGGAAGTGTCCGACGTGGCGACTGCGGTCTATGAGGGCGCCGACGCCATCATGCTGTCGGCGGAATCGGCGGCCGGAAAATTTCCGGTCGAAGCCGTCTCGACGATGAATCGCATCGGCGAGGAAGTCGAGCGCGACCCCACCTATCGCGGCGTGATCATTGCTCAGCGCGCCGAACCAGAGCCGACCGTCGGCGATGCGATTGCGGATGCCGCGCGGCAGATTGCCGAGACGCTCGACCTTTCGGCGATCATCTGTTGGACCAGTTCGGGATCGACCGCGCTGCGCGTCGCGCGCGAGCGCCCCAAGGTACCGGTGGTGGCGATCACGCCGAACCTCGTGACCGGCCGCAAGCTGTCGGTGGTGTGGGGCGTGCATTGCGTCGTCGCCGAGGACGCCCAGGATCTCGACGACATGGTGAGCCGCGCCGGCAGCATTGCCTTCCGCGACGGTTTTGCGCGAGCGGGTCAGCGCGTCATCATCGTCGCCGGCGTTCCGCTTCGCGCGCCCGGCACCACCAATATGCTGCGCATCGCATCCGTCGGCCCCGACGACGACGCCAATATGTGAGCGAACGGCGCGGGGCTTTCGAGCGAGGCGCCGCTGTCATGAAGGCTTTGCCAGCGGCACCTGCGACTTCCGAACCAGCGGACAAACCGCGATATCCTGGTCGGCGCCGGGAATGCGCTCACAGGCGCGCGATCCGTCCAACGCCAGATCATAGGCAACGAGCAAATCCGTGCGTGGCACGCTCCCTTGAAGATAAAGGGCCCATACGCCGCCCGCGAGCGGGTGATCGAGCCCCCAGCGAATGCGCCGGTCGAGCATCCCACCCGGCACGATCGGCGTCACGATGTCGGAGAGCTGATAGGCGCGCGAAGCCGGCGGCAGCAACGGCACCACATATCCCATCGGCTTTTGCAGCATCAGATAGGTCGCCGGGATCGACAAGGCACCTGAGAGTTGCGGTCGATATGGATCGGACCAGGGGCGTCGCGACCAGTCGGCCGGTTGCGTCCACACCACAATGGCCAAAGCAAGAATGACGATCGCGGCATCGGAGATGAATGGCCGGCGAAATGTATCGGCGCCAGACCACGCTTCGAACAAGCGCGACAGCAACAGCACGATGAACGGGGCCGTCAACAATTCGAGCACGATCGCGTAGCGATGGATCGAAAACATATCCATCCATAATCCGTAAGCGACGATGAAAAAGAGCAGGAATTGTTTGTCGCGTTGCCGAAAGATCTCGACTTTGCGAATCAGGGCCGTGCCGACCGCCACCGCAAATAAAACAAACAACACCGCAAAACGCGGATCCCGGAACGGCCCTTCTGAAGAAGGGTGATCGCCGATCAGCCAGTAAAACGGATAGGCCATCGCGTCCAACAGGCCATGCGGCATGAAGCGCGTGTCCATGGTCGAGGCTATTGCGGCTTCGGGTGAACGGAAGATCGTGTTGAAATAGGGAAACACGGGATTGCCGAACTGAGACCAAAGCATCCAGCTCCAAGCGCCGCCGGTCGCAAGCATACCCGCCACGCCGCCGGCGCCAAACAAGCCCATTTTCGAAAGCGGCCTATCGGCCAACAACAACGACACGCCAGCGCCGATCAGGAAGGTGGCGTTGGTCAACTTCAACCCCACCGCCGCGCCGACCAGAAGACCGGAAACAAAGAGGCGCACGGTATATCGCTCGCCCGCGTACAGGCTCAGACCAAGACCCGCGATCACTGGCAGCGCCGTGAGGATGTCGGAGAAGCTGGTGCCGACTTCGGACAATGTCATCGGGCCGAAGGCGGCGATGACGACCGATGCGAGCACCGCCCAGGCCGAGGCCGAAGCTCCAAGCAACAGGCGCGAAACCCACCAGATCAAAGCGAGGTTGAGACCGTGAATGGCGCCGAGCAAAATTCCCCAGAACGGCGCACCGATGCCATGCCGCAACAGATAAGCGGGCACATAGACGAGCGGATTGAGAAAAGTCTGAAGGCCGCCTGGCGCGACGTCGATCTCGAAGCGGCCATTCAGCAAGGCAAAGGCGCCATACTCATGGTAGTTGAGCCAGTCCCAATTGACGTCTTCGCCGGCGAGCCATGCGTAAAAAGCGCCCGCCAGAAGCGATCCGAAGATCACGGCCACCACGCGAAGATTTTTGCGCGCAATCATCGATGAAACGGCTTTTACGTCCGGATGGTTCATGCCCGCCGCCATATAGGGTGCGAAATATGAATAAATGAAAACTTTTCGCTACAGCGGCGTTACAGGCAGCGCGGCCTGCACCACGAGCCCGCGCGCGCGCGCATCCAGGACACCGACCGCGCGCAAGGCCAGCAATGTCACGGTTTGGACGGCGTCGCGGAGCCTTCCCGGATCGTCCAGATCCTCTACCGCCAATGGTCCGATCAGCGCCTCATGAAGGGCCCCAAGCAAGGCGGTCGCGGCCAGGGCCGTATCCTGCGCGGGCAAATGCCCGGCGCGGACTGCCGCCTCGATACGGCTTGCGATTTCACCGACAATCGCACGGCGGCTGGCCAACCGCGAAGCTGTCACATCGACATCGACAGGCTCGGCCAGAATGCCCCAGGCGAGCTTACGCTGCGACAACGCGTGCACCGCGACCGTGGTGACAGCGGCCGCCAGCGCCGATGAGGGGCCGGGCGCCGCGTCCGCGGCGCGGCGGATCGCGGCCAGCTCGTCGCGCGATACCTCGGCGATCAATTCGGAAATGAGATCGGCCTTGGAGGGGAAATAACGGTAGACCGTGCCAGCGGCGACATTGGCGCGGACCGCAACCGGCGCGATTTGAACCGCGGCCATGCCGCCCTCGGCCGCCGCATGGCGGGCCGCCGTCAAAATCGCGCTGCGGCGGGCCGCCAGACGCTTCACGACTTGATAAGTTCGCCGATAAACCAATCGCCTTTCCTTTCCTATGGCGGAAGCCATTTTGCATCAAAGAATGAACAATAATTCATGGCAGATGACAAGTTGAAATAAAACAAACTACACGTTCAAGGGGTGATCGGAAGGCGCCCGCGGACGCCGCCATTCTCGAGCCAGGCGACACCCGATCAGGCCCGCCACGACCAATGTCGCGCCGAAGCCGGTCGGCGCGCCCAAAAACGAATAGATCATCAGAAGCATGGCAACGAGACCCAGCGCGGGCGGCTCATACCCAGCAAATCCTTCGTCCAACCCAAGACGAATCAGAAACGCCACCGCCACCGCCAACACCATGAGATCGTAGAGAAACAGATATGGCGTCACCAAAAGCGCACCGGTCGCAAGGGCAGCCGCCTTCAGCGAATAATTGACGCCGCGCTGGCGCCAGATCAGAATAAGAGCGGCTGCGACCGCCCCACTCATGACCCACTGGAAAACCCAGGCCAATTGCTCGGTGCCGCCGCAATAGCGAACCAACGCGAAGATGCTTTGCATCTTGCCCCAGGGGGCGCGGCCTTCGGTGAGGAACGCCTGGGAAAACATCGGCATCCAGTGCACGAAAGCCTGCCAACTTTCGATGCCGAAAGCCAGCCATGACAGCGCCGCCAGCAAAATCGCGACCACGCCGGCCGTCAAGAAAACCCGCCATTGCGAGGCCGCGATCAACACCAGCGGAAACAGCAATCCATATTGCGGCTTGTAACTCAGAAGCCCAAGGCAGATGCCCGAGAGAATCGGACGGGTCGGCATCAGAATGAGCGTGCCACCGATCAGGGAAGCGGTGAGAAATCCGTTTTGTCCGACCAACGCATTGGTGAACACCACCGGAAAGGCGGCCGCGAGCAGAAAGCCGAAATGGCGGCCGATGATGGCGCGCATCGCGGCGAGATAAGGCAGAAAACTGATCGCGGCCCAACCGACAAAGGATACGGCATAAGGAAAGTGCGCAAGCACAGCCGCAATGAACAAAAACGGCGGCGGATAATGCCAGGCGAAATTACCCTGATAGCTTTGGCCAAGAACGGCCACCTGAACCTGTTTCTGGATATCCCAATCATAGGCAAGCGCGGGGTGGCCATCGAGCACGAGGCGGCCGGCGGACCAGACATTGACGAAATCGGTGGGAATCCCAAGACCGTTTTCGTCGATGATCCACCCATGCGAGACGAATCCGCTCTGGAGCAGTGACGCGTTGAGGACGCACAGCACAAGGCAACCGAGCGCGAGCGCGGAAGGAAGCGCCTTCTTTTCAGCGGGCATTATCGGATCGGATATCAGCGCAATCATGCCAGGTTCCCCGCGTCAGCTTTAGGTCGGCAGACTTGCGGAAACCTTAAAGATTAAGGGCTTTCGACTGCGATCGGCGAACGGCCCCTTAACGCCGATCTTTCGCAATCACGAATTTCAAACCGGACCAAATTTCCTCGATCGCGCAGACTTTGATATCGACAGATCAGAGCGGAAGCGCCGTGTCGCGCACCAGTAGCGGGCCGACAACTCGCTATAGGCGATGGCGTTACGCCTGCGGCTGCGGCTCCAGGCCGGGATCCGGATCGGGGCGCGGGCGCGGCTTGCCCGCCGGCGGCACCGCCGAGGTGCGCGGCCCCGATGGCTCAAGAACCGATTCTCGGTTCGGCCGCTTACCCTTCAACAGATCGTTGATCTCCTCGCCGGTCAGCGTCTCGAATTCGAGCAGCGCCTCGGCCACCGTCTCCCAATCCGAACGCTTCTCGGTAAGGATACGCCGCGCCTCGTTCTCGCCGTCCTCGATCAGCTTGCGTACTTCTTCGTCGATCAGCCGCGCGGTCTCATCGGAAATATTGGTGCTCTGCGCGACCGAATGACCCAAAAACACCTCTTGCTCGTTGCTCTGGTAACGAACGCGGCCGAGCTTTTCCGACATGCCCCATTCCATCACCATCGCGCGTGCAATCCGCGTCGCGGTTTGAATGTCGCCGGTCGCGCCGTTGGTCACCTTGTCGGCCCCGAACTTGAGAATCTCCGCCTCGCGGCCGCCGAACACCATCGCAAGCCTGCTGACACACCACTCCCGCGTATAGGAATGACGGTCGCTCTCGGGCAGCGATTGCACCAAGCCGAGCGCGCGGCCGCGCGGAATGATGGTCGCCTTGTGGATCGGGTCATGGCTCGGCACGTTGATCCCGACGATGGCGTGACCCGCCTCATGATAGGCGGTCAACGCTTTCTCCTCATTGGTGAGCACCAGCGACTTACGCTCGGCGCCCATCATCACCTTGTCCTTGGCGTCCTCGAACTCGGCTTGCGTCACCATGCGCTTGTTGCGCCGCGCCGCCATCAAGGCCGCTTCATTGACGAGGTTCATCAGATCGGCGCCGGAGAAGCCCGGGGTGCCGCGCGCGATGTTCTTGAGGTTGATGTCGGGCGCCAGCGGCACCTTGCGGACATGGACTTTAAGGATCTGCTCGCGGCCGGCGATATCCGGATTGGAGACGATGACCTGACGGTCGAAGCGGCCCGGACGCATCAATGCGGGATCGAGCACGTCGGGGCGGTTGGTCGCCGCGATCAGGATCACACCTTCATTGGCTTCGAAGCCATCCATCTCGACCAGCAATTGGTTCAGCGTCTGCTCGCGCTCATCATTGCCGCCGCCAAGGCCGGCACCACGGTGACGGCCGACCGCGTCGATTTCGTCGATGAAAATGATGCAGGGCGCATTCTTTTTCGCCTGCTCGAACATGTCGCGGACGCGGCTGGCGCCGACACCGACGAACATCTCGACAAAGTCCGAACCGGAAATGGTGAAGAACGGCACGTTGGCCTCGCCCGCCACCGCGCGCGCGATCAGCGTCTTGCCGGTGCCGGGCGGGCCGACCAGCAGCACGCCACGCGGAATCCGTCCGCCAAGGCGTTGGAATTTGCCGGGGTCGCGCAGGAATTCGACGATCTCCTGCAAATCCTGCTTGGCCTCGTCGACGCCGGCGACGTCCTCGAAGGTGACCCGGCCATGCGCTTCCGTCAGCATCTTGGCGCGCGATTTGCCAAAGCCCATCGCCTTGCCGGCGCCGCCCTGCATCTGCCGCGACAAAAACACCCACACCCCGATCAGCGCGATGAACGGCAGCCACGACACCAAAAGCGAAACGAACCACGGCACGTTGTCGCCGGGCGGCTTGGCCGTGATCTGCACCTTACCGTTGTAAAGGCGCGAGACCAGCGTCGGGTCGTTCGGCGCGTAGGTCTGGAAGCTCGTATTATTGTTGAAGGTGCCGTGAATTTCCGGTCCCTGGATCACGACGTCGCGCACATGGCCCTGATCGACTTCGCTCAGCAATTGCGAGAACGAAATATCCTGCGAAGAGGCGCGCTGCCCCGGATTCTGGAAAAGCGTGAACAAGGCCAACAGCAGCAGGACAATAATGACCCAGAGGGCGAAATTGCGCAGATTGGCATTCATCGATTTTCCTTCGTGGTCGCGCGGATCGCGGCCCTTATCCTCGGTTAGGCGTTCGTCCCGGTTCAAAAACCCGCCACTTGCTGCGCAGGGACTTCAGATTGGCGGTACTGAGAGAATCCCCTCAAAGCGTCGGCGCGTTACAATCTAAGTGCCAGCAAGCTCGCTGCCAAGAGAACCTCTTGGGACTATTTAACCTATCTTAGCGCCGTTCCGGCTCAAATCATGGCATCCAACAGGGTGTTTTCGGGGGGTGGTTAAGGCCGAAGAAGGCATATTCTACGAACCTCTGCCGACTCAATCCGCCCGCCGCCGGCGCGGAGGTGCCGGCGCGATGATAATTCGTCCTTTGACAAGACTGATCGACGCACCGGCCAAGGTTTGCTTCACCCGCGCCGAACGTTTGGCGGCCGGTTTCCGTAACGCATGCTCCAAAGCGGACGATAAGGCTTCGAGCTTGCCGAGTTCGGCCGGCCCCTCATGGCCCACCCGGTCGATCGCGCGCTGGAGCAGGCGCAGGCGGATTTCACCGGGCAAGACGGCGAAAGCCTTGGCATCAAAAGCCTTGGCATCAAACGCCTTGGCATCAAAAGCCACCTTGGCATCGGAAGCATCCTCGCGGTCCCTCAGCGCGAGATAGCGCGCGGCACCCTCGACCAGAATTTCGATCGCCGCATTCGCCCGTGCCAGCCGCGATGCGAGGCGGGCCAGATTGCGGGCATCGCCACCTTCGGCGGCCAGCTCCTTGATCAGCGCGCGGATGCGGGGCCGGGTAAAGCTGATATCGCGGTTGGTGGGATCATCGGCAAAACCAACCTTGGCGTGTTCCAGCGTGGCGATGAGTTGCGACTTCGAAACATCCAAAAATGGACGGGCAATCAGCACTCCCTCCCGCTCGGTCTGGCGCGCCATCGCCGCAAGGCCCACAAGGCCGCTGCCACGGAGGAGGCGCATCAGAAGCGTCTCGGCCTGATCGTCACGCGTATGGGCGGTGAAAATGTGGCTGGCGCCGCTTCGGCGCGCCGCCGCCGCCAACAGGCGATAGCGCGCCGCCCGCGCCGCCGCCGGCAAACCCGATTTCGGCTTTTCCCCGGTCCAGCGCAGCGTGCGATGCGGCAGGCCAAGCCCGCGCGCCAGCCGTTTGACGGCGCGTGCCTCACGCGCCGATTCGGCGCGCAGGCCGTGATCGATCGTGACGGCCTGAAGGCGAGGACCACCTGAAAGCGCGCGTCGCCAACGCGCCATAAGCCACATCAGGGCGATGGAATCCGGACCGCCGGAGACCGCAAGGATGATCGCGGGGGCGGCCCTCCAGTCGGCGAACAAAGCTTTCGCCCGCCGCGCCGAGATCGGGGAATTGTTATCATCGGGCATGATTGATCTTATCAGAAACAGGCTGGATTTGCCGAAAGCCGCCATTCATCCGTGGCAAGAGGGCTTCACATCACCGAGGCGCACATTCGGCGGCTTTGCACAGGTCCCCTGTGCGCTATATTGTACACAAACAAGCACACGGACCAAAATCATGCGTCGCTCAGCAACCTTCACCATATGAGGCGGCGCGGTAGCCAAGAAGCGACTCGAAAGCCTGGCGAAGAATACGGGCCGCAGCCGTTCATTCCTTGCAGCCGAGGCTATCAACGAGTATCTCGACGCCAACGAGTGGCAGGTTGCCGGCATCAAGCAAGCCATTGCTTCTCTCGATAGCGGCGAGGGAGTTCCTCACGCGCAGGTCAAGGATTGGATTCCATCCTGGGGCGGCGGTAGCGAGCAATCCATCCCCAAGCGCTCATGACTCCGGTCTGGTCGCCTGAGGCAATCAATGATCCCGTCGCGCGCCGAGCCTACATCGAACAGGACAATCCGGCAGCCGCACAACGCGTCGCGCTTCACGTCATTCGAAGCATCGAAACACTGCTTCCGAACAACCCCGAAATGGGGCGACCTGGCCGTGTACCCGGAACACGCGAACTCATGATCACGAGGACACCCTTTATTGTGCCGTACCGCTTGGATTGTGCCGTACCGCCTGGTCGACAACACCGTTCAGATTCTCCGCGTCTTTCACGGGGCTCGTCGATGGCCGGAAGAACTTTGAACACCTCCTCATGACAATGGCTTGCACGTCTCGGCGTTCTCGCGACGCAACGCGCCCGAGTTGATCAACCAAACGCGCCTTCTCGAAATCAGAGGGCGCGGGGAATGCCGGGCGCATCAATGCGCCCGCAGCCTTGTGTGCGAAAGTAAAAAGCACACAAGCATAGTCACCACGGTCACACCGGCTCACCCGGCATTCCCCGCGCGAATGGTTTTAACGGTTTCCTTCGTGCTCTCCTTGGTGAATCGGGCTTTCTTGCCACCATCGCCGGCAGATCATCTCGCCAGCTTGATATCAGCGTCGAGATATCAGGACCACACGACTTCGCCGTCCGCTTCAGTTGCACCTCGTCTTGCGCAAATCAGCGTCCATCGCATCCCACCCCGCGTTGATGACGTTGCGCAACGCGCCTCTGATCGAGGCGGGACGGCAAGAGAGATACACCTGATTTGCACTTCGGAAAAACAGAAATATTTCTCCACGGGGGTATGGACAAGCGATTTATCTTTGCCCGCGCTCATTTACTGATTTGCCCGTCGCAAGCCCGTCCAGAGCATGATCCGAAAAAAGCCTGCCCCGCACTTGATGCGGGGTGTGAAGCGGTTTTTAAAAAAACATGCCCTCGGGCTTGACCCGAGGGATCATGCCCAATCAAAGAATTAAAGCGCGATGACGCTTCGACCAAATCGCATCGCGCTTTAGCATTTCACCCGCTTTTGCTCGCGATCCACGGTTTGCTTGAGGCTGGACGTTGCATGCGGATATTTCCGCGCCACCTCGCCGAATGCGGCGCAGGCGGCCTCCTTTTCTTTCAGCGCGGCGAGCGATTGGCCAAGCCGAAGCAAGGCATCCGGCGCTTTCGCCGAACGATCGAATTTGGTCGTCACCGACAAAAAGGCTTCGGCCGCGTCGCGATAAAGCTGGCGCTGAAAAAAGCTTTCCCCAAGCCAGAATTGCGCCTCCGACATCAAGGGATCGCTCGGATATTTCCGCGCGAAGTCGCGCATGGTTTCTTCGGCGAGCGCATAATCCTTGCGTTGAATGTAGCCGACCCCAAGATCGAACTCGTCCCTGGGGCTTGCGGAGGGCGGCAATGTCGTCGGCGCGCCGGTACCGTTGGTGTTGCGCGCGGGTGGCGGCGGCAGCGGCGTCCCGGGGCCGGCCCCGGCGGCGCCGAGATTAAGCGGCTCGCCCGCGCTTCGGCCATTGGGCGCGCCGGGCGGCGGCTCGGCGGGGATCGGCAATGGCCCACCGCCAAGTGCCCGTGGTGCTCCGGGGGCGTTCGGATTCTGGCTGGGGTCGAAAGCATCGCCGCGGCGGCGGCCTGGCGGCGGCAGGCCCGCCGGCTCCTGAACGATCGGCGCGGGAGCGGCGAACTGCGGCTCATAGCCCCCCTGAGGCGGCGGCCGGTTGATCGGGGCGACCTGCGCCGGCGGCATCGCGGCGGTGTTGGGTTGGCCCACGGCCGCCTGACCGCCGTTTTGGAGCAGCCTTAGCTGTTCTTCCAATTGCCGGTTGCGATGCTGCAGCTCTTCGTTCTGCCCGGTGACCTGCCGCAACTGGTTCTCAAGCTGTTGAATCCGCACGTCCGGATCGACGTCATCCGATTGCGCCCGTGCCGGCGTAACCCATCCCAGCGGGCCCAATCCAAGCCAAGCGACCAACACCGCAGCGCGGGTGGCTTTGTGAACGCGGCATGACATTTTCTGACCTGACAAGCGAGGCGAAGAAGGGGCGAAGGACGATGGATCAGCTTGAAAAGAGGGAGTACGCCAAAAATGTGACTGAGACAAACGGGCACGTCGCGCCGGTCTTGAAAAACGCAACCGGCGCCGCTCACGAAGAGGGCGCCGGTCAGAAGTTTCGGGATCACTGCGCGACCCCTTTTGGGAGTCCGGATCGCGCTTCTAAGAGCTCGCGTTCAGCACCGTCACCGCGCGGCGATTTTGCGACCAGCAGGAGATGTCATTGCAAACCGCGACGGGCCGCTCCTTGCCGTAAGAAATCGTGCGCATCCGCGACGAATCGATGCCGCGCGAGGCCAGGAAGGTGCGCACCGACTGGGCGCGCCGCGCCCCGAGCGCGATGTTATATTCACGGGTGCCGCGTTCGTCGGCATGGCCTTCGATGGTGAAGGTGTAGCGGTTATAGGTTTGCAACCACTGCGCCTGCTTTTCCAAAGTCGCAATCGCCTGGGGCGACAGATCGGTCTGATCGCTCTCGAAGAAGACGCGGTCGCCGACATTGACCACGAAATCCTGCTGGCTGCCTGGGGTCGCCGCACTGGCCATCGCGCCGTCGGCGAGCGGATTCTTCGCGCACGCCCCCATCGACAGCGCCAATGCGAGCGCCGCTGCAAGCTTCAGTCCCTGGAGGATGCGCATCAGATTTTTCATTCCGGAGCCTCCATGCTCACGTTTTCAAACTGCTATCCGGTCTACAGGGCGATGGTTAAACGAACGTTCCGTCAACCTTGATGGGAAGTTGCCGAACTCGCTCAAATGCCCCCGAGTGGCAAAAAGCAATTGCGATGGTTAATGAGTTGTAAATGTGGCGCGACGGTGAAGGCAAGCCCGGCCGATTAATTATCTCGCCTTTTCAAGGCGATTGGCGCTAAAGCGCGATGAGATTTGGTTGAATCGTCATCGCGCTTTAATTCTTTGATTGCGCATGATCTTTTCGGAAAACCGCTTCACACTTTTCCGGATCATGCTCTAGCGAGCAGAGGCGCCAAAAACATCGGCAAGGAGAGGCGAGACGTTCTTTCCGACCGATTCGGCCGGCCACGCCGTTTAAGACGGGCGAAGGACGGCGGGACGTTGGCGCGGGAGCCCGGGCTCGGCCCGCGGCGACAGCGGCCCGCTGTGGCGCTCAAACAGCCTCCGCCGCTCCAGCGGCGTGGAGCGAAAAAGCGGATAGCGCTGGAACACCTGCGCGCGCTTGGCGTGGAAATCCACGACCATCAGCGACAGCGGCTTGATCAAGGTGGGATAAGGCCGTGGCGGACAGGCCACCTGATGCAGGAAAACACGGCGGTAAAACGCCTGATGCTCGGCACGCACGGTAGCGGTACCCAGATCGGCGTTGAAATGCTCGCACGCGACATAGGCCAAACGCAGCGTGATGTAAGGAAGCTCGGGCGTTTTCTTGGCCCGCGACGGATCGGCCACGAACCGGTTGGGATCGACGATCACTTTGCCGCGCGCCAATTGCGGATTGAGCACGTCAGGGAACGCCTCGACCGCGGGTGTTTCCGGCATTTCGGCTGTCGCAAGACTGATACGGACCGAACTTACCAGCATACCGTCAATGTGGATTCCGAAGATCCAGGAGTTCGGCAGGTCGTCGAAGCGATCCGTAATCTTATGGTCGCGGTTGGGCTCGATCGCCCCCTCGTGGAGATAGGCGCGATAACGAAGACGATAAATTTCGTCTTTTTCTTCGTCTTTTTCGGCCAGATGATAGTCGACACGATCGAGCAACTCGGTCTTGCGGTCGACAGACCCGCTTCTGGTTTGTTGAACGAAATCCAACCGGACCCCCGCGGCGGTGATAATTGGGCTGCCTACAACCGGAGGTTAATTCTTCCTTACTAAAATTGCAAAGCAATCGAATCATTAGGGTTAATCGATTTCGCTGAAAAACAGCCTGAAAAAGCCATAAATCTGTCATCGCCCGCGCAGAGCGTCGTGCGGTATTTTAAGCGGTGGAACGTGCGGAAAGAGGGTCTTCGGGCCGGCGGCCGTGCGAGGCGTTCAAAAGCTCGCGAATCCGCATCGCGGGCACCGGACGGCTGAAGAGAAAGCCCTGGGCCTCACTCACCGTGCCGTCGGCATTGATCAATTCGAGCTGTTCGTTGGTCTCGATGCCTTCGACCACGACCGCCATGCCGAGATCCGCGCTCAATCGCGCCACGCCGCGCAACAATCTCAGCGGTCGATCGGTATCGATGCCTTCCAAAAATGAACGGTCGATCTTCACTTTTTGCAGCGGGAAAGTATGCAGATAGCTCAGGCTCGAATAGCCGGTGCCGAAATCGTCCAGCGATATGCGCACGCCCAACGCGCGCAATTGAGTCAGCACTTCGTGCGTCGCCTGGGTGTTTCGCAACAATGCGGATTCGGTGATTTCAATTTCGAGGCGATGGGCGGGCAATCCCGAGACTTCCAGCGCGTAGCCAATTTCGCTCACGACATCGCGCTGATGAAATTGTTGTGGCGAGAAATTGACCGCGACCCTCACCACCTCCGGCCACTGCATACACTCCATGCACGCCTTGCGCAAAATCCAGCGGCCGAGATCGATGATCATGCCCATGTCTTCGGCGATCGGCACGATGTCTGTCGGCGAAATCATGCCCCGGACCGGGTGATTCCATCTTAACAGCGCCTCGCAGGTCGATATTTTCCCGCTCTGCAAATTGACAAGCGGCTGATAGAACAGCTCGAACTCCTCGTTCGCCAGGGCGCGGCGCATATCGAGTTCGAGAATCCGGCGCGCTTCGACGATTTGCGCCATCTCTTCGCGGAAGAAGCAGAAGGTGCCGCGGCCGTCGGCCTTGGCGCGATAGAGCGCCATGTCAGCGTTCTTCAAAAGCGTATCGGCGCCGACGCCGCCGGGCGCGGTCATCGCAATGCCGACGCTGGCGCCGATTTCGACAAGGTGATTGTCGATCCTGTAGCGCTCGCTCAAATGATCGACGATGCGGCGGGCGAGCGCGGCGGCATCCTCGCTCGATTTGATGTTCTGCTGAAACACCACGAATTCGTCGCCGCCGAAACGGGCCACGAAATCCTCGGGGCGCAATATCGCGCGCAGCCGTTCGGCAACCGCGCATAACAACTGATCGCCGCAGGGATGACCGAGCGTATCATTGACTTGCTTGAATTGGTCGAGATCGATGAACAAAAGCGCCGAAAGCTGGCCGTCATTGCGCGGCGGCGCCGCCAGAAAATGCTCGATCTCGTCGTGAAAATTGAGCCGGTTCGGAAGTCCGGTCAAATCGTCGAACCGCGCCAAATGGGTAATTCGGGCTTCGGCGTTGCGGCGTTCGGTGACGTCCTCAAGCAACACGACGGCGCCGCCACCCGTCATCGGCTGGAACGTCCATGACAGCGAGCGGCCCCTGGCCGGATCGGGGTCGGTCGTAATGATATCCTTGGCGGGGGAATTGCCGATTTCGTCCAGGATCATCTGGCTGCTTGCCTCGGTCACCGCTCCCGCGCTGACGCAGGCGGCGACGATTTCGCAAGCGCTGGCGCCAGCTTGTATCAGCGTTTCGGAAATACCGGTCATCTCGCGAAAGCGGTCATTCATCACGGCAAGCCGGTCATCGGCGGTGAACATGCACAAGCCGTGCGGCATGTTGTTCAGCGCGGTATCGAATTGACCGGCGAGCGCCGCTTCGCGCTCGGTCGAGACCAGGGCTTTCACGAAAATCTTGTGCAGATTGAGATTGATGTATTTCAGGCCGAGAAAAAACAGCACGAGCAGGGAACCTAAACCCGCATAATACGCATCGCCATGAAGCGCGAGGCCGATCGACAATGGCCCGCAGGTCAACAGAATGTGCCGCTGGGTGATCGAGGGGCGGCCGTAATTGCGCCCGACGCTCGCCGCCGTGTAACCGATGGTCACGCTACAGCACAACAGATGGGCGACGGGATCGGTGCTGACGGAAAGAACCGCAAAGCACCACAACCCGAGCGTGGCGGCATAGCAATCCGCGCCGGCGCGGTAGCGCGGCTCCCACCAACGCGCCTGCCGAATCGTCAGTGAACCCGATCGCCGCTCGAACTCGTAGCGGTGCATCTGGAGCGAGCGCGCAATTCCCGCGACGACAATCAGCAACGCGCAAGGCCAAAGCCAGAGGCTGCCGGTTTTTATCGCCGTCAAAACCGCGGCGATCGTCGTGCTCACCATCCCGAAAAAGGTCGGAAGCACGCCTTGAAAAAGCGAATCGACCAGCGAGGCGTTGATCGCGGGCGACAGGCTTTCGTCATTGTCAGTGGATTGCTTCGCAAGCTGCATCGTGCGCGCGCGTCCTTTGCAACGGAGTTTGTACCTCTCCGCAGGTGAAGTCTTTCTGAGCGAATATCGTTACCGGGGCGTTGTCTTGATCCGCGCGAACGCGAAATTTGTTCCCGTATTAAAGCGGGATGGGCAAGGTTTGCCGAGCGAGCGAGCGCTCGGGATCAACGGCTCTTTCCCTTTAGGAAAGCAGAGGCGACCACGCCGGATCGGACGCAAATCCCGGGGTTGGAACCCGCTGTTCGAACCGACCTGAAATGTCCACCGTGAACAAAGACGGCCCGGCATTGCCGGCGGGATCACGGAAAAACATCACCACGCGCCCATTCGGCGCAAAAGTCGGCCCTTCATTGTGAAAACCTGACGTCAAAATCCGCTCGCCCGAGCCATCCGGCTTCATGATACCGATCGAGAATTGCCCGCCGCCTTGCTTGGTAAACGCAATGTAGTCGCCGCGCGGGGACCAGACCGGCGTCGAATAATTACCTTCGCCGAAGGATATCCGCTGCGCGGGCCCGCCGGTGGCCGGCATCACGTAGATTTGCGGCTTTCCACCGCGATCGGATTCAAAGCAAATGCGTCCCCCGTCGGGCGCGTAAGACGGCGACGTATCGATGGCGGGCGTATCGGTGAGGCGCGTGGTCGATTTCGACCGCAGGTCCATCACGAACAGGTTAGAATTGCCGCCCTGTTGCAAGCTCATGATCACGCGCTGGCCGTCCGGCGAAAAGCGCGGCGAGAACGTCATGCCCGGAAAATTGCCGACGATTTCGCGCTGGCCGGTTTCGATATTGAACAAATAGACGCGCGGGTCTCCCTGGCCGAACTCCATATAGGTGATTTCCTGGGTCGAGGGCGAAAAGCGCGGCGTCAGCACGAGGTCGCTGCCGCGGGTCAGATAACGGACATTGGCGCCGTCCTGGTCCATCAACGCCAGCCGCTTGACCCGCCGCTCCTTGGCGCCGGTCTCGTCGACGAACACGACGCGGCTGTCGAAATAGCCCTGCTCGCCCGTCAGCCGCTCGTAGATCTGGTCAGAAATGATATGGGCGATGCGCCGCCAATTTTCCGCCTGGGTGAAATATTGCTGGCCGGCCAGCGGTTGGGCGGTCGCCACGTCCCAGAGACGGAATTCGGCCTTCAGCCGTCCGTCCGCCTGCCGCGTCATCCGGCCGATCACCAAGGCCTGCGCGGCGATGGTCTTCCAATTGTTGAATTGCGGCACCACGTCGATATTGACGGCCTTTTCGAGATAGGCGGCCTGATCGATCGGCGCGAGTAACCCGCTGCGCTTGAGATTGTTGGTGATGATCTGGGTCACCCCGACGCCGACCTCGCCGTCCGAAGGCGTGCCGGGCGCGAAGTTGGGGACGGCAATCGGCAAGGGTACGAAATCACCTTCGGCAGGAATCGGAATGCGCTTTTGGGCCCGCGCGGAACGAGCAGGAGCGCCGGCGAGCAAGCCGAGCGAGGCCATGCCGGAAACGAGTTGCCGGCGGCTCGGGCGAAACGGTGTCGGGTGCGATGGGGCTTTGTCGGTCATTGGCTGGGCTTCATTTTCAAATACGCGGATCGTAACGTCCGCGTTTCAGGACCTGCGATCTGGGGCAAACTCCGGCGTAAAATATTTCCATTCGTCGTAAAGCTCTGCTGGAAGTTTGTAGGGCTGGCATTCGATAATCGCACGCAAGGCGCTTTCCTGAAGGACACGTAGATAGGGAGTGGCCGGCGTGCCTTCCGGGATCGGCGCTGATTCCAGCGTACCGTCGCGTTTAAGCCTGATGTCGAAGGCGACAATGGGATTTTGGCTTTCGATTCCGCCGTAAGGTGGTTTCCAACAGCGATCGACTTGCTCCTTGAACAGGCGGCCCCAGGTCGCCGAATTGTCCGCCGACTTGCCCTTGGCGGTGCCGAGCGCGGCGTTGGAGTTGAGCGTATCGCCGACGGCCGCTTGGCGCGAGGGGTCGCGCTTGTCGAGCAGGGCTGCGATTTTAGTTTGATCGAAAGTGCGATCCTTCGGCTTTGGCGGTTGCGGTGGCGGCACGGCGGCCTGCGGCTTCGGCGGCGGCTTCTTTTCTTCCTTCTTCAGAGCTTCCGCGATCGGATCGGTCGTATCCGGCTTTTTCTCGACCGGCTTTGGCTCCTCCTTCGGCTTGGCCTCGGCGAGCGGTTTCGGCGGGTCGGGCTTTTTCTCAACCGGCTTTTCAACCGGCTTGGGCTGCGGCGGCGGGGTGGTATCGGTCACGACCGGAGCCTTCTCGGTGATCTTGCCGACCGTCTCGTCGACGGGCTTGGCCTCGGCGACCTTCTCCACCAGCGGCTTGGGATTTTCCTTCTTGCCGGTCTTGATGCCGGCCATGACCTTGGCGAGCTGATCGGCCGAGATCACATCGACCGCGACCGTATCCTCCTCCGGTAGGGGGAGAGCCCTGGTCGAAAATGAAAACAGTCCCCACCCGATCACGAGGACGTGCAGGACAATCGACACCGCCACCGTCTTGTCGATCTTGACCGTCAATTCAGGCCTTCCGTTTCAATCCCACCGGGTTCGATCCCCATTCTCAAGAACCCTGCTCGGGAATGATCACAATATTGGCCTTGAAACCAGCGTTCCGGACCTGTCCGAGCAATTTCATCATATCGGTGTAGCAGACGTCCTTGTCGCCGCGCAGATAGACCACGCTTTCGGCTTCCGACCGAGTCTCCCGGATCGCCTTGATTTTAGACAACAAATCCGCGGCCGCGACCTGGGCATCGCCCAGATACAGCTCCACATTCGAATTGCAGCTACCGTTCGTCCGTTTCACCGACAAGGTGAGCGGGGGCGTGTTCGACGCAACCGATTTGCCGCCGCTCGCGATCGGCAGGTCGATATCGATGTTGGACGTCATCAAAGGCGCGGCCACCATGAAGATGATCAGAAGCACCAGCATCACGTCCACCATCGGGGTGACGTTGATCTCCGCCATCACGGAGGCGCGCCGGCCGCGGCGCCCGCCGCCCGGCGAGCCTGCCATGTTCATCGCCATGTTTGGGTGCTCTTCATAAGCTCACATTATATCGATATCGGCCTTCACGCACGCTCGTCGATCTGCCGTGAGAGGATGGCGGAGAATTCGTCCGCGAACCCTTCCAGCCGCTGGGCCTGCCGATTCACCTCGGAGGTGAATTTGTTATAGAAAATAGTCGCCGGAATGGCGGCGATCAGGCCGATCGCGGTGGCAAAAAGCGCTTCCGCAATGCCCGGGGCGACCACGGCGAGCGAGGTATTCTTGGAAGCGGCGATCGACTGGAAGCTCGACATGATACCCCAGACGGTGCCGAAAAGACCGACAAAGGGTCCCGCCGAACCGACGGTCGCAAGCACCAGGAGCCGGCGCTCAAGCCGCTCGACTTCGCGCGCGATCGAGACGTTCATGACCTTTTCGATCCGCATCTGAAGGCCCGCAAAGGACCGCGCGTGGTTTTCGAACGAACGCTTCCACTCGCGCATCGCGGCGACAAAACAGGCCGCCATCGATTGCGTCGGTTTGGCCGAAAGCGTGCGGTAGAGTTCTTCGATCGATTGACCGGACCAGAAAGCCTGCTCGAAGCGGTCCATGGCGCGCTTGGTGCGTGAATAAAGAATGATCTTGTCGATCGCGATCGCCCAAACCCACACCGAACAGGACAAAAGCCCCAGCATGACCGCTTTCACGATCCAGTGAGCTTGCCAAAACAGCGCGATCAGCGAGACGTCCGCGGATGGCAGCGGCAAAACGGACTGCGCCACGTCGGCCGGATTCATAGGCGATGTCCTCTCAGCAATAAGGGAGTGGATTTGACGTTCACTTGGCTATCGCCGTCACTTCCAAATAACGCATGTCATCCCCCAGCCACCGGGTGTCCCCATTTCCGGGAGCCATGTGCTTTCAGGATGCAATGGCTGCCGGCCCACGGCCGCAAAAAGCGCGGGCGTTAACGCCGGCGCGGGAGCCGCGAAGTGTCGCATGGGAAGGCCCGTCCAAAAGCCGAACCCTGCAATCCCCTGCCAACATGTCAAAACGAGGGCTTTCCGCGCGTCATTCTGTCCCTCACCAGACGCTCATCGTGGTTAACATTCCGTTACCGCAGGGGACTTTCGCCGAGCCGAATATGGCGCGGCAAAGGCATCAACCTGCAAAAAGAGCGCCGTTGCGGCCGAAACCTTGGAGCTCAATCGGCCACCGCCTGGTTCAACGTGGTCCAGAAATCAGTGAACACGCGCGGCGGCTGCGGGGAATCCATCATCCGCTGGGTGAGCAGAATACCGGTGAGTTGCCGGCTCGGGTCCGAATACCACGACGTCCCATAGCCGCCATCCCAGCCGAACCGCCCAGGCCTTGCATTTGGATCGTCGAGCCCGGTGAAAACCGACATGCCAAACCCCCACCCTCTGGTGTCGCCGAGAAACAATTGGGATTCGCGCTTTTCATCCGCCTGAATGTGGTTCGTCGTCATCAAATCCACCGAGGCGCGCGACAGGATTCGTTCGTTTCCGAGGCTTCCGCCATTCAGCATCATTTGCGCGAAAGCATTGAAATCATCCGCCGTCGAGACAAGCCCGGCCGCGCCGTTTTCGAACACCGGCGGATTGGAAAAGCGGCCGGTCACCGGCGGGTCGAAAACCCTTAAATCTTTTGTCGCGCCGTCGCGGGAATAGACGGTGGTAAACCGATGCTGCTTGTCTTTGGGTGCGTAGAAGGCGGTGTCTTTCATGCCGAGCGGCGCAAAAATGCGCTGCTGGAGAAATTCCCCAACCGTCATGCCGGCAACGCGAGCAATCAGAACGCCGAGAATCTCGCTTCCCGCATTATAAAGCCAGCGTTCCCCCGGCTGATAGATCAACGGCAGGCTGCCGTAGCGGCGGATCAATTCGTCGGGCGGGCACGACGGAAACACCGGCCCCGGTGCAAATCCCGCTTCCGCATACGCCCTCTGAATCGGGTAGCGATCAGGAAACACGGGAATCATGCCGTAACCGCAGCGGAAGGTGAGGAGATCGCGCAGACTGATCGCGCGCCGCGCCGGCACCGTTTGATGGATCAGCGCATCGACCGCAAGCAGCACCTTGCGATCGGCAATTTCCGGCAACCACGAATCGACGGGGTCGTCGAGTTGCAGCTTACCCTCCTCGACCAGGATCATCGCCGCCGCAGCCGTCACCGGCTTGGTCATCGAGGTGATGCGGAAAATCGCATCCCGCGTCATCGGCGATGCCTCGAAAGCAAGGCGCCCGATCGCGTCGACATGAACTTCGCCGTGGCGGCTCACCAGCATCACCAGGCCCGGCAGATCGCCCCGCTCGACATATCCCGTCATCACGCCGCGAAGCTGATCAAGTCCATTCTTGGAAAATCCGCGCTCGGTCATCGGATCACGTCCCCTGTCATCGCTTGTTTCGGCTCCTTTACACCGGAACCCAGCGGCGCACCATGTCGGTAGCGCCCTCAGGCAGGGCTTCGAAAACCGGCGATGCGAGCACGGCGTGGAGATGCAGCGTGACGTTGCCGGAATTACGAAAGCCGTGCAAACGTCCGGCGGGGACGATCAGCGATCGTCCCACTTTGACGATGGCACGTTCCTGATCGATCCACATCTCCGCTTCGCCTTCGCGCACCGTCAACACCTCTTCGACCGGATGTGAGTGCGTCGGCGCGCCACGGCCAGGCGCCACCCATTGTTCGAACACGCATAGATACGAGGCGCCGTTTCGGGCCGAGATCAGCATGCGGGTTTGCACTCCCTCCCGCCACGGCTCGATCGGCGATTCGTCGCCGCCGTTGATCTTCATGACGGTGGGCCCTCCTTAAGAGCGTTAGCGTTCGAGCGAAGTGAGGGCGCGATGGAACCTTGCCGGCCGATGCGCCGTTGATATTCTTACCTCATTGAATTCCATCGGTCGAAGCCGTCCAAAGACATTGCCCATGGCGCGAATAGTGTCCCTGAAAGCGATCTGGTTTGCGCTCTTGCTGGGCGCGATCGCAGCACCCGCGGCCCATGGTGAGATTCGAATTCTGGCAAGTCCCGGCGGGCAGGTCGGGCCTTTCCTCCATCTTTTCGAGCGGGTGCGCGCCTCAGGCGAACGCGTCGTCATCGACGGTCCCTGCCTTTCCGCCTGCACGCTGGTGCTAAGCTTGGTGCCGAATGAACGCATTTGCGTCACCCGCCGCGCCATACTCGGTTTTCACGCCGCGCGATCGATCGACCGACGCGGCCGGACCTATGCGGAACCCGAAGCCTCCGAACTGGTGCTGGAGGCTTATCCGGATGGCGTGCGCAACTGGATCCGCCGCCGCGGCGGCTTGACCTCACGGCTGCTTCTTCTGCGCGGGCGTGAACTCGCCGCGCTCTATCCGACCTGCCGCTGAGCGGATCGACATTGATCGAGCGCGACGATCAGCCTTCCAGCGGACAGATCACCATCCAGGGAATGCCGAACTGATCGAAACATGAGCCGAATCCCCTGGAGAAAAACGTCTTGCCGAACGGCATGTTCGTGCTGCCGCCCTCCGCCAGCGCCTTGAACTTCCGTTCGGCTTCGGCGGGATCATTGACCGTCAGCGAGATCGAAAACCCTTGCGGCTTTTGGAAGCGATCGGCAGGCATGTCCGAGGCCATCAGGACCTGGCCGTCGATCGTAATCCGGCCGTGCATGATTTTCTTCTTCCGCTCGGGCGAGGACATGCCTTCCGGCCCGTCTTCGTTTCTCATCATCATCTCGATCTTGGCACCGAGCGCTTTTTCGTAGAACTTGAACGCAACTTCGCAATTGTCGTTGTACGTCAAATAAGGATTGATCTGCATGGCTTCCTCCTGGCGGTAAGATTTCGCACCGTCTATTTTTCGGTCGCCCTTTTCAGATTGGCGAGACCGACCTCGAAATCCTTTCCGATCATCTTGTCGAAATTCATGAATAGCTGCATCACCCGATGCATGAAGGGCGCCGGGCCGTGCATGACCCACTCGATCTTGGTTGCCGTGCCGGCGGCCTGGCTCTGCGACAACATGCTGAACTCAACAATGTTGTGACCTTCGAATGGTTTGAAGAAATCGAGCTTGATCACGATTTTTGACGGCAGTGAGGCGTCGAGAATTTCCATGCGCCCGGAACCGACATTCTTGTTCCCGTCCCACGCATAGACCGCGCCTTGACCGCTCTCGGAGCCACCATAGGTGCGCTTCATCGCCGGATCCTTGTTTTCCCAAGGCGACCAATTGACCCATTGATGAAAATCATTGATCAGCGGGAAGATTTTTTCCGCCGACGCCATCACCATCACCGAGCGGCGGACACTGAAATGATCCGGCTTGGTCGAAGCAAGGATAAGAACGAGAATGATGGCGAGCGCGAGTGTGGCGGCAATGATGATGGCGATCTCAAGCATGAAGCCTCTCTCTTCTTTCCGTTTGTTCGCAACGGCAACAAATTTCGACATGACGGGCATCCCGCCACCTGCTCCGCAGGATGACGAAATCCCTGGCCTGACAGCCAAGTATATAAACCACGCGTAGGCAAGAACCTCTTTCCGATCTAAAGGATGGATGGCGAGGTCTTTCGGTGAGTTTGACGAAAAATTTTGTACTGGAAACCTCTCACGATAAAATCTGGACCTGTTTTCCGAAGCGATAGAAGGCAAGAATGACGGCAAAAACGGGCGCGCTGGCTCTCCTCATTCATGGGGGAACTGAAAATTGGTCGCCGGCGCGTTGGAAGCGGCGGTTTGACGAGGTATGCGGCGATCGCCGGATTTGGCTGGCGACGGAAGATGGCGGTGATCCCACTGAGGTTCACTATGCGGCGGTCTGGAAGCCCGCACCGGGCGAACTGGCCGCGTTTCCGAACTTGCGCGTGATTTTCAATCTCGGCGCGGGCGTCGATGCGTTGATGGCCGACCCATCGCTGCCGAAGGTGCCGCTGGTGCGCGTCGTGGTCGGCGATCTCACCGCCCGCATGACCGAATATGTCGTGTTGCATGTGTTGATGCACCATCGGCAGGAACCTTATTTGCGGACCAGCCAGCGCGACAAACGCTGGGCGCCAAAATTTCAATGGCCCGCGGCTGCGATTTCCATCGGTATTTTGGGCCTGGGCGCGCTCGGGTCCGACGCGGCCGGCGTATTGAAGCGAATAGGCTTTCGCGTGGCGGGCTGGAGCAACAGCGCCAAGCGGATCGAGGGCATCGAATGCTTCCACGGCAGCTCGCAACTCGACGCGTTTTTGCGGCGTACCGACATCCTCGTCTGCCTTTTGCCGCTGACGCCGAACACGCGCCACATCCTCAACCGTGACATGTTTTCGAAATTGAATCGAACAAGCCCCTTGGGGGCGCCGGTCCTGATCAATGCCGGACGCGGCGGGTTGCAGAACGAGCAAGATATCCTTTCATGCCTTGATGACGGCACGCTGGGGGCGGCGTCACTCGATGTCTTTGCCGCCGAGCCGCTTCCGTCGGACAGCCCGTTTTGGACCCACCCGAAAGTGGTGCTGACGCCGCACAACGCCGCCGACACCGATCCGGACGAAATCTCGAAATATGTCGCCCAACAGATCGAGCGATTCGAGGCCGGCAAACCGCTCGAGAATGTCGTCGATCCGGCGCGGGGATATTGATGCGTTTTCGGGATCCTCAGAACGGACTGTCGCTCAACCCCGGCACATCGGCCGGGCGCGGGCCGGGCGCGGCCCAATGGAAGCGGCGGTCTTTTTCGGCGATGACCACATCGTTGATCGAGGCCTCGCGGCGGCGCATCAACCCGTGTTCGTCGAACTCCCACTGCTCGTTGCCGTAAGAGCGATGCCATTGGCCGGCCTCGTCATGCCATTCATATTGAAAGCGCACGGCGATGCGATTTTGATCGAACGCCCACAGATCCTTGATCAGACGATAATCGTGCTCCTTCGCCCATTTGCGTTTGAGGAATGCCACGATCGCGGCACGGCCCTGGAAAACTTCCGAGCGGTTACGCCAGCGGCTGTCCTCGGTATAAGCGAGCGCCACGCGCTCGGGATCGCGCGAATTCCAGGCGTCTTCCGCCATCCGGGCTTTCTGAGCAGCGGTTTCGCGGGTAAACGGCGGCAGCGGCGGGCGCGACATGATGACCTCTGGATTTTTTTAAGAGCCGTAAATCTATCGCAGAGAGGTGAAGAGTCGATGGGCTTTCACCTATCAGCTGATTGATGAAACCAATCGACGGCGATCTTACGCGATATCGGCCTTCATCAGCATCCGCAGCGATTTCGGAATCGGCTGCGCCCGCCCTTCGCTGATAAAGGCGACACGCACCTCGGCCTTGACCAACACGTCCGCACCGCGCCGCACCTCCTGCGCCAGCACGATCGAGGCGCCCTTCACCGCGACCGGCCACGTCACCACATCGAGCAAATC
>Ga0070735_10000869_pt1 | contig 30651 bp, 23 predicted proteins | sample Coa_R1_FD_66443 | JGI IMG/M metagenome (GOLD analysis project Ga0070735, IMG submission 66443) | Surface soil microbial communities from Centralia Pennsylvania, which are recovering from an underground coalmine fire - Coalmine... | ecosystem: Environmental > Terrestrial > Soil > Unclassified ...
TGGAACTCGCTGAATTATCTGCGCGAGTGTATCGCCAGTGTGTATGAATACACCCACGGGATCGATTTCGAGATCATCGTGGTGGACAACGCGTCGCCCGAGGGCGGCGTGGACGCGATTAAGGAAGAGTTTCCGGACGTCATCCTGATCAAGAGCGCCGACAACCTGGGATTTGCGGGCGCCAACAACGTGGGGTTCAAGGAATCCCGGGGCCGCAACGTTTTGTTTCTGAATCCGGATATGAAGCTGCTCAATCCGGCGATCAACATCATGTATGACAGCCTGCAAAAGCTGCCGGACGCCGGAATCGTGGGCTGCAAGATGTACCAGGGAAATCTGGAAGTGCTGACTAACAGCATTATGAAGTTCCCGGGCATCTTGAATCAGGTTTTTCAGTTTGAAGCTCTGCGCCTGCGCTGGCCGTCGTTTCCGCTGTGGGATATCGGCCCGCTGTTTTCGGATAATCCCGAGCCGGTAAAGGCGGAAGTCATTACCGGGGCATGCACGATGATGCGCCGCGAAGTGTTCGAGAAGGTCGGGATGTACAGCGAAGAATACTTCATGTACTCGGAAGACTTCGATCTGTGCTGGAACGTCCTGCGGGCGGGCTACTCGAATTATTACGTCGGGGCGGGCCACATCATTCACTACGGCGGCGTAAGCAGCCCGCGCGAGTGGCAAACGGTGATGAAATTGAGGGCCGATCTGCAGCTGGTCACGAAATTTCGCGGCCCGTTCTATGCGTTCCTGTATCGCAGCGCAATGGCGTTGAACGCGGCGGCTCGCCTGGCGGTTGCGGAGGTTTTGTCTTTGGCCGCCAAGTCCGGAGCGCCGAAAGAAGCGGCCCGGATTACGGTGCTGAAATACCGCATCACGCTGAAAACCTTGCTGACTCCCGCGAGCAGCGATCCCCGGCCGCCGAACGCGCGGGTCAACAAGCCTTTGCAAGTTGCCAAGAACGAAAAAATTGCCCAGTAAAGCGGGCGAGGAGCCCGGCCAGAAGCTCAGAGCGATCCGTCTCGCGAATCCGGCGAGCGACCCGGCCAATCATGATCGACGCTACCGAACATAAGGCCGAAAGGGCCGAGCCATTGACTCCCGCCGCCGCGGACACCGCGCGGGCGCGGAAGCCGCACGCCTACGTCCTGATGACCGCGGCGCACAACGAAGAGGCGGACATCGAGCGCACCATTCAGAGCGTTCTGGCGCAGACCATTCGTCCGGTGCGCTGGCTGATCGTCAGCGACAATTCCACCGACCGGACCAACGAAATTGTTCAGAGGTATGCCGACCAGAACAGCTTCATCTGTTTCCACCGCGTCACGCGCGCGCCGGGGAGGGATTTCGCCTCCAAAATCGTCGCCCTGCACAGCGGCGAGCATCTTCTGCAGGGCGCCGACTACGACTTCATCGGGAACATGGACGCCGACCTGTCCGTGGAGCCCACTTACTTTGAGGATTTGCTGCGGCAGTTTGAGCTTCGTCCGCGGCTGGGCCTGGCCGGCGGATTTGTCTACGAGGAATCGAACGGCAAGTTCGAGAGCCGCAGCGTCAATCGCGTCTACTCTGTGGCGCATGCCGCGCAACTGGTCCGGCGGGAATGCTACGAATCGTTTGGCGGCTACGCGGTGCTGCGCTACGGCGGCGAGGACTGGCACGCGCAAACCTCCACGCGCATGATGGGATGGGAAGCGGAATCCATTCCCGAGCTCAAGATTTTTCATCATCGGCCCACGGGGGGCGCCACGAGTTTCTATCGCAGCGCGTTTCGCCTGGGCAAGCTGGACTACAGTTTCGGCACCTACCCATTGTTTCAGCTCATCAAGTGCGGCGGGCGGCTGCTTCAGGGACCTTTCATCATCGGGGCCGTGGTGCGGATGGCCGGCTTTATGGATTCCTATCTGCGGCGCGAACCGTTCCTGATTTCTCCGGAACTGGTCGCCTACCTGCGAACAGAGCAGAAGGACCGCATGCTTTCCATATTTCGCCGCTCTTCTTCGACTTCCAATACCTAGCCGCGTTTTATCCTAAATTGCGGCGCCGAGTGATACCGATTCGACTCAGTTTGGAACAACGATCTTGATTGTCCGCGGCTCGGGGCCGACAATGGCCTCTAACCGCGGCAGGACCGCAGGAGGAAGATATGAAAGGCGTTGTGCTGGCAGGTGGAACCGGCAGCCGGCTGAATCCGCTCACCCGCGTTACCAACAAGCATCTGCTTCCGATTTACGACAAGCCGATGGTGTATTACCCGATCCAGACGCTGGTCAACGCGGGAATCGAGGAAATTCTGCTGGTTACCGGCGGCAAGAACGCCGGAGATTTCCTGAGGCTGCTCGGAAACGGGCGTGATTTCGGACTGAAGCATATCAATTACACGTATCAGGAAGGCGAAGGCGGAATCGCCCAGGCGCTGGGCCTGGCGGAATACTTTGCCGGAGACGAATCCATCTGCGTGATCCTCGGTGACAACATCATCGAGAACAACATCTGCCAGGCGGTGGACAACTTCAAGAAACAGCGCGAGGGCGCGAAGATTCTGCTCAAGGAAGTGACCGATGCGCAGCGCTTTGGCGTGGCGGAAATTCGCGGCAACCACGTGGTGGGCATCGAGGAAAAACCCAAAGCGCCGAAGTCGAGCTACGCGGTGATCGGTGTCTATCTCTACGACAACACAGTATTCCGCAAGATTCGCCGCCTGAAGCCCTCCGGGCGCGGCGAACTCGAGATCACCGACGTGAATAATTTCTACGTCGAGGAAGACAAGCTCACCTACGAAGTGCTCGATGGCTGGTGGACGGACGCCGGGACATTCGAGTCCCTGCTGCACGCCAACAACCTGGTCGCCAAAACCGGCGCCAACAAAATGCCGCGGGATCGCGAGCCACAACTGGTGGCGCCAAAGGAAACGGGCCGATGAAAATCTTTGTCACGGGTGGGGCCGGATTTATCGGTTCGAACTTTATTCGGCACGTGCTGTCCCTGAAGAAGGGCTACAAGATCGTCAACTACGACAAGCTGACCTACGCGGGAAACCTGGCCAACCTGGAATCGGTCGCCAACCATCCCGATTATTCGTTTGTAAAGGGCAGCATCTGCGACGCCTTGGGCCTGGAAGAAGCCATGCGCGGCTGCGACGCCGTCGTGCACTTCGCGGCCGAGTCCCACGTGGACCGCAGTATTTACGAGCCTGCGCCGGTAATTGAAACCAACGTGACCGGAACGTTCTTCATGCTGCAGGTGGCGCGCAAGTTGAACATTGAGCGCTTCGTCCACATCTCCACCGACGAAGTGTATGGGGACATGGAGCCGGGCCAGTTCGCCAACGAAAATTCGCCGCTGAAGCCCAGCAGCCCCTACTCGGCGTCCAAGGCCAGCTCGGACTTGCTGGTGCTTTCCTACGTTCGCACCTACGGTTTCCCTGGCGTAATCACGCGCTCCTCGAACAACTACGGGCCGTATCAATTTCCGGAAAAATTTCTGCCCCTGATGATCACCAATATTTTTGACGACAAGCAGCTGCCCATCTATGGCGACGGAAAGCAGCAGCGCGACTGGCTGCACGTGGAAGACAACTGCCGCGGCGTTCTGGCGGTACTCGAGCGCGGCCGCGTCGGGCAGGTCTACAACATCGGCGGATTGGACGTTGAAGAGAATCTGACCATCGCGCGCACGCTACTTCGCCTGATCGGCAAGCCCGAGTCGCTGCTCTCCTACGTCAAGGATCGCCCCGGCCATGACCGCCGCTACGCCTTGCACTGCGATAAAATGGAGCAGGATCTGGGCTGGAAACCCGCGGTGCCGCTCGAAGAGGGCTTGCGGCAGACGATCGACTGGTACAAATCGAACGCCAAGTGGATGGAGGGCGTCCGCGACGGAGAGTATCTCTCTTACTACGACAAGTATTACGAGAATCGTGACTCGTCGCTGCACGCGCTCTCTTCCGCCGGGCCGAAAACGCCGCGCTGAGCAGCCGCGCCCGCCAGCAACGGATTAGGACTCATTCTCTTGCAGAAAATTAACACCTCACTACCGGAGGTCTGGGAACTCCAGCCGAAAGTATTTCGCGACGCGCGCGGCTTTTTTCTGGAGACCTACCACCAGCAGAGATTTGCCGACTTCGGGATCACCGATCTATTCGTGCAGGACAACCACTCGCGCTCGGCCAAGGGCACGCTGCGCGGGCTGCACTACCAGCTGCGGCATACGCAGGCGAAGTTGTGCCGCGTCGTCGAAGGTGAAGCGCTCGACGTGGCCGTCGACATTCGCGTGGGCTCGCCGAACTTCGGGAAGTGGGCCAGTGTTCTGCTATCCGCCGAGCGCCACAACGAGATTTTCATTCCCAAAGGCTTCGCTCACGGCTTCGTCGCGCTGACTGACACGGTGCAATTTCTCTACAAGTGCAGCGACATCTACGATCCCACGAGCGAGCAGGGGATCATCTGGAATGATCCCGCCCTGAACATTTCCTGGGGCGTCTCCGATCCGCTGATTTCCGAAAAAGACGCCAAGTATCGCACCCTGGCCGAAATGCCTCGCGAACTCCTGCCGGTTTATCCCGCGAAATGAAACCCGCCATCCTGCTGATCGGAACCAACGGACAAGTCGGCCGCGAACTGCACAAAATGTTGCCGAGCGTCGGCGAGTTAACTGCGCTCGACCGGCAGCGGCTTGACATGACCAAGCCGGAAGATATCCGCCGCGCCATCCGCACTTGCCGCCCCCAAGTCATCGTGAATGCGGCAGCTTACACGGCCGTGGACAAAGCGGAATCGGAGGAATTGCTGGCGCGCTCGATCAACGCCGATGCGCCCGCCGTGATGGCCGAGGAAGCGAGAAAAATCGGAGCGGCGGTCATCCACTATTCGACCGACTACGTTTTCGACGGCACAAAAACTTCGCCGTACGACGAAGACGATCCCACAAATCCGCAGAACGCATACGGCAGAACAAAACTCGAAGGAGAACGCGCGATCCAGGCTTCCGGCGCCGCGCACCTAATTTTTCGCACTGAGTGGGTTTACGCCACCGAAGGCAAGAATTTTCTGCTGACGATCCTGCGGCTCGCCACTCAGCGCGAAGAATTGAAAATTGTCCGCGACCAGACCGGCGCGCCCACCCTGAACACGGAGATCGCCCGGGCCACGACAGCTATTCTCGCGCAAATTTGCGCGAAAGATGCCGCTGTGTCGTCGCTCGCGGCGGTGAGCGGGATCTATCACCTGACCGCCGGCGGCGTGACCACGTGGTTCGATTTCACCAACGCCATTCTCGCAAAGGCCGCGGAAACTCCCGCCAGCCTGCCATGGTTTGCGGCAGCTACCGGCGGCCTGCCGCTGCTCACCGGCCGCGTGATCCCCATCCCCGCTGCGGAATATCCCACGCCCGCGAAACGTCCCGCCTACTCGGTCCTCTCGAACGCCCGCTTGCATCGAACCTTCGCCGTTCAATTGCCGGACTGGCAGGACCAGCTGCAGTCCATCTTTGTAAACCCTCCCTCGCACTAGAAAAACCGCTTTCGGGAAATGTTACCTGGAGCGGGAGGGTTCGGCACACGTGTGCGCCAACGCCGCATTTTGGGGATTGCTGTTGAACGATTCGCGAAGATCTGTGTGCGGAAAAAACAGGCGGGGAAAAGAACAGGAGTTGAGAGGAGAAAAACGAAGGTCGCGCTGCGGGCAGAAAGCGTCGCGTTCCGCCCGCTGGCAATGCTGAGCGGTGCCGGCGATTCTACTTGGCCACGGCGACCGGAACTGCCTCCGGCTGATGGGGATGAGACTCCACGTAACGACGGATCATTCCCGCGCGGATGCTGTTGCGCACCTTCTTTTCGGCGCGCGCGTCGCGCATGATTGCCTTGTACTCCATGCCGATGGAGAAATCCTGCGGCGCGCCCTGAAGCCCGTGCTGCAGAAGTTCCTCGACTTTGCGAGCGTAGAGATCCGCTCCCGCCGTAACGGCCCTGCCGAACACGGCAAACAGATTGTCGTCGGCGTGCAGCTCGGCGTGAGCGATGCCGAAGATCCGCCCGCCGTCCACTTCCTTCACGCACTCGTGCACCGTGGCGCCCACCATGTTGGGTTCGCCGTTGTACAGCGGCCAGAACGCGCAATCGCACCCGCGGTAGTTGGGCGAAATTCCTGTGTGCATGTTGAGCGCGAGCGTTCGCGCCTGCGACAGAACTTTTCCCCCGACAATTCCCGTCCCGTAGACCAGAATCACGTCCGGTTCAAACGAAGCCACCGTGCGGATTCCGTCTGGCGTGTTGATGCCGTGAACGTGGTGCAGAAGATCCGTACGCTGAAACGATTCGCAATTCTCGCGGCCAAAAACAGAAAGCAACGCCTGTCGATGTTGTTCACGCCCATGCCAGATTTTTCTCAAAAGCGCCAGGTGCACGCGCGAAAGCAGCTGCAACACGGTATACCGGCGAAAATACTTGCGAATTTTCTCGACGCGCCCGACCGGCTTGCCGTGATCGACGATAATTCCGGCGAGAGGGATCTTCGCGGCCAGCTTGTTGGTCACGTAGTGATGCTCCAGGCCGTCACCCGTGATTACAATGATTCGCGCTGATTCCACGGCGTTTCTCCCTTGGGTTTCCGAACCGGCCGGCGGCGTTTCGGCTTCCGGCCGGGCAGATTTGCAAACTTACGAAGCCTGGGCGCTTGCTCCGGCCTTCTTCGCAGCCAGGCGATTGCGAATCGACCGCAGGCGCGGAAGGATTTCGATCTCCGCGAAGAGGTCCGGACTGTTTGTGGCGTGAACGCTCACGCGATGCAACTTGTGGAGATCGGTGTCCGGCGTGTTCGCGCAGCTCTCCACCAGGAATGTAGCTTCGTGGCCGGAGCGCCGCAACTGGCCGAGCAGCTCACCGGTCAGATCCTCCGCGTTTCCATATGGCACGCTGAAGGATCGCACCGGCGTGCCGGTCATGTTTTCCAGCTCGGTCTTGTTCAGAAGAATCTCGCGTTCAAAGTCAGCGCCGCGCAGCGACCGGCAAAACACGTGGGAATACGTGTGGTTGCCGATTTCAAATCCGCGCGCGGGTAGTGCGCGCAGTTGATCGAGGCTGACGTTCATCTGCGCCTGCCGGGCCATTTCCGCGGTGTCGATTCCCGCCGCGGAAGACAGCGCGGCGCGAAACTGTTGCACAGCAGTCTGCGGCTGCAGGCATAGAAATTGGGTGAAAACATCGTCCAGCGAATTCATCGCCAGGTCCTTGCGTCCGGCAACGTCTCGCGCCACGTTGCGCACCAGTTCCAGTCCCGAGGTGTTAAAGACGTAGCAGATCAGATTATCCAGCTGCAGGTCCTCGTTTCCGACGGCCGAGGCATTCACAAAGAAAATGGCCGGGACGCCGTAACGTTCGAGAATCGGCGCCGCCTCGAGAGCCACCGAAGCATACGCATCGTCAAAAGTAACCAGGACCGGCGGCCGCGCAACCTTCCTGGCTCGAGAATCTCCTAAAACATCCGACAACCCGACCGGAGTGTAATGGGTCGAAAGAAATCGAATCACATCCTCGAATTCCCGCCGCGACATTGTCGATCCGAGCCCGTGAGTAAACGGCGACGGCTCATCCGCCACATCATGAAACAGCACGCACCGCAGGGAATATTGCGAGCCCAGAAGATTGGCCATGCCGAAACGAAGCGGCAATCTCCACATCAGCCGCCCGAGGCGATATGGCAGGGGAACCTTCCGTTTTTCAATTGTTTTCGTAGGAATCATGCTGGTTGCGCAACCATCCGAAGGTAATCGCGCGGCGCTGAAAGCGAATTCGTGGCGCGCATAGCCCCTGAAGTCCTAGGCGATGGATTCCCGGCACGGCGCGGTTTCCACATGGTACGTCAGGCGGCCGTCCTCGATTTGCGCGAATGCCACGCGCGCCCGTTCCGAACCCCCGCCGACAACTTTCCAGGCTTCGCCGGAATGTTCGACGCGCATCTGGCTTCTCTCGCGCCACCAGCGCGCCACGTCCCGCGGCAGGGGCTGCCAGATTTTTGCGCGGGCGCAAAGTTCCGCTAGATGCTGCAGCAGATTTTCATAGAGGCGGCGTTCGCGGCGATCGATCACGTAATCGGGATGCACGATGAACGTGGCCAGGCCGTTGCTTGCGGCGATGTATTCCAGCTGCTCTTTCCAAAGTTCGATCGAGAACTCGCCGCGAATATGGAAGAGCGAATAATCCTGGGTGGTGGTCAGCGGCAGCTCGACGAGGCCTCCCAGAAAATACGGCATCACCGTGCAGCAACCGCCGATCTGCGGCTCCAGGTGCGCTGCGCTGGGAAACGACATGTCGTAGCGGACTTCCAGCGCTCCTTGCCACTCCGCGTTGCGATACATCCCGCCCGAACGAAAGCCTTCCGAGCGCCATTTCCCAGCGTATTCGTTTATTTTTTTCGCGCGATCGAGGAACACTTCGCGGTTGTGAAACAGCTGGCCGTCGTGATTCAGGTCGTGGACGTTCACCTCAAAGCCGCGGGCGCGGATGCTCTCCAGAAATCCATCGGAAACGGTGTAGCGCTCTTCCGGCACCACTTGAAACGAGCTGCGGATCCTGTGGCGTTCGTCCAGATCCATCAGCTGGCCGCAAAATGCCCGGCCTTCCTCATGTTCCACGTCGTGCGTCATCAGCGCGCAGCCCGTGTACTCGTCCGGCCAGAACCAGACGAAGGGAACGCGCTGGTTGCCGTTGGTCTGCACCGCGAGGGACATCAATTCCCCGCACAGGGTGTCTACGGTTTTATCGATCGGCCAGCGGGGAAATTCGATATTTTTTCGCTCGCGCAGATGAAAGCGCTGAAAGTGTTTGCGAACAGCGACCGAGAGAAACGGCCGCGCGCCGTAATACGTCTTCCGGATCAGATTTTTCGTGAAAGAGGACGCCTTTTCCGCACGGATGTACCGCTCCCGCCGCAGATTCTCCAAAATTTCATCCGGATCGAACGGAAGGAATACGTCATTGCCCCGGGACTGCATGAGCGGAAGCGCGTCCGGAAGATCGGCGCTGGGCGCCTGGGCCACCGGTCCGGCGCTCCGGCCGAAGCAGGTAATGTCTTTCCCGAGCCGGAAGAAGCCCGGGATTTGCCCAAGTTCCTCGGCCACGCCGAATTTGGCGAACTCTTCGGGGCACCGAAAATAGTCAACGAAGGCTGAGTTCATAGACTTGTTTGATGCCGATTGCACCAAATCGCGCCATTCTACTTGCCAATTATTACTTTGGCAATGCGCTCGGCCGCGTGCCCGTCCCACAGCGGAGGCACGCCGGCTTTCTTGCGATCTCCGCTCAGAACGCGCTCCAATTCCCGCGATAAAACCTTCGTATCCCGCCCGACCAGCACGTTCGTGCCGACGGTGATGGTTACCGGGCGTTCGGTATTTTCGCGCACCGTCAGGCACGGCACGCCCAGGTAAGTGGTTTCCTCCTGGATCCCGCCGGAATCCGTAATGACCACGGCGGCATGCTTTTGCAGGGCCAGGAAATCCAGATAGGGCAGCGGCTCAAGGAACCGGATCTTCCCGTTATTTTCGGGGCCGATTCCGAGGCTGGCAATCTTCTGGCGCGTGCGCGGATGGACCGGGAAGATCACTTCGAGGTTATGTCCAACGCGCTCCAGGCTGGCCAGCAGGGACCGCAGCCAGTCCAGATCATCCACGTTCGACGGGCGATGAAGCGTAACCAGCGCGAAGCGGGCCGCCACATCGGCCGGCAGCCGGCGATCCGCTTCCGGCAGCATGCGGATCAGCGTGTCGATCATTACGTTCCCGGCCAGAAAAACTTTTTCCGGCGCAATGCCCTCACGCTCCAGGTTGCGATTGCCGTCCTCGGACGGCGTGAAGAGCTGGTCGGATAGCTGGTCGGTGACCAGGCGGTTGATCTCTTCGGGCATGCCGCGATCGCCCGACCGCAGGCCTGCCTCCACGTGCGCCACCCGCACCATCAGCTTGGAGCAAACCAGCGCGGCGGCAACCGTGGAATTCACGTCGCCGTACACCACCACGACGTCCGGCTTTCGTTCCAGCACCACGGTCTCGAAGCGGCACATGATGTGCGCGGTCTGCTGCGCGTGCGATCCGGAGCCGACTTGCAGGTTCACATCCGGCTCGGGCATACCCAGCTGCTGAAAAAACACGTCGGACATGTTCACGTCGTAGTGTTGGCCGGTGTGAACGACAATTTGCTCGACGGGATAGGCAGCCAGGGCGCGGATTACCGGCGCGGCCTTCATGAAATTCGGTCGGGCTCCGATAACGTGACAGATTCGCATTTGTTCTCGCTTCGTTAGGAAGACTTACTAAAATTAGAACTCAACTTCGTCATGAACTACGTTAAGAATTGTGAAGCTATCTCGCCGGCCGGACATACGCAGGGAAGGCCCTGGCCGCTAGCCAATGTGGCGGTATAACACCTTGCCGGCCGCAGAGAGCACGCCGTCCGGCAGCATGGAAAACATTCGCTTCGCCAGTCCCGAGTCTCCCCACGAGTGCGCCGATTGTTTCGCGGTCCGCGGGTAGCGGTAATACGTAAGCACACGCTTGGTCGTTCCAAACTTGTCCTTGAACGCCACCAGGCCTTCGTTCTCCATCTCGGAGCGCCCGAAATCGATGGATCGCGCTCCCGTCGCTTTGCCTTCCTCGATCAGCTTCCAGAAGAGAAACGGCATGCCTCCGAGCTGGTGAAAGGCCCCATCCGAGCACCCATATTTGTAAATAATGTTCGCGCCGTGCCGCAGCGTGAGCATCGCGGCGACGGCGGCGCCATTTTTTCGGGCGACGCGGATGTGCAGGCCCTCGCCCAGGCACTCGGCCAGATTCTTGAACCAGTTGATTGGCTGGGGCGGCAGTTGATGCCGTCTCCGGGTAATCAGCATCAGGTTGTAGAACGTGCTGATCAGTTCGTCGCTGCGGCCCGCTTCGTACGCCAACTGTTCCTTATCGGCGCGCTTGATTTTTCGCTGGATGGAATCCTTGTGCAGGCTCTTGAAGAGCTGTTCGATCGTGGGGCTCAGGTCGAGCTCATGAAAATAGAATGATTCCGTGGATTGGAATTCGTTCTTCAGTTCCGAAGAATCGAGCAGCGGGCGAACCTCCAAGTACTTGCACCGTTGAAGGACGGATTCCTGGGCCAAAGCGCCAAGCAAGAGGGATTGGTCACCCGGATCGCTGACCAGGGGTTCGCAATGGTCGGCGAAGGGCAAAGAAACGAGCCGATTTCCCGTGAGCCAACTGGAAATGCGGCACACAACGATTCCGTTCGTCAGGGATTCGGCGGGAGAATTCAAGGTTAGCACGATTGGCTTGTAGCCGTACGTCCGCTTCAAGGCCTCCAGCCAGCCGGTTTCGTGAAACGACGAGGCCTGCGGGTGGCTTGCCACCAGTTCGGCCCAGCGTTTGTCGGTCAATGGATCGATGAAGTTCAATGGCTGTGCGAACCTTTTCCCGGAATCACGATCAGGGTTTCCCGATACTCGAATCCCGGAAAATCTTTCTTGAGAATTTTCAGATATTTTCCGGCTGCATCACTTCACCTTGCGGGTGCGCTCTTCGTGGAGGGTACCGCAGCGATGGCCTGCTCGACCGCGTCGCACAGCGCGTGCCCGACCAAAATATGGCATTCCTGAATGCGAGGCGTTTCGTTGGTCGGCGCCGCGATCAGCACATCGACCAGGTCGCGCATTCGCCCGCCGGATGCCCCGGTGAGCCCGATGGTAAAAACTTTCAGCTGGCGCGCCGCGGTGAGGGCTTCGAGCACGTTTTTCGAGTTCCCGGAAGTGCTGAGGCCCACGGCAACGTCGCCCGGTACCGCAAACGCCTGCAACTGCCGGGCGAACACATGCTCGTAGCCGTAATCGTTGGCGATGGCGGTCACCGCGGAAGCGTTGGCGTGGAGGGCCAGGGCGGGCATGGGGCGGCGTTCCCGCAGGTAACGCCCGAGAAATTCCGCGGCAAGATGCTGGGCGTCGGCGGCGCTGCCGCCATTTCCGAAAAAAATAGCTTTGTGGCCACCGCTGTACGCGGCGATTAGCGCGTCCGCCGCCTGAATCATGGCGGGCAGGCAGGATTCCAGCACGCGGCTCTGAACCTGAACGCTGCTCTCGATATTCCGGCGAAGAATTTTTTCGGTCATGAGTCCCGATCGGCACCGGAGCGGCTGACCGCCTCCGGGGAAATCGTCACTTGCCGTGTTGCTGGCCCTGCCGGTGCTTTGCTTCCGCGATGTTCACGATGTGTTGGACGATTGCTTCGAGCGCCGGACTCTTCTGGTGGTTGAGTGAAATGTTCTGCTTGTCGCGCCGCACCGCCTGAATCTTGGTTCGAACCTGCTCCACATTTTCGAGTAGGACCAGGCGGCCTTGCTCGGAGAGAAAACGGTCCACGGCGCCGATCGGTCCGCGGAAGATGCTGTAAACCGGCACTCCCATGGCTGCGGCTTCGCGGTTCATGGTGCCTCCGCCGCTGACCACCAGATCCGAGTTCCAGATGATGTTCATGCCGTCTTCCACCCGGGCCGGAATCACTATCTTGCCAGAAGCGATTTCGGCGGTCCACACGGCGCGCAGTTCGCCTTCCTGATTCTTGTTGCGCGGCAGCAGCAGAATCCGCGCTCCCGGCAGGTCGCGAAATTTTTCCAGCGTGGCGGTCAGCAGCGCTTCGGCTTCCGGATTATGGTAGTGCGCTTCGGTGGCCGGCGGGCGGACGGTGACCAGCAACTCATCCGGCGCGATGCCCAGGCGCGTCCGCATCGCGGGGTCGGGGCGGAAGCTTGGAAGATACACGTCTTCCTTGATGCCGGGGTAGGTCAGGCGCTTGGTTCCGCCGCGCGATTCCGCATCCATCGGAATGACATCAGGATGAATCACCCACAGCTTGCTGACGGACATCTTGGAGGAGTGTTCGTAGTCGATGATGGCGATGGTTTCAATTCCCAAAAGCTGCGAGGCCAGCATGCAGCCGCGCGAGCCGTGGGCCAGCGACACGTCGGGCTTTTCTTTTCGCACCAGGTAGGCCAGTTCGAGGGCGCGCCAGGCGGTTCCCAGGGCCTTCAGGATTTTTTTCTTCCCGTAGTGCCTGCCCACCACCCGTGCGTGGATCCCATAGTAATCGAGCAGTTCGCAGACTTGATAGGAGTTCCGGGCGGTGAGGAAAATATCGAAGCCGCGGGCCTTGAGCTCAGGAATGATGGGAACGAAGAAGGGGACGTGCGGCGAGTTGTCCAGATCGATCCAGATTTTTTTTCGGACCGCCATGGGCTTTGCCGGCGACGCGGACGGCGGCGCCACTGCCTCGGGAATTTCGATGGTCGATTTCATGATCGAGGGCCCTGTCGGATGGGCTGGCCGGCACGGAGCGATTTTCTGCCGTGGAACGCGGCCAGCCCTTTCCGAATTTACCGCACCATCTCGACGCGCAGGCAGCGCATGATTTCCTGGACGACGCGCGCCTGCTGCTCCGGCTGAAGATTCGGAAACATCGGCAGCGATACGATTTCCGCCGCGACCTTCTCCGAAACCGGGAAATCTCCCTGGCGATAGTTCAGATAGTCATAGGCCTTCTGCATGTGCAGCGGGATGGGATAGTGGATTCCCGTGTTGATTCCGGCGTCCTTGAGGTGCTTCATCATGCCGTCGCGGTCATGCGTGCGGACGACGTACAGGTGATAGACCGCGCGGGACCACGATGGCTCGAACGGGCGAACCACGCTGCCCTCCGCGCTGGCCAGCAATTGATTGTAGTGCGCCGCTCGTTCGCGCCGCGCCGAATTCCAGTTCGCCAGATGCGCGAGTTTCACGTGCAGGAAGCCGGCCTGCATGGCGTCCAGCCGGCCGTTGTAGCCCTCCACGTCGTGATAATACTTCTTGGCCTGGCCATGATCGCGGATCACTTTCACCTTGGCGGCCAGCGTCGCGTCATTCGTGGTGACCGCTCCGGCCTCGCCGCACGCGCCCAGATTTTTTCCGGGATAGAAGCTGAACGCCGCCGCGCGCCCCATCGATCCGGCTTTCATCCAGCGATTATTTTCCTTGGAAAAATACTCGGCGCCGTGCGCCTGGCAGGCGTCTTCGATTACCACCAGGCCGTATTTGTTGCCTAGCGCGAGGATCGCGTCCATGTCCGCCATCTGCCCATAGAGATGCACGGGAATGATTCCGCCGATGCGGCGCCCGCTGCGGCGGCTGATCAGCTTGCCGTTGGGATCGGTGGTGCACTGCTTCTCGAGATATTCGCGCAGGCGGTCGGCGCTCATGTTGTAGGTGCGCTCATCGACGTCCACGAATTCCGGATGCGCGCCCGCCTGGGAGATCGCTTCGCTGGTGGCGATGAATGTGTGCGGCACAGTGACGATCACGTCGCCCGGCTGGATGCCCGCGCCCATGATGGCGAACCGCAGCGCGTCGGTCCCGCTGCTGACGGCCACGGCGTGGCTCGCGCTGCAGAATTCCGCAAACGCTTTTTCAAAATTTTCCACCATCGGACCGCCGATAAATCCGGCGGTGCGCAGGGTCTGCTGAAATACCTTGGTCAGTTCCTGCTCCAACTCCACATGCGGGGTGATCAGATCGAGAAACGGAATTTCATTCGACTTACCATTGGGTGTGCTCACTTGAGGGCCTCCACGGCGGATTCAATCTTGCGCAATACTTTCGCCGGATTTCCGGCGACGATGGTGTTCGCGGGAACATTCTTGGTGACCACGCTGCCCGCGCCAACAATGGCGTTCTCGCCGATGGTCACGTTGGCCAGGATGGTGGCGCCGGTACCGATGGACGCGCCGTTCTTGATAACCGTGCGCTCCACCTTCCAGTCGGCCTCGGTCTGCAGCTCGCCGTTGGCAGTGGCGCGCGGATAGATGTCGTTGATGAACATCACGCCGTGGCCGATGAAAACGTTGTCCTCGATGGTCACGCCTTCGCATACGAAGGTGTGGCTGGAAATTTTGCAGCGGCGGCCCACCGAAGCGTTCTTCTGGATTTCAACGAACGCGCCGATTTTCGTTTCGTCGCCGATCGTGCAGCCGTACATGTTGATGAACTTGGATAGCTTGACGCCCTTGCCAAGCTTGACGTCCGGGGCAATGCTGCAGTGTTCGTTCACAGGCGTACCAGTTCTCCTCTCTGCTTGATGGAGCGGTCGGCCGCTTCGAGCATGCGCACCACGCGCAGGCCGGCCTGGCCGTCATTGAAGGGCGACTTGTCCTGCAGAATGCAGTCGGCGAAGTAATCGAGTTCGACGCGCAGCGCTTCCAGCTGTTCAAGCTGCGGCGCCCACATGTCACCCGAACGGTAGTTCACCAGCAATTCGCGCACTTTGTCGCCGGAAGTGATGTTCACGCCCTTGTCGTACACGCGGATTTTTTCGTCGGCCACCAGGTCATTCCAGACCAGCATTTTTTTCTGGCCGCCGATCATGGTCATTCTGATTTTAACGGGAGAGAGCCAGTTTACGTTGATGTGCGCGATCACGTTGTTCGGGAAGTAAATGGTCATGAAGGCGACGTCTTCGACGCCGTTCAGGTGGCATTCGCCGGTGGCCACGATGGCCTCGGGCTCGCCCTTGATCAGGTGATCCATGATCGAGAGGTCGTGCGGAGCCAGGTCCCAGATCACGCTGACGTCATGCTGGAACAGGCCCAGGTTCACGCGCAGCGAATCGTAGTAGTACAGATCGCCCAGGGCGCCGCTTTCGGTCAGTTCACGAATCTTGCGCACCGCTCCGGTAAACAGGAAGGTGTGGTCCACCATGATCTTCAGGTTCTTGCGCGCCGCCAGCTCGATCAGTTCCTCGGCTTGCTCGGAGGACGAAGTAAACGGCTTTTCGACGAACACGTGCTTGCCGTTTTCGAGAGCGGTCTTGGCCAGCTTGTAGTGAGTCCACACAGGCGTGACGATGGCCACCGCGTCAATCTTGGCGGACTTCAGAATTTCATCGGGATCGGTCGTGACCTGCAGGCTCGGATAATTCTTCTTGGCGCGCGCCAGTGCGCTGGGATTCATGTCACACAGCATCTCGACACACGTGTGATCCACGCCGAAGAAGTTCCGAACGACGTTCGGACCCCAGTATCCGTAGCCGATTACTCCGACCCGGATCATCGGTGGTTTTGCACCGTTGCCGTTACCATTGGCATTGCCATTGTAATTTCCGTTTTGGCTCATGAACTCTCCCGACCGTTTTTCCGCAGGGCCTGCCAGCGGCTCCGCGGTGGATGGAATACAAACCTTCGATCCAATCCCGTTCTGCGGTTCGGGGGATCCCAGGGCCCAATTTCCACTTGAAACGTTCCCTTGTTGCGAATGTTGCGATTGCTCTGTTCTTGCAGCCCGGCAAGGCGCGGAAGCGCGGCTTCCACCCTCAGTTCTTTCCCTCACCGAACCCTACTACGATTAAAAATCGGCTCCAGATGGCTTCAATCAAACGCTCGCGACTTCCATCTCCGTGATTTCTTCCGCCACGGCTTCCGTCGCGCGAACCGCTCCCAGCGGAACAATTCGGGAGCGATCGATTTCCAGGGCTACCGAACGGCGGAGCAGGGTCACCGAAATGACCACCCGGCAGCTTCCTTTAAAACTGGTGAGGATTCCTTCCATGCCATTCAGCACTTCGTCCTTGATGCGAACGCGTTCGCCGATCTCCACGTAGGGCCAGGGCTCCACGCGAATGCCGGATTGCACGGCCGCTTGAATAGCGTGAATTTCCGCGTCATCCACAGCGACCGGCGTCTTGCCTCTGCCAACCACCGAGATGACTCCAGGGGTAATCAACACCGGAAGCCGGTTATGGACATCGAACCGGCAGAATACGTATCCGGGAAATAAGGGCGACTCGACAACTTTGAGCCGATCCGACCACTTGCGCTTGGTGGTAAATGTCGGCAGCAGCGTCTCAAGTCCCTTGGCCCGCAGCAGCTCCGCCGTCGCGCCTTCCCATCGGGTTCGAATTTGCAGCGCGAACCAGTTAACGCTTCCGTTTGATCTGTCTTGGTTCATGGCCTGTCAATTCCCGTCGCCCAGTCCCATTCCCCGCTGCGATTCATACGCAAGCTACCGCCATAAATTCCCACCGCAGCACTCAAAACGTCACAGAAGCAATCGCAATCAGGCTTCCAAAGGAGACGCATACCTGGGGAATGGTTCCTGAATCAATATTTATTTAAGTGTATGAAACTAAGCAACTTACTCATGTAAATTGAATGTCACGCCTGGGCCATGCCACCTCTGGATTCCAGGAAAGGAAAAATCAAAGAAAAGTGTTTCCACAATGTACCCAAAGGCTTCCAAGCAGCCCCTTTTCGGGTGTATCTAAAATCAGACCTTCGCGAACAATGAAGCCGATAAATAAGGCCTTTATAATTTGGCGCTTAGGCATCGCTTGAATCGTGGCGTGCCTCCCGCTGGTAAATCTGAGCGACGATCCAATCATTGTTCTGGCTTTGCAGCTTAATTCCCGATTCGAGGATTGCGAACACCGTTTGGAAGGAAGGAACGATTTGGCAGCCATGCGATCGTGTGCGGGCCGATGACGCTTCACCGGCCCGCACGGGCTTGCTTAGGGAGTCGGGATCGTGGCCGAGGCTTGTGCCGAGTCCGCGCTCGCAACGCCGGCCGAAGTTACAGACGCCACCACGTAATAGTAAGTCTGCCCAGCCTGCACTGTGTTATCGACGTACGAATCCGCCGACACCGTGCTGGAATCCAGCTTGGTGTAGGGCCCGCCGGAGACCTGCGAGCGAAACACTTCATACCCTGAGACGACCGACGTACTGGGAGTCCAACTGAGCGATACGGAGTGAGTTGCCGTCTGTGTGCCCGCGCCTGACAGCGATATGGAGGCCGGCGAATTGGTCGCGTTGCTGGCAACCGTGACGCTGCCCGAAGCGCTGCCGGCAGTGGTAGGAAGGAAAGTTTCATCCAGGGTCGCGGACTGCCCAGGCGTCAGAACGAGTCCGGCAGAAACCCCGCTCTCCGTATAGCCCGCGCCAGAAGCAGTCACCTTCGATACCGTGATGTTGGAGTTGCCGGCATTGGTCAAAGTGACGCTCAATACGCTGCTTTTCCCGATGGTGATGGTCCCGAAGCTCAAGCTGTTGGTGCTGGTGGTCAGCAGGGCTGTGGCTGCCGTTCCCACGCCGCTCAGGGAGACCGTGCTTGGCGTGCTCGAGGCGTCGCTCACGACAGAAACATTGCCCGACAGGGCGCCGGCCGTCTTCGGAGTAAAAATGACATTAAAAGTGGCTTGCTTTCCCGCGTCGATGGTCAGGGGAAGCGAAATGCCGGTGATCGTCACGCCCGCCGCCGTCGACGCAGCGGAGGTGATCGTAGCGTTGGAAGTGCCGCTATTGGTGATGGTCACCGATTGCGAAGCCGTCCCTCCGAGACTTACGGAACCGAACTTGATCGACGATGGAGCTACCGAAATCGTCCCGCTGCCGGTCGAGCTTGTCGTGCTGGACGAAGCTTTGGGAGCGCCCGTCAGGCCGGTGCAGCCCGAGATGGTTAGAATTGCGAAGAACAAGAGCAACAGAGTGGCAACCGAAATCGCCTTCTTGCCCGCGGAACGCGCATTTTCCGCGCGTTTTGCTGTATTTCTGAATGAGTCGTACATGTTTGAGGTTCTCATCGAGGGCCATTCTCGTGGCGCGCCTCTCGAAGGAACTACTGATCGAACGTACTATTTAAGGACAGGCAAAAACCTGCCCTTCGGCACAGTACATGGCAAGAAACGGCAAACCGCGCCCGGAAACCGGGCGCGGCGTGCCAATTCTGGCGGGGGCTGGACTGCTCTTATCTTATTGATTTAGGGTACGTTAACGGACACTTCGGACGAGTTGGCGCTTTCCGCGCCGCTGCCGTCCACCGAGGTGACCACGTAGAAGTAGGTCTGGCCCGCCTGCACCGACGAGTCCGTGTAGGTGGTCCCGGCAACCAGCGAGGAATTGACCTTCGAATACGGCCCGCCGCTGACCGTCGACCGGTAGACGTTGTACCCCGAAACGGTCGAAGTGCTCGCCGTCCAGGTAAGTGTCACGGAATGCGATACTGGCTGGACTCCGGTGCCTGACAAGCTGACCGAAGCCGGCGAGTTGGTGGCATTGCTGGCTACGGTAATGCTGCCCGGGAGCGATCCGGCCGACGATGGGGTAAACGTGACGTTCAGCGTGGCGGTCTGTCCAGGCGTCAAGATCTGCCCGGAGGACACGCCGCTAGCGCTATATCCGGCGCCGGAGATGGATACGTTGGAGATGGTCACATTTCCGGTTCCGGCGTTGGTGAAGGAAACCGGCAAAACGCTGCTGCTGCCAATATTCACGCTGGAGAAGTTCAGGCTGCCCTGGCTGGCATTCAGAATCTGCGTAGCCGCGGCGCTAACGGTCAGCGTGGCGGCGTTGCTGGTCACGCTGCCGGCGCTGTTTGTGACGGTCACGGTAAACTGCGATCCGTTGTCAGCGTTCGTTGTGGCAGAAGTTGTATAGGTGGAAGAGGTCGCGCCGCCGATGGCCGCGCCACCCTTCTTCCACTGATAGGTGAGCGTGCCGGTTCCGTTCGCGGCCACGCTGAACGTGGCGGTCTGTCCGACGGTGACCGTCTTGTTCGCCGGCTGGCCAGTGATCGCTGGCGGGCCGTTGACGGTCAATGTTGCGGCGTTGCTGGTCACGTTGCCGGAGTTCCCGGTAACCGTGACGGTGAACGAAGCTCCATTATCGGAAGTTGCGGCGGCCGGCGTGGTATACGAGGCCGCGGTTGCGCCGCTGATCGCGCTGCCGTTCTTCTTCCACTGATAGGTTAACGTTCCCGAGCCCGAGGCGGTGACGCTGAAAGTAGCCGTCTGTCCCACCGAAACCGTCTGGCTCGCCGGTTGCGACGAAATCACCGGAGGCACATTGACGGTCAGCGTGGCAGTGTTACTGGTCGCGCTGCCAATGCTGTTGGTGACGGTCACGCTGAAGTGCGATCCGCTGTCGGAGGCTGCCGTCGCGGGCGTCGTGTAGGAAGCTGACGTCGCGCCGCTGATGGCCGCGCCGCCCTTCTTCCACTGATAGGTGAGCGTTCCAGACCCGGAAGCGGAGACGGCGAAAGTAGCCGCCTGGCCCGCGTTGACCGTCTGGTTGGCCGGCTGCGACACAATCGAAGGAGCCGCATTCACGGTCAGCGTCGCCGCGTTGCTGTTCACGCTGCTAACCATGTCGGTAACCGTAACGCTAAATTGTTCGCCGTTATCGGAAACTGCCGTGACGGGCGTCGTGTAGGATGCCGCAGTGGCTCCGCTGATTGCGGCGCCGTTCTTCTTCCACTGGTAACTCATGGTTCCCGTGCCCTTTGCCGTCACGCTGAAGGTGGCCGTCTGTCCGGCGTTGACCGCGCGACTGGCGGGCTGCGCGGTGATCGATGGCGGAAGATTGACGGTCAAGGTCGCGGAACTGCTGGACGCGCTGGAAACGCTGTTCGTGACAGTGACTTCAAAGGTTGAACCATTATCCGTCGAGGTCGTTGCCGGGGTGGTGTAAGAACGCGAAGTCGCTCCGCTGATGGCCGTGCCGTTTTTCTTCCACTGGTAGGAGAGCGGCGAAGTGCCGGTAGCCGTAACGCTGAAGGTGGCCGCCTGCCCCGCCGCAACCGTGGCATTCGCGGGCTGCGCGGTAATCGAGGGAGCGACCGCGGTCGCGGTTACAGTGAGAGTCGCATTGCTGCTGGTCACGCTGCCGCTGCCGTCGGTGACCACCACCGCAAACGTCGAGCCATTATCCGCATTCGTGGTTGCTGGAGTCGTGTAGGCAGCTGCAGTTGCACCGGTGATCGCGGCGCCGTTTTTCTTCCACTGATAGGTTAGCGTTCCGGATCCCGTGGCGGTCACGAAAAAGTTCGCGGCTTGCCCAATCTTTACGCTCTGGTTCTCCGGCTGCGCGGTAATCGCGAGCCCCGTGGTCCCCGTCCCGGTGAGCGAAACCGCCAAAGGAGAGTTCGTCGCGTCGCTGGCGATGGAGATGCTTCCCGAAACGCTGCCGGAAGTCTTGGGAGCAAACTGCACCTGGAAGGATTGATTCTGTCCGGCCGCGATGGAAACCGAGTTCATTCCGCCCGTCACGCTGAAGCCCGCGCCGGTCACGCTCGCCTGCGAAATATTGACCGTCGCCGTGCCAGTGTTGCTCAGGGTCAGGGTCTGCGGACTGGTCGAGCCAGTCGCGACACTGCCAAAGGCCAGGGTCGTCGCGCTCGCCGCGAGCGTTCCCGACACCGGCGCCGAAGTCGAACTGGACTTCGCCCCGGGCGTGCTGGCGCCCGTCAAGCCGACGCAGCCGGAAAGCGACAGCACCGCGGCCAAGGCAAGAATGATGGCGAAGAGGCCGAGTGGCGCCCGGCGGTTAGAAAATGTTTGAACAGAGTGGAAGTCGAAATTTGTGTGTGCGTTCATGACAACGGGAGAGTAGGTGTGGCATGGGAAGCGCCTCTACTGGTCCGCCGAACAAACGTGGGACAGGTCGACCAGCTGTACCGGGGAACATTCAGGGCAATTTCAGTTGGCCCTGGTACAGTTCGCCTTCGACTTCTTCAGCGGGTCACGGGGATCACGGATGAGGAAGGTTTAGAACGTGCGCGCAAAGTCGTTGTCACAATGCGTAGGGCGCGAAACCGGCGGCAGGAGTGGAGCAAGGCGCTGTGCTAAACTGAACTGTGTTGAGCACGAATTCCAATTCAGAAATCATGACAGCTCAGGATCTTTCCTTTCCGCTGCAACAAGAGTGCCGAAGATGGTCCAATCGAATTCTGATTCTTGCCGTGTTGGGAATTGTTTATCTCACCCTTTTTCCGTTTGAAATTCGCCTGGGATTTCCGCACGCCTACCACGGATCACCCTTCTTTCTGGGAGATTCGGACAAGACGCTGCGGCACACCGATTTTTTTCTGAATGTTCTTCTGTTCGTGCCTTTCGGATTCGGACTTGCCGCACAAATGCGCAAGCGCGGCGGTCCACGATGGATTACTGCCGCCTTTCTGGCTCTGGCCGCCGGGGTGCTCACCTCATACACCGTGGAGCTTCTGCAACTCTACATTCCGGGTCGCGATTCGGGATGGGAAGACGTGATTTCCAATTCCATGGGCTCCGCGGTGGGAGCTCTGCTCTTCGCGATCTGCGGCGGCGTCCTTTTGCGAATCGCGTCGCTCGTCGCCGACGCAGTGGAGGGCTGGGTCTCGCCGGAACGAACTGCCGCTCTACTCCTGGTCTATTTCACCATGTGGTTTTATGGCGCTGTGCGCTTGCAGAAGGAAACGCGGCTCAGCAACTGGGATCCGCAATGCTCGCTCATCGTTGGAAATGATGCCGACGGCCAATATCCATGGAAGGGACGGATTCTCTCCCTGCAAATCTGGGATCGCGTGCTTCCCGGCTCTGCGATTGAGGAGATCAACGCGCAGAAATGGGGCAAGTTGCAGGACGTGGCGAGTGACGGACTGCTCGGCTCGTATGATTTGTCCGATGGTCCGCCCTATCAGGACCAGCGAAATTTATTGCCGGCCCTGGCCTGGGCTCCGGCGAACGCGGCGGTCCCAATCACCCAGTCCGCGGAATTAGATTCCAAGTCCTGGCTGCGCACGGCGGTTCCCGTGGAAAATCTCACCCGCGCGATCGTGCGCTCCAATCAGTTTGCGATCCACATCGTGTGCAAACCAGGAGCCATCGAGAACGGGCAGGGACGCATTGTCTCGCTGTCGCAGTCTTCCCAAAACATCAATTTTCATTTGCGGCAGGAGAATGCCAATCTGGTTTTCTTTTTTCGCAATCCACTATCCGAGAAAGGTTCCATGCTGGCCTGGACCGTCCGCGGCGCGTTTGAGGCCGGAAAAACGCGGGACATCGTGGCCATGTACGACGGCGCCGATGCCTTTATGTATCTGGATGGAAAACGCGTGGAGCGAAACTACCGCCTCAGCCCCGGCGCGACTCTGCTCCACAAAATAGCATTGATCAAGCCCGCCGATCTGGACGGCGCCGCCATCGTCTATGAGACGCTAATCTTTCTGCCCGCGGGAGTCCTGATTGGCCTGCACGCCGGAAGATGGGCACAGCAGAAACTCTCCACTGTCTGGATGCTGGCGTTCGGTCTGCTGGGACCCGCTATTTTGCTGGAGATTTTGCTGGTCGAGGCCAGCGGGCGGAAATGGTGGCCTCGGAATATCGAGATTTCATTTCTTCTGGGAATTGCCGGAGTGCTGCTGGTGAACGCCGACTGGGGACATGCGCGCAAGCGCGTTCAGCAGCACAGAGTTCGATAGCACAGACCTGAGTGGCACAGACTTCAGTCTGTGGGGTTCCATCTGATCTTGGCAACCGTTCGCAGTCTGGGTACATGAGCGAAAACCCCACAGACTGAAGTCTGTGCCACTGTCAGCTGGAAGCCTGAACAGCCATTCCCCACTTGCTGCGAATCGACGCGTCCAGCCTGCGGAAGACAATTCCGTCCACGATGTACCCGAGCAGCGCGATAAGAACCATCACCGCAACCACCAGGTTGATATCGTTCAAGTCGCGTCCGGTCATCAGCAGCTGCCCCAGCCCCAGCGAAATATAAATCATTTCACCTGTGATCAGCGACCGCCAGGCAAACGCCCAACCCTGCCGCAAGCCGTCCAGCAGGTACGGAAAACTCGCCGGCAGCAGCACGTGCCAGAACATCTGCGGCCCCTTGGCGCCCAGATTGCGTCCGGCCATGGACAAAATTCGCGGCACATTATCGAATCCCGCCTTGGTCGATTGCGTGACCGCCAATAGCGATCCGGTGATGGTGACAAAAATAATCGCAGTCTCCGTCAATCCAAACCACAGCAGCGCGATAGGCACCCAGCAGGCGCTCGGCAGGCTCTGCAGGCTCAGAATCACACGGCCCAACGTGTCATCCAGAAATTGGCTGGACGCCAGCGCCATCCCCAGAAGAATACCGAGGACCACGGAAATGAGATAACCGATTACTACCCGCCGCAGGCTCACTCCGATGCCGATCCACAGGCTGTGATCCTTGAATCCCTCATAAAGCGACTGCGCCACTCCCTGCGGCGTGGGAAAAAGATACGGCGGCCAGATCTTGGCCAGCGCCAGCGCTTCCCAAACCACCAGGACTCCGGCGGCAAAAATGATTTGATTAACGCTCTTCTTCACGCGAGTACTCCGCATTGAACGAACGGTCGATTTCTTCGCGCAACTGCCCGAGAATTTCCTTGGACAGGTAAGCCACGTCGGAATCCTCCACGTGCCGCGGCCGCTCCAGACGAATCTGAAATTCCTTTTTGATGCGACCGGGCCGGAAGCTCATCAGCAGCACGCGATCGCCCAGGCGCACCGCTTCGCGCACGTTGTGCGTGACGAACACGATGGTCGGCGCGGTTTCCTTCCAGATGCGCTCCAGTTCGTCGTGCAGCATGTCCCGGGTCTGCGCATCCAGCGCGGCAAAGGGTTCGTCCATCAGCAGAATTTTGGGACGCAGCGCCAGCGAGCGCGCCAGGGCCACGCGCTGCTTCATGCCGCCGGAAAGCTGATGAATATAGTGATCCTCAAAATGGGAGAGATGCACCATGCGCAGAAACACGCGCGCCTGATCCCGCCTGTCATTGGCGGAGACCCCGGCCATCTTCATGCCAAACTCCACGTTCTGCCGCACCGTAAGCCACGGGAAAAGTCCCAGTTCCTGAAAGAGCAGAATGCGGTCCGTGCCCGGGCCTTTTACCGGACCGCCATCCACGGAAATTTCTCCGGTGGTCGGACGATCCAGGCCGGCAATCAAGTGCAGCAGCGTCGATTTCCCGCAGCCCGAGGGTCCGACGATGCAGACGAATTCGCCTTGCTCGATTTCCAGATCGATATTCTGCAGCGCGGGAGTGAACGAGCCGCGCGAATTGGCGTAGCTGCGGAAGACGCTGCTCAGCGCAATGCTTTCCTTGCGCGCTGGAGCCGCGGGTTTTCTTTGGCCGGGATCCGCCGGTTCTTTGCCGCCGGGTTTCACCTGAGGGATTTCCTCAACGCGGGCCGCCTGGCCTCCGCCCATGGAGCGGTTGAACAGGTCAATCACGTAGTTGGTCATGGTATGGGTCTCGCCTTCTTTTCGCGAAGCACTTCGTTCAATAGCGTCAGGTCATAAAGCCCGGATAAATCCGGCGGCGTGCGGCCGAGAAAGCCTTCATCGAAGGCCTGTTGGGTGGACTTCTGGAGGGCAGAGCGCAGCGGATCATAAGTCACCGCCATGCGCGAATACGCGTCCTCGAGAACTTCCGGGGAAAGGTTTTTTCCGGTTTCCTTCTGCAGTTCCTGGTTCATCACTTGTTTGGCTTGCGCCGGATTCTTGTTGATCCAATCCGTAAGTTCCACGTGCGCCCGCAGAAAATTCTTCACCACATCAGGATGCTCTTTCAGAAATTTAGGATTGGCGATAAGTTCGGTGATGACGAACTCGTGATTCGGCCAGAGATCGCGCTCATCGAGAAAAATGCGCCCACCCGCTTCGTGGACGAGGCGCGCGGCCCAGGGCTCGGGCGCCCACGCGGCGTCAAGCTGCCCCTTGAGAAACAGCGTGTACTGGTCGGCGTTGGTAATGGGAAGGATCTGAACGTCGCCGCCCTTCTCGCGCGGCTTCAGCCCGTTGGCCCGCAGCCAGGATCTAAGCGCGACATCCTGCGTATTGCCCTGTTGCGGGGTCGCCACTCTCTTGCCGTGAAAATCCGCTGCCTTCTGGATTCCCGCGGACTGCCGCACCACCAGCGCGGCCCCGCCGCTGGCGGACCCGGCAATCAGGCGAACCGCTGCTCCCTGCGAGCGCACATATCCCGTTACGGTCGGATTCGGCCCGACATAAGCAAGGTCGATGGCGTTGGCGAACAGCGCCTCAATCGCGGCCGGCCCGGCATTGAACGCTTTCCATTCCACCTGCACGCCCGGCCCGAGGGCCTTCTCAAACTGGCCACCGGCGCGGGCGACCAGCGCCTGGGCGTGGGTGATGTTCATGAAATATCCCACGCGAAGGACCACCGGCTTCTGCTGGGCGCGGCTTCGTGGCACGACCAGCAGGGCTGCTATGCCGACGATCAGCGCCGCCGCAAGGCGGCAGCGGCCAGACGTTCGTGACTGTAAGTGTTTAATCATGAACACTCTACGCTCGTATCACTTCTTTCTCAGCCGCGGCAGCAAACCGCGAACTGAACTCAGGATCATCCACGGCTAAGACGCACTCCTAAAATGAAAATCCCACCGCCAGGTTTGTTCCGGCGGTGGGATTCTAGAATTGCTCGCTTATGATTCGATTCTAGACGATCAGGCTCCCGGCGCCAGAAGACGCACACGTACAGCAGGTACAACAGAGGCAAGCCTGCTTGATCTTCTGGACGTGAGAAATCACGGGATAAGGTTACTGAATCGAGGTGGCAAAGTCAATGCAGCATTGCCGGGACGGCTTCCCACTAGAGGAGGCTGAAGCGTTGGAATTTTGGAGGCGCGGGGCGGGATCGAACCGCCGATAAAGGTTTTGCAGACCTTTGCCTTACCACTTGGCGACCGCGCCTCGGACTGCAGGATATTCTACCAGACCCTCCGCTCGCACCGCGCCGGATACGAGCGCCGGCGCCAGAACACTGGCTCTCGGGCGAAGACGCGTACGATTCAATCCGGCGATGCGGCGGTGGGACCGGCTTACCACAGCAATTTTAACCCAAATTGCACCTGGCGCGAACTGGTGGACGTCGAGGTGATGACGCCGGCGGTCGCCGTCGGCAGCACTGTTGTCGCTGAAGTAAACACGACGGGATTCGGATTGTTGAAATTGGCGCGATTGAAAAGATTGAACAGTTCGGCGCGGAACTGCAGATTGTTCCGCTCGGTGAACAGGAATTTTTTGGCCACGGATACGTCGGTGGTCGCGAGCCCCGGGCCCTGCAGGAAGTTGCGCGGCGCGTTGCCGTAGGTGTTGGGCAACGGCTGGATGAACGCGTTGGGATTGAAGTATTGCCCCGGGCCGCCTTCGATGATCGAACCGCTGAAGGCCGGGTTCAACGACGGGCGCACCGGATTGCGCGAGTCGCCGTCGTTCGACGGATTGTAGGAAAGCTGCGGCGTGAAGGGCAAACCGGAAACCAGCGTCTCGATGCCGCTGAGCTGCCAGTTACCCAGCGCCGCGTTCCACCAGCGGTTTTCGCCTCCGGCTGGCTTGCGGCCAAACGGCAGATCGTACGTCGCGTTAATCACCGCGGCGTGCCGGACATCGAATGAGGCGCGGCCGTAGTCCGACTGCAGCGGATTCAGCGGGTTGGAAACGAAGGCTGGCGAGTTGGTGGCGACGCTGGTGTTCATGTTGTCGCCATCATCGAGGGCTTTCGAGAACGTATAAACCCCGCGAAACTGCAGCCCATGGCTGAATTGGTGATTGAGGTCCACTTCCAGCCCGTTGTAGGAACTCACGCCTTCCGAAAGCCAGTGGGTGGTGTTGGCGACCGCGGGATTCGCCAGCGCGGGCGTGCCCGCAAGCGGAGTCGCAGCGCTTGAAAAATAAAAGTATGCGCCGCCGGGATAATTCGCGGGGCACGGCGCCGCGGGGCAAATGACGACGTTCGACGGCACATTGGCATCGACGGAAAGCATTTCGTGATAGCCGTGCGACCCGATGTATCCGACGGCCAGCGTGGTTCCCGGGAAAATTTGCTGCTCGATTTTCAGGTCGTAGGAAATTACCGTGGGCGTTTGCAGGTCCGGCTGAACACCGCTCGGAATGACCAGTCCCGCCGGAACCGCGCCCGTGCCTTCGATCTCGGCAACCGTGGCTTTCTTCGCTGCCTGCACGGTGTTGTAGGGGCCGTTCTGATCGAGGCGGTAGCTGAGGTTATCGATCAGCGCGTAATAGAGGCCGGCGCCGGCACGGATCACTGTTTTCTTTGAGCCGAACGGCGACCAGGCAATTCCCACCCGCGGCGCCGGAAGGAACCGGGCATTGTTGATGGACAGCGCGGAAGAGCCGATGGTCGGAACCGCGTCGATCACGCCGTTACTAAATAGATAATTCGAGGCGCGGCCGTGCGCTTCGTTCCAGCCGCTGGTGAACTCGCCGCGGAAGCCGAGGCTCAGCTCAACGCTTGGCGTAAGTTTGATAGCGTCCTGCGCATAGAAGGCGCCCTCCAAGGATCGCCAGGACATGGGGGTCGCCGCCGACGCAGTCGTGTAGGTGCTGATCGCGCCCTGCAGGAAGGTTTGCAGGTTGTTGAAGGACGCTTGACCGTACTGATCCTGGATCAGATTGTCGTTGGCCTGCACGCGCTCAAACCAAACTCCGAAATTGAAGAGGTGCTTGCCGCGAGTCATGCTCACCTGGTCCGTCCAGGTGAACAGGTTGCGCACCGCGCTGAGATTGCTTCCCGCATTGGTGCCGCCGTTGGTCAGCGCCGAGGCGCCGTTGAGCGTGGTGCCGCCGCCGATCACTACGGCCCCGGGCACAGCCGCGCCCGTGGTGCCAGCCCATGCGCCCGGCACCGACGCGGCGGTTCCGGTGACGCCGCTGTTGAAGTAAAAAGCCCCGCGGGAAAATCCGAACGTGGCTTTATTCAAAACGCTGGGCGAGAAAACGTGCGTCTCGCTCAGGCTGGCCACCTGTTCCCTCAGGAAAATTTCGACGGTACTGAGGGGATTCGTTGTGGGTGAAAACGATTGGCTGTCATCCGCCGTATAAACCGCGGCGAAAGAATCGCTGTCCGAAAAAACCTGATCCAAACGGGCGGTGCCGAAGTCTTCGCGGATGTGCTGCTCGGGGCTGCTGAAGGCCTCGGCGATTCCGCTCTCAACGCCGTTCACGGTCAGCTCCGGCCCGTTGGCGACGGGCCACAGGTTCAGCAGATTGGCGACGCCCGCTCCGAGCGGCACGTTCGTCCGCGGCGTGGAAGAGGTGCAGGCTGACGTGACCGTGGTGAGCGCGGCGCAAGGCAACTGGCCGGCGCGCGCGCCGCTGTCCGGCACGAGGGTAACGTCGCTCAGCCCGAGCGATTGCCGGAATCCCTCGTAGTTGGCAAAGAGAAATGTCCGGTCCTTGCGCTGCGGCCCGCCGAGCGAGCCGCCGAACACATTGCGCTCGAAATGCGGGATTTGCGCGAGGTCAAAGAAGTTCCGCGCATCTAGCGCGCTGTTGCGCAGGAATTCGTAAGCATCGCCATGAACAGCGTTGGTCCCCGATGCCGTCACAATATTGATTTGCGCGCCGGGGCGCTTGCCGTACTCGGCGCCGTACGCGTCGGTGACCACGGAAAACTCGCGCACCGCATCGACGCCGAGCAACTGGCCGCTCGTTCCTCCCGGAGTGTTGTTCACCTCGGACGCGCTCGTGTATTCCACTCCGTTCAGAATGTAGAGATTTTCCTGCGGGCGGCGGCCGGAAGCCGAGAACATATTGCCGACTACGGAATTGGAAGTGCCGATCCCGCCGGCGCGCTGCGAGGTGTAGTTCACGACGCCGGGATTGAGCGTCAGCAACTGGTCGTAGCTTCGGCCGTTGAGTGGCAGGTCTTTTACCTGGGCCTCACCGACCAGTCCGGAAAAATCGGCGGTGGTTACGGCCAGTTGCATCGCCGTTTCCTCGACACTGATGGACTGCTGCACATCGCCCACGGCCAGCATCAGATTTATTTCGGCGCGCTGGCCGATCGCCAGAGTGATTCCCGTTTTCACCTCAGTGCGAAACCCGGATTGCTCAGCCGAAACTTCATACTTTCCGACCGCCAGGGATGACGCGTCGTAACGACCGGCGGTGTTCGTGACGATCGGGCGGACCGCGCCGAGATCCACGTTCTTCACCTTTACGGTGGCACCCGCTATGATCGCGCCGGACGTGTCGGTGACCACACCGCTGATGGAAGCTTCTCCTTGAGCCCGTGCCGTGCCGGCGGCCATTAATACTGACATCCAGACCGCACCTGCAATTAAGATCCAGGTCCCCGCGTTTTGCTTCAATCGGTTCATGACCTTTGTCTCCTCAGGAATCCGCTGTAATTCCTTCGACTGCTGTGCCGCACGCGCTGCGCTTCGCAAAAAATGACGTACAAAAAGAAAAATCCCACCGCCGGTATGGTTCTGGCGGTGGGATTCTAGAAAATTGCCCGGCTTTTGATCAGGAACCTAGATCGTCAGCCTCCCGGCGCCAGAAGACACACACGGACAGCAGGAACAACAATTACAAGCCTGCGTGGTCATCTGGACGTCGCGCTTCATAAGATGAGGAACCGTAGCAGAGAAAATTATCGGTGTCAAATTTGAATATGGCGAAGCAAAAAAAGCAGGGGGCTGAAAATCAGCCCCCTGCTTTCGTTTTGACACCGGTTGTGAACGGCTGAAGTTAGAACGTCAGCTTCAGGCCGACCTGAACTTCGCGAGCATCTCCCGAACCGACCACCGGGTTCCCGGCGATAACGTCCGGGGTGCCCAGTGCGCCGCCGAAGAGTGCGCCGGTCGAGGGATCGTTGTTGCCGCCGCTCGAACCGTTCGAAGCTCCGTACGGATTTTCCGGGATCGGTTTGTTGGTGATGTTGAACACCTCAAGCCGGAACTGAGCGGAATAACGCTCTTTCCAGGTGAAGTTCTTGAAGATGGAAAGATCCAGGTTGCGGAAACCGGAATCGCGGAAAATATTCCGGCCCATGG
>Ga0070735_10000870_pt1 | contig 30651 bp, 29 predicted proteins | sample Coa_R1_FD_66443 | JGI IMG/M metagenome (GOLD analysis project Ga0070735, IMG submission 66443) | Surface soil microbial communities from Centralia Pennsylvania, which are recovering from an underground coalmine fire - Coalmine... | ecosystem: Environmental > Terrestrial > Soil > Unclassified ...
GAGCAGATAGGTAAAGCGGCCAAAGGTGATTGTCGCACGACCGAGGGCGAACGGATGTGTGAACACGGCCAGAGCCGTCTGCACGGGTCCATTCGCGAAGGGATACTGATAGAAGTGCGCGGGAGCCCATCCGCCCGAACGCGGAACGACGGCGAGTATGTACATCGCGAGTGCGCCGGCGGAAAGCACTGCGAGCCCAAAACCTGCGACGGTTAGACGCTCAGGCTCGATCGGTTCGCCCAGCAGCAAGCCGGTTTGCGCGCCGGCGCGTTTGACGAGGCCGATTATGGCAAGCGCGATGCCGATGAGGATGAGATCGATGCAGACGTCTTCGCGAATGAGCACGAGTGGTATCGCGAAGATCGCGTACCAAATCCAGCGCGCGCGATCGGCGGCCCACAGCAGCGCGAGCGCGAGCGCCGGATAGAACGCCAGCTCGTGAAACTCTTCGAAAGCGATCGAGAGCAGCGGCGGATAGAGCAGCGCGAGCACGCCGGCGCGAACCGCCCAGGTTTCACCGGCATACGTGCGCACGATGGCCGCAAGCGGAATCGCTGAAATAGCGATGAGCACGACTTGCACGATTTGAATCGAGAGCGGCGATCGCGTGATTGCGACGATTGGCCACAGCACGGCGAGAATCGGCGACCAGTGGAAATGGAAGTGCGTTCCGAATTCCGGGCCGTCGGCAAAACCGCGCGCTGCGTTCAGCGCGATTTGCGCGAACGTGCCGGTATCGGTGCCGAAGCTCCACACGTTCCAGCGGATGACGACAAGCGCGCTCATCACGATGATTACCACCGCGATGGGGGCGCCGAGCGAGCGTCGCATAGCGCTCATTTCGCCATCTTGTCCGTCAGAACCAGGACGATTATTGTTTCACTCGCGAATTGCAGGGGCCGCATAGAGCGCCACGAACCTATGCTGGTCGATTTTTGCCGACGTAGCTCAGCTGGCCAGAGCATTGCTTTCGTAAAGCAAGGGTCCTCGGTTCGAATCCGAGCGTCGGCTCCACGATTCAAAAAAGATTGCGGTTCATGCGATCTTTTTTATTATTTTCAGAGCAAGGAGAGTGGCGCAGCATTTCGAACATATGTTCGTATGCGTAAGCGGGTTACAGCAAGGTGCCGGCGCGAGTCGTGCGCCAAAAAACTGAAGCGAAGCTGCTTCATCTACTGCTCGGTGAAGTGCCAGCAAGCGTATCAGTACGAACAGTACATCGCAAAGTGGTTAGCCGGTATTATCAACGGCTCAAAGGCAGGCGGCGAGGATATCTCAAGCCACGTTCGGCGCTACGTCATGGAAACCGGCGGATTCCAGTGCAGCGTTTGCGGATAGAGGTGGCCCCGGTTTTTTGAACAGAACGTCGCCCATCTATAAGTGATTGCTCCGCTCAGTTACGCCGCCTCGGCGGCGGGTGAGTTGAAGTATGCTTCGTCCGGGGTGCGTCCGTCAAGCGAAGAGTGCGTCCGAACGCTGTTGTAGAACGTGATGTAGCAACCGATCGAGATCCGGGCCTCGGAACCAGACGCATACGCCTTGAGATAAACTTCCTCGTGTTTGAGCGAGCGCCAGAAGCGTTCGATGAACACGTTGTCGCGCCAGCAGCCCTTGCCGTCCATGCTCAACTGCACGCCGAGCTCTTCGCGGATGAGCGTCACAAAGTCGCCGTCGGTGAATTGGCTGCCCTGGTCGGTGTTAAAGATTTCGGGTTTACCGTGAAGTGCAACCGCTTCGCGCACCGCTTCGATGCAGAAGTCAGTGGTCAAAGTATTCGAGAGTCGCCATGCTAGAACGCGGCGCGTCGCCCAATCGAGAACCGCAAAGAGATAGAGAAAACCGCGCTCCATCGGGATGTACGTGATATCCGCGCACCAAACGTGATTTGGTCGCTCGATCGTCAGGCCACGTAGAAGGTACGGAAAGACCGGGTGTTCGGGATTGCGCTTTGTCGTCTGCTGTTTCTTGCGATAGAGCGCCTCGATCCCCATCAGGCGCATGAAACGCGCCACGTGCCGGCGGCCGACCCGATAGCCTCGTTTCTTGAGCTGGTCGCGCAGCTGTCTCGCCCCCATGAATGGGTAATCCGTGTGAATGCGATCCATCTCGCGCATCAGCTCCAAGTCGCCCTTCGATGGACCGACGGGTGCGTAGTAGAGCGAGCCGCGCGAGAGTTCGAGAAGATCGGCTTGGCGCGTGAGCGAGGAGATCGTGGTCGCGGTCGATCATCGCCTTACGTTCGGGCCGCCGACGCGCCCGAGCGCCTTTTCTAAAAAATCGTTTTCCAGAGTAAGCTGGCCGATCTTCGCGTGTAGCTTCTCGACGTCGACTTCCTCAGTCTTGACGCTGCTGCCATCGAATGCGGAAACGGCGTTCTGGAGGAGTTGAGTCTTCCACTGCGTGATCAGATTGGCGTGGATGTCGAACTTCTTGGAAAGCTCGGCCATGGTGAGTTCGCCGCGAATGGCGAGCAATGCCACCTTTGCCTTAAAGGCCGGCGAGTGATTCCGGCGAGACCGTCGTGCCACGAGATGCTCCTTCTGAAGGCTCTTTCGCCTTCGATGGAGCGAAGTCATCACTTAGGCGCCTGTTCGATTATCCGAGGCCACCTCTGATGGAGCGAACGCAATGCATACACCGGCCGCATTCCGGTGCACGTCGATCACGTTGACGGTAACGCTCGTAACAACCGGCCCGAGAATCTGCGGCTGCTTTGTCCGAACCACCACTCTCTGACCGCAACGTTCGGAAACGCTAACAAAGGCAACGGCCGGGCGGGGCGCAGGTCCCGATATCAAAAAGGCATTCGTTTCTCGCCGTTGATTATTTCGCCGTCTTTCTTTTCGAGGCGGCGCGCGTTCCGATCAACTTCTTGAGGTAATCGCGCAGCACGACGGCCTGATTATACTCCTCATCGTGCGCACCGTACACAAGCGTCACTTTGCCGCGCTTGGCCATTGCCGCGAGTTCTTCCAGCGGTTCGCGCATGCCGGATTTGCGCAGTTCGGCTCGGTAGCGCTTTTCAAACTCGCTCCAGCGCTCCGGGTCATGGCCGAACCATTTGCGCAGCTGCGTGCTCGGCGCAACCTCGCGAAACCAGCCGTCCAAGTGCAATTCTTCCTTGCTCACGCCGCGCGGCCACACGCGGTCGACCAAAATGCGCCGGCCGTCCTTTGACGCGGGTGCTTCGTACGCGCGTTTTAGTGCAATCGACATGTCAAACTTCTACCACAAGGACAGGCGTATGGCACCTGTCCGCGCAATGATGACGGCATGGCCGTTGCCGACCCTGTCATCCCGAGCTCGCAGGAAGAACAGACGCTGCCGCCGCCGCTCAAATGGGCCGGCGGAAAGCGTTGGCTCGTGCGGCATTTGCTCGAGTATTGGAACGGTCATCGGCAGCGCCGTCTGGTCGAACCGTTCGCCGGCGGTCTCGCGGTTACGCTCGGGCTGCAGCCGCGCAGCGCCCTGCTCAATGACGCGAATCCGCACCTGATTGCATTCTACCGGTGGCTGCAACGCGGCCTCGATGTGCGCGGCACTGGCATCACCTTCGCCAACGACCGTGCCGTCTATGCGCACAACCGCACGCGTTTCAACGAACTGATTCGTCAAGGGCAGGGCGACAGCGCCGAGGCTGCCGCGCTGTTCTATTACCTCAACCGCACGGGATACAACGGCCTGTGCCGCTTCAATGCGCGCGGATTCTTCAACGTTCCGTTCGGACGCTACAAGCAGCCGCCGTACCGCGAAGACTTCGAGTCGTATCGACGTGCACTCGCGCCGTACGAATTTACGCACGGCGATTTTGAGGCGTTAACCCTGCGGCGCGGCGATTTCGTCTACGCCGATCCGCCGTATGATGTTGAATTCACATCGTATTCTGCCGGCGGGTTCACGTGGGAAGACCAAAAGCGGCTCGCGCGTTGGCTTGCCTCATATACAGGCCCGGTCGTCGCCTCGAATCAGGCCACGCCGCGTATTTTGCGGTTGTACAAACGCCACGGTTTCGCAATCCGCGCGGTGGATGCGCCGCGGCGCATCAGCTGCGACGGCAATCGCGAGGACGCGAAAGAAATGATCGCGGTGAGGAACATCTGATGGGCATGCTCTTTCCCGGCAGCATCGGCACGAAGACCGGTTCGACACTCGAGGTGACGGTCGAAGCCGTTCTGCTCAACAACAGTTATGCGGTGAGCAAACAGCAAATCGTCGGCAGCAAGCCGGGCGGTGGCCGGCACAAGGCCGACCTCGTGGGCATGCGCCCGAACGGTTCGCAATTCTTGGTGTCGCTCAAGTGGCAGCAGACAACCGGCAGTGCGGAAGAAAAGATTCCGTTCGAAGTCATCAAATTGCTGCACACGCTGCGCGAAAATCCGACGGTGTACGACAAGGCCTACATCGTCGTGGGCGGCGACGGCTTCAATGCTGGACTGATCGACTTCTACCTCTCGGAAGAATTTCGTTCGTACATTCGCGACTCCGAGAAGATCGAGATCCTCACGCTCAACGACATCATGACGCGTGCGAATCGAGGCGCACTCTAGCACCATGTCATCCTGAGGTATCGAAGTGTCCCGAGCGCAGTCGAGGGGCAACTCTCGGTAACACGAGTCGGCAAACGCGCGCATCCTTATAGTGTGCGCAGAAAAGAAAAAAAGCGATCCATCGCCCCTCGACTTCGCTCGGGGTCCTTCGATACCTCAGGATGACAACTGTCGGAACCTCAGGCACATACCTCAAAAAGGGGTATACGTTCCCCATGATTGCCGCCGCATTGCTTGCGGCCGTTTCCACCTGGCCGATGTACCAATATCGCGCCGATCACAACGCAGTCTTTTCCGCTCCGGCTCTGCGTGTTGCTTGGGCGCGGCGACTCGGCGGAAAAATCAACGGCGGCCTTGCCTTTGCCGATGGCACGCTCTTCGTCGAATCCTTCGACCGGCGAGTAAGCGCGCTCGATGCGCGTACCGGGCGCATTCTTTGGTCGATGCCGGTTTCGAACGTCGTGATGACGACGCCGATCGTCGCCGACCATCTCGTCATCGTCGGCACCGGGACGAGTGCCGTGCTAACGGAGACGGCGACGAAGCTGATTTGGGGGCGGCCCGGCGGTGATGAAATCATCGCGCTGGATCAAGGCAGCGGCCGCATCCGCTGGCGCCGTTCGACCGTCGGCGAGGACATGCCGAGCCCGGCGCTGGTGAACGTGCAGGGTACGGATGCCGTTGTGTTTGCAAACGGCGACGATCATCTGCGCGCATGGGGTGTGCGCGACGGGCATCCGCTGTGGGAATACGCCGTGAACGGGATGTCGTCGATGAGTTCCGCCGCGGTGGATCGCGGCCGTGCCTTCGTCGTTATCGGCGACGGATCGCATTCCGGAACGCAGGATCATCTCATCGCCGTCGATCCGAACGACGGACGCGTGCTCTGGGGTGCGCCCTACGGCAACGCGGATTGCTCGCCGGCAATCGCGGACGGAATCGTCTTCGTCGAAGGATCGAATGCCGACGTCAACCACGCGCAGCCGAACGCGTTCAATGATGTCGCGGCGGTCGACGAGGGGACCGGAAAGGCGCGTTGGCGCTGGTATTCGGCGTACGGAACGTTTACGAGTGCCGGTTCCGATGAAGAAGGCGTCGCCGGGCTGGCGGCGGACGGCGCGTTTTACGAGGGAATTCCCGCGACAAATCAGTTTGTCTCATTCGACGGGCGAAGCGGCGCGGTGCGATGGGTGATTCGAACAGGCGGTCCCGTAAAGATGAGCGCGGTCGAGAAAGACGGGCGCCTCTACTTCGGCGACACGGCGGGGACGTTCTACGTCGTCGACGCGCACACCGGGCGCGTGCTATCGCGGCGCAGGTATCCGTCCCTTTTCAGCGTGTCGTCGCCGGTGATTTTCGGCGATACGCTCTACGTCGCGAACGACGACGTCGTGCGCGCTATCCCATTGGCACGAATGTAAGCGCCAAGCCGTCGATGCAGTAACGCAGCCCTGTCGGCGGCGGCCCGTCGTCGAACACGTGCCCCAGATGTCCGCCGCACTGACGGCAATGCACTTCCGTCCGCGGTACGCCGATGTCGTAATCGGCGCGCGTCAAAATCGCGTTCGGCAGCGGGCGATAGAAACTCGGCCAACCGTCGCCGCTATCGTATTTCGTCTTCGATGAAAACAGCGGCAGCGAACAGCCTGCGCAGCGATACGTCCCCGCGCGATGCTCGCTCAGCAACGGACTGCTGTTCGGCGTCTCCGTGCCGTTCTGCCGCAAAATCGCATAGCGATCGGGCCCGAGGATTTTGTGCCATTCGGCGTCCGTATGCGTAACCGCATACTTCGCGCTGTCTTGTGCGCGGCCGCGTTTCGCGGCGAACACCGCAATGCCGAAGGCTGCGGCGCCACTCAGCCACGCTGCGCGACTGACCGGCTGTGGATGGAGTTCCGTACCGTGGATTCGCTGCGTGGACTCCGTCCGCAGCCGGTCTAGGGTTTCACGTGGCATGCGACACCATGCCTTTCAAAATAGCGCTGATGATATTCTTCCGCGGGAAAGAAGGCCGGCGCGTCGACGATTTCGGTGACGATCGGCCGCGAGTGATTTTGCTGTTCGCGCCCGAGCGACGCTTGAGCGCGCTCGCGTTGATCCGCATCGTGCACGAAGATGACCGAGCGGTATTGCGAACCGACGTCCGGGCCTTGCCGGTTGCGTGTCGTCGGGTCGTGCATCTCCCAGAACGCGCGCAGCAGATCGTCGTAGCTCACGCGTTCCTCGTCGTACGTAACTTGGACGGCTTCCGCGTGTCCCGTCATGTCGCTGCAGACGTCCCGGTAGGACGGGTTCTCGGTATGGCCGCCCGTGTATCCGCTGATCGCTTCGATTACCCCTGGAACTTGGCGGAAGGCCGCTTCAACGCCCCAGAAGCATCCGGCTGCGAAGGTGGCCGTTTCGATTTTGCTCATGCACTCTAGGAACGCCGCTCGGCCTCGCTCGGATTCATTTGCCAGAACTGCAGCCCCATCGGCAATGCTGCGGGCGCCAGCGGGTAGAGGTCGTAGCCGCTCAAGCCGGGTGGAACGACGGCACCCAGCCGCATCGAGTACAAGAAGATGACCGGCACGTCCTCACTGGCCAGGTCTTGATAACGGTCGAGATCGGCGCGAGCTTGCGCGGGAGAGCTGGCGACTCGCGCAGCTTCCATAACGCTGTCGAGCTGCGGATTGCTGTAATACCCGTAATTGGACCCGCCGACCGACGGCGTCTCTTTTGTGTCGTAGTATTTGTAATCGTCGGTGTATGGCGGCAGAATGACGCCCTGCAGCGCGAGTTCGAAGTTGCTCGCATGATAGTCGCTGAAGAACGTTTGGATCTCTTCGTTTTGCAAGGTGCATTGAATGCCGACCGCTTGCAGATTTGCCTGCACCAACTGCGCGACATTGCTCGCAACAGCGTCGGTTGCGCCGCCGGTTTTCAGCACGATGCGCAGTGTACTGCCGTCTTTCATCCTTACGCTGCCCTGCATGTGCCATCCCGCAGCGTCGAGCAGTGCTCGAGCTCGAGCGGGATCGTACGGATACTGATGCGTGTGCGGGTCATAGTACGGAGAAAACGCCGGCACGGGTCCATTGAGCACGTTGGCCTGTCCGTTCATAATGCCGCTCGCGATGAATTCGCGGTCGATCGCATACATGAACGCTTGGCGCACGCGCACGTCGCGCATCCACGGGATCTCGGGACTGTGGTAATTCGGTACGAGCCTGAAGATGACGTTCCACGGCCACGTAACGAACTTGTGCTGTCCGCGCAACCGGTCATGCACGTGCCAGAGGTTCGGCGGAATGTCGGTAACGTCGATCTCTCCGGCATCCGCCGCTGCGTACAGCGAATCTTGCTCGGGATAAACGCGAAACGCAATCTTCGAAATGTGCGGCTTCGGACCCCAGTAGGTCGGATTCGGCACAAGGATCAAGTAGGAGTCCGCTACGTTGCGCATGACGCGAAAAGGTCCGCCGACGAGCGGGTGTTGCGAGAATGAGCCGTTGCCTATCAGGAACTTCGCTTCCGCTTGCGAGGCGGGCGGATACTTTGCGAGGACGTGCGCCGGCAAGATGAGCGTGTCGGAGGCGAGCGCGTTTTCCAAAAACGGCGGCGAAGGCTTCGAGAGCAACACCTCGACGGTGTACCGGTTTAACGCGCGCACCGAGCGCATTAGTGCAAAATCGCCGCTCGGAGCAGACGGCAGTGCGGGATTCGTTTCGAGCTCGAGCGTGAAGACGACGTCGCGTGCATCCATCGGCGCGCCGTCCGCCCAAAACGCGCCGCGACGTAAATGCAAGACGTAGCGTTTACCGCCGTTGGTGACGTCGACTTTGTACGCCAAACTCGCAGACCATCGCGGCCGAAGGTCGGAACCCAAACCGATGAGCGGCGAATAGATTTGGTTTTCGATCATGGTCGACGGTGAATCGATGGTGACGTACGGGATGAAGCCTTTCGGTCCGGCGATCCATCCCGCAATCACCATGTTCGGGTCGTGCGTCTCCGCACTCCGCGCCCCACACCCCACGAGGAGCAACGCGACGAGTGTCACCCTGAGCGCCAGCTGTGTCACCATGAGATATCGAAGGGCTGTCGAGGCCATCACGACCCCACGACGGAGCGATCTTCGCGCTCGCGAAGCCAATCACCGATGAAATTGAATGCGCACACGCTGAACAAAATTGCAAAGCCCGGAGGCAAAATCAGCCACCACGCGCCTGCGAAAATATCGCTCTGCGCGCTCGAAAGCAAATTGCCCCACGACGGAACAGGCTCGCGCACGCCGATTCCCAGGTACGAAAGAGCCGTCTCGGCCAGCATCGCACTCGCGATCATGAACGTCGTCGCGGTGATGACCGTTCCGATCGCGTTAGGCACGACGTGCCGGAAGATTATGCGCCGGTCGCCCGCGCCGATCGACCGCGCGGCTTCCACGTACAGTCGCTCTTTGAGGGTCAGCACCTCGCCGCGAACCAGACGCGCCGGACCGAGCCACGACGTTGCACCAATCACAATCATCAGCGCCACAAGACTTCCTTGAAACATGGCCGCAAGAAAAAGCAGCAAGAAGAGCGTCGGAATGCTGAGCAGCACGTCGACGATGCGCATGAGCAGCGTGTCGACCCAGCGGCCGTAGTAGCCGGATACAGCACCGTACACGGTACCGATGATCATCGCGACCAGTGCCGCGACGACGCCGACGCTCAAGGTGATTCGACCGCCCACGAATAGGCGTGCGAGCTCGTCACGACCCAACCCGTCGGTGCCGAGCAGGTGAGCGGCACTGGGCGCATCGTATGCGTGCGCAACATTCGTTGCGTAGGCATCGACGTGCAAGATTGCCGGGCCTGCAGCGCATGCAACTGCGATAATCGCAATCCAGATAAGACTGATCGCCGCGATCGTCGTGATGCGAATGCGTCGCTTGCGGGGCTGTTCCGACGCCTCGTCGACGGGCAGAACGATGGCGGCTTCAGTCATACCGAACCCGCGGGTCCACCACGCCGTACAGCAGATCGGCCAGTAGATTCCCCAGAACGACAAGCACGGCGGTGATGACGGTCATTCCGAGCAGCGTTGCGTAGTCACGATCCGTTGCGGATTCCCAAAAGAGTTGTCCCATGCCGGGATACGCAAAAATTTGCTCCGTGATGACCGCGCCGCCGAACAGTGCCGGTACCGTCCCGCCGAGCAGTGTGATAAACGGAATGAGCGCGTTGCGAAGCGTGTGCTTAAAGAGCACGCGGCCTTGCGGCAGACCTTTGGCGATTGCGGTGCGTGTATAATCCTCGCGCAACTGCTCGACCATGCTGCCGCGAATGTAGCGGCTCCATCCGGCCATGGAAACGATCGCCAGCGTTGCGGCCGGAAGAACGATGTGCGCAAGACGCGACGGCCAGTCAAATGCCGTCGTGTCGATGCTCTGCAGCCCGCCCACCGGCAGCCATCGCAGCGTAACGGCGAAGACCGCGATCAGAATCGTTCCGAACCAGAATGTGGGCATGGACCATGCGAGAAACACGGCGACGCTCGCCGCGCGATCGAAGGCGGTGTTTCGTTTGTACGCCTGATAGACGCCGAGCGGAACGGCGAGCGCAACGGAAACCAGCAGCGCACAGCCCATGAGAAACATCGTCTGCGGCAATCGTTCACCGATGAGCGCAATTACGGATTGTTGACGAACGTAAGAAAAGCCGAGGTCGCCGTGCAGCAGCGCGGCGATCCAAATTCCGTACTGCTCGGGCCACGGTTTGTCCAATCCGAGCTGGTGCGTAATAGCGGCAATCTGCGCGGGCGTCGCCTGCTGTCCCGCGAGTGCGTACACCGGTCCGCCCGGTGCAAGGTGCAGAAGAAGAAACGTGATGATCGTCACGCCCACCAGCGTTGGAATCGCCAGCAGCAGGCGCCGAACGACGAATGCAGTCATCTTATCGAAGGGTCACCAATCGTATCGCGAGATGGCGCTCCACTGATACGGCTGCGTGCCGTCCCAGGCGAAGAAGATTTCACCGATCGCACCGAGCGCTTTGCTCACCTGCAGCGAAGCCGTGATCTCGCCAGCGGGCGGATAGCCGTTGCGCCCCTCAGCGTCGGTTTGTCCGCCGATGCTGATCGGATCGTTGCTTTGCGTATCTAGGCGCAGCGTGCGATACGAGCCGGTCAAGAGTTGCTTGACTTCTTGCGGCGTCGTTTGGTGGCGCACCATCATGCGCCAATACGACATCGGTTGCAGCACCGAAACAAATCGCGCGATTTGCGGAAACGGATACTTGTTGTTGTCGAGGTGTTCGAGATATGGATCTTCGACGTTCGCCGCGACGAGATACTTCGGGCCAAGTGCTTGGCGCACCGCCTGAGCGTACTTCCAGAGCGCGTCGAGCCCTTGCGGATCGTCACCCAGGAACTCATCGCCGCGCTCGACGTCGATCGCGACGCCGGTGAGCGGCGTTCCTTTCGCCGTGCGATAGTATGCGGTTCGCACCGTTGTCGCCACGTCCCCGAACAGCGTATCGCGTGGGACGGTCCAGCCGATCGTGCCGATACCGTGCGCAGCCAGACCGTCGATGATCGCATCGATGGTCGGCTTTGCTTCGGGCGTGATTTCCCAGTATGCGCCGTACGCTGTGCGCAATTCGATGTAATGCAAGTGCGCTCTCACCGCCTGCGCGACGATCGCTTGCGGATTGAGGTGCTTGAAATAAATCTTGTCGAGCGGATTTGCGGTGAAATAGAGCCACATGCCTTTGCCGGACGCGTTCGAGATGCTCGTTTGCGGCGCCGCCGGCGGTGTTAGCGTCTTCAGCGCGACAGGTGCATAGCCGGCTCGGTACAGCTCGTACCGATAGACGCGATCCGGACGCACATCCGTATCGCGATACGTCGAACTGGGACCCGCGATTACCGCGACCGTCTTGCCGATACCGTTACGGTTGATACGCACGATGCGCGCGAGTTTATTCTCGAGCGGGAACCAGCCGATCTGCACGGCATGCGGCCCAAGTGCTTTGGCGACGACGCGCGGTTCACGCCAGGATCGCGTATCGGTTTGAACCGTAATTGCCGGGAACTGCGGCTGCGTTGAATGCGCGTTCATCGTCAGTACGCCGTCGTGATTTGCGTACAGAATCGCGGACGGCTGCCCGTAACGCAGACGCGTTTGCCACTGGACGAACCCATCCGGCGACGTCCAGTCGACGTTTCCGCCGGCCATCACGCGAGTCGGTTTGCCGCTTGAATCCCAGAAGTGCGCGACGACGAGCCAACGCGCGTTTCCGTCGGGAGAGAAGCCGAGCGGGCGCGACTCGACCGTCATGCGAACAGCGGGTTTTCCCCAGTACACGGGACCGCTTGGCGTTGGAGTGGGAACGGGCGCCGCCGTCGGCGAGGGAGAGGCCTGTGCCAGCAAGCCGGCAAAAAAGAGTGCAGCAGCGAATTTCATCTCACCGGTTCTTCTACGAGAAGAGAGGCGATGCTTTCGCATCGCCCTCTCTTTCATTGTTACATCTTCACGCCCGCCGAAGAAGTAAAACGTACGCGGCGTTGCGGTTGCCGCCGCTGAAGCATGGCGTCTTGTTGTCGACGGTCAAGCCAAAGTAGTAGTTTCGCTTGACGCCGAGTTCTTCATACGCCGTCGTGTTTACGGTCCACCAGCCGTGTGCGATTTGTTCGTTTTGGCGGTGAGTTCTTGGCCGCTGACCGTGTAGACGGCGCGAACGCTTGCAATGGTTTTGAGTGCCGTCTGCATCGTCTGGTTCAGCCGCTGCGTTTGGTCTTGCAAGACGACGATGCCCGGAACCGGCGCGTCCTGAAATCCTTGCTTCTGAGAAACCGTGTGCGTGTCGGGCATCGGATCGAGAATCGAATAGACTTGTCAGATAAAAAAGGGGCGATGCTTTCGCATCGCCCCATGATGTGTGAGTGACACTTTCCTACATCTTCACGCCCGCGAAGAAGTAGAACGTACGGGGCGTTTGCGAGTAGTTTTGGTAAATGAGCGTCCCGGGTGTATCGATAACGCCTGACTGCGGTCCGTCGAACGGTGAACAGCCGGTGCCGTCGCTCGTGCAAGGATAGATGTCCATCGTGTTGTCGAAGAGATTTTGCACGTTGAATCCGAGAACGAACTGTTTCGTCGTTCCGAATTCCTTGTACGCCATGAGGTTTGCCGTCCACCATCCGTGAGCGATCTGCTCGTTCGCGGAAATGTAGGGTTCGCCAACCTTTGGATACGTTACCGTACCGGTATTGAAGAACGTGTCACCTTGGTACGACACGATCGGATCGAAGTGGAAGCCGTTCGAGTGGTAGTCCACCAAGCCGGTAAAGTTCCACAGCGGGTTCGAAAGTGCGCGAACCTTTATTCCCTTGTCGATGATGTTCTGCGGCAATGGGAAGTTGATATACGCCCCCGATATATCGCCTGACGTATCCCAGTAATTGTCATAGGTCAGGGAGAGCCAGAACGACGTCCCTTTTGGTGCGTTGTTGACGCGGTTCACACCGAGTTCAACACCAGTATCTTCCGTGGCGTTGTTGTTCGATAGAATACTGTTCTTAGAAAAGGCCGCCGTGCAGTTTGCGGTACCGATCGTGCAGGGCGTGCAGCCGGTGGTCGTATTGCTCGTGCAGCCGCCGACGAAGTATCCCAGAAACGGCGTGTACTCTGCGTAATAGTTGTGCGTGAAGTTGTGATACGGGCCTACGCGCATCGTGACACCGTCACCGAAGTCATGCGACCACATCAGTTCCGAACTGAAGTTCTGCTGCGGTTCAAACGTCGTGCCGGGCACGAACGGATCGCGCGGATCTCTGCCGGCGTCGAATCCGGAGTAGAGCACTGCAGAATTCGTGTAGATATAGGCGGAGCCGATGAAGTTTGTTGTGCTTCCCGCCGAGAACGACAGCACGTCTTTGGGAGAGAACGTGTACGTGCCGTTAAGCGTGGGATCCCATGCCTTCGCGGTCCACCCACCCGAGTAGATATCGCCCGCCGTCACCGTGCCTTGATTCGTCGGTTGGCCGATATAACCGTTGTCCGCCGGGAAGGCATAGTGGCGTTGAGCGTACGTGATGCCTGGATTGATCATCCATTTTCCGACGTGAAATTCAGGATCGAAATAAGCGAGCGGCTCCGTCGTGTTCACGTCGGAGATTTCGTGGATACCAGGCCACACTGCCTCACCCGTCGGCGTGCCGTTTGGTACGATCAAGAAGGCGTCGGTCGCGTAGTAGTTGAGGAGATTGTCGTTAAACTGATCGCTCACGCCGGCTTTTATCGTGAAGTGATCGTTCACAGCGTTCGTATAATCTGCTCCAACCTGCCAGATGTTCGAACGGCGATTGTCCCACGTACTTTCCGCGCCGTCGACCCATGCGCACTGATCGTAAGGATCGCCACCCGGATATTGCACCGGCGTTCCGGCGACGTACGGATAATTCGGGCATCCGCCCGTGCCGATCGCGCTGTTCCAGCTGTACGGATCTCCCGGGTTCTCGAGACTCGGAATGTTCGGATCCGACATCGGCTGGTCGAAGATGTATTCGTTGTAGTTGTCGTCTACACGGAAATTCAGGAACGAGTGATCGTTGAAGTCATGGTTCCATTGAATCTTGCCGAGGCCGCCATAGTGGTGCCAGAAGTTGCCTTGACCGCTCTTCAGCGGGCTCCACTGGAGGCCGAGCGGGCATGGCTGGCCGTTTGCCGCCGTACCGCCCGTGGCAAAAGTGCCCGTGGTGAAACCATTGTCTGTACCGTTTGGAAAGTTACCGCCGCCTGCCGCCGGTGACCAGGACGATACGGCTCCCGGGCACGGTGAGTAGGCAAGTGGAAGTGGTTCGCCCGGGCTTCGCGTCAGCAGATAGCTGAAGTCGAACTCGCCGAGATCGTTGGTCGCAACGACCTGAATCGTATTTTTTGCATTCGGCCGGTAGAAGAAGTTTCCGACCCAGTTGCGTTCCTTAACAGTTCCAGGGCCGTCGCAGCAAAACACGACGCCCGGAAACGTGTATTCGCCGTAATCGTACTGGTTCGTCGAGTTCACGCCGTTGAAGGCGACATACCACGAGTATCTGTGGTCGGGCGTCGCGCCGCCGTCCTCGAACGAAAGATACTGATTCGCTTCCGGCGAGCTCACTTGTAGGCCGAGAGACGAGAAGCCCGGATACGTTCCGCTCTTCAAAACGGAGTTGAAGTAACCCGTGCCGTTGACCGCGCCGGCTCCCGCGAGACCGCCGGTGTAGACCTCGACATTCTGCAGACCGACGTTCGAGAGATTCGACGTGAAAAATCCGACGATGTCGTCTTGAATTGGAATGCCTTCGAATTCGTAGCCCAAGTCCGTGACTTGGCCGCCGCGGATGCGCGGCTGCGAACCGATCGGCGTCGTCACGCCGGGAGTTACCGCAAGGAAATTATAGATGGTGGACAGCGAGTTCACCGGATTTGTTGCCGCGGCAATTTCCTGCGAGCTCACGTTGTACACGTCTGAGCCTTGGTTGGAGTTCACCAAGTTCGATGGCCCCTTTGCGCTAACCGAGGCAATCGTCTTGAGCTCGGGAGTCATCGTCCGGTTCTCGGTTGCAGTTTGATCTTGGTACACGACCACGCCGGGAACCGAGATTGTGGAGTAGCCCGATTTTTGAAATGACACCGTGTACGTGTCCGGCGTCAGGTTTACTAACGAGTAAAAGCCGTGAGCGTCAGTCGTCGCTGACGCGCTTTGGCTTGGGGAAGCAGCCGTGACGCTCACGTCGGCGATTGGTTTGCCGGACGTATCGGTGACTGTGCCCGTGATGTTACCGGTGGTGCCTGCGTAGGCTGCCTGCGGGATCATCAATCCCATGCAGAGCGTTGCCGCGGCGAGAATTCCCGCCGCCATGCGCCACCCGCTTGAGAGCTGTCTCATATATGTTCTTTAGCTCCGTGAGGCCGACTCGGCGTTGCTCCCGTTGCATCCCGCCGCATGGGCCAGATAAAAGAAAAGCGACCGGCGTGGTCCCACGCGCGTTCGCTAGTGAATAAATATGCTGCTAATCTATCCTTAATCCTGCGAAGGTAGCAGGCTAAACCATAGTTTTTGCAAGCCCTCGCGGCGCGTCGCTTTCAACATACCTTGCGCGCCCGACGTAAAGTGCCAGCATTTGTGCCGCGACAAGCCAAGCCAGTGTGTTGAATGCCTCACCGACCACGGGTCCGAGCAGCGGGATATCGCCGATGTGCCCGCCCATGGTGTAGCGTAGGCTCTCTGCCTGAAGGGCTTCGACCAGGGGCCGATTGACGACGTTGCGTGCAACCTCATCGACAATGCCAATTATTGCGCACGATGGATCGAGCATTGCTGCACTGCCGTGCCGGAATTCGCCCGCGGAAAACCCCTCCGCGTGAATGTAGCTCGCTTCCTTTAACTTTAGGGCGCATTCATTCGCAACCGGAACGCCGTAGCCCGCAGCCACGATCACGACGCTGCGGCGGCGTGCGATGCGCTGCGCTGCGTCCTGCACAGCCTCGACCTCGCGGCCATCGAGCCAGCTGCGAACGTCTTCCGCCGTCTCCGTAAGCGTGTGCGCGCTGCGCGTGTGCGATCCGGACATTAGCCCCGCGGCCCAGAGCAGAATCGCGGCGGTTGCGGTAACGCTCTTGCTCGCCGGCACGGCCACCTCGGGACCAGCGCCGAGATCGATCGTCAGATTCGCCCGATCTCCGAGCGGCGAATCGGGTGTGTTTGTCAGGGCAATGAGTTCTTTGGGGGCCAAAATGTCGAGCGCTTCGAGCAGGTCCGTCGAGCGGCCGCTCTGCGAGCACGCGATGACGATGGCGTTGCGATAGGCCACGTTGTCGAGCGGCGCTTCGGTTGCCGCGAGCGCGTGTGCCCGTATGCCGCGCCGCCTGAGCGCCAAGGCGCCGAGTTGGGCCATGAACAGCGAACTGCCACTGCCTAGGAGCACCACGTCGCGGCCTTTAATGGCCCGCGCGAGGGTTGCGGCATTGTTCGACACGGCGATGCCGCGCCAGACGTCCGGCTGCTCGCGGATCTCGCGTTCAAAATGTGCTCCCAGCATTACAGGGAGGCAAGGTGCGCGAGCAGGTCGCCCCGCACCTTTGCCAGCGCCGCCGGTCCCCCCGGCAGCTGCTCGCCCATCCACTGGTTGACCAGCAGGGAGAACGTGACAGGCCCGTGCGTGCGGGTTTTGACGAATCCTGATATCGTGCGCACGTGACTGATGCTGCCGGTCTTGGCGAACACATTGTATTCCGCAGCCGTGCCAAGATATGAATGTTCCAGCGTGCCTCGAACGCCGGCGACGGGCAGCGCATCGAGCATGATTTCGCGATTTGGGCCGTTCCAGTCGTACTGCAGAATCGTGACGAGATCGCGGGGCGTGATGCGGTCGTATGACGAGAGCCCCGAACCATCGGCGATGGTCACGGTATTGACGTCGATCCCGAGCGAACGTAAAAAGGCTTGTTCGAGCTTGATGCCGTTGTCGTCGGTGCCGGGTTCGCCCGCTTGAACGACGCCCAGTTCTTTGAGAAACAACTCGCCCATCAGGTTGTCGCTGGGGTACCAGAAGAGCTGCATCAGTTTCGGCAACTTGTCTGAGTCGTGTGTCCAGAGCACCGTCGCACTCGCAGGCATTTTGCCGTCCTTCACGCCGCCGGCGACTGTAACTCCATGCGCGGCGAGCGCGCGTTGAAACACGTCGCCCGCGTAGCTTTCCGGATCGGGAACGGCCGGAATCGCATCGCCGGATTCTTTCGAGCCGAGGGGATAGCTGCCGGTGACTTCAATCGTTTGCGGCTTGTCCCACTCCCGCGCGAGATCCGACGTGTCTTTGGATCCGGCCGGTCCGGTGACGAGTTCGTTGTCGATCGTGTACGTGCTGGATTGCGGCCAAACACGCAGCGTCGCAAGTGCTCCGGGCTGCGCACCCGGCGAAAACGTCATGTGTACGGTGCCTTCCTCTAATTCGAGGGCGGTCACCACGGGGGCGTAATAATACGGAAGGTCGTCCCACGACCAGCCATACCCGTAGCGCTGCGAATCGTATCGCGACGCATCGGTAACGAGCGCGCCGTTGACGTGTTTGATGCCTTGCGCGGCAAGCGCCGCCGCCGCATCGTCCAGATCTTTTGCGGTCAGGTGCGCGTCGCCGCCCCCGTGCAAGTACAGGTTTCCGCTGATGACGCCGTTCTGCGCAGGTGTGTCGCTCGCGACGTTGGTGACGAACGTGAAATTCGCGCCGAGACGCTGCATCGAGGCGGAGCCGACGACCAATTTAAAATTCGATGCAGGCATAAACTCCTGATCGGCGCTCTGCGAATACAGCAGCGTGCCGCGCACCGTGTCCTGCGCTAGAAAACCGACTTGCGCGCCGCGCAGCGCCGGCGCGGCCATAATGTGCTGCACCGCCCTGCGCAGTTGCGCAATTTCTCTTGCAGTCCACGGCACGCCGCCGGGCGCCGGATTGACCACGGGCGGAGGCGGCGTCGGACTGAGCGACGGCGACGGACTGGGCGCGGGCGTCGCACCGATAAGCGCACACGCGCAGACGAGTAAAAGCAGCACTTTATACATCGCAATCGCTCCGCAGGACGTCGTCGATCGATTCGCGCCGCGCGATGAGCCGGTGCGTCCCTTCGCGTACCGCGACGACGGCGGGACGGGTGAAGCGGTTGTAATTGCTGGCCATGCTGTACGTATATGCTCCTGTAGTGCACATCGCGAGGAGCTCGCCGGCACGCAAATCTGCCGGAAGCTGCGCGATGCCGAGTCGGTCGTTTTCGCAGGTGCGCCCGCACAGCACCGTTTCGGCGGTGCTCGCGCTTTCACGCGATGCCGCAACGACGTGATGATACGCATCGTAGAGTGCCGGGCGCGGATTTTCGTATACGCCGCCGTCGACGATCGCGTAGGGGCGTCCGAAGTTCGATTTCACCGCCATCACGGTGTAGAGTGACGTTCCCGCGTTCGCGATGAGCGCGCGCCCGGGTTCGATGCCGATACGCGGAACGGGCATGCGCAGGCGGTTTGCCTCGTGCGCAATCGTTTCCGAGATTGCTCGCAGCGTCGCCGGGATGTCGAGCGCGGACGGCTCCTCCGGATGGGTTTGTACGCCGAAGCCTCCGCCAACGATGATCTGCTCGGGCGGCAGGCCGATTTGCGCAAAGCGCGCCGCTTGTTCCATCAAGGCGCGCGCATTTGCAATGAAGGCGCCTTCTTCGTAAATCTGGGAACCGATGTGGGCGTGCAGGCCGAGAAATTTCAGATTGCGAGTATCCGGCAGTATTCGAATCGCTTCGCCCAAAGCCGGCGGGTCGAATCCGAACTTGGTTTTGTCGCCGCTGGTCCGCACGAATTCGTGCGTGTGAGCCTCGATGCCGGTATTCACGCGGAGCAACAGCGATATCGGCTGGTTAACGGAACCTCGCCTCGCAAGCCGCCGCAGTTCGTCGAGATTGTCGACGATGGTGCGCCCGACGCGCCCGTCCGCGGCGGCGTCGAGTTCGTCTTCGGTTTTGCCGCAGCCGTGCATATTGATGCGCTCGGCGGGAAACAGCGCTCGTTCGGCTGCCGTGAGTTCGCCGAGCGAACAAACGTCGAGATGCAGCGGAGTGTGCTTCATATGCCGGGCGAGCGCGACGAGCAGCAGCGCCTTGCCTGCGTAGGCGACCTCGATGCCGTGCGCTGCCGCCGTTTCGCAGAATGCCGCGATTGCGGCATCGAGTACCGCGTAGTCGAGCACGAAGAGCGGCGTGCCATACTGCTGCGCCAATTCGCGCACGCTCGTGCTGCCGATGTGCAACTCGCCGCCGCGTCTGCTGTGTCCGGGCGCCAGCGCATCTTGCCAATACATGGAAAATTTCACTTTGTTGTTACGGGAGCCCGATGCCTGCCGTCAAAGCATTACGCGTGATGACTGAACGCGCCGTCGAGAACCGTATTGAAACCTATCCGCATTGGAAACTGCACGAGTGGACGCCGGCTCTGCCGACGGGACGAATCGAGCGCATCTACACGCATTGGTCCGCGCACGATTATCAGTCGGTGTTTCCGGCCTACCACTTTTGCGTCGCGACGGATGAAGCGGGTGAACTGCTGGTCGTGAACACGCACGACGTGCGTGAGAACATGCGCGACGTCTACAGCGCGCCGGACGAACCGTACGCGCCGCATACGCGCGGGCGCAATTCGCACGCGCTCGGCATCTCGATCATGGCGATGGAAGGCGCGAAGCCGCACGATTTCGGAACGTATCCGCTCACCGAAGCATTGATCGACGGCCTCTGCCTGCTCGGCGCGAAGCTTGCGAAGTATTACGGCGTTCCGATTGACGCCGAACACGTTATGTCGCATGCCGAGGCGGCGCTGCACGACGGATATTTCGGCACGGAGCCGCAAGAGCGGTGGGACATCGCCCGCCTGAGCGCGGAAGACCGCCCGCTCGTGCCGCAAGACGGCATCGACGTGGGTGAAGAGCTGCGCACGCGCATGCGGCGCTTCTTCGCGAATTTGTGAATAAGCAGCGGTTCGAAGCGTTTTCCGACGGTGTTTTCGCTTTTGCCGCAACGCTGCTGGTTCTAGGCTTTGCATTGCCGCGCGCCCGGTACGAGCACGATGCGGGCCTTACGACGGCGCTTCTCCACTTATGGCCGAATCTCGTCGCATACGGGCTGAGCTTCGCCGTCATCGGCATCATGTGGCAGAATCATCACGCGCTCTTTCGCTTCGTCGAGCGAATCGATCGCAGGACGGTGTTCCTCAATCTGTTGCTGCTCGCCGCGACCGCATTCATTCCGTTCGCAACCAGCACGCTCGGTTCGTATCCGACGTTCAAGGCGGCGGCGTTTTTGTACGGCTTGACGCTTTCGACTTCAGGCGGCGTGTACAATTTGATGATCGTCCGTCTCGTGCGAAATCGGGCGTTTTCGGCGGGCGTGGGTGATACGTTCATCGCCGGAACGGTACGGGCGTATCGCGTCGGATGGGTGACGTACGTTATCGCGACGATCGTTGCATTGTTTTGGCCGGTGGCCGCGTTTGCAGCATACGTGGCAATCGTCCTGTACTACCTCGTGCCGCGAGGAATCGACGCCGACATCCCGTCATCCTGAGGTATCGAAGGACCCTGAGCTTGTCGAAGAGAGGCTCCGCAGTTCCTCGATGCGCGCGAACGCGCGCCGCACGTGCGGTATGACGATCGACCCGCCGACGACGAGTCCCACGTTCATCGCGTCATGCAGTTCGGCATCGCTCATACCGAGCGCGACGCATTGACCCAGATTGTACGTCACGCAATCGTCGCAGCGAAGCACGAGTGAGGCTACCAAGCCGATGAGTTCCTTCGTGCGCTGCGGCAGCGCGCCGTCTTCGTACGCACGTGTGTCCAGATTGAAAAAGCGCTTGATGCCCAGATGTTCCGAATCGAGAATCTTTTCGTTCATCCTGCGGCGGAACTCGTTCCATTCGTGAATGTCGTGCGGGTCGTCCGACATGCGATCCTACCGCGCGGGGGCGAGCGGCGCGAACTGCGCGAGAAAGCTATCGATTAGCGCCGCGCCGACGCCTGCGTCGGTGAAGCGTTTGACGAGCGATTCCGACGTGGGCGAGGGCAATACGCACATGAACGGACTCCCCGTCCCGCTACCGCGAATCGACACGTGTTCTGCGGCTGCAGGGACGAGCGCCGTTTCGTACGGTGCAAGCAGCGCAGAACCGTCGTCGCACCGAAGGTCCAAGCCTTCGTTCAATGCGGTGATGATGAGGGGACGATTGCGCGTGCTCATCGACGCAGGCGTCTCCGTCGCGATGACCCGCTCGACGAGAAAGTGCGAGTCGGCGATGAGCGCCGTGCGCGAAAAACCTTCTGCGGCGTAAGTCAACTCCTCGAGCGAATGATCGGCGCTCATGGCGTGGTAGTCCAGGACGTCGGCCGCTTTTTCGATGTGCAGCTGCCGCGGCTTTCCGTCTGCGCCCACGCGGTTCCAATCGAACATCCGGTAGGTGAGATCGCTGGCTTGCTGCGTTTCGTACAACGTGACGCCGGCACCGATCGCGTGCACGCGTCCGGCGGGAATATAAAATGCGTCGCCCGCCTTTACCGGAACGCGGCGCAGAATGTCCCCGAGGGTACCGTCCGCGACTCGGCGTTCGTACTCTTCACGGCTCGTGTCGCGCGACCAGCCCATCACCAGTTCCGATCCCGGCTGCGCTTCTAGGACATACCAGCACTCGGTCTTCCCGTTGGGCTGGTGCTCGACGCGCCGCGCGTAGGCATCGTCCGGGTGGACTTGCACCGAAAGCCAATCGTGCGCGGTGATGATCTTCGTGAGAATCGGAAACGTCTGCGCGGGATCGAGATCGCCGAGGAACTGCGGGCCCAAATGCCGGCGCAACTGCGCGATACTTTCACCAGCAAGAGGACCATTCAGGACGACGTTGGCGTCCCAGCATTCCCACGACTCGCCCCAGGTTTGCGCCGGATCGCCGTATTTGCCGAAACGCTCCACGAGCTCGCTGCCGCCCCAAATCGCGGACGCAAGTTTCGGTTGCAAAACGTACGGATACAGCATCGTCGCGTCAGGCATCTTGAATCAACTCCGCTCGCAATAGTCCTCTTGCGGAATTACCCACATAGACGGCATCCGCCTTGGCCAAATCAGCCGGAAAAAGGGTGCGTTCCACGGCGCGACCTTGGGATACGAGGCTGCGGCGCAAGATTCCCGGCAAGACACCGGCGCTGCGCGGCGGCGTGCACAACGTCTCGCCGAATCGAACGAACAGCGTGGTGCGCGCGCCTTCGGTGAGTTCGCCGCGCTGATTCCGAAGCAGCGCATCGAAGCACCCGCGGGACCGGGCTTCTTGCGCGGCTTGCTCGTGCAGCGGCCGCCACGCGGTTTTGTGCGCGAGGAACGGGTCGTCGGAGCGCACGCAGACCGACGCCATGCAGATGCGAACGGGCTCGTGCGTTACGGACAACGGCTCCGCTCGGAGATGGAGTTGGTCGTGGTTGGCGCGCACGCGAACGAGCTGCGGATCGGTCGAAACGTTGAGGGCGCGGATTTGTGAGAGCAACGCGTCGCGTTCGATAGTCCACCCAAACGCTTGCGCGGAGTCGGCAAGTCGCTCCGTATGGGCCGGCGCGTCGCTCGCATCGGGGCCGCAGCGCAGCGTCTCCAAAATCGTGAATCCGTCGTGCGCGGGCGCGAGAAAACGGGCCTTCAAGAAAATTTCCGACCACTCGTCCGAGGGATCCGAATCACTGACGATGCCGCCGCCGGCGTCGAAGCGCCCTGCCGGCGCATCCCGCTCGAACTGCAGCGTCCGAATGGGCACGTTCCACCAGCCGCGCCGCTGCGGCGAAAGATAGCCGATGCTGCCGGTGTAAAATCCGCGCGGCTGCCCCTCGACGCTCGCGATGTGCTGCATCGCCGCACGTTTCGGTGCGCCGGTGACGCTGCCGCACGGGAACGTCGCGCGCAGAATTTCCGCGAACGAATTCGTGCGCAAGGTGCCGCAAATCGTTGAGGTCATCGTCGCGAACGTGGGGTACCGTTCCACTTCGAAAAGACGCGCAACCCGCACGCCCGTGCACACGCGGTGCAGATCGTTGCGAAGCAGGTCGACGATCATCAGATGCTCCGCGCGGTTCTTTTCGTTCTGCAGCAATTCAGGCTTTGCGAGCGGTGCCGTGCCCTTCATGGGCTTCGTGCTGATCCGGCCGCCGTCGAAGCGCAGAAACAATTCGGGCGAGATCGAAACGATGCTCAACCGATCGCTCTCGACGTATGCGGCGTAACGCGCTCTTGCGCGTCGAACGAGAAAGCGGTACAGATCGAACGGATCGCCGGAAAACGCGACGTCGAACGGCACAGTGTAGTTCACTTGATACACTTCGCCGTCGGTAATGCGCGTGCGCAAATGCTCGACTCGCGACGAGTACTCCGCGCGATCGACGCGGCATAGCGGCGCCGACATGGAGAATCGTGCGGCGTTGCGCTCGAGATTGCGCCGTTTCGGCGATTTGAATGCGCCAAGAAGCAGCAGCGGCAGCTGCGGTGCATGCGCGTCTATGCCGTGCAGCAGCGCGCCGAGTTCATATGAAAGCGTGCCGGCGACGTAGTAGCCGTCGTTCAGTGCATCGTCGGCGGCGTCAAGAGCATTCAGCGCGCCGTCAAGCGTGCGGGGCGACCAGATACGAACCGGGTTGTCGAATATGAGTGCCGGCTCCAAGCCAGCAACCACGCGCAAGGTCATGCGCGCGGGGCATTACTGCAGGTTTGCGTGCTCTCCTCGTTCGACGATCGCTTTGAAGCGGCGCAGATCGTCATTGACGGCGCTCTGCGGATCGTCGCCGAGAATCCGCGCCATCGACGCGCCCACATAGCGCGCAGGCGGCGCGTATTCGAGCACGACGCGGACCTCCGTGAGCCCGTCGCGCTGATCGAAATGGACCGAACCTGCATGGTGTATGGCGGAACCCGGCAGCGAACGCCATGCAATCAGTTGTCCGGGGACGTCGTTGATGATCTCCGCCTCCCAGGTAACGCGATTGCCGACCGGGGCCCGCACGCGCCAGCGCGATCGCCGATCCGTGAGCGCGGTGACTTCGTCGATGTGCTCCATGAATTGCGGGAGCGTATCCAGCCGCCGCCAGAAGTCGTAGAGTTGGCGCGCCGGCAAGGCAACGGCGATTGAGGACTCGACACGCACGCCGGTTCCGTACGGCACGCTCGCTAGCGGATTATGGTAGACGCCCTTGCGCTGCGCGGTATCGATGCCGAGGGCGCCGTAGACGGGGCAATATCCGGTGACGCCGCGGTAGAGCAAGAGTGCCGAACCCGCGCCGGCCAACCCGCCGAAAACGTCGCGCCGCCGCACCGCGCCGTACAGCAGCAAGCCGCCGATTCCCACGGATATCCAGCGCTCAACCGCGCCGACATTACGAGCGTCGTGCATATGGTAACTCTCCCTGTCGCATTATCTCACGAATCCGGCAGCTCTACGCGCCCGGGGCCGGCAGGCCGTTTCGCCGAAGAGGGCGCCGTGCAAATGTTCATCGGGATCGGATCGAACCTGGGCGACCGGCAAGCGAATATTTTAGCGGCGTTGCAGCGCTTGCGCGCCCGCGCCGAGGTTCGGGCGGTTTCGGCATTCTATGAAAGCGAGGCGGCGGACGGTGCGGAGGGTCCGGCGTTCCTCAACGTTGCGGCCGAGATCGAAACGCCGCTCGACCGCGCGGGATTCGAACGATTCGCGCGCGACGTCGAGGCCGCGCTGGGGCGCTTGCGCACGCGCAAACTGGCAGCGCGTGCCATCGACATCGACGTGCTGTGGGCCGATGGATACGTCCATCCCAATCTGCTGCAGCGGCGCTACAACCTCGTGCCGCTCGCGGAGATTGCGCCGCATTTGAAACTGCCCTTGGGAGATGGGAATGGCGCTTCGACAGGCTCAGCACAGGCCGTTCGGCGCCGCGCGCGTTCGCTGCATTTCAATGCCAATCGCCAGGAAGAGGCGCCCGACGTGCGCCTCTCGCTCAGTCGCGTTGGGGTTTCGGGCGTGCGCCGCATCGTGCATCTGCAGGTGGACGGCAAAGAGCGCGTATTCAACGGCGAGTTCACGATGGTTGCGGATCTCGCGCCGCACAAAGCGGGCGTCCATATGTCGCGCTTTAGCGAGATCTTAGAAGAAGCCGCTCTCGACGTGCTTGCGCGCGAGCATCCTGCGCGGATAGAACGGATCGTCGAGGCAATCGCGAAGGAGATCGTGCAATCGCAGCGCGCGATTCGCGCGGACGTGCGGCTGCGCGCGGATTTCGGCTTGGAACGCTGGACGCCGGTGAGCGGCAAGCGCGGAGAGGAAACGTACACGCTCGTCGGTATCGCGCATGCAGACGAACGCGGTACGCGGCGCGTCGTCGGGGTGGAAGCCGAAGGCATGACGGCGTGTCCGTGCGCGCAGCTGATGGTACGCGAACACAGCTTGCGCGAGCTCATCGAAGCGGGTTTTTCAGGGGAAGACGCGGAGCGCGCGCTCGACGCATTGCCGGTTGCCACGCACAATCAGCGCGGAAAGGGCAGCGTGCTCATCGGCGTCGATCCGGAGCACGCGGACGCCGTACGCGCCGAAGACCTGGTCGAGATTGTCGAAAACGCGATGTCCAGCGAAACGTACGATCTGCTCAAGCGACCGGATGAATTCTTCATCGTCAACAAAGCGCATCATAATCCGAAGTTCGTCGAAGACGTAGTTCGAGGTATCCTCGCGAGTGCGCTCGACATGTATCCGGATTTCGGTGACTCCACGTTCATCGCGGCCAGTCAAGTGAACTACGAATCGATCCACAAGCACGACGCGTTCGCCGAAGCCTGCGGCACGTTCGGCGAATTTCGCGAAGAGCTGCGCACGGGCGAATACGTGACGCAGAAAACAGACCTTGCGGCGTGGCTTGGAACGCGCCCGTCACCCGTGCTCGTGTAAGACGGCTAACCGGCCGCGCCCGGTTTAGGAAAGAGGGCTCATACCTCTGTTGCCCCGCTGCTAGTACGATAGAACTGGTTGCTGCGAGGGATGACTATGGCCTATCGCTCGGTTTTGCTTTCGACGTTGGCGGCCGCACAAGTCCTTTGGGCGGCGCTTCCGGCCTGCGCGGCGCAAGGCGGGCTCAAGCCTGCGCAGATCAGCGAGCTTCGCGCGGTGCCGTTTGCCGTGGTGCCGAACGTCGCGCCGCCCGGGTTTCACATAAAGAGCGTCAAGGTCGACTCTTGGAACCACACCTACACGGTTGTCTACGCGGGCCCCGGGGGCGCCACGATTCGAATATTCGGAAGCCAGCGCAGTGCAGGCTCGGCGGGCGCGCACGCGGCGGGTGCGCCGCAAAAACCGCACGGATTCTTTCAGAAGTTGGCCGGCGCGTTCAGCCATATCGGAAACGCGTCGAATTCGCTGCACGGCGCCGATTCACAGGCGAACGCGAATGCGAATACGCACTCCGGCAAGGCGGGCGAAGAAGAGGAAGAGATGAGCTCGCTCTCCGCCGACAATGACGAACTCGGGCCGGTCAATTTCGCAAGCGCAAGCCGATGCGTCAAGGGCACGAACGATCCGGGGAAGGCGAAAATCAAATCCGCGACGTTTGAGGTGGACGGGTGCAACATGCGCGAACCGGACGCCCTCGTGCGCGCATACCGTTCGCTCGAGCGCGTGCATTAACCGCAATTCGCACGTGAACGCACCCGCGCTCGCAGCGTCGTCAAATCTCACGCGGTCATTTGCGCGCCGGCGCATCGCGCCCGTGCTTATCGTCGTCTCGCTGCTCTTGGCGCTGCACGATGCGGCGGGGTATTTTCGCGCGGACTTGCTAATCGAAGCCGTCGCGCGCGCCGGTATGGCCATGGTTGCCGCCATCATCGTTTATGCGTGGCCCTCGAACGCGCGGTACGAACAGCAGCGCACGCTCCTATTATGGGGCGTCATCGGCTTTTCGTTCGATCTCTTTTGGCAGGAAGCATATGCAGGATCCATTCAAGCGGCGGCAATGGTGCTAAAATACGCCGGCATCGCGTGCGGTCTGACGAGTTTTCTGGCACTCATCGCCTCATTCGGTAACGGCGAACGCTACCGCAAGCTGCGCGCGTTCACCGCTAATCGGCTTGCGCCGGTTCTTGGCGTAGCAGTTTTCGCCGTCGGCGTGATCCATGGTGCGCTTTGGATTGCCGACTGCGGCCCCGCTGTGGGCCGCTGCTACGTCAGCGACGCGCTGTCATTTTCGATGTACCGGACATATTTTGCGTTAGACTCTGCGATGCGCGTCGCGATTTTCGCTGCGGCCGCAGCTGCGCTCGTATCGTCGCGGGAAAACCTCCAACGCTTGCTGCTCGTCGCCGTTTCCTCTGCCGTGCTTGCAGCCGGGACGGCTATCGACTTTCTCGCGCGCCTTCATCCGCTTCCCGGCCTCGCCGTATTCGCGTTGCAAATCTTCGACGCGGCTTGCACGCTGCTGTTCGTCATCGGCCTGCTCGTCGCCATCGGTCGCAAGACGATGTTCGACGTCGCGTTCGCCTTCTCGAGCGGCGTGGTGAACACGGTGACGTTTCTCCTGTTGCTCACCATTATTGCCGGCATCCAGCTGCGGTTCGGTTTTTTACCCGTCGCATTCGCAGTGCTCGTCTGGTTCGTTACGGCGTATGTGCTGTGGCTCTGCCCATCAGGCGTAACCACCGTCGCGCTGCGCCAAGCCGGAATTTACGTCGCCGCGATGTTGGCTTTTTATGGGATCTTCATTCTCGTCGAGAGCTTGACGCATTGGAAGGGGCACGACCCGCTGGCCGACCTGCTGGGGCGGATTTGGCCACAAGCGGCGAAGCGGCTTCCCTCGGAATTGGTGGGCGATATCGGCCTGGCCGCAATCGGCGTGCTGGGACTCAGCCGTTTGGAGGACGGCGCCAAGGAATGGATCGCCGAACGGTTTACGCCGGAAGAGGACAAGCCGTTCGCGTTGATACGGCATTTTCGCAAAGGTCTTTCACTCTTCACCGAGGCAGCCGAACTCGAGCGCATGCTGGTGCACATGGTCGCCACCAATGTGAAAGCCGAATTCAGCCACGTGTTTCTGCACCACGACGCGCAGCACTATGAAGCGCAGGCGTCGTATCCGGAATCTCTGCAGCAGCCTCCGGAAGTTCTCGTCGACACGCTTCCTCCGGACGTGCAGGGCGGAAAATGCCGCCGGCAAGAGTTGCCGAGTGCTTGCGTGCCGCAAGCGACGATCGTGCCGACGATGTTCGCGCCCAAGCGCGGGCAACTCTTCGGATTTCTCGCGTTGGGGCCGAAGCGCAGCGAGCATGGTGAAGACTACACGCACCGCGAGAGAAAGGAGCTTCACGAGTTGGGGAACGATGCGGCCGCGGCCTTGTATGAGCTGCGGGGGCGATCATGAGCCGCGCGCTGGGTCTGTTCGCGCTTACAGCCGCGGTGCTGTTTTGCAGCGCCCCGGTTTGCGCGGATCAGCACGCCGACGACGCCGCGATGGGGCGGCAAGTTTACAACGATCTGCGCAGTAAAGATCAAATCGTGTCGAATTCGCCATACAATCACGTTCTGCAGCAGGTCGGGCGGCGAATCGCAGCGGCGGCAGGACGGCAATGGTACGTCGAACGCTTTTACGTGATCCGCGGAAATCAAATGAATGCGTTTTCGGCGCCGGGCGGATACGTGTTCGTCAACGAAGGCCTTTTACGAAACGTCGACAACGCGGACGAGCTGGCGAACGTTCTCGGCCACGAGACGGCGCATCTCGTTCTCGGTCATGTCGGCGCGCGCGCCCAACAGCAGAAGCGGCGGAACCTCGTCTACAACATCGGACATTTCTTTACGAAGACCGCTTCGCAGGGGGCGCAAAACACGTTCAACGCCGCAACTCAAGCTGGAAACTACACGTTTCTCGGCTTTACGCGCGATCAGGAGTATCAAGCCGATCAAACCGGCGCAATGCTCGCGATGCGCGCGGGATACGACCCGTGGGGAGCGATTTGGTTCTTTCAGGAAACGGAACGTATGTACGGCGACGCCGGCTACGAGCAATACGTGCAACAGCATCCATCCACGAAGGACCGCATTGCGCGATTGGAGCGCTACTTTGCCGCGAATCCGCGCACGTTCGGACGCTGGCCGCGACGGCTGACGAATCGCAGCGGCCTTCCGATGACCTGAGCCGCTAGGCCTGTTCCAGCGCTTCGATTCGCGATTTCAGCGACGGATGCGTTGAGAACATGAACTCGAACCATGCAGGCTGCTCGTCCTCGGCGAGATTTTGATCGCGCAAGCGGCGGAACGCCGAGGCCCCTGTGAGCGGCGCTTGTGTCGTTTGCAGCGCGAAACGGTCCGCGGCCCATTCGCGCGAGCGCGAAAAGGCGCTGATCGCCGGGCGCAGCGCTTGCGAGATCAGCGAAGCCCAGAGTGATATGCGCGCGAGTTTGCGTGTATCGTTTGTCGAGGACCTCTCCAACAGAAATGTGCCGAATAAAATCACCGTGACGCCGGCTTGCGAAAGCGCGATCATTCGCCACGTGTCCTTCGAAACGAAGTGGCCAAGCTCGTGCGCGACGACGAACTCGATTTCTTCCTCCGGAAAATGCTCGACGAGCGTATCTCCGACCACGATGCGATGCGTGTTGCCGATGCCGATGACGAAAGCGTTCGCCTTTTTGGTTTGCTTGCTCATGTTCATGCGCAGAATCTCAGCCTCGCCGACGCCGTAACGTGCCGCAAGCCTGCGTAGCCGTTGCTCCAGCGGTCCGGTGAGCGGTTCATATGTATTGAACAGCGGCAGGATGTACAGCGGAATCGCGATGTTGGCAAGAAGAAGCAGCGGAAACGCGCCCACACTCGAGATGTAGGGCCAAGAATTCGGAAACTTTCGCAGCACGGCGGCGAGTGCAGTGGCGAGCAGCGCCGCAACGGCGCCGCCGATTGCGCTTTGCTTTGTGTGATCGGCAAGCCACGACGCGGCGGTTTGTTCGCTCAAGCCGTACCGCTTCTCGACGCCGTACCCCTCGACGAAGTCGATCGGTAATTCGCCGAGCGTTTCGAGTGCAGCAACTTGCGCCACGTACGCAGCGGGCCGCAGCCATACGGGCAGGGACGACACGCTTCGTTCCAACCGCGCGCCGATCGGACCGTACGCGAGTGCCGCACTGCCGGCGAGGGAACGCACGAGACCGCTCACCATTAGCGATCGCCGCAGCGCGCCGTATTCCGCGGCATCCCGATCGCGCGACGGCTCGCCGTTTTGCAGCAGATGCAGGGCTTCGACGGCGCGTGCGGCGGCGTATCCGGCCGTCAAACCGGCAGCTATGCCTAGGAGAAAGTGTTGAGCCTTCATTACGTAAAAGTACACCGTATGAAAGATAGCGTGTGGCGAATCCTAGCAGCCTTGCTCGCCGGGGCGTTCGTGACTATCGGGAATGCGCGCGCCTCGGTCCGCGAGTTGCACCCGGCGATAAGCATTCCCGCAAATTGCGCGGTTACACCGGCGTATGACAATAGCGCGGAACCGGCCTCGCCCACGCTCTGGGTCGAGCCCCGGTCCTAGCATGGAGGTGGTGGTCAACGCC
>Ga0070735_10000872_pt1 | contig 30610 bp, 37 predicted proteins | sample Coa_R1_FD_66443 | JGI IMG/M metagenome (GOLD analysis project Ga0070735, IMG submission 66443) | Surface soil microbial communities from Centralia Pennsylvania, which are recovering from an underground coalmine fire - Coalmine... | ecosystem: Environmental > Terrestrial > Soil > Unclassified ...
CTGCGCGCCCCCCATCTGCGATGGGGCCCCCAAAACCATAGCGCGCATAAACATACTGCTAACTTGCGCTCTCCCCGTGGGCGCGCTAAACATAACGGCGATCATCTTCACCACACGTACGCGAGGACTTCGCCCCCGCAGCCTTCTTTTTTAGCGCGTTTGCCGGACATGATGCCCCTGGAGGTCGACATGATGACCAGGCCGAGTCCGCCGAGCACGCGCGGAATCTCCGTCCTGGTCGTATAGACGCGCAAGCCGGGACGCGAGATACGGCGCAGTCCGGTGATGATTTTCTCTTTGTTCGGGCCGTACTTGAGCTTGATGCGCAGGGTGCCTTGCGGGCCTTCGTTCACACGCTCGAAATCGTTGATGAAGCCCTCGTCCTTGAGGATCTGCGCAACGGCCTGCTTCATGCGCGACGCCGGCACGTCCACCACGTCATGATTGGCGGTGTTCGCGTTACGGATGCGCGTCAGCAAGTCGGCGATGGGATCGGTGATTACTGCCATATTCCTTTTACCCTTTAGTCCTGAGCTTGTCGAAGGGTCTTGCTACCACGACGCCTTGGTGACGCCGGGGATGTTGCCCTTATGCGCGTTCTCACGGAAGCAGATGCGGCACAGCGCGAACTTGCGGTACACGCCGCGCGGCCGCCCGCAAAGCTGGCAGCGGTTGTGTGCGCGCACCTTGAATTTCGGCGTGCGTTTGGATTTTTCGATGAGAGCCGTCTTGGCCATTAACGTGCACCTGCTTTTTGGAGCGGCAAACCCATTGCCGTCAGGAACTCGGTCGCCTCTTCGTCGTTTTTGGCGCTCGTCACGATGACGATGTCCATGCCGCGCATCTTGTCGACCTTGTCGAAATTGATTTCCGGAAAGACGATTTGCTCGCGCAAACCCATGTTGTAATTGCCGCGGCCGTCGAACGACTTGCGCGGAAGACCGCGGAAGTCGCGAATACGCGGCAGAACGACGTTGAAGAGCTTGTCGAGGAAGACGTACATGCGCTCGCCGCGCAGGGTGACCTTCGCGCCGATGTTCATGCCTTCGCGCAGCTTGAACGCCGCGATCGACTTCTTCGCCTTCGTCACAACGGGCTTCTGGCCGCTGATCGATTGCAATTCGGAAACGGCCACGTCGAGCACCTTGGAGTTGCTGATCGCATCCCCGACGCTCATGTTGATGACGACCTTCTCCAACTTCGGGATCTGGTTGACGTTCTTGTAGCCGAAACGGTCCTGCAGCTGCTTGCGGACGTCTTTGTCGTACTTCTCTTTTAAACGGTTTGGCATGGTGCTATGCGCCCTTCGCGGAAAGTCGCGCAGGTTCGCCGCACTTTGCGCAGACGCGATGCGTACCTTCGGGTGTCTCGCGGTGACGGATGCGCGTCGGTGCTTTGCACTTCTCGCACACGTACTGGAGAGCTGAGAGCGGAAGCGGCGCTTCCTTCTCCAAAATCCCGCCGGTTTGCGCAGATCCGCCCATGTTCTGTGCCTGCGTACCCTGCTTGGTGTGTCGCTTGACGACGTTCAGGCCCTCGACCGTTGCCATGCCCGATTTCGGAAACACGGCCTTGACCGTGCCGCGCTTGCCTTTTTCTTTTCCGCGGCGGATCACGACGGTATCGCCTTTGATGATGTTCATTGCCATGAGTTCTAGAGAACCTCCGGCGCGAGCGAGGCGATCTTCAAGAAGCCGCGATCGCGCAGTTCGCGCATGACCGGCCCGAAGACGCGCGTCCCGCGCGGATCCAAATTGTCCTTGTCGCCCTTGATGATGACGCAGGCGTTGTCGTCAGACTTCACGACCGAACCGTCGGCACGCCGAATCGGCGCGCTGGTCCGCACGATAACGGCCTTGACGACTTGCCCTTTCTTGACGGCCGCACCGGGAATCGCGCTCTTAACGGTGCCGACGACGATGTCGCCGACGTGAGCGTACGGATGCCGACTGCCGCCGGTCACGTGAATCACGAGCAGCTCGCGCGCGCCGGAGTTGTCGGCAACCTTGAGCCGTGTCTCTTGCTGAATCATTTTGACAGGCGCTCCGTCCTAGACTCCGCGCCCCCCATCTGCGATGGGGCCCCCGGGCCATGGGGCGCATAAACTGTACTGCTAACTTGGACTCTCCCCGTGGGCGCCCCAAACAACGCTGCGTTCATCATTTCGCTCTCTCGACGATCTCGACCAGGCGCCAGCGCTTGTCCTTAGACAGCGGACGGCACTCCATGATGCGAACGGTGTCGCCGGTCTTCGCATCGTTCGTTTCGTCGTGCGCTTTGAATTTCACCGACTTGCGAACGATCTTGCCGTACACCGGATGCGGCACGCGTGTTTCGGAAACGACGACAATAGTCTTGTCCATCTTGTCGGAAACGACGCGGCCTTGTTTGACGCGGCGGTTGTGCCGCTTTTCTTGTTTAAGCTGCTCCATTCTTAGCCTCGGCGATCCGTTTTTCGGAGATGACGGTTTGAATTTGCGCGTAGGTGCGGCGCATCGCGCGCACTTTGCTGAAGTCGGACAGATGACCGGTGCGCAGCGCAAAGCGAAGGTTGAAGAGCTCTTCCTTCGTCTCTTTGGCTTTCTGCTGCAGCTCGGCGATCGTCAAATTGCGCAGCTCTTTGAAGTCATGCGTTCTCATGCTTGCGCAGCCTCCTCACGCGAAATGATCTTGGTCGCGATCGGTAGTTTCGAAGCCGCAAGCTCGAGCGCGCGCTTTCCGACCTCCCGGTCGACGCCGGAGAGTTCAAACAGAATGCGGCCCGGGCGCACGACGGCTACCCAGAACTCCGGATTACCTTTACCGGCGCCCATGCGGACTTCGGCCGGTTTCTTGGTGACCGACTTGTCGGGGAAAACCTTGATCCACACTTTGCCGCCGCGTTTGATGTGACGCGTCATGGCAATACGTGCCGCTTCGATTTGACGGTTGGTCATCCAGCACGGCTCCAACGCCTGCAGACCCCACTCGCCGAACGTCAGCGCGTTGCCGCGCAGCGCTTTGCCGCGCATGCGGCCGCGGTGGACTTTACGCCACTTTACTCGCTTCGGGGTTAACATTACTCAGCCACCTCGGGCGTAGAAGTTTCGGGAACGATCGTTTGCGCTTCCGCGGTATCCGCGATGGGCGCGGACTCCACCGGCGGTGCTTCACCTTGCGGTGCGCGAGGCGCGCCGCCCCGGCGTCCGCGTCCGCCGCGTTCGCGGCGATCGCGGAATTGCGGGCGCTCAGCGCGACCGTCGCGGGCGTGTTCGGGCAGCACTTCGCCGCGATAGATCCACACTTTCACGCCGATGCGGCCGAACGTGGTGAACGCTTCGACGTGCGCGTAGTCAATGTCGGCGCGCAGCGTGTGCAGCGGAACCTTACCGTCGGCGTTGCGCTCGGTGCGCGCGATTTCAGCGCCGCCCAAACGGCCTGAAACCTGCACTTTGATGCCGCGCGCGCCGGCTTTCATGGTGCGCATGATGGCCTGCTTCATGGCGCGGCGGAACGCGATGCGCTTCTCGAGCTGATCGACGATGTTCTGGCCGACCAAACGCGCGTCGAGCTCGGGATGCTTGATCTCCATCACGTTGACTTGCACGCTCTTGCCGGTCAGTTTTTCGAGATTCTTGCGGATCTCTTCGATGCCGACGCCGCGCTTGCCGATGATGATGCCCGGCTTGCCGGTGTTGACGATGACGCGCGCCTGATTGGCACGGCGCTCTATCTCGATCTTGCTGATCGCAGCCGGACGCATCCACCGCGTGAAATACTTGCGGATCTTGACGTCCTCATGCAGCCAGTCCTTATAGTGCTTTTTCTCGAACCAACGGCTGTCCCACGTGCGCGTGATGCCCAGGCGCAGGCCGACCGGATGAATTTTCTGACCCATAGTTACTCCGTGGCCCCCGCTGTTTTCTTACGGGTGGTTGTTTTGCGCCCTGACGCCTTGCGTTTTGCAGGCGCCTTCGTCTTGGCCCCCGCTGCCGCAAGGGTCGAAGAGGCCGCCGTGCGACGCGTCGCGCGTTTCACACTAATCGACGCGCCACCCTTGAGTTTGCGCCTGCGGACCGGCGGCTTCTCGCCGACGGCGACCGTGACGTGCGCCATGCGCTTGCGTTTGAAGTTCGCACGGCCTTGCGCGCGCGGATCCAGACGCTTGGTAAAACGTCCGCCCGGGCCGCCGTCGACCGTGATGCGTGTGACGTACAGCTCGTCCGTGTTCATGTCGTGGTTGTTGCCGGCGTTCGCGACCGCGCTGCGCAGCAGCTTCTCGATCGGCTCGGCGGCAAACACACCCGCGAATTGCAGCAGCACGAGCGCTTCCTTGACGCTCTTACCGCGAATTGCGTCGGCAACCCGGCGCAGCTTGCGCGGCGCCATGCGCGCGAACTTCAGGTGCGCAACCGCTTCGGTGCGTACTTGCTCAGCCATTACTTCACCGCTGCCTTGTCGCCGCCGTGACCGCGGAACAGCCGCGTGGGAGCGAACTCGCCGAGCTTGTGACCGACCATGTTTTCAGTGATGAAGACCGGCACGTGCGCTTTGCCGTTATGCACGCCAATCGTGTGGCCGACCATCGCCGGAACGATCGTTGATGCGCGGCTCCACGTCTTCACGACGCGCTTTTCGCGGCGCTCGTTCATCGCTTCGATCTTTTGGATCAGATGATCCGCTACGAACGGACCCTTTTTTAAACTGCGTCCCATTATTTGCTACCACGTTTACGAACGATCATGTTTTGCGTGCGCTTGTTGCGGCGCGTCTTCTTGCCCATCGTCATCTGACCCCAAGGCGTCGTCGGCGGGCGTCCCGAGGTGGAACGCGCTTCACCGCCGCCGTGCGGGTGGTCGACCGGATTCATGGCGATACCGCGAACGCTCGGGCGCTTGCCGCGATGGCGTTGGCGTCCGGCTTTGCCGACGATCTCGTTTTCATGTTCGACGTTGCCGAGCTGACCGATCGTCGCGCGGCAGACCACCAGAATCTTGCGCACTTCACCGGACGGCATACGCACCTGCGCGTACTCGTCTTCTTTGGCCATCAGCTGCGCGGCGCCGCCGGCGCTGCGCACGAGCTTCGCGCCCTGACCCGGACGCAGCTCGATGTTGTGAATGACCGTACCGACCGGGATGTTCTTGATCGGCAGACAGTTGCCGGTCTTGATATCCGCGTTCGGACCCGATTCCACGACGTCGCCGACTTTCAGGCCGAGCGGCGCCAGGATGTAGCGCTTCTCGCCGTCGCGATAATTCAGCAGCGCGATGCGCGCCGAACGGTTCGGATCGTATTCGAGCGTCGCAACTTTCGCGGGAATCGCGTCTTTGCTGCGTTTGAAATCGATGATGCGGTACATCTTGCGCGTGCCGCCGCCTTTGTGGCGCACCGTGATGTGTCCGTTGAAATTGCGCCCGGAGTGCTTCTTGCGAACTTCGATGAGCGAACGCTCGGGATCGACTTTCGAGAGATCCGAGAAATCCATCGTCGTCATGAAGCGCTTGCCGGCGCTGGTCGGCTTATATTTCTTAACTGGCATGGTTACTGCTCAAAATAATTCACGCCGCCCAGCTCGATTTTCTGGCCCGGCTTCAAAGTGACGATTGCCTTTTTAGAGTCCTTCGTGCGGCCCACGGTGCGAACGCCGCGGCGCGCGAAGTTCTTCTTCTTGCCGCCGATGTTCACGGTGTTGACCTTGATCACGTTGACTTTGAATATCTCTTCGATCGCGTGACGAATCTGCGTTTTGGTCGCTTCCGGATGAACGACGAAGCTGTACTGCTGCCCGAGCGCATTTGCCATCGATTTCTCGGTGATGCGCGGCGAAACGATAACGTCGCGTGCGTCCATTTTAAAGGCGCTCCATTCTGAATTCCGCGCCCCCCATCTGCGATGGGGCCCCCAGAACGCAGGGCGCATGAAGATTACTGTGCATCTGAAGTCTCCCCGTGGGCGCCCGTGGAGCTGTTCGCAAACCGGCCGACGATCTGAGCGTAGGCTTGCGAGGTGAAGACGAGGCGATTGAAACGCAGTACGTCCTTCACGTCCAGCGCGCCGGTATGCGTGACGCCGACTTTCTTCAAATTGCGGCCGACCTTGTGAATCGCGTCGCCCGCTTGCTCGTCGTGTCCGAAGATGACCAGCGTGGTCGGACCCTTCTTCGCGTCCTTTGCGGTGCCGAAAAGCAGCGCGGCGAACTGTGCGGTCTTATCGATGTTGAAGTTCGCAGCGTCGAGCACCGTGACGGCGCCGTTGCGGAAACGATCCGACAGTGCGGCAATGAACGCTGCGCGGCGTTCTTTCTTATTGAGATCCGTGACGTAGCTGCGCGGCTGCGGACCGAACACGACGCCGCCGTGCGTCCACTGCGGTGAACGGATAGAGCCTTGGCGCGCACGCCCCGTCCCTTTTTGCTTCCACGGTTTGCGTCCGCCGCCGCTCACTTCGTCGCGCTTTTTGGTCGACGCGGTGCCGGCACGCGGATTTGCGAGTTCGCGATGCACCGCGCGGAAGATCGCGTGCTGCTTGTCGCTGTGTTCTTGATTGAAGATCTCGGGCGTCGCTTCTTCGCGAACGACCTTCCCGTTGACGTCGATAACGTTAGGCATTGGCCACCGCCTTCACGCTCTTGCGCACGACGACGAGTGCGTTTTTGGGTCCGGGAATCGGACCGCGCACGAGCAGCAGATTGCGCTCGGCATCCGCACGAACGATTTCCAAATTCTGGTGCGTGGTGCGATCGACGCCGAAATGACCCGGGCGTCGGCTGCCCTTTACGGTGCGTCCCGCGTTGGTGTCGCCGTTCGAAGCGGGCTGGCGATGAATCATCGAGCCGTGGCTCGCGCCGCCGCCGCTGAAGTTGTGGCGCTTGATACCGCCGGAGAAACCGTGGCCTTTGGAGATACCGACGACGTCGACGCGGTCGCCCGGAGCGAACTCGGCGACCGTGACGGTCTGGCCGGCCTCGACGCCGTCGATGTCGTCGCGGAACTCGCGGACCCAGCGTTTTGGTTCGGCGTTGTTCTTCTTATAATGTCCGGCAAGGGCACGCGAGACGCGCGACTTCTTGAGGTCGCCGAAAGCGAGCGCAACGGCTTCGTAGCCGTGCTTCTCTTTTGTTCTGCGCTCGACCACCGTGCAGGGACCGGCTTCGATCACCGTGACCGGCACGTACCGGCCGTCCTCGGTGAACACGCTCGTCATCCCAACCTTGCGGCCAAGGATGTTCTTCACTTTTGCTATCCTCGTCCTGATGACTTATCAAGTACACGGGTCCAGGCGTACTGCCTTTTTCTTTTTCACCGGACGCGCAAAAACGCGCGGCCCGGCGTGGACCACAACCTGGGCAGTTTACAGGAAATCCCGCACCGCGTCAACCGCAACCGGTAGAAATATTGCCTCGCACCGGCGCAAGCGCCGGTGTATTGGTCGGCAGGACGGGAGATACGCGCTTTAGGGTCTGCCCGGACGTCCCGACGAAGGCGGCGGTGCGGCGTGAATTACCGGGGCGGAGAAATGCATCGGCGGCGGCGCGAAATGCATCGGCGCAGGCGCTGAATGCGCCGGCGCGGCGGCCCGCGTTACGGGGGATGCAACGCGCACCGGTGATCCCACGCGCACAGGCTGCGCGGGGGCGCGCTTTGCGAAGGGCTCAATGGCGTACCCCGGTACGCATTTGCCGTTCACTCGGTGCTGCGGAACCGTCGTGTAAAATTCGCCAGTCGGAGTTTGCGTCCAACGCCGGCAGTAGGCACGGTTGGGATTTTGGGAATCGTACACCGTCGTGCCGGGGCAGTTCAGGCATCCGAACTGCGGATTGACCTGATCGATAATGCAAGGCACATCGACTTGCTGCATCATGTATCCCGGCGACTGAACGGTTAGCGGGGGGCACGTCTGGTTTGCGGCAACCGACGGTGCGACGCACGCCAGCGCCGCTATCATCGTCAGTGCAAGCCATTTAGACATTCGAAACACCCTCCTTCGCTTTCATATGATCGAAGCGTTTGCTGTGCTACGGCTGTGACGAAGGCTGTGGCGTCGGAGGGGCTTGCGCCTGCCGTCGAGGCGCCGGCGGCGGAGGAGGCGCCTTCGAAGGCATACTCCCGGTGCAACTCGGATTTGCGATGTGGATCGCCGTAACGCCCTTCGCCGGTGGCGGCGGCTCCACGTAATACTGCATGTCGTGCATGCCTCCGCCGCAAGAAACCGGCATCAGCTCCGAGTTTGGATCGCTCGGGACGATGGGCGCGTAGGAGCAATTCTTGCTGCATATCTGCACGCTGCGTCCCCAGCCGGACTGCGAGAGGTCGCCCAGCTTCGAGGGGTTTCCGTTATCGAGCATGTCGCTGTGGTTCGCGCAGTAATACGTTGGACTGCCGATGCCGAGCACCGGCAAAGCCCCGGAGTTTTGCAGCGCCGGGCAAGCGCCGGCCAGTCCCCAACTCAGTGCTAGCAGAAGGGCGAAACTGCCGAAAAACTTGCTCATTCAACCGCTCCCGGGCAGCCCGCACCGCCCGGGTCCATTGTACTACTTTTTACTCGAAGCAACCCGGCTACTTGGCCGTTTTCTCCATGTCGGGATCCGGTGCGCCATTCGGACAGACCTTCAGCTGCGCCGCATGCGAAATGTAATACGCGTGAATGTCGTAGTGCGGAATCGGCATCCCCTGATGGCCGTGTGGATGGTATTCGATGTTGATGTGGTCGATGTGATAGCCCGGCAGCGCAGTCAGATTGTAATAGTTAAAGCCCTTTTGGAATGTCGTGACGGGCACCATCACTTCGCTGAATATCGCTTTACCTTGGTACGAACCGTAAATTGGTCCCATCGCGCCGTTCGGCAGCATAGCGGTTTTGAGGTTGGCCCAGTGCTCGCCCATGCCTTGGACGCAAGGGCTGACCATTACGAATCCCGCGGGAATGCCGGCGGGGCGGACTTTCGGTTGGGGTGGAAGCGGCGGCATGCCGCCTTTGGGCGGCATCGCGGCAATCGCGCACCCGGAGCTGAGGACGAACGCAAATGCAAAAATAGCAAGGCGCCTGATCATACGGCCTCCTTCTTCGTATCAACGCCGTTTTAGCGGCGTGCGCGAGCCTCCTTTTGCGACGGCGTCAACCGGGACCAACGGCTCAGCGACCGAACGCGCACACGGCGCGTTTCCGCGGCCAGTCCGCGTTTCCAGGCTTCGAGCAAATCGCTCACCGTAAGAATTCCGACCCACATGCCCGCGTCGTCGACGACGGTGACGCTGCGCCTTCCGCTCGTCGCCATGAGGCTCGCAGCCGCGCGCACGCGATCGTCGGGATGCACGCTGACCGGCTTTCGCGCAAGCGATCTGACGGTGCGCTCGGCGGCGTCCGTAAGATGCGCGTGCTGCAGAAGTACGGCATGAGCAACGAAGCCTACGAGCGTTCCGTCCTCCTCGACTACCGGATACTCGACGTAATGCAATTGCGCGTCGAGCTGCGCGAGCCGTATGCAAACCTGTTCGATCGTCAGCGCGGGATTGAGCGCGACGAGCGCGTCGCGCTTGGTCATCACCGACTGCACCGAAATCAGTTCGAGCGGATGCACCGAATATTCGCGCGCAACGTGCATGCCGCGCCGCGCCAATTTCTCCGTGAGAATCGAGCGCGGAACGAATATCACGGTAAACGCGGTTGCCGCGACGCAGCCGATGAAGATTGGCGGCAGCAATCCCCATGCGTGCGTCGTTTCGAGCGCAAACATCGTCGCCATGAACGGCGCGCGCATCGTGCCGCCCATGATTGCGGCCATGCCGACTGCGGACCACACGGTCGCATCGTGTCCGGGAATCCCGATTGAGAAGAGCGTGCCCATCGCGCCGCCGATCATGAGCAGCGGCGCAAGAACGCCGCCGGACGTGCCGGAACTGAGCGCCGCGATCCAAATGACGATCTTCACGACGATGATGCCGGCGACGACGCCCATTGCGAGCTGCCCGTTCAGCATGCCGTTGATCGTGCCGTAACCCACGCCAAGGGCCTGCGGAACGAACCAGCCGCCGATTCCGACGACCAATCCGCCGATCGCGGGCCACCACATCCAGTGAACGGGAAGGTGCTCGTACGCGTCTTCGGTCCAATACACGAGCTTCGTCATGATGGCGGAAACCAAACCGCCGCCGATGCCGACAATCGCCGCCCAACCGAACGCCGACGGATCGACGCTATGCGGATGTGCGACGAGAAACGGCGGATTCGGCCCGATGAGCGTCCACCGCATGACGTCCGCAACGAACGCTGCGACGGCTACGGGAATGAAACTGCGCGGCTTCCACTCGAAAAGCAGCAGTTCGACCGCAATCAAAACCGATGCGATCGGTGCGCCGAACGTCGCCGCCATACCGCCCGAAGCGCCGCAAACCAGCAAGGTGCGGCGCTCGACCGACGAGAGCCGCAGAAATTGCGCGAACAGCGAACCGAACGCCCCGCCGGTCATGATGATCGGCCCTTCCGCGCCGAACGGGCCGCCGGTGCCGATCGTTATCGCCGACGCGATCGGTTTGAGATACGCGACGCGCGCTTGAATGACGCTGTCGCGATCGAGAATCGCTTGAATGGCTTCCGGAATGCCGTGGCCCCGAATCTTATCGGTACCGAAGCGCGCGATGAGGCCGACGACCAAGCCCCCGATGACGGGAATTGCAATCGCAGCCGGCCCGATGTGGTGCGGATTCGGCTGAACGAGCGTTGCGCCCACTTGCTGGAAATACAAAACGCGCGTGATGAAGCCGATCAGCACGAGCAGAACCTTGGCGACGACTGCGGATGCGATGCCGATGAGAACGGCAAACGCGCTCATCACCAGCAAGCGGCGAGGATCGGTCGTAAAATCGGCGAGCTTCCCGCGTTCGGCTTTCATCGTACGGATTGCATCATAACGAACGACGGCACGCCGCGCTACGTGTTATGGCGGCGTGCCGTCGAGGATTGACCGTAGTTATGTTTTACACGATCGCGGTGGCGATGAACGTGTTGCCGCTATAGTACCCGTACGCGTCGATGATCTGGCCCGGCGCGACCGGTCCATTCATCGCAAAACCGCTTTGGAGTGCCGGAGCTGCATACACATACGTCGGCGTACCGCCCTGACCTAGCACCATCAGCATGTTACCCGTACGCCCAATGATGACACCCTGCAGCTGCTGCGGCGCGTACATGCCGTTGCCAAAAGAGTTGCCATACGCACCGGGTGCGTACGCGTTGTAACCATTTACCGGCGCGCACGACTCGTCGCCGTCGTTGTCCGACCACATGCAGCTGTCATACGGTGTGCCGTACGGCTGCGAGTAATAGACGGGCTGGCTGTAATACGCCGGCGGCGTGTAACCGTAACTTACCTGCGGCGCGGAGTACGCCGGCTGGCCGTAGTATGGTTGCCCATACGTGGGCTGGCCGTAGGACGGTTGCCCGTAGTAGCCGCACGATCCGCCGCCTGCGGCTGCAGTGAGCGCAATCGACGCGAGATCGCTGGTGTTGAAGCTGCTGCCGTTGCCGGACAGCGCGCCAATCAGCGTCGGAAGCAACGCGGCGTACAACAGCGACGACGAGTTGCCGTTGCAATACGCGGCCGGTGCGTAGCCATACGGCGAGTAGCCATAGCCGTTGTAGCCGTAGCCGTACGGATTGTAACCGCCATAGCCATAGCCGTACGGATCGTAGCTGCTGTAGTACGGGGGTGCGTACACCGCCTGCGGCTGGTAGTACTGGTACATGCCGTTCGTGTACGTCACCGGAAGCGCGACGACCGAGCCCACCGGCATCACCTCGCGGGTGATGTAGATGTTACGAACGATCACGGGCGCTCCGGCCGGGGGATCGACGATGATTTCATTGCGCCGAATCGCCGCAATGCGTCCCGCAATATACCGCGGGCGGTAGATGAACGGCATTCTGCGCACGCGTGCCGCCGCAACCGCACGAATCAGCGGAGAAGTAACGACGGTTCGCGTGACGACACGGGGTCGCACCACTCGGCCCGGACGCACGATCTGCATGAACGGTGCAGCATGGGTGACTGCGCGCACGCTGCGCTGCGGCGCTACGTGTTCGACGAACGGCGCAGGCGCGCGTTCGACGCGTACCGGTGCGGGTGCGCGTTCGACGCGTACCGGTGCGGGTGCGCGTTCGATGCGTACCGGTGCGGGCGCGCGTTCGATGCGTACCGGTGCAGGCGCGCGTTCGACGCGTACCGGTGCAGGCGCGCGCTCGATGCGTACCGGTGCGGGTGCACGTTCGATGCGTACTGGTGCGGGTGCACGTTCGACGCGTACCGGTGCGGGCGCGCGTTCGATGCGTACCGGTGCGGGCGCACGTTCGATGCGTACCGGCGCAGGCGCGCGTTCGATGTGTACCGGTGCGGGTGCGCGTTCAATGCGTACCGGTGCGGAGCGTTCCACGCGTACCGGAGCCTGATATTGTACCGGAGCTGCACGTTCGACGCGCGCAGGCGCTTCGTAGCGTACGGGCGCCGAGCGTTCCACGCGTTCCGGTGCCGCACGTTCCGCTCGTGCGGGCGCCGACGTATGGGTGCTGTTTCCGCGGTCTTGCTGCTGCGGATAAGCGGATACCGGAAGTGTTCCCAGCAGCGCTATCGCGATTGCTCCACTGCTTGCTAGGATTTGCTTATAGAAGTTGCTCGTAGAGGTTCGCATCGTGTCCTCACTTCGTCCCTAAGAACCTTGACGTTAGGGAAACGACGAGACACCGTTCGCGGTTCGCAAGCAGGCGCTAGGTAAATGCGTCTTGGCCGGTGAGCGCTTGGCCGAGGATTAGGGTGTGGACCTCACTGGTCCCTTCGTAGGTGAGGACCGACTCAAGATTGTTCATGTGGCGGATGATGGGGTACTCGAGCGTAACGCCGTTTGCACCCAGAACGGTGCGCGCCTCGCGTGCGATCTTCAACGCCTCGCGCACGTTGTTCAACTTGCCGAAGCTGACGTGTGCCGGATGGGCGCGCCCGCCATCTTTCATTCGCCCGATATGCAGCGCAAGCAGCGTTCCCTTATTCAACTCGAGCAGCATGTTGACGAGCTTTTGCTGCGTGATCTGAAAGCCGCCGATCGCGCGGCCGAACTGCACGCGCGTTTTCGCATAGTCCAGCGCAGTTTCGAAGCACGCGCGAGCCGCCCCCATGGCACCCCAAATAATGCCGAAGCGCGCCTCGTTCAGGCACGCAAGCGGTCCGCGAAGACCGCGCACGTCAGGGAATGCGGCTTCACCGGGAACGCGGCAGTTGTCCAACACCAGCTCCGAGGTGATCGAGGCGCGCAGCGAGAGCTTGCGCTCGATCGAGTTTGCGGTAAAGCCTTTGCTATTCGTGGGCACCGCGAATCCGCGAATTCCGTCGTCGGTTTGCGCCCAAATGATTGCAACGTCCGCAATTCCGCCGTTCGTAATCCACATCTTGGTGCCGCTGATGATCCAGTCGCTGCCGTCGCGCCGCCCAAACGTGCGCATATCCGCCGGATTGCTGCCGAAGTCCGGTTCGGTCAGCCCGAAACATCCGAGGAACTCCCCCGTCGCCATGCGCGGCAGCCAGTGCTGCTTTTGCTCTTCACTCGCCCACCGATGAATGGCAAACATCGCAAGCGATCCTTGTACCGACGCAAAGCTGCGCACGCCGGAATCGCCGGCCTCCAATTCCATGCAGGCAATGCCGTACGCGACCGCGCTTGCACCGGGACAGCCGTAGCCGTGCAGGTGCATCCCGAGCAGCCCGAGATCTCCCAGCTGTTTGCCAAGTTCGCTCGGCAGCGTGCCTTCTTCGAACCACTGCGCGATGTTCGGCGCGATTCGATCGCGCACGAACGCGCGCACCGTGTCGCGCACCATGCGTTCTTCTTCATTCAGCAGTGCGTCGATATTCAAGAAGTCGCTCGGGTTCGGCAGAGCGACGGACTTGTGTTGCGTGGCGGTCATGATTCCTAACGTTTCAAAACGCGGGCGATTTTGTCGAAGAGCGCTTCCATCGATCGCTCGTTGGCGTCCTCTAAGCGCCGCCAGAGCAGCCGGCCCTCGGTATCGCTGAGCGTTGCGTCGATGCGGTGCTGCACCGTCGTGTGCTTTGCATCTCCGCTCAGATAAAAACCGTGCGTGCCTTCAAAACCTTCGTTCTGTATCTGCCAAACGATGCGTTCTTCGGGAACGACTTCTTGAAGCACGGCGTGGAAACCGTTGTGCCATTCTTCCGTCTTGCCGGGCGCAAGGGGGCCGGGAGAACGCATGAACGGCTGCGCGGCGAACGGCCACACGACGTCATTCGACGTCCCCATGTCGACGAGCAGTTGAAAGATTCTGCGGCGTGTACCGGAGAAGGTGCGTTCGCGAACCTCGTGCAGCGGTATCGGCATGCACTGCCCCTTCGCCGGGCGACCAGGCGTATCCATGCCGCTGGTTGGGTAGAGAGCAGAAAGATGGCCAGAAGGGGGCCCGGCGCCGCCTTGGGTCCACGGAAATGACGGATCTGGCGCGCACGGACGAACAGCTCGCGGAAACGAACGAGCAACTGCGTGTCGTCGCCGAGATCATGCCGCAGTTCATTTGGATCGCCGCACCGGACGGCACGATTTTGTATTTCAATCGTCCGTGGATCGACTATACGGGCGTCGACCTTGGAGCGATGCAGCACGAAGGCGTGAAGAACGTGGTGCATCCCGACGATCTCGATTTGACGTGGGAGCGCTGGAAAGACGCCCTCGTCACCGGCAATCCGTACGAGATCGAATACCGGCTGCGCAACGCGTCGACGGGGACCTACCGTTGGTTCATCGCAAGAGCCGTCCCTTATCGCGATGCGAGCGGCGAGATCGTGCGCTGGATCGGCACGGCAACGGACATCGACGCGCAAAAACGCGCGAGCGACCGGCTGCGTTTCCTGCTCGACGCCTCCACGGCTTTGAACGCGAGCCTCGACGTCGACGCGGTTTGCGCAACGTTGGCGCGCATAGCAATCGAACGGATCGCCGATTGGTGTTTCGTCGTACTCAAGAACGGCGACGGCCGGTACGAGACTCGCGCCATCGCCCATCGCGACCAGCGCCGCGTCGCGCAGCTCGAACGCTTGCGCAATCGCTATCCCGTACAAAACGGAACGCCGCTCGATCGCGCAATTCGCCGCAACATCCCGATCTTGGCTCCGACCATCAACGAACATGAGCTTGCCGGAGCTGCGCGAGATGAGGAGTTCCTGCGTATTTTGGAAAGCTTGCAGATGCGCTCGGCAATGCTGGTTCCGCTTGCCACGGAATCCGGGGTCGTGTACGGCGGCATGGCGCTTGCATCCGCCGAATCGGCGCGCTCGTACAGCGCAGGTGATTTGGAGGTTGCGGAAATGGTCGCGCATCGCGCGGCTGCCGCAATTCACACCGCGACGGCCTTCGAGCGAGAGCGAATGCGATCGCAGCGCCTTCACTTTATTGCGCAAGCGAGCGAACTGCTCGTGCAAGCGGCGGACATGCAGAGCATGTTGGACCGCCTTACCGAATTCATCGTTACGGAGATGGCCGATCTGGCCTATGTCGTTCTGGTAGAAGATCGCGAAACGCTTCGAACCGTCGCATGCGCGCACGCCGATCCGCTCAAGGTGCTCATCGCGGATCGCCTGCGCGGCAGACGCACCCTTCGCCTCGACGCCGAGGAAAAAGCGCTTTCCATGCTCGCGCAGCACCGCACTATCATGCAAAACGATTTGCAGATGGATGCGGTGCTCGCGAATATGTGGGAGTATTTGGCGCCGGACGTGCGCGCGCTCGACATTCGCTCGGCAATCACGACCCCACTCTTTTCGCGCGGCGAAACGCTGGGCGCTCTGGTCGTGTACTGGTGCTCGCGCGACCGGACATACGATGAAGAGGACGCGCGCGTACTTACGGACGTCGGGCGCCGTCTGTCGATCGCAATCGACCACCAGCGCACGATGGAGCGCGAACGGCGGATCGCTGCGGTATTGCAGCAAGCGCTCTTGCCGCAGCCCGGAATGCTGCCGGTTACACCCGGTTTGCGCTTCGCGGCGAATTATCAGCCGAGCTCGCAGGAACTGGAGGTGGGCGGAGATTGGTACGACGCATTGACGCTGACCGACGGATCGATCATGGTGAGCGTCGGCGACGTCTGCGGTCGCGGCTTACACGCGGCCGGTTTGATGGGAAAGTTGCGCCAAGCCATCGGCATGGCCGCGCTCTACGAGCAGGATCCGGCGCGCATTTTGGACGCGATCGATTTTCAGCTGCGTTCGCGCCGTTCGACCGCCATAGTCACCGCATTTGTCGGGATCATCGATCCGGCGCGCCGCAGCATGCGCTACGCCGGCGCAGGGCATCCGCCGGCGTTGCTGCGCCGTGAGGGCGAGATTTGCGAACTTCGCTCGACGGGACTTCCGCTGGGTCTGCGCGAGGACGAACGGCAGGAATCCGATGACGTCGACCTGCGCGGAAGCGACCTGCTCGTGCTTTACACCGACGGCCTGACCGAAGCCACGCACGACGTGCTGTTCGGCGAGCAGCGTTTGGCGTTTCTGGTCGCGAGCGAAGCGATCTCGTGCGTGCGCAATCCCGCAGCATTTCTCTGCGAGGCCATCCTTCCGCCGGACGCGCAAGACGACACGGCCGTGCTTACCGTGGCGTTCGGTGAGCCCACGTCCTGGTCGTTCGACGCCGAAAATGCCGAGGCTGCGCACGACGCGCGTTCGGAGCTTGCCGCATACCTGCGCGAACGAGCGCCGAACGATGCGGACATCGCCGCGGCGGAGCTGGTCTTTGGGGAACTGGTCGGCAACGTGGTTCGGCACGCTCCGGGACCGATCGAGGTGCAGGTCGAATGGACCGGACCCAAGCCCGTTCTGCACGTCATCGATCGCGGGCATGGATTCTTGCGCGATCCGAGCCTGCCGGCCGATCCGCTGTGTGAAAATGGCCGAGGACTGTACATCGTTTCGCGACTCACGGACACCCTGCGCATCGAGCGCGTCGCCGGCTACGGTAATCACGTGGCGGCGGTGCTTCGCCTGTAATTTCATTGCGGCACTCTTAGCCGTGAGCATCGTCCTTTGCGGCGCTTTGGCGAGAAGCGATGCTGCGGAAGCGACAACCGGGGTGATTGCGGGAACCATTGTCTCGGGAGATACGCCCGTCGCCAACGCGCGCGTCAGTGCGGCATCACCTTCCGGTCGCTCTACGACGACGAGCGATGCGCGCGGCTCCTTTGCGCTGCTCGGAGTCACGCCCGACACCTACGTCGTTTCCGCTCAAGCAATCGGATACGAGCCCGTAAGCCAGAGTGGGGTTACGGTTCTGCCCGGCCAGGTCAATCAAATCGCACTGACGTTGATCAAAGAGCTCAAAACGATCGCTAGCGCGCGAGCCACGGCAGAGGCTTTCTCCGCGGCAGGCAGCGGTGACGTGTTCACCGTCACGGGCCGCGCATTGAGCGGACCGCCGGTTTCGGCATCCGGCCTTGCGGCGTACACTGCCGCACGGTTCAAGGTGCGATTGCCTCCGTGCCGGGCGTCAGCTTCGATCCGTTCGCCAATGCGATACTTCGCGGCGGAAAAACCGACGATGCGGTGCGCTTTGCGCTCATGGGTGCGCTTCGTTTGACCCACACGCGAATCGATCCCAGCACCGGCAGCCCATACAACGTGGGCGCGCTCGATCCGCATGTTTCGGGAACGTATCGCTTGGGCCGTACATACGCGGCACGCGTAACCTTCGACCACACGACGGTCGCTCCAAAACCGCTGGAAGCAGATCGCTACGATTCGACAAACGTCGACCAAAACGGGAACCCGGCACCGTTCGTAACGCTCGCGCCTGAAGTCGGCGACTCGCATATCGCATCGTTCGAAGCCACAGGGAAAACCGCGTTCCGGTTTACGTATTGGGCCGAGCTCGAGAAGAACCGCATCGACGTTCTGCCGTACAACTACCGGCAATCAGGCGGTGAACTCGCGCGGAGCCCCGTCGGCGTGCCGACGAACGTGGGACAACTGCGCGCACACGGAATCGAGCTGTGGGTCAACCACGGCGCGCTCACGCTGAATGCGGACTACCTGCGGGCGTTTTCATCGAGCGCATCGGAGTTCGCTTACAACAATCTCAACGCGCCTGCAATCGCGACCGGACACCTTTTTCCAGTGGGATACGTTCCGGATTTCACCGCAACGCTTGCGTATGAAGTCGATGCGGCGAAACGTCGCGTGCGAATCGTACCGTCGCTTTCCTACGAATCGGGTTATCCGTACGGGGTCGGCACCGTGGCGTGGATTTTCAATCCGCTCACGCACCAGCCGGAGCAAGTGCCCAACGACAACCACGTCGATCCCGGCGCGAACTACTACTTCTTGCGCGATCCCTCGCAGCCGTACAACGCCATTACCAACCCCTACATCGGAACGCTCGGCACCTCCGAAGGCAGCGATCCGAACACGCTGCGCAGCCCGCCGCAGACACTCGTGAACCGTGGTGAACCTTTTCGCCGTTGCTTCGCCGACCGCATACGGGACGAACGGCTATCTCATCGGGCCGCCCGGATACGCCGGCGGCGATCCGCTCTACGCAGCGTATTACCAGGGCCTGATAAACGCGCCCAAGCCATATGTCCTCGGAAACGGCGTGCCGACGAACGACGGCGTCACGCAAGCGGTGCCGTGGACGTACGGCCGCGCAGGCTACGTTCCGTACAGTTATCCGACGGCGCGAAGCGTGCAGGTACGTCTTCGCTGGAGGTTTTGATGCGTCCGCACGACATTGGGGACTCGGCCGATTACGGCCAGATTGACACCGCCGACGATCGCGAGCCCTTTCATCACGAATGGGAAGCGCGCGTTTTCGCGCTCAATCGCGTGCTGCTGCAGCGAAGCGCGTACACGCTCGATGAATTTCGGGACGCCATCGAGCGCCTTCCGCCGCACGTTTACCACGAATCCTCATACTACGAGCGGTGGCTTCTTGCCATCGAGAACCTTCTCGCGGGCAAAGGGATGCTGGATGCCGTTTGAAACCGGCGCGCTCGTGCGCACGCGAGAGCTGCGACGCGATGGCCACACGCGTTTACCCGCATACCTCGCGAAACGCAGTGGCCGCATCGTAGCCGTGCTGGGCGCATTTCGCTTCGCTGACGAGGGCGCGCTGCACGGAACGCAAGCACGCACCGAAATGCTCTACACCGTCGAATTCGATCGCGGCGAGCATCTCGTGCGTGCCGACTTGTTTGAATCGTATTTGGAGGCCGACGCATGAGCGCACACGTTCACGACCACGAGCACAGCGCGCAAATATCGCGCCGCGTGAGATCGCTCATCGCGCGACTGGAAGAGCGCGGCATCACGTCCGAACAGCAGCTCGATTCCGCCGTCGAGTCATTCCTTGCAAAGGCGCGTCCGGAGAACGGGTATCGCGTCGTAGCCCGCGCCTGGACTGATGCCGCATTCAAGCGCCGCTTGCTCGACGATGCGAATGCGGCGGTCGCAGAACTCGGCATCGACCTCTCGCATTGGGCGCCTGTGAAGCTCCGTGTCGTCGAAAACACGATCCACGTTCACAATTTGATCGTCTGCACGTTGTGTTCGTGCTATCCGATCGCGCTGCTCGGTCCGTCCCCTTCATGGTACAAAAGCGAAACGTATCGCGCGCGTGCGGTCCGCGAACCGCGCGCGATCTTGCGCGAGTTCGGCGTCGCTCTTCCCGAGAAAACGCAGATCGTCGTCTGGGACAGCACGGCGGAAGCGCGTTACCTGGTCCTTCCGCAGCGTCCCGCGCAAACCGAAGATCTCGACGAATCGCAACTTGCTGCGCTCGTTACGCGCAACGGGCTTATCGGTACGGCGCTCGTATAAAAAGCAAAGACCGCGGATATGTGAACGCTTTCATTTTCTTAATGCTCGTTCGTGGCCGCGGTCTGTGTACACAGTGTAGCAAGGAAGCGGCGGCGTGCGAACGGTCCGGCGCACCAAGGGGTATCGGAAATTCGTCCCGGGTCGTTATGGGTCCGCAGCGTCAGCAGGCTCGGGGATGCGTTCGATTTGCCCCGTGACCAGATTCAGCGGAAAGCCGTCGCCGTTGCTCAGCCACACCTGAGGCCCACGTCGAACCACTTTGAGGGTCTTCGCCTCCACGAACGCGATCAAGACCAAATCGAGGATGTGCATAGGTGTGCCCCTCGCTTATCAAAGCCGCTGCTCTTAGATTCGCCGTTTAGCTATTATACGCGCGCCGCCTTGCGAAAAAATTGTGAACAGATGAGGAAAACTGCATTTTCCTTGGGGATGGGCTGTGAGTAACTGAAAAGTACCCCGGAAAACGAAAGAGCCGCGTCTTGTTCGACGCGGCTCGTCATCCGGCGCGATGAAGCCCCTTACGCCTTCAGTTCGATGTCCACGCCGGCCGGCAGATCGAGGTGCATCAGCGCATCCATCGTCTTCGGCGAGGCTTGCAGAATGTCGATGAGCCGCTTGTGCGTGCGCATCTCGAAATGCTCGCGCGACTTCTTGTCGACGTGCGGCGAGCGATTTACGCAGAACCGGTTGATCTCGGTCGGCAACGGCACGGGGCCGCTGACGAACGCGCCGGTGCGCTTCGCGGTCTCGACGATACGCTCCGCCGATTGGTCGAGCACTTTGTGATCGTACGCCTTGAGGCGGATGCGAATCTTTTGTTTAGCCATTAGTTCTTTCTGCAGACCTCGACAAGCTCGGTCATCCTTCGATACCTCAGGATGACACCCTGGATAATCGTCCCATCAGGACGACGGATTTTTCGTCAAGGTTAGGCGACACCTTGGCGGAAAAGACTAGTCCTGAACCGCCGTGACGACGCCGGCGCCGACGGTGCGGCCGCCTTCACGGATTGCGAAACGCAGTCCGGCCTCGCACGCCACGGGCGTGATCAGCTCGACCTTCATCTTGATGTTGTCGCCCGGCATCACCATCTCGACGCCTTCCGGCAGCTGGATGGTGCCCGTCACGTCCGTCGTGCGGAAGTAAAACTGCGGGCGGTAGTTTGCGAAGAACGGGGTGTGACGCCCGCCCTCTTCTTTGGAGAGCACGTACACTTCGGCTTCGAACTTCTTGTGCGGCTTGATGGAACCGGGTTTTGCCAGCACTTGGCCGCGCTCGATCTCGTTCCGATCGATGCCGCGAAGCAGCACGCCGATGTTGTCGCCGGCGATGCCGATGTCGAGCAGCTTGCGGAACATCTCGATACCCGTGACGACCGTCTTCTTCGTCTGATCCTGCAGACCGACGATTTCGACTTCCTCGCCGACCTTCACCTGACCGCGCTCGACGCGGCCCGTGCCGACCGTACCGCGTCCCGTGATCGTGAACACGTCTTCGACCGGCATGAGGAACGGCTTGTCGGTTTCGCGCTGCGGATTCGGAATGTACTCGTCGACCGTATCCATCAGCTTGAAGATCGGATCGGCATCCGGGTCGCCGCGCTTGCCGGAGCTGTTGAGCGCCTTGAGCGCGGAGCCGCGGATGATCGGCGTCGTGTCGCCCGGGAACTCGTACTGGTTGAGCAGTTCGCGAATTTCCATCTCGACGAGTTCGAGCAGCTCTTCGTCGTCGACCATGTCGACCTTGTTGAGGAACACGACGATGTACGGAACGCCGACTTGGCGCATGAGCAGAATGTGCTCGCGCGTTTGCGGCATCGGGCCGTCGGTCGCGGAGACGACGAGGATTGCGCCGTCCATCTGCGCCGCGCCGGTAATCATGTTCTTGATGTAATCGGCGTGACCGGGGCAGTCCACGTGCGCGTAGTGGCGCTTCTGCGTCTCGTACTCTTGGTGCGAGATCGCGATCGTAATGCCGCGCTCTTTTTCTTCGGGCGCATTGTCGATATCGTCGACATTGCGCTTCTGGATGTTCGCGTTCTCGGTGGCGAGGCAGTTGATGATTGCCGCGGTAAGCGTCGTCTTACCGTGGTCGACGTGCCCCGTCGTTCCGATGTTTACGTGCGGTTTGCTACGTTCGAATTTAGCCTTCGCCATGATTCGCTTTTCGCTTTTCCTTTATTTTTATGCAGTGAGATAAATGGTCGAGTTGTCGTTATTTAGGCGGCGGAGGTTTTCTTACCGGCCGCTTTCGCGACCACTTCCTCCTCGACCGACTTCGGAGCTTTCTCGTAGTGAGAGAACTCCATCGTATACGTTGCGCGGCCCTGCGTCGCCGACCGCATGTCGGTGGCGTAGCCGAACATTTCCGAGAGCGGGACGTGCGCGGTAATGACCTGCGCGCCGCCCGGTGCTTCTTCCGTCGCCTGGATCATGCCGCGGCGGCGATTGAGATCGCCGGTGATCGCGCCCATGTAGTCCTTCGGCGTCGTAACTTCCACTTTCATGATTGGCTCGAGCAAAATCGGACCGGCTGCACGGTTGGCTTCTTTGAAGCCCATCGACGCGGCGATCTTGAACGCCATTTCCGAGGAGTCGACGTCGTGGTACGAACCGTCGAACGCTTCGACTTTGAAGTCCATGATCGGATAGCCCGCAAGCACGCCGCTTTGCGCCGCTTCCTTGATGCCCTCTTGAACGGCCTTCTGATACTCTTTTGGCACGACGCCGCCGACGATCTTCCAATCGAACGTGAACCCGGAGTTCGCTTCACCCGGTCCGACGCGCAGATAGATATCGCCGTACTGGCCTTTGCCGCCGGATTGCCGGACGAACTTGCCCTGCTTCTCAACGGTCTTCGTGATGGCTTCTTTATACGCGACCTGCGGTTTGCCGACGTTTGCTTCGACTTTGAACTCGCGGCGCAGACGGTCGAGAATGATTTCGAGATGGAGCTCGCCCATGCCGGCGATGATCGTCTGCTGCGTCTCCTCGTCCGTGTACATACGGAACGTCGGGTCCTCTTGCGCGAGGCGCTGCAGGCCCTTGCCGAGCTGATCCTGATCGCCCTTCGTCTTCGGCTCGATGGCCTGCGAGATGACGGGTTCCGGGAACGTGATCGACTCGAGCATAATCGGATGCTTCTCGTCGCACAGCGTGTCGCCGGTGCGCGTGTCGGTCAAACCGACCGCGGCAGCGATGTCGCCCGCGCCGATCGAATCGATGTCTTCGCGATGGTTCGCGTGCATTCGCAGAATGCGGCCGATGCGCTCTTTGCGGCCCGAACGCGAATTGTACACGTACGAGCCTTTTTCGAGCGTGCCGGAATACACGCGGAAATACGTCAGGTTGCCGTATGGGTCGGTCGCGATCTTGAACGCGAGCGCCGCGAACGGTTCCTTGTCGTCCGGTTTGCGCGTAATCTCGGCTTCCGTCTTCGGATCTTTGCCGATGATCGGCTTGGCATCCAGCGGCGAGGGCATGTACTCGACGACGGCATCCAGCAGCGGCTGCACGCCTTTGTTCTTGAACGCCGAACCGCACAGCATCGGCAGCACCGTGCCGGCGATGGTCGCCTTGCGCAGCGCTTCCTTCATGCGATCGATCGGAAGGTCTTTGCCCTCGAAGAACATCTCGAGCAGCTCTTCGTCCTGCTCCGCGATGTTCTCGACCAAATTCTGGCGCCACTTGTCCGCGAGCGCTTTCAGCTCGCCGTCTGCTTCGGTGACAGGCTCTTCCGCCATCGTCGAACCGAGATCGTCAGTATAGACGATCTTCTTCATGGTGAAGAGATCGACGACTCCTTTGAAATTGTCTTCCGCACCGATCGGTACTTGAATCGGCGTGGCGTTCGCGCCGAGGCGCTCTTTGATCTTGTCGACGGCATTGAAGAAGTCGGCGCCCATGCGGTCCATCTTGTTGACGAAGATGATCCGCGGCACTTTGTACTTGTTCGCCTGGCGCCAGACCGTCTCGGACTGCGGCTGCACGGCGGCAACCGAGTCGAACAGCGCGACGAGGCCGTCGAGCACGCGCAGCGAGCGCTCAACCTCGACCGTGAAGTCCACGTGGCCTGGCGTATCAATAATATTGATCCGAGTGTCGCGCCAGGTGCACGCCGTCGCGGCCGACGTAATCGTGATCCCGCGCTCCTGCTCCTGGACCATCCAGTCCATCGTCGCGGCGCCGTCGTGCACTTCACCGATTTTGTGCGTGCGGCCGGTGTAGAACAGAATGCGTTCCGTACACGTGGTCTTGCCGGCGTCGATGTGCGCGGCGATGCCGATATTGCGGGTCCGCTCCAGCGGATATTCTCTTGCAGCCATGATCTTTAGCGTTTAAAAATTACCAGCGGTAATGCGCGAAAGCCTTATTGGCCTCCGCCATCTTGTGTGTATCCTCGCGCTTTTTGATCGACGCGCCTTGGTTGTTGGCGGCGTCCATCAGCTCCGCGGCGAGCTTCTCTTCCATCGAGCGCCCGGCGCGCGAGCGCGCAAAGCCGATGAGCCAGCGCATCGCCATCGCCTGGCGGCGATCCGGACGGACTTCCATCGGCACTTGGTACGTGGCACCGCCGACGCGGCGCGGACGCACTTCGACCAGCGGCATCGCGTTCGAAAGCGCTTGCGAGAACACGTCCATCGCGTCGCGGCCGGTCTTCTCCGAAACGATATTCAACGCGCCGTACGTGATTTGCTCGGCGAGCGACTTCTTGCCGCGAAGCATGACCTTATTAATGAAGCGCGCGAGCACTTTCGAGTTGAAACGCGGATCGGGCAGAATCTGCCGCTTCGGTGCCGGACCTTTACGAGGCATCTGTTCCTTTTACTCTCTTACTTCTTAGCGGTGCGCTTGGCGCCGTACTTCGAACGGCCTTGCTTGCGGTTCGCGGTGCCGGAGGTATCCAGTGTACCGCGGATGATGTGATAGCGAACGCCCGGCAAATCTTTTACGCGGCCGCCGCGCACGAGCACGACCGAGTGCTCCTGCAGGTTGTGGCCGATGCCGGGGATATAGGCGGTAATCTCTTCGCCGTTGGTCAGGCGCACACGGGCGACCTTGCGAAGCGCCGAGTTCGGCTTCTTCGGGGTCACGGTCTTGACTTGCGTGCAGACGCCGCGGCGCTGCGGGTTGCCGGCCACTTCGAACGAGCGCAGGGGCAAATCGGGGTGACCCGGCTTGGGACCGGTCTGGATGACGCGGAACGCCGGTGTTTTGACCTTCTTCTCGGCCTTCTGGCGACCCTTACGAACCAACTGGCTAATCGTCGGCAACTATAGACTCCTACTCACACACACCAAAAGTCGGCCACACCCTCGAGTGAGACCGAACTTTGGGAGTATACCAAGGAGAAAGGGCCCAGTCAACGACGATGCAACGAACTGCAGGGCAAGAAGCAAGCGAGCGCGTGCGGTAGGCTGAAACTTGGCGGCAAGCCAAAGCGTACACTTCAAAACCGAACGGGAGACCGATGATGCGCACTGCTTCGTATCCGCCCTCGTCATTGGCGTTTGATTGGCTCATGGCCGTGCTGGCCGCGCTCGTCATGGCGGGCGTCATTCAAGACGGCTGGGCCCACGCGCACGGAATGGTTGACCAGAGTTTCTTCACGCCGTGGCACGCCATTTTGTACGGATGCATGGCGTTGTCCGGCGCGGTGCTCGGGGTAGTCGGACTGCGAAATCTCACGCGCGGATACAGCTTCCGCTGCGGCTTGCCGTACGGATATTGGACGTCCGCGATCGGCGTTTTGCTCTTCGCTAGCGGCGGCGTCTTCGATTTATATTGGCACACGATCTTCGGCATCGAAACCGACATCACCGGATTGATCAGCATCTCCCATCTGTGGCTCGCGCTGGGCGGTGCAATGCTCTTCGCCGGACCGATTCGTTCGATCGCGCATCGCTATGACGAACACGCCGGCGGGTGGAAAATTGCCGGTCCGCTCGTTCTTTGCACGTTTGCACTGCTGACGCTGCTCGGTTTCTTCACGCAATACGCATCGCTCTTCGGTGACAATACGGACGAAGCAATCATGACTGCGGATTCGAAGAGCTTGACCGGCGGCGAGCTGTTTTCCGTTCGTACGGACGGCACGCAAGAAACGCGCTTGCTCACCGCTCCGAAGCACGACGTTTGGGGAGCCGCCGTTTCGCCTGACGGTACGTTCGTCGCATATCGCGTGGCGGCAGGTGTGACAAGCGGCGGTTTAGCGGCCTCGGACATTTACGTCGCGCGGACCGACGGCACGCATCCGGTGCGTATCACGCATTCAGGCAGGCACGATACGCAGCCGGCGTGGTCGCCCGATGGAAAACACCTCGCATACGTCAGCATGCCCGCGGGAACGTCCGGAAACTTTCGGATCGTCACGGTGAACGCCGACGGGAGCAACGCGCACGTCGCCGTCGACGGTTCGACGACCGTCCAGAATCCGGCGTGGTCGCCCGACGGTACGCACATTCTTTTCCAATCGCGCAACGGTTTGCACCAACAGCTTGCGCTTGTACCCGCGGGCGGCGGCGCCGTTCGTTGGCTTTCCGGAACAATCGATGCGAACGAGCCGTATTGGACACGCAACGGCGCGATCGTGTACGACCGCAGCGATGGAGCACTCGTACTCACGAACGCTTCCGGCTCGAAGCCGGCGGTATTGCCGCTGAGCGGATCCGAGCCGGCGCTCTCGCCCGACGGCAGCCGCATTGCATACGTACGCAATGCAGGCGGAGCTGCACAGGTGTTTATCGCGCACGCGGATGGCTCGCATGCCGTGAACGTCACGCAACTTGCATCGCAAGACGCAAGCCATCCCGCGTGGCGCTCTAACAACGAGCTGCTGTTCACCGCAGCGGGCCGGCCGCAGGGCGTCTACACGTCGATGGGACAGACGTACAGCATGGATGCGATCATCATCTCGTCGCTCATCACGATGGGATTGGTGTTGCTGCTCCTTCGCCGTTGGCGCATGCCGCTTGGCGCGTTCACGCTGCTGCTCGGATTGAACGGCATTGCGTTAGCCACGCAAAGCGACACCTATTGGGACATTCCTGCCGCGCTGGCAACGGGTATTCTTGCGGACCTGCTCGTCGCTGTGCTCAAAGAGCGCGTGCGGTCCGGCAACGCCTTTTATGCGTTTGCGTTCATCGTGCCGTTCGCGATGACGGTGTTCTATATCGCATCGGTTCGTCTGAACGACGGCAGCCTCGGCTGGCCGCCGAACATGATTATCGGTGCACCGTTCATCGCCGGATTCGCCGGATTGCTCGTATCGTTCTGCTATGCCCCGCCGCTGCCGCAGGCAGTATCTGTGCCCGACGAAGCCGTAAGGGCTCCGGTGCGGCAGGCCGACGCCTTCACTGCCGAAGCAGCGAGGTCATGACGCGGTCCGGCGAAGTTCGCGCTCTATCTCCGTGCGCGAATAGCCGCGCCCGACGAGCGCGGAAACGAACTGCGAAACGGCCGTCCGCAGTGCTTGCGCGCGTGCCCGTTTGTCGACGTCCGGCAAACGCGGCGCAACGCGCGTACCTCGCCGCCCTTCACTGACGAGCCAGCCTTCTTCTTGCAAATCGGCGTACGCGCGCGCGACGGTATTCGGAGCGACATTCAAATCGTCGGCCAGCTGGCGAACCGTCGGCAGAAGCGAACCCGGAAAGAGATCGCCGCATTGAATCAGTCCGCGAATTTGCTCTTCTATCTGCAGATACGGTGCGATTTCGATCTCGGGGTCGACTGCCAGTATAGCGTTTCTCAAGCCAGTTGAACCTTGGTAAACAGACGCCGAATCATCCAGAATGCGAACGCCGCCCATACGGCCAAGGCGAAATACCACGCTGCCTGCTCTGCTGCACCTCCTTTTGCCGCAGTCTGGCTGACGAACACGAACGGCTGGACCGTAGCATAGAACAGCGCCAAGCTGCTGCGATGAAAGCGCAGACGCTCGTCGATGATCTGCTCTGCTGGTACGTCTACGCCCGATAGGAGTGCCGGCAGCGTTGTAAGCCGCCACGCGATAGCCGTTGTAAGAAGCGATGACGCCATGACGATAGCCGCGGGCCAGCGATACTGTTCGCTGCCGGCATAGATGAGCAGCATCAACGCGGAAATCGCCGCACCATACAACCAAACCGGCGGTATCACGCCTTCAGGGCTGCGAGCAGCCACCACCGCGACGCGCGTCGTTTGTGAATTGCGCAGCCTCAAAAATGCGGCCCCGATCGCAACCGCGGCTCCTAGACAGAGTAACGCATACAGCAAGGCCGGCTGCACGCGGCCCGTCGCAGCGACGGCCGCGAGGAGCAAACTCCAAAACCCCAGCCACAGACCGAGGCGCGGCGGCCGCCCTTCCGCAGCTTCGCGGCGCGTTACGGCGCTTTCTATGCGTTCGTTCGCAGTGTCCGCGTCAGGCGAGGCGACTCGTATATGACAATTCGCCGCTTGCGGACCGGCGAAGTTGCGAGCCCACATCAACAAATAGGCGCCGAATACTGCGAAAAAGCCCGTCCAAAACCAGTGAAGAACGACCTGTCTATCCATTGTATTAGCACCCTAACACAAACGCCGCCTTTGTGTCAATGTAGTGATACAAATGAAATGTCCGCGAAGCCCCGTTTCCGGGCACTCATGCAGCTGGTGAGAAACGCGCAATCCGGCATCACGCTGGTCGAAACCGTGGTGGCGGTTGCAATTGTTGCGATCGTCGTCGGGGGCGTACTTTTTGCCGCCGGCGCCTTCGGTAGGTATGTCTCACAACAAGGCGGTCCGGGACGACGAGCAGCGCTTGTTGCCGCAGAGCAAACGATGCGCCTTGCGCAAAACGCGTGGAAATACGGATCGCCCGGCAACGCTCCAAACGGATCGCGGACCGTCGTCGTGCCCTTGAGTACGCAGACAACCGCACCTGCGACTATTACGACCACGCTCTCGGCCGGCGTCACCTCGGCGCAGCTTCAAGTGACGGTTCGGTATACGCCCGAACCGGGCCGCAACGACCCCGGGACCGTTACGCTCACGTCCGATGTCGACGTGAGAGCACCGCTGCCGGGCTCGCAGGTAAGTCGTCCGGGCCTCATCCCGCAGCCCAGCGGTGCTCCGTAAGTGCTCGCGGGAACGCTTGCGTACGTCGCGTTGATTGCGCTCGTGGGCGCAACGATTCTTTCCGCCGGTCTCGCGATGACACACATGACCGTCGCGCGCATGATGCACCCGTACATAGCCGCGGGGTATCAGCGCGCAGCCGTTTCGCTCGAACAAACGATCGGCGCAAATATGCAAGCCGGCGGCATGCCGTTTCCCGCGCCGACGTTCACACCGATTCCGGCCGCTTGCGCGAACGCCTCGTGCACGTATACGACGACGGAAACGATTGGGCTGACGGAAGCCTCGCCCGCAACGCCCGGTCCAGACTGCGACAGCTCGCAAACGAACTGCGCGCTCAACGTTCAAGTGAACCGGTACGTTTCCGAAGGGCGCTTGACCGCGTCGATCACGGTCGACGTACTCGACGCGAAGGGTTACGTCGTCGCGACGCGCTCCGGCACGGTCGTGCTGCGCACGATGCTTACGCAGCCATACGTCATGATCGCCGGATCGCGCGACGGCGCGTTCGACGACGTCATCGACTCCTCCGCAGCGGGCGATGACGGCGGCGCTCCGCCGGCGACGCCTAACCCGTGTGCCGGCGCGAAGAGCGGTGCGGCGGACGACACAACGGTGCGCGCGGAATATCGCAATCAGCAAACCTCCTCGTGCACGGACGCCGGCGCTTGGGCTAATTCCTCGTACAGCGCCACTTCCGGCTCGGGCGGCTGGTCACCATGATTCGATTGCCTGTGCGATTTCGGCAGGCGCTTCGACCGGCAAGTTGTGGCCGGCATCGCGAAGCGTCACGAGGACGCATCCCGGAACCATTTGCGCGACGTTCCGCCGTAGGCGGCTAGGTGGGACGACCGGATCCTCGGCGCCGCCGATGCAGAGCACCGGAACGGAAATCTGCTTCAAACGATCCGCAAAGTCGATGAAACGCCCGTTGTCATACCAACCTGACCAATGTTCGAGCTGCGATACCAGCGCGTCGTCGACGATGCGCTCCATTGCAGCGGCGTCAACCGGTCGCGTCATTGCCGCGCGCTGATACGCTTCGATTTTCCTGCGGCTTCCATAGGTCTGCATCGCGTGATCGCGGTGTCGCGGCGAGCTTTTTCCGCCCGATGCCGTGCCGGGCGCAACGAGCAGCAGTTTGTCCAGGTTTGCGGGCCGCTCGCTCGCCAGATACTGTGCGACTTTGCCGCCCATCGAATGCCCTACGAGCAGCACCGGCGCACCTATTGCGGCAAGCGCCGCGCGCGCATCGGAAACGTAGCCGTACAAATCGTGTCCGCTATTGGGACGATCGCTCAGACCGCTTCCGCGAAAGTCCAGCAGATGCAGCGTGAAGCGGCCGGCGTCGAGCCGGTCGGCCACGTCGTACCACATCCGCCGCGCACTGATCCAACCGTGCAGAAATAGCACGTGACGCGGTCCCGCACCGCGCTCTTCCACGCACAGCTGAACGCCGCCGTTGTCGATAAAGCGGAGCATTACCGGGGAAGTTTTGCGAGCGAGGCGGTATGACCCCCGGGTGATGCGCCGCAGCCTTACTTACCTCAGCCTGCTCTATGTAGTCGTTGCGTGGGCGCTCAACACGGTCTTGGTGAAATATGCGATGGCACGGTTCGACCCGCTGGCATTCACCGGACTGCGATTTTTGGCCATGACGCCCCTCGGATTTCTTCTT
>Ga0070735_10000873_pt1 | contig 30607 bp, 28 predicted proteins | sample Coa_R1_FD_66443 | JGI IMG/M metagenome (GOLD analysis project Ga0070735, IMG submission 66443) | Surface soil microbial communities from Centralia Pennsylvania, which are recovering from an underground coalmine fire - Coalmine... | ecosystem: Environmental > Terrestrial > Soil > Unclassified ...
CGGCGCGATCAGTTCGGCACAGCGCTCGTCGTGCGCGCGCCGCTGGACGAAGATCGCCCCTTGGCCGGCTGCCGGAACGAAGAGATCGAGCTCAAGCGGTGCGCCCCCGCCGACGAGATCGAGCAGCCCAATGCGTTCCATGCCGGCATACGCGAGCAGCGCTGCGTCGAATTCCCCGTCGAGCACTTTGCGGACGCGAGTATCCACGTTGCCGCGGATCTCGCGGATGTCGAGGTCAGGACGCACGTTGGCGAGCTGCGCCCGCCTTCGCAGCGAACTCGTACCGACGACCGCGCCGGCCGGCAGATCCGCGACCGTGGCGAAACGATTGTCGCGCGAGACGAGGACGTCGCGCGCGTCTGCGCGCTCGAGCGTGACCCCCGCGTCGACGCCCGGCGTGCGTTGCGTCGGGAGATCCTTGAGCGAGTGCACCGCGATGTCTGCTCGATCGTCGAGGAGCGCCGCTTCCAGCTCTTTGACGAACACGCCGTCGCCGCCGATCGCAGCGATCGAGCGGTTGGGTGCGGCATCGCCTTTTGTGCTGATCTCGACGATCGAAGGTGAGACGTCCGCTCTGCGTCTGAGCGCATCGGCGACGATGCCGGCCTGAACAAGCGCGAGTCTGCTCGAGCGTGTTGCGATGCGAAGCTCTGCCGTGCGCGTTGCCGCCATGTCGCGTCGCTGTTCGCCCGCCGTACGGCCGGCTCCCACGAGCCATACGGGCAAGAGGGTATGCGATGCGACGTTCGCAACCCCGTCCGCGTGAACGGCTCCTTCGTCTCACGCGGGGCGTCCGTCGCGCCCTCATTGAAGTATGTGAGTTTCGCGCTGCTCGCCGGGCTGTATCTCCTTCGCATCGGCGCGGGTTCTCTTTGGGACAATAGCGAGCCGACATACGGCGAGATCGTCAAAGAGCTCTTCCGCACCGGCGACTGGCTGACGCTGCACTTGAACTTCGCGCCCTGGGATACGCATCCGCCGCTCTGGTTCTGGACTGCGGGCGCGTTCGTCGGCGCGCTCGGCCTCAATGAATTCGCGCTCCGCTTGCCCAGCGCGGTCTTCGGCTTGGCAACGGCCTATGTGACGTATCGCGCCGGGAAACGACTCTACGGCGACGCGGCCGGACTCATCGCGGCGCTCGCAAGCGGCGTCAGCCTGGAGATGATCGTTCTTTCGCGACTGGCGATGATGGAGACGATGCTGATCTTCTTTACGACGGTAGCGACGTTCTGGACGTACTTCGCGGTGCGCGACGCCGATCGGCGCGCGCTATGGATCGCGGCGGTCGCGGCTGCGCTCGGAACGTTGACGAAGGGACCGATCGCGATCGCGCTTCCGCTGCTCATCATCGTCGTGTGGCTCGCGTGGACGGGCCGGTGGAGCGCGCTGACGAACGTGCCGATCATCGGCGCGGCGATCGCCTATATGCTGCTGGCCGGATCGTGGTTCGCAGCTGCAACCGTGAAGTTCGGCCCCGCATTTCTTGTGGACTATTTCGGAACTTCCAACGTCGGGAGATACCTGCACCCCTTTGAGAACCAGCCGGGGCCGGTTTGGTATTACGTGCCCGTACTGCTCGTGGGATTCTTTCCGTTCATCGCATTTGTGCCGCAGGCGTTGCGTGACGCGTGGCGCGAGCGCGGCGATGACGAACTTTTCTTGCTGCTCTTCGCGGTGCTGCCGTTCGTCTTCTTCACCATAGCCCAGACGAAGCTGCCCAACTACATCGCCGTCATGTTCCCTGCGCTCGGCGTGCTCGTCGGCCGCGCGCTTGCGCCCGCGATCCAATCGGATGATGCTCGGCGCGTCCGCTGGGCGTATATCTCCACCGTTGCTGTGCTTGGGATCATTCTTGCAGCTGCAGCCATCGCCGTGCCACCGCATTTGAGCGGCGAACTGCGTGCGTTGTCGCCGTCGCTCGCGCTGCTTGCCGTGTTCACGGGCCTGCCGTGCGCGATATTCGCGCTCATGGCGGTCGTCTCGCCTCGCGCGTGGTTCGCACCCGTAGGACTAATCACAGCGATGACGGGCTTTATCGTCGCGCTGGCTTTCTTCGTCTTGCCGCAGATCGACGCGCTCAAACCCATGAAGGGCATGGCCGAACGGCTCATGGCGGCGCGGCGCGACGATGAAAGCGTCTGCTTCGACGGCGTGAGCGGCGGCTTTTCTCTGCTCTTCTATACCGAGGCCGGGCCGGTCACGTCGGTGGGAACGAACCCGACCGACGTGCTCCCGGCACGCTATTTCGCGGGCGGACGGCGCGCATTGTGCGTCGTGGCGCCTTCACGCTTCGCCGATCTGCAACGAGCGGACATTCGGCTCACCCCGATCGCACGCGATCCAAAAATGGTATTGGTCGCCGCGCGGCGATGAAGGAACGACGCTCATGAACGTTCGCCGGCTCCCGTCAAGCCTTTGGCTTCTCGCCGCTGCATCAGCCGTCGCATGTGTGCTGCACGCACAGGCATCCGCGCGAGCCGCAGGGGCGCCGACGATCGATCGAGCGGCGTCGGACAAGCTGCAAGCGGTGCTCGACGAGAGCCGGCGCAAAACCGGCACGCCAGGAGTGAGTGCGGCCGTGATGGTCGACGGGCACGTCGTCTGGCAAGGTCAAAGCGGATACGCCGATTCGGGCCGCCGTCAGCCCATCGTGGCGGGAACGCTCTATTCGCTGGCAAGCGTGACGAAGATGTTCGTCTCCACGATGGTCCTCCGGCTCTACGAAAGAGGCGATCTCAGACTTGACGACCCGATCGAAGCCTACGTGCCGTCGTACATCCCGAGCACGGACAGAGTCACGATCCGCGAACTGCTTGGCCACACGAGCGGTTACGATGACGTCGAAGGATATCCAGACATCATCCGCATGCTCAACGATCCGAACTTTCACTGGCGCAGGGACATCGTGCTGCGCCGCGTCAAGCCGGTGCATTTCAAACCCGGTTCCAAATTCGAATATTCGAACACGAACTACGTCATGTTGGGCGCGGTGCTCGAACACGCCGGCGGCACGACCGTCGACGTGCTGTTCGATCGGCTGATCGCGAAGCCGCTTGCACTAGAAGGCGACGCGGATTTTGCCCGGCTCGCGCGCTTCGCGCCGCGCATCGCGCACGGGTACGACGTCGAGAACAATAAGCTCCTCGACACGTTCAGCGGCGCCCGCGACCTCGGCGTTCCGACGGGCGACTGGGGACCGGTATGGACGGACGGCGGCATCGTGGCCAGCGCGGCGGGCGTTGCTCGGTTCACTGACGCGCTATACGGAGGAAGGATTTTACGGGCCGCCACGCTTGCGCAGATGCTGCGGGCCGGTCCCGACGGTTCGTACGGGCTCGGCACCCTGCGCTTGCGCTTCGACGGCCACACGTGGCAAGGCCACGACGGGTTCTACTCAGGATTCACGACAGAGACGTTCTACGATTTCTCGCGTCGCATGACGGTCACGGTGTTGACGAATCGCACGGACAACAACGATCCGGCTGCCGCCATCTGGAACCATCTCGTGATCGCGGTGGATGCGCTGCGCTGATCACTTATAGGAGTGCAGGCCGCTGATCCAGATGTTGACGCCGAAATAGCAGAACAAGATGCTGGCAAAGCCCACGATCGACGTGACCGCTGAGTTGAACCCCTGCCAAGACGGGCGCGTGTGCATGTGCAGGTACGCCGCATAGACGAGCCATGACGCCAGCGCTGCGGTCTCCTTCGGATCCCACTGCCAATACGAGCCCCACGCGTCGTGCGCCCAGAGCGCGCCAAGCACGATGCCGATCGTGAGCAGTATCTCGCCGACCGCGACCACGCGATAGGTCACGACGTCCAATTTCGCAGATGGCGGAACGTCGGCCAGCCAGCGCGGCGTGGTGCCGGCTCGCTCAGCGCGCCTCTTGTATAAGTAGAGGACGCTGGTCGCGAACGAGATCAAGAACGCTGCGTACGCGGCGAGCACGATCGGAACGTGGTAGACGATCCAATACGACTTGAGCGAAGGGACGAGCGGTTCGAGACCCTTGTTCCAGCCGCTCGCGTATGCGAGCAGCGCGTCGGCGACTGCGAAGACGATCGGGCCTGCATACCATATCGAAAAACGCGCGCCGAAGATCAGAAAGAGCACGACCGTCCAGAGCACCACCACGGAGAGCGACCCGTAGAGATCGTTCCACGGCACGTGGCCGCTGTAAAACCAGCGGAGACTCAAGCTGACGACTTGGCACAGGGCGCCCACGCTTGCGAGCGCGACGCCGCCGATCAGCACGGCTCGATTGCGGAAGAACAGCCAACCGACGAAGATCGCGAACGCGAACACGTAGATGATGACGGCCGCGAGGTACCACTCCATGTATTGCAGCGAGTGCGCGCTCAGCGCAGCCGCGGCGTTTGAATTGTACTGAGAGTATGCGCCCCCGTCAGACATTTGCGTTCACCGCTTTCACGCCGGGCTGCGCATGTGCCGTCAGGGTCGGCGCGTCAGCCGAGAGCACTGAGCGCCAACCCGCGACGAGGTCGGCGAACTCGTCTTCATACATCGCGTTCCCCTTCGTGGTCGTGACGGCGACGTCCGCTAGCGTGCCCGGCACACCGTCGCGGATGCGAGCATATAACTTGACCGGCAGAAAGAACAATGAGATCACGAATCCCGCGATGAGTATCGCGACGCCGGCGCCGACGAACGATTCTCCCGGATCGCTTCTATACGTGAGACCGGACCACGCGATCGGCGAGAGCGCGGTCAGACGGTAACCATCGCCGACATCGACGCTCTTCCCCACGGGCAAGAAGATCGGCTTGTCGGTCGTGGGGATGTTATCGTGAAATGCCCAGAAGATATATTCATCGTGTGCCGGCAGCGGCGCGCCGGGTGGAACCTGCGAGGGGTCGCTCGGGCCGGCCATGGTCATATACTGGAACCCGCGGCTCGTGCCGGGGAAGAGCAGTTCATCTTGCGGCATGAGCCGCTGCGTACCGTCCAAAGCGACCGCTCGTCCGTTATGCGTCACGGCCATGCGGCCTGCAAAGCCATACGACGCTTGGTAGATATAGACGCCGCCGCTTGTGACGTACGGATGATTCACGATGATCTTCGGCGCCGCGTGGTCGTTGGGGCCGGCCACCGTCACGTCGGATTCAAATTTCGATGCTTGATAGAGAACACCGGTCGGTGTGCGGACCGGCTCGAATTCGGCGGTGAACTTATCGAGCGTGAGCTGAACCGGCGTGTGCTCGATCGCAAGCGTCTGACCTTCGAAGACCTGAATCGCGCCGCGATATCCGTAGCGCCAGCCGAGGAACACGCCGAGGCAGAGCACGACGAAGCCGAGGTGTGCGATCAAAACGCCGTATCGCGCCCATTTCCTCGAGTGCGCGAACGTCCAGTGCGCACCGTCGATCTCTTGCGTGCGGATGACGAAACCGCGCTTGCGCAGGTACGAATCCGACGCGCGCGCCGCATCTTCTCGTGGCTGAGATGTCGAGAAGCTCGCGTGGAGCGCGAAATGATCGATCGGTACCGCGCGATCCGGCGGGAATCGCTTCGGAATGACGCGGCGGAACGTGCACACCGTCATCGAGATGAGCAGCAGCACGACGAGAGCGATGTACGGCACGGAGTGGAAGACGCCGTCTAGATGCAGGCGCACGATGAGATTGGCGACCGGCGCCGGGTACTCGGCGTAGTAGTGGTCGGCCGTCTGATTCTGGTCTATGATCGTGCCGATGGTCGTCGCCGCCGCCCAGACGCAGAAAACTCCGACTGGGAAGAGCACGTTGCTCAAGACGTCGAGGATCTCGTCGACGATCGGTTTTTGTGGGCGGCCGCGAACTGTCGTGCTCATGTCTTCGTGCGCGCGCTTCTTGTGCGTTTTCGCGCATACCTAGACCGCCTGTTCACGCCGCTGCGATTTTCGGCTGAGTGAGGCGCACGACGACGATGCTCGCGAGATAGAGGCCGACCAGCGGCAGCGCCAGCAGCGCCATCGTCAGCGGGTTGCCGTCGGGCGCCGCCACGCCGGCCAGCACGCAGATGACCACGGTCGCGTGGCGCCATTTATCTGCCAGCATCTTCGCGTTGACCAAGCCCACGCTCGCGAGGATCGACAGCACGATCGGCAGCTGGAACATCACGGCGAAGATCGCGAGCAAGATCGCGACGAAGCCGATGGTCGGATCGAGCTGATACGTCCCGACGAGACCTGCCGACTGCGTCAGACCGAAGAGCGCGTGCAGCACGAACGGCAAGATGATAAAACCGCAGAACGCAATGCCGGCTGCGGACATCGCGAAGGATGGGATCACATACCAGCCGATCTTCTTGCGCACGCGTTTGTCCAGCGCCGGCGCGACGAACGCATACGCCTGATAGAGAACGATGGGCATGCCGATGACGATACCGCTCAGCAACGAGAGTTTAATCTCGACGGTGATCACCTCGGCGGGTGAGAAGACGTGCAGTTGGATGCCGTTGAGGAAGTGGATCTGCACCCATGCCAACAGCCGCGGCATCAATGGGAACGCTGCGGCTGAGACGACCACCACGGCGGCGATCGAGATGAGCAGACGGTTACGCAGCTCCGCGAGGTGCTGCGTGAACGTCATCTCTACATCGTCGTCGCGAACGTCGTCGGGCAACTGACCCGCTTACGTCTGGCCTGGAGGCGGGTTCTGATGCGGGGCGGTCGGGGTTTGCGGCGGCGGCGGTAGCGGCGGCGGTTCTGCCGGAGGCTGCGGTTCGGCCACGCTTGCCGTCGGATGGAGTGCGGTATCGAATTCTTTCTTCGCAAGGCCCATCGAACGCGCGAGTTTCGGGAGTCGGTCCGCGCCGAAAAGCAGCACGACCACACCGACGATCGCGAGAATGATGGGCGTGTCAAGGATGGCGAAAACCGGTATCATCGAGCGTTGGCTCCTTATCCGGCGCAGGCGGCCGTTTAGGTCTCTGTACCTATTGCGGCAACTCCGCTCGCGCCCTGCTTTAGACCGATGAAAATCCCGTAAAACCGCGCGTGATGCGCTGCAGTTCGTCGCGCCCGGGCGTGGCCGGAAGACGACCGAGAGCAGACTCGGCATGCGCGGCGAACTCGGCGGCTTTGGCGGCTGCCCGTTCGATGCCGCCGCTCGTGCGCACGAGGTCGATCGTGCGGTGACGCTGTGCGACCGCTTCAACTGTGTCGGGATCGTCAAACGCGAAGAGCTCTGCGATTGCCGGCCGAAGCGCGCTTTGACCGCCGCCAAGCGCGTAGATCAATGGCAGCGTCATCTTCTTTTCGCGAAGGTCGGAGCCGGCCGGCTTACCGAGTTCCGCCTCCGTCGCGGTATAATCCAATATGTCGTCGCGGATCTGGAACGCCATGCCGAACGACCGTCCGAATTCGCGAAGCGTTTGCACCGCGGGCGACTCGCGCAGTTGCGGACCTGCGGTCGAGCCTGTCTGGAGCAACGCAGCGATCGCGCCGCATTCGGCACATGCAGCGAACAGCTCCGCCGTCTTCTTTCCTATGATATCGAAATATACGTCGGGTGCGAGATCCGGATTGCCGGCGGCCCGCAGCTGCTTCACCTCGCCGTTGCAGATCTCGGCGAGCATCGCAGCGAGTATCGTCGGGACCGGATTTTGGTAACCTTGGGTCACCTTCTTGAAGACCCATGAGAAGAGATAATCCCCGGCGAGGACAGAGAAACGATTGCCGAGGGCGTGGTTTGTGGATTCGCGGCCGCGGCGGATGTCGGCGTTGTCCAGCACGTCGTCGTGGATGAGCGTGGCGACGTGGATGAGCTCCATGTACGACGCGAGGACCGGGTCTTCGGTGGCAGCGGCGACGCACGCGCGCGCCGCGAGCATCGTGATCCGCGGCCGCAGCCGCTTTCCGCCGGCATCCAACATGTTCCAGACCGCACCGGCGATGTGCGCGTTCTCGGCCGACAGTTCTTCGCGGACGAATTCTTCGACGACGGATTGAATCGCGGACTGCGGCGAACTCGTGATCACGCGACACCCGCCTGCTCGAGCCGGCCGCTGTCCGCCGTCACCGCGGTCGACGGCCGCGTTCCGGAATGGATCGTCACGATGCCGCCGAGGAGCCGGACGTAGCGCGCATGTTCAAAACCGGCAGCTGCGAAAATGCCGGCCAGCCTATCCGCGTCGGGAAAGTTGACGAGCGACTGCGGGAGATAGCGATACGCAGCCGCATCGCCGCCGACGATCCGGCCGAGCAGCGGCACGACGCCGTAGAAGTGAAGATAGAACATTTTCCGCCACAACGGATTCGGCGGTTTTGAGATCTCGAGGTTGACGAACGACGCCCCTGGTCGAAGGACGCGCCAGATCTCTCGGAGACCAGCGGCGACGTCAACGAGATTTCGCATGGAAAAACCCATCGTCGCGCCGCTAAAACTCGCGTCCTCGAACGGCAGACGCAGCGCATCTGCCTGAACGAACTCAATGTTCGGCGCCGCGTTCTTTGCTCGGGCGACCTCGAGCATAACGGGGCTGAAATCCACGCCGGTGACACGGCCATTTGGGACGCGCCGTGCGAGATCGCGCGTCATCACGCCGGTGCCGCAGCAGAGGTCGAGAAGGCGCGCATCGTTCGCGGGCGCGAGCATGTCGATCGCCTTGCGGCGCCACGATGCATCGATACCCGCGGTCATCACGGAGTTGGTGAGATCGTATCGCCGCGCGATGCGATCGAACATCTCGCGCACGACGCCGCCTTTGTCCATGTGTTTCGCGCTTCGGATGGCCGGAAAACGATTCCTGGGAACGGCTTCGCGCCGGTCAACTAGACTCGCATGGAGGGAGCGGTGAGGATGAGGCATGAGCGATCTTGCCGTCTGCTTCGGACCTGCCGCGCGTGTCGTCATCTGCCAAGCGTTCGACCACGCCACGAAATCGATCTGCGCAGAATTCTACGACCTGAAAGATGGCGCCGTCAGAGCAGCTCTTGCCCGCGCGCGAGCGCGCGGCGTCGCCGTCGATGTCCGCACCGAGCACCATCGCCACGCGTTCACTTCGCATGCCGTCCTGCATGCAAAAGCCGCAGTCGTCGACGGACGCACGGCGATCATCACCACTGCCAATGTTACGCGTTCCGGCTTCGACTCACCCGGCGAAGTGTGCGTGGTCGATCATCGGCCGGACGACGTTCGCGCGCTTTCCGCCGCGATCGCCGGTTTCCCCGATCCGGCATTGCCCGACGAAAGAATCGCGGCTGGTCCTGGCTCGTCTCTGCGCGCTTCCATCGCAACGCTCCTCAGTTCATCTTCCGACTTGCGCATCGCATCGGAAGATCTCTCCGACGAAAGTGTTGTGGAAGCGTTGATCGCCCGCCGCGCCGCAGGCCGTCACGATCGCGTGCTGATCAATGAACGAGGCGCGCTCAGCCGCGAAGAACGGAGAACCGTTTGCCGGCTCAATGGCGCCGGCATCGCCGTACGCGCGCCGGTCGACGCGTACATGCACGAGAAATACGTCGACGATGGCGATCGCATCTACATCGGCTCAGCCAACCTCACGCGCAACGGGCTCGACGAGGGCCGAGAGATCGGCGTGGTAGCGCCCGCCGGCGACTTCGGAATCGGCGCCGCCCGATTGCGCGCGAATTTCGACGCGCTCTGGTCCTCCTCGTCCCCTGTGTAGGGCGGACCTTTATGGTCCGCCTGGGTTTTTTCTCGCGGGTGCGCCCGCGCGCGAGGTGGAAGCGTGCGCCGACATGCGGATAACACGTCGAGTTCGCACAGTTCGTAACATCCGTCTAGTCTGGGTTCTCGCGGCTTTTGTATCGCTCGCTTGCATCGCGCCGCTGTGCGCGCGGCTCTATATCTCGGCGGTTACGTCGCAGCGCCGCTACGTCGTCATTGCAACCGTGCCCGCGCGCCACGTAGCTCTCGTCTTCGGCGCCGGATTGCTTCCCGATGGTTCGCCGACACCGATGTTGGCGGACCGGGTCGATGCGGCGGTGGAACTCTATCGCGCGGGAAAAGTTATGGAACTGTTATTTTCCGGTGACAATAGCCGGCCGGAATATAATGAAGTCGGCGCGATGTTCAAGTACGCGGTTGAACGCGGTGTTCCGGGATCCGCGATCACGCTCGACTACGCGGGATTCGACACGTATGACAGCTGCTATCGCGCACACGCGATATTCGGTGTGACTTCGGCGATACTCGTGACGCAGCGCTATCATCTGCCGCGCGCGGTGTATGACTGCACGATGCTCGGCATCGACGCGGTCGGCGTGGGAACGCCCGATTGGGGCGCCTACGGCGATAGCATGATGGCGGGTTATGAAGTACGCGAGACTGTCGCCGATGTCAAATCGCTCTGGGACATAAACGTAAGCCACCGCCCAGCTACGCTGACGGGAGCCTACCTCGGAATGCATTGAGGCGCGGGCCGACTGGCGTCGGCCCCTTCGGTCCGTTCTTACCCTTTCGGTCGGTTCTTACGCGATGCTTGCGCTACTAGGGCGGCGATAATCGGGGGAAGAGGCGCGCTGCATTCGCGGTCGTGGCGGCGGCGATCTCGGCTTCACTCGAGCCGCGCAGTTCTGCCACTCTGCTACAGGTCAACGCGAGATGCGCCGGCTCGTTGCGCTTGCCGCGAAACGGCGTCGGCGTCATGTACGGGCAATCGGTTTCCAGCACGAGGCGATCGAGCGGCGCGCGCGCGATGGTGTCGTGCAGTTGCAGGGCGTTCTTGAACGTGGCAGCGCCGCCGATGCCCAGATACACGTCGAATTCATCGATAAACGCCTTGGCACTCGTCCAATCGCCCGTCCAACAGTGGATCACGGCGCGGCGGCTGCGATCGAAGTGTTCGCGCAGCAGCAGGGCGACGTCGTCTTCCGCCTCGCGGCAGTGGATGATGGCCGGCAGATCGAGCCGCGCAGCGAGATCGAGCTGGCGCGCGAACACATCGCGCTGAATCGAACGCTCGGAGAAATCGTAGTGATAATCGAGACCCATTTCGCCGACGGCGACCACGGCCGGATTCTGTGCCGCTGCCGCAAGCCACGTGAGATCGCCCGCGTTCTTGGCTTCGTGCGGATGAACGCCGACGGCCGGCGCAAGCGCTGGGTGAGCCGCGGCAAGAGCGATCGTCGCGGCGCTCGTCGCCTCGTCCTGTCCGGCGGAGACGATGCGGCGCACTCCGGCTTGCATGGCCCGGTCGAGCACGGCGTCAAGATCTTCGACAAACGCTTCGCCATCGAGGTGCGCGTGCGTGTCGACGAGATCGAGCGTCACGACGCGGCAGCGGCGGCTTCAACCCGAGGGAAGAGCGCAGGAGGCACCGTCGTATGCGAACCCGTGGGAAGCGCGCCCCAGCGGAGCGTATCGGTCCACGGCGCACCCGGAACGCCCGTCAGGCCGAGCGAGGACCACATGACGTCGGCGCTCGTCGGCATGAACGGATACACGAATGCCGCGATCCAGCGCAACCCTTCGCATAGATCGTACAGGACCCGGTCGAGCTCAGCCCGGTCTGCTTTTTTCGCCAACTCCCACGGCTTCGTCTGTTCCACGTACAGGTTAAGCGCGCGCACCCGCTCCCAAGCGCTACTCAGCGCGCCCCGGAAATCCACGCGAGCGAGAGCGTCTTCGTACGCCGCCCGCGCGTCGTCGAAGGCCGCAGACAACGAATCGTTGACGTGCGATTCGGGCACGACGCCATCGCGGTAGCGTGCTAGCATCGAAAGCGTCCGCTGCACGAGATTGCCGAGGTCGTTTGCGAGGTCCGCATTGTAGCGCCGCAGCGTCTGCTCTTCGCTGAATCCGAAGTCGGATCCGAACGTCGCTTGCGCGAAGAGGACGTAGCGCATAGCGTCGACGCCGAACTGCGCGATCAGGTCGGCGGGCCGGACCACGGTGCCCTTGCTCTTGCTCATCTTCTCGCCTTCCATTGTGATCCAGCCGTTGGCGAAGACGAGCGCGGGCAGCGGAAGTTCGAGCGCCATGAGCAGTGCCGGCCAGATGATCGTGTGGAAGCGGAGGATCTCTTTGCCGATGAGATGCACGTCGGCCGGCCAGAGATGCGAGAACCGATCGAGATCGAGCGGGTAGCCGGCAGCGGTGATATAGTTGCAGATCGCATCTACCCAGACATAGATCGTTCCGCCGCCGCCCGGCAGAGGCACACCCCAACCAACCGTCGCGCGCGACACGCAGAGATCTTCCAAGCCGCCTTCGAGGAGCGAGAACATCTCATTATATGCGCTTTGCGGGCGCACCCAACCAGGATTGTCGCGGAAGTGCGCGATCAGGCGATCGCGGTACGCCGAGAGCTTGAAGAACAGCGCGTCTTCGGAAACCCACTCCACTTCTCGCCTGCACTCGGGATTCGGACAGCGGCCGTCGATGAGTTTGCTCTCCGGCCAGAACGTCTCATCGTTGCGGCAATACCAACCTTCGTAGCGCCCGGGCACGATGTCGCCTTTCTCGCGCAGCATCGTGAAGATGCGCTGGACGGCCTTTTCGTGATCCGGATCGGTCGTGCGGATGAATTGGTCGTACGAGATATCGATATCCCGCCACTGCTGTTTCCAGCGCTCGACGATCTGATCGCAGAACGCTTTGGGCGTCATGCCCGCCGCCGCCGCGACGTCGGCGATGCGCTGCCCGTGCTCATCCGTGCCGGTCAGGAAATGCGATTTGCCCTTCCCGGCGACGCGATGGTACCGCGCCAGCACGTCTGCGGCGATCGTGCTGTACGCGTGGCCGATATGCGGTGTGCTGTTCGTATAGTACAGCGGCGTCGTGAGGTAAAAAGTATCCTTGGCCATATCCGCTCATGTGCGTTCGGAGACGCCAAAACCCCTGCCGCGTCGGCGCGATGCTATTCGAAGGGGCCGACGTCAGTCGGCCCACCCTATTCGCGATCTGCTTCTTCCTGCGCGAGCTCGTACAGTGCGCGTTTCGAAACGCTCGTGATGCCGTGCAGCGCTCGAGCGACCGCGCTCACGCTCGCGCCGCCGGCGAGAAGCGCGCGCACCGCCGACCGTATCGCGGGCGATATTTCCGCGGATGGCGCGTCGTTCGGCGCGCCTTCGATCACAACCGTGAACTCGCCGCGCGCCGGCCACGAGATCGCTGCGCGAGCTTCGGCTGCGCTGCCGAGCACTTGCTGCTCGAATTTTTTGGTGTATTCGCGAAGGACGAATATCCGCCGGTCGCCCAGTTCGCGCTCGATATCGTCGAGCAGCGCGCGCATGCGGACGGGCGCTTCGTACAGCACCGTGCATGCGGGCTCTCGAACGAGGCCGGCGAGGTAGGCGGCACGCGGTCCCGGCTTGCGCGGCGGGAAACCGTCGAAGCGGAAACGCGACGCGTCAAACCCCGAGAGGACAACCGCGCTCGGGACCGCGCTTGGACCGGGAAGCACTTCAATTGCGGCACCCGCCGCGCGCGCGGCGCGGATCATCTCGATGCCCGGATCGGAGATGCCGGGCATGCCGGCATCGCTCACCATGGCCACGGTCTTCCCTGCAGCCAGCAGTGTACGGAGCGCATCGATCCTGCGTGCCGCCACGCGTTCGTGGAATGACTGCACCGGCTTGTCGATGTTGTGCGCGCGCAGCAGCACAGCGCTGACGCGCGTATCTTCCGCGAAGATCACGTCGCATTCACGCAGCGTCCGCAAGACGCGCAGCGTGATATCTTCCAGATTGCCGAGCGGTGTCGGGCAAAGAACCAAACGTCCGGCCATAGCGCGGTGCATTCCGCGGGCAGCCGGCGAATCGCTCTTGCGCGCTAGCCGCCCGAGTTCACCAAGGCCTTTGACGGATCGAGGATGAGCGGTGCGCGCGGTTCCTGGCTGAAGTCGAAATCGTTGCGCAGGTCACCGAGGATCGGCTGGTTCTCGCGCACGTCGGGTCGAGGATCCGGACGGCCATCGGTCTTTGGGTCGATGCGCTCGCTGCTAAGGAAATCGTCCTCGATGAATTTGACGTACGCGTCGAACGAGAGCGTCTGGTGGTCGATATAGCCACGTCGCGCATACGGGCTGATCACGAGCGCCGGCACGCGCAACCCATAGCCGTTCTGATCGACGGTCGGCGGCTTGACGTGGTCGTAGAAGCCGCCCCAATCATCCCAGGCCAGAAAGATGGCGCTCGATTTCCAATCCGGCCCTTGCATGACTGCGTTGATGACGCCCGTGACATACTGTTGCCCCGCGCTGACCGCTGCCGGCGGATGTTCGCTCACGCGGCTGTTCGGGCAGATCCACACGACCGACGGAAGCGTTCCGTTCTTGGCCGCCGCGTAGAACTCGTCGATGCTCTCGATGTTGCTCAGCTGACCATCTTGGCGGACGGTCGTGAAAAACGGCAGGGGGTTCCAGATGCCGGGCGTGCGCGCGCCGAGCCGGCCTTGCCGGCCGGTCAGCGAATCATCTTCTGTGTCCGGCTCGGATCCCGCGAATATGTAGTACGCCCAGCTCACGCCGTGTGCGTGCAGCAGGTACGTGAGATCGGTCCACGCATAGTTGGGCGGCGCATGCGTGCGCAGCCGCGGCGGTCCGAAGTCCGGCGGCATGCCCGGACTCTGCAACGCGTTCGTGCACGATGAAGGATCGTCGGGCACGGCGCAATGCGCCGACCACTCGGAGACCATGAACAGATGTTCCGGCAAGCTCCACGACGCGTTCGGCTCGAACATCGCGTCTTGCAGAACAAAATTGTCCGCATAGTCCCAATAGTTCGGCAGCTCGCGACGATCGTGGTAGCCCATGACGTCCGGAACCGTCGCGCCTTGGCAACGCGGATCGTGACTCAAGCCCTTGCACTTGATGTCGCCGTGTTCCGATCGGTCGATGAAGCCGTCCATCCGTCCGCCATCGATGTCGGCGACGGCGTCTTTCTGACCGTGCGGACCGCCGTAGTTGATGTCCGCTGAATCGTGATAGGGCGCCACGCATTTGCCTCTGGCCGGGTCGGTGACACAGACGGTCGGCACCCCGTTGCGCATCGGGATCCCGTTGACGCCGGGATACGTCCCGAAATAACTATCGAAAGAGCGGTTCTCTTGCATGATCACGATGATATGCTTGATCTTTTGGATCCCGCCCGCGTCGGTCGCCGCCGATGCCGAGGACGACGGCGCGAGCGCGGCACCGCCTTGAATGGCGGCCAGAACGGCGGCAAGCGTGATGGGTGCAAATTGACGAGCATGCATGATGGACATTATACGCCAAAACTGCCGCACTTGGGATGAAAGGCGGATTGGAGCAATCCGCTGACCGTCAGAAGGTTCGCGGTGCGCTGCGCCGCAAACCGAGACGCGAAACAAGCGATCGTGGAGAATGAACGAGCGATGAACTCGACCGATTCCGTCGCGGCCTTTCGGGCGCTGCACGCCCAAGACCGTGTTCTCGTCATCCCCAATGTTTGGGATGCGGCCTCGGCGGCCGTGTTCAAAAGCGCCGGCGCTCAGGCGATCGCCACGACGAGCTGTGGTCTCGCCTGGTCATGCGGATACCCGGACGGCGATATGCTGCCGCAAGACAGCATGCTCTTCGCCGTTCGCGCGATCTGTCGCGTGGCGCGCGGCACACCCGTCTCGGTGGATTTCGAAAGCGGTTATTCGAGTGATCCGCGCGCCGTCGCAGACGCGGTCTTGCAGCTGCGCGAGATCGGCGTGGCAGGCATCAATCTCGAGGACGGCGCCGATCGACCACAACTGACTGCCGAAAAGATCATCGCCATCAAGCGCGCTGTCGCAGGTCATGGTGATATCTTCATCAACGCGCGTACCGACGTCTATCTTCGCGAACTCGCAGCCGGAGAGGATGCGGTACGCGAGACGATCGAGCGAGGAAAGCGATTCCAAGATGCGGGCGCCGACGGTTTTTTCGTACCGGCTCTGACCGAGAACGGCGCGATCGAACGGATAACCTCGTCGGTCCCGCTGCCGCTGAACGCGCTCGTATGGCCGGGGTTGGCGCCAACGGATACGCTCTATAAGCTCGGCGTTCGCCGCTTGAGCGCGGGTGGCCGTCTTGCCGAAGTCGCTCTGAGCGCTGCACGCACCGCGGCGCGCGCGTTCATGCGCGACGAATCGCGCGACGAGGCGGTCGCTCATCCGGGCGGCGTGACGTACGACGAGATGAACGCACTCTTTCAATAGGAGACGGCTCTCGTGTCGACCGACTTTCGCGACGGACGAACATTCCCGCGCAGAGGGCGAACGCCGCTCGGGGGATTCTACTGGCTTGCCCGCCTGACGGACAAAGGCCGCGCGTCGGCCGCCGGCACGCTCCACGATTACTACTATCCATGTCCGATCGATCGCGGCATGATGGCGCAGTGGGGCGTGAAGCCTGCGCAATTCGACGCGATGCTCAGCGCGAACGCCGACGACGCTGCCGTTCTCGCGTGGGCGCAGGCGACGATTCCCGAAGCCAAACGCGATGCCGCGAATTCATGGCTGTTGGCGGAGTATATCGAGAACCTCGATCGCCAGGACCGCGAGGAAGGCGTGACCGGCTAGGCGACGAGATCTCCGCAGAGCGTGGAGACGATACCTGTGGAAAGATGGTACTCCGCGCCGACGACCGCGAGTCTGCCTTCGGACCTCGCCGCGGTGACGATCGGCTCCGACTGCTGTAAAGCAGCCGTCACGCTGCGCACGTTTTCTTCGATCGCCGCTTGGAGCAGATCATCTCGGCCTTGCGCGCGCGCGACGCTCGGCCGGATAGCGTCGATGATCGTCGCGATGCGGGACTTGGCCGTCCGTTGATGCACGACCGCGTCCACCGCAGCGGTGACTGCGCCGCAGTTCGAATGGCCTAGCACCATCACGAGCGAGCATCCGAAAGTCTCGACCGCGTATTCGATCGAGCCGATGACGTGATCGTTGAGGATGTTGCCGGCGACACGGATGACGAACAGATCGCCGAGGCTTTGATTGAATACGATCTCGATCGGCACGCGCGAATCGGAGCAGCCGAGCACCGTCGCAAACGGTCGCTGTTCGGCGATCAAATGCCGCCTCTTCACAGCGTGCGCGTGCATGGTTTCCGGCGCCACATCGGCTGCATACTTGCGATTGCCGTCGATGAGCCGCTGCAACGCGTCTGCCGGCGAAACGGTTCGATACACGCTTCGTGTCCTTTCTCGCCGCGGCCATTCGGCTTAAGGGGCTTCGACCCTGGAGGGATTGTGCATTGGGCAGAGTCAAGTGCCCCGAGCGTTTTGCTCGAAGGTGAAAGGGAGAGCTTCACATGGCTGCGGTCAAGAACTATAAGCCCGGCGAGATCTGCTGGACCGATCTTGGAACGACAAGCACTGCCGGCGCGAAAAAATTCTACAAAGGCCTGCTCGGTTGGAAGCTGACCGATTATCCATCCCCCGCTGGCGGGAAGTATACGATCGCGACCGTGAGCGGCAAAGATGTATGCGGTTTTTATCCCATGTCGGCCGAACAGAAAAAGATGAAAGCGCCGCCCATGTGGGTTCCATACGTCAACGTAAGAAATATCGCCGCAACGATCAAGAAGGCGAAAGCGGCGGGCGGAAAAGTCATCGTTCCCGCGGAGAAGATGGGGGAAATGGGCAAGATGGCCGTTCTCCTCGACCCGACCGGCGCTGCGATCGCGCTCTGGCAAGCCGACAAGAATCCGGGCGCCGGCATCGATGGCAAACCCGGCACGGTCTGTTGGCAAGATCTCAATACGCCGAAGCCTGCCGTCTCGTCGAAATTCTACTTGAAGACTTTTGGATGGAAGACGACGACCACCGAAGCCGGCGGCATGAAGTACTCGATGTTCGTCATCGGCAAGTCGCGCGAGTGCGGCATGTGGCCGACCCCGCTGAAGAACCTTCCTCCGTCGTGGGTGACCTACTTTCAGGTCGCTGACTGCGCGAAGGCAGTGGCCAAGGCCAAGCGCCTTGGCGCGAAAGTGATGATGGGAACGACTGTGGTTCCAGAGATGCTTTCGTTCGCCATATTAAAGGATCCGCAGGGCGCTGCGTTCGGAGTGCTGCAGCCGCAGTAGCGCGCCGAGCGTCGTCGCGCCGAGTTGTCCGGACTAGCGGTCAACCTGCGCCATGCGGCTCTCGTTGTATCGCGGTCCGGCCACCTTATCCGGCGAGAGCGCGGTCTCAAGTTCGGTCATGTCTTCAGACGTGATCTTCACCGTTTCCGCAGCGACATTTTCCTCGAGGTAACGTAGCCGCTTCGTTCCCGGAATCGGAACGATATCCGGGCCTTTATGCAGGAGCCACGCGAGCGCGATCTGAGCGGGCGTGGCGTTCTTGCGCGCCGCAAGTTCGCGCACGGTGGACGCGGCTCGCATGTTCGCGTCGAAATTGGCGCCTTGGTAGCGCGGGTCGTCGCGGCGGAAATCGCCGTCGACCAACTCCTCCGCACGCTTGGCCGAGCCCGTGAGAAAACCGCGGCCGAGCGGCGCAAAAGGCACGAGGCCGATGCCCAATTCACGCAAGAGCGGAATGATCCGTGGTTCGAGGTTCCGCTCCCACAGCGAGTATTCGCTCTGCAGCGCGGTTATCGGATGCACGGCGTGCGCGCGCCGGATCGTGTTCTCTCCGGCTTCCGATAGACCGAGGAAGCGGACCTTGCCTTCGCGCACGAGCTCGGCCATCGCCCCGACCGTTTCCTCGATCGGAACCGCGCGATCCACGCGATGTTGGTACAGAAGATCGATGCGATCCGTGGCGAGCCGGCGCAATGAACCTTCGACGGCTTCGCGCACATGTTCTGGCCGGCTGTCTTGGCCGACGATACCTTCCTCGCCGAAACGGAAGCCGAACTTCGTGGCGATGAAGACCTTATCTCGGTGGCCGTGCAGTGCGCGACCGATCAGCTCCTCGTTGGTATATGGTCCGTACGCTTCCGCGGTGTCGAAGAGTGTCACGCCGAGCTCGATCGCGCGATGAAGCGTCGCAACAGATTCGCGCTCGTCTCGCTCCTCGGGGCTGCCGTAGGAGGCGCTCATGCTCATGCATCCGAGGCCGAGCGCGGAAACAGTGAAGCCTTCTGAACCGAGTTTGCGAGTGCTCAACATGGTGCCGCTCCGTTTCGACTAGTCGATCGCTGCTTGATACTGCTCGTCGCTGACCTTCTCCATCCACTCGACTTGTTTGCCGTCGAGCTTTTCTTGGATGGCGATATGCGTCATAGCCGTTGCATGAGCCGCACCATGCCAATGTTTCTCGCCTGGGGCGATCACGACGACGTCGCCTGGGCGAATTTCTTCGATGGGCCCGCCCCAAAGCTGCGCTCGTCCGCAACCGGCGAGCACGACCAGCGTCTGCCCGAGCGGATGCGTGTGCCACGCCGTCCGTGCGCCCGGCTCGAACGTGACGCTCGCGCCGCTCACGCGCGCCGGATCGGACCTATCGAAAAGTGGATCGATACGGACAGTCCCAGTGAAATATTCCGCCGGTCCCTTACCGGAAGGCTGCGAGCCTGCGCGCTTGATGTCCATCTTCTTCCTTTCGGACTTGAGTTCGACAGTTCGTGCTAAGGAATCTGAACTGTGTACCGCTAAGCGGCCATGATGAAACATTCGCTGGGGCGTTACGTCTATGGCGTGGCGGCGATTGGCTTTGGCGTCTGCGCCCTTGTCTGGCATGACATCAGCAACTGGCTGCAAATCAAGGCGCCCGGCGACCTTGCCCACAACACGATCATCACCTCCGTCGTGGCGATCATCGAGATACTCGGAGGCGCAGCGGTTCTTTGGCCGAGGACGGCCCGGGCAGGCGCGATCGTGCTCGGTGCGATGTACTTCGTCTTCGCACTGTTCACGGTACCGTTCATCATCAAGCAGCCGCTCGTCTACAATAGCTACGGAAACTTTTTCGAGCAATTCTCGTTCGTCGCGGGCGCTATAATCCTCTACGCGATTTCCCCTCCGGTCGCCGCGACTCGCGATTCGAAACTGACGGTGTTCGGATACTACACGTTCGGCCTCTGTGTGCTCTCGTTCGGGCTGGAACAACTTTTCTATCTTGCTCCCACTGCAAGTCTCGTTCCGAAATGGATTCCGCCCGGACAGATGTTCTGGGCGATCGCGACCACCATCGCATTTGGGCTTGCCGCCGTCGCGCTGCTCACGGGGTTGAAAGCGCGGCTCGCGTCCGGATTGACCACTGCGATGCTCATCGGTTTCGGGCTGATAGTCTGGGCGCCGGCGCTTGTCGCCAATCCCCATGACTTTTTCAGTTGGACCGAAACGGTGGAGACGTTCGGCATCGCCGGCTCAACGTGGATGGTCGCCGAGTATCTCGGGCGACCTCGTTCGAACGACTCGGCCCAAGCAATCTGAAAAATCGCGGAAGGCGTCGTAGCCTTCGCAAAGGCACCCTCTGCAGATCTGCCGTAAGATTTGCTCGATGACACGTCTTCAAAGCACGCGTTCGGCTCGCGTACTGAGCGGTCTTTGTCTGTTCGTCGCGCTCTGCGCAACGCCCCAAGCGGCGCGAACCCAGCCTGCGGGCGTCTCGCTCGTCGGTATCTGGGGAAGCACGAGCGTTGCTATGCCGACATTGCGCGGCGAGCTCACGGTGACGCGCGCCGGTGCGAATTGGAAAGCTCTCATCTCAGGCGTGAGCGCGGCCGCTTCTTCGCCTGACAATCGGATTCAATTTGTATTCCCGAGCGGACTGGGTCAATTTCGCGGCCGTGTGAATCCGGATGGAAAGACGATCGCCGGCTTCTGGTGCCAACCGGCGACGGCCGCGAACCAAGCGCTCGCGTCTCCGGTCGTTCTCATGCGCTCGGCCTCTAACGTCTGGCGCGGTTTCGTACGTCCGCTCGATGGGCGTTTCACTCTTTATCTCAGGATCTTCCGCAACGCCGATGGCTCGCTCACCGGCGCATTTCGCAATCCCGAGATGAATTCTCGCGGCGGCGCGAGCCAGTTCAGCGTCACACAGTCCGGCGGCGTGGTGCATTTCGCCGCACAGCCCGATCCGTCGCAGCCGCCGATCCGACTTGGCGCTGATCTCCTCAGCGCGCCGGATCGTCTTCAGATCTATTGGCCGGATGCGGCGAGCGTGCTGCAGTTACAGCGGCTTTCGAAAGCAGAGGCAGCGGCATTTTACCCGCGGCCGCCGGGTTCAGCGCCGATCAGCTACCGCGAGCCTCAGAACATCGGCGACGGATGGGTGACGGCCCGCGCGCGCGACGTGGGCATGGATGAAGCTCTGCTTGCGAAGCTCGTGCAGCAGTTGGCCGCGTCCGATCCTTCCGTTAGGCGCCCGGCCCTCATCCATTCTCTCCTCGTGGCGAGGCACGGCAAGCTCGTGCTCGAGGAATACTTCTTCGGCTTCGATCGCGATGAGCCGCACGATTTGCGGTCGGCAGGCAAGACCTTTGCGGCGGTCATGCTGGGGACGGCGATGTTGCAAGGCATTCGTGTGAGCGCGCAGACGCACATCTACCCATTGCTCTCCGCCATGGGCCCGTTCGCGCATCAGGACGCGCGCAAGAACGAGATCACGATCGGACAGCTCATGACGCACACCTCCGGTCTGGCCTGTGACGACAACAGCGACCGTTCGCCCGGCAGCGAGGACGCAATGCAGGGCCAAACGGCACAGCCGGATTGGTGGAAGTATACCCTCGATCTGCCGATGGCGCACGAACCTGGCGCGATCTATGCGTACTGCTCCGGCGGAATGAATCTCGTGGGCGCGGCGCTCACCACAGCGACGAACACATGGCTGCCGGAATATTTTGACCGGACTGTCGCGCAGCCGCTCCACTTCGGGCGCTACTACTGGAACCTCATGCCGACGGGCGAAGGATACCTCGGCGGAGGCGCTTTCGTGCGGCCTCGCGATCTGCTCAAGATCGGCCAGCTGTACTTGAATGGCGGCGTCTGGAACGGTAAACGCATCGTCTCATCGGCGTGGGTCGCAAGCTCGACGTCGCAGCACGTAGCGATCACCCCAGCGACCACCGGTCTGAGCGCCGACGAGTTCCCTAACTTCTACGGCGTAGGCGCCGACGGCTTCGCGTGGCATCTCGACTGGCTGCATGCGGGCGGTCATAGTTATCGGGAATATGGTGCCACGGGCAACGGCGGTCAGCTGCTCATCGTCGTTCCGGAGCTCGACATGACTGTCGTGTTCACGGCCGGAAATTTCGGGCAGGGCGGCATATGGAGCCAATTCCGCAGCCGCTTGGTGCCTGAGCGAATCATCCCCGCCATCCGTCACTGACCGCAGAACGGCGCCGGAGAACTGCTCCGGCTGCCGGTGTCTGCTCAGTGAAGCTACTTGACAACGGGCCGGTAAATGTGGTATTTAGTCAACTGACCAAGGCGAGTGACTTACTCGGGAGCGCGCCTGACCGGTCGTTGATTCCTTATTGCTCCCATGCGCGGAGGAAATGATCAAGTGGCTACTCAGACCCAACCGCAGTCAAAGACTGCTGCCAAGACATACACCCTGAAGGGCACGCTGCTCGAGGCATGCTCGTGCAAGACGCTGTGCCGATGCTGGATCGGCGAAGACCCCGATGGCGGCTCGTGCGACGCATTCAACGCATACCACATCGACAAAGGTGAGATCAACGGCATCGACGTCTCCGGGCTCACATACGTGCAAGTGGTGAAAATCCCGGGCAACGTCCTCGTACCGAAATCGTGGACTCGCGTCACGTACATCGACGGCGCGGCGACGCCGGAACAGAAGCAAGCTCTGCTGGATGCTTGGCATGGGCGCCTCGGAGGACCGCTGGCAGATCTCAACGGGCTCATCAAAGAGGATCTCGCGACGTACTCCGTGCCGATCGAACACAAGCTCACGGGCGGCGAGGGCACGCTCGTCGTGGGCGATAAAGTGCACGCGAAGATGGCCCCGTACAAGAGCGGTTACGGTTCTGTGACGACATTGCGCGACAGCATCTTCAGCACGATCGCCGGTGCGCCGGCGTACGTCTCGAAAGCATCCGAACATGTCGTGAACATCCCCGAACACGGCATGGTTTGGACGTTCAAAGACCGCAACGCGATCCAAGGCGACTTCGGGTTCGAAGCATAGCGATGGCAAGCACCGCTGGACAGGCTGGGGACCTCGGGCGCCGGACAACGCCGACGCTCGGCATACTTCTCGCCATCATCCTTGCGGCGTGGGGCTTGAGCGTGTGGGTGGAGTTGAGCGGCACCGCCGTCAGATTCCACCACCACACCCTCTACGAAAGCGGGCTGCCGTTCTGGTCGTCCGCGCTCATCATGCTTGCGGGATGGCAGATCATGACCGCCGCGATGATGCTGCCGTCATCGCTCGGATTCATCCGCATGTACGCGGCCGCAGCGAGGAACGCACCGGATTTTCCCGCGTCGCTCGCCCTCTTTCTCGTCGCGTACTTCGTCGTTTGGAGCGCGTTCGCGGTTGCGGCGTTTGCGGGAGATATGCAAGTGCATCGCGCCGTCGATGCGTGGCCGTGGCTCGCTGCGCATTCGCAGATCGTCATAGCCGCGACGCTCGGGCTGGCAGCGATCTACCAGCTCACGCCGCTCAAAGACGCGTGCCTAAAAGCATGCCGGCATCCCGGCATGTATCTTGCGCGACACTACAAGCGCGGCGTGCTCAACGGGTTTTCGGTGGGCCTCGGTCACGCGCTCTTCTGCGTCGGGTGTTGCTGGGCGCTCATGCTCGTCATGTTCGCGGCCGGCGTCGCCCATCTCGCCTGGATGGGAGTACTGGGTGTGGTGATGCTCATCGAGAAGGGCGCGAAGAACGGCGAACGCTTCGTCTTGCCCGTCGGTGCAGCGCTCGCTGCGCTCGCAGTCATAAGCCTTTTGGCGCCGCACGCGATACCAGGACTATAACAGCCTGCCTCGCATTCCGCTTGGATGAGGAGTCATCGAATCAAAGCGACGCAACGTCAACGACTCGGCATCACGCCTGCGCGTGAAGAAGCCGAACAAGCGTTTCTCGACGCCGCGGAGCGCTTGCTCGTGAGCGTGGGTTACGCCGGCATCACCACGCGCAAACTTGCCGAGGAGGCCGGCCTCAACCACGGGCTCGTCCATTATTACTTCGGATCGATGCAAGAGCTGCTCTTGCAAGTGCTCGAGCGATTCACCGACCGGTTGATCGCGCGGCAGCGGGCGATGTACGCAAGCGAGATACCGTTTCTCGAGAAATGGCGCACCGCCATGCGCTACCTCGACGAAGACTCGACGAGCGGCTACTCAAAGGTCTGGTTCGAACTGCAGGCGCTGGGCTGGAACGATCCCGATATCCGCAAGCGCGTCGCAAAGGTCGATCAGGCCTGGGGCCAAGTCGTGACCGAGGCTTTCGATAAGGCGATGACGGAATACAAGCTCGACCGTCGTGAGTTTCCACTTCAAGCAGTGACGGCGCTCGTCTTCACGTTCAACGAGGGGATGTTTCTTCGCACGCTCTCCGGCATCCGGACGGGACACAAAGAGCTGCTGGATTGGATCGACCGTTGGCTCGAAGATCTTGACGCAAAAATGCGAAAGCGAAGTGCGAGATGAGAGCTAGATACCCGGACCGCGAAGGCTTCGCCGAACGCGACGGAATCAAGATCGCGTTCGAGGTTTTTGGCGACGGACCGCAGACGATTTTGCTTCTTCCGCCGTGGTCTATCACGCATTCGCGCGTCTGGAAGGCGCAGGTGCCATATCTCGCGCGTCATTTCCGCGTCGTGACCTACGATGCGCCCGGCAACGGAAAATCGGACAGACCGCAAGATCCAAAACAGTACACCGATTGGAAGCGCGTTGCCGATGCGATGGCGGTGCTGCGCGCGACCGGTACCGAGCGGGCCGTCATCGTCGGCATCTGCACCGAAGCCTGGACCGCGACGCTGCTCGCAGGCGAACACCCGCACGTCGCCGAGGGGCTCGTGTTCTTCGCGCCGGTGTCACCGTACGGCGAGAGCATGCCCGAACGGGAAGTCACATCGTTCGACGCGGTCCTGGAAGACCACGAAGGTTGGGCCAAGGAAAACCGGCACTATTGGCTCAGCAACTACCGCGACTTCCTCGAATTCTTCTTCGCCGAGGCCGCGTACGAACCGCACTCCACGAAACAGCGCGAAGACTGTGTCGGTTTCGCCCTCGAGACCACGCCGCAGACCCTCATCGCGACGGTGGACGCGCCGGAATACATCGCGACGCTCACGCCCGACGATCCGCAAGTCGCGGAGCTCTATCGCAAGATCGAATGCCCGGTGCTCGTCATCCACGGCGAGCAAGATAAGCTCGTCTCGCCCACGCGGGGAATCGCCGTCGCCGGCGCCACCGGCGGAAGGCTCGTCTTGGTCGAAGGCGGCGGCCATCTGCTCTGGGCCCGCCAGCCGGTGAAGATCAATCTGCTCTTGCGAGAATTCGCCGAGCAAGTTTTTGTGAACGAACCGCAGGTCACGAACGGTCAGCGCACAGATGGGGCACGACGCTGGTCGGCTGCTCGCAAGCGTCCAAAGCGCGCGCTTTACATCTCGTCGCCGATCGGATTGGGTCACGCGATGCGCGACGTCGCGATCGCGGAAGAGCTGCGCCGCCTGCACCCGGATCTCACGGTGGATTGGCTCGCTCAGCATCCGGTGACTGCCGTCCTCGAGGCTCGGGGCGAGCGAATTCACCCGGCGAGCAAGTTCTTGGCGAGCGAGAGCAAGCACATCGAGAGCGAGTCGGACGAGCACGACCTCCATGCGTTTCAGGCGCTGCGCCGGATGGACGAGATCCTCATCAATAACTTCATGGTCTTCCACGATATCGTTCGTGACGAACCCTACGATCTTTGGATCGGCGACGAAGCGTGGGAACTGGACTACTTTTTGCACGAGAATCCGGAAGAGAAGCGTTCGCCGTACGTCTGGATGACAGATTTCGTCGGATGGCTCCCGATGCCCGACGGTGGCGAACGCGAGTCGTTCCTCACGTCCGACTACAATGCCGAGATGATCGAACAGATCACGCGCTATCCTCATCTACGCGACCGTTCTATCTTCGTGGGCAACCCGGAGGACATCGTGCCCGACAGCTTCGGCGCCGAATTGCCGCAGATCGCGGACTGGACGATGAAGCACTTCGACTTCTCAGGTTACATCACCGGCTTCGATCCGTCCGCGCTCGCCGACCGCGCGAAGTTGCGCGCCGAGCTCGGCTACAAGCCCGACGAGGTCGTCTGCATCGTGACCGTCGGCGGGTCGGGCGTCGGCGAACACCTGCTGCGCCGGGTCATCGACGCATATCCGCTGGCCAAGCGCAAGGTCGCGAACTTGCGGATGATCGTGGTGGCGGGACCGCGCATCGATCCCACATCTTTACCGTCAGCCGGAGGTCTTGAAGTGCGCGCGTATGTCGATGGCCTCTATCGCCACCTCGCCGCGTGCGACGTCGCGGTGGTCCAGGGCGGCATGACCACTACTATGGAACTCACCGCCAATCGGCGGCCGTTCCTGTACTTTCCGCTTCGCCATCACTTCGAGCAGAATTTCCACGTTCGTCATCGCCTCAAACAGTACGGCGCGGGCCGCTGCATGGACTACGCGACCGCTACGCCGGAGATCATTGCGACAGCGCTCGCCGAAGAATTGGCGAAGCCCGTTTCGTATAAACCGGTCGAAACCGATGGCGCAGCGCGTGCGGCTGCGCGAATCGCCGAATTGGTCTAGCGGTCTATCGCGCATCGTGAGGCGAGCCCAGTACCGTTCGTGTCGACGCTGATGCCCCCATCAAGGTCTGTTCGGTAAACGCGCACGCCGATCGTACGTAGCGCGAACAGCGTTCTCGGGCTTGGGTGGCCGAAGACGTTGTGCAGTCCGCACGAGATGATCGCGATCCTCGGATGCACGGCCGTCAAGAACGCGGGCGTGGAAGAATACGCGCTGCCGTGGTGTCCGACTTTGAGGATGTCGGCACGAAGATCGGCGCCGCCATGAGACAGCAGACGCGCTTCAGCCTCAGATTGCGCATCGCCGGTGAGCAGCATCGCGACCCGGCCAAATTCCACCCGCAACACGACTGAATTGTTGTTGATATCTGAGGCGGTACCGGTCAGCAGCGGGAGTTCCGGCCCGAGCACGCGCACGCGCACCGCCGGCCCGAGATCGAACGATACTCCGCGCACCGCGCGGCGCCAGGGGATGTGTCGGTCGCGCATGATCGCAAGCGCGCGGTGATAGGCTTGCCCGCCGTAGAGCTGCGCAGAGTCGTAGACGGCGCCGACGCGCTCGCGCGCCAAGATGACCGGGAGCCCGCCTGCGTGATCGCCGTGCGGATGCGTGAGCACGACGTAGTCGAGATGCGTGATCCAATGACGCAGCAAGAACGGCATGACCGTCTTGGTCGCGATCACGTCGCCGATCGGCTGCGCGACGATCTGGCCGGAAACGCCCGCGCGCTCGAGCTTGCCGCCGCCGTCCACCAGCATCGCGTGCATGCCGGGCGCGCGCACGAGAAGGCAATCCGCTTGGCCGACATCGATCGCGTCGAGATGGAGGCGAGGATCGAGCGCCGCCGCGAAGCCCGGCACGCAGTAGACGATGGCGAGCGCGGCTCCAGCGGCGACCGCACCGCCGACGAGACGCCGGCGTTCGGCGCCGAACTTCACGGCGAGCGCGAACGCCGCAAGCGCGATCCAATACAGCACGAGAAACGCATGGCTTGGCGGCGGCATGTCGACGTGTGCGGCAGGCAGCGATGCCGTACGGTCGACGATGTCCGTCACCGCGCGCACGCCCCACCAAGCGAGATTGGCAAACGGGGTGCACGCCCATGGCGCGATTTGCGCTAGCGCGACGAACGCGGCGCCGCACGCCATGATGGCCCCGATCAACGGTACGACGAGCAAATTCGCGACAACCGCGTACGGCGTGAAGACGTTGAAATACAGCGCTTGCAATGGCCAAAGCGCGATCTGCACGACGAGACTTGTTCGGGCGAGCTCCAAGACGAGGCGATCGAAGCCCGATTTGGCGTCCATGCCAAGGCGCTCGAGCGCCGGGCTTAACAGCGCGATACCCGCGACGCACGCGAACGAGAGAGAAAAGGAAGGCGATAGCACAGTAAGCGGCTGCGGCAGGCCCACGGCAAACGCTGCCGCGGCGAGCACCGCCGATGGAGTTCTTCCGCGACCGCTCTCGAACGCCGCGATGCCGGCTGTCAACATGGCGGCGGCACGAATCGTGGGCAGATGCAGGCCTGCCAGCGCCGCATATGACCAGGCAGCGCACACGACGAGCGCCATGCGGACCGGACGCGGCAGCGGTAATGCCGCGAGCAGCCGCGCAAGCAGCGCCGCCATGATTCCGAGGTGCAACCCCGCGGTGGTCAAGACGTGGACCGTGCCGGTGTCGGAAAATTCTTGACGGAGCGCGGCGGGAAGATCGCTTCGGTCTCCCCAGAGCACGCCTTCTAAGACGGTGGCGTCGAGCGCCGGAAGACGCGCCTCGATCGCGTTCGCAAAGATCGCACGCAGTCTGGCGAGCCCCGCTTCGATTCCCGCGGCCGGACCGTCGATGCGGATATCGCGAGCTGCCGGTGCCGCCAGCACGAGCGCCACGCCTTGTTCGGCCAGGACGTCGCGTTGAGCCGGTTCTCCATCGTTGCGCGGCCCGCCGGGCAATTCCACACGGCCTTTCACATGCGTCAACCGCCCCGCAATCGTTGAACCGCTTTGGAACGATGGCGCTTCGAGCAGCGCTACCCGGCCGAGGAGCGAAGCGGCTACCGCACCGCGCGGCGCATCGACGGAATCGATGCGAATCCTTAAGGAAACGCCCGATGAGGTGGGCTTCGGGCGCTCGAGTGCGACCGCTTCGACAGAGACGTGCCGCTCTTGAAGCGCGGCAAATGGCGGATGCGATCGCGCCCATCCGGCCCGAGCGCCGAGGCAGATCCCCGCGACAGCCGCGACGCCGACGATGACCGTGAGTTCGACTGCCGCTCGCTTCACGGCGTCCGTGCGCCGCACGCAGCCGGCGACGGCAAGCAACGCGACGCAGCAGAGCGCAGTGGGCCAACCGAGCGCATGCGCACTTGCGATCACACCGATCGCGTAGCCCGCGAATGCAAGCGCGAGTGCGTGACCGAGTCGCGCATCAAGTATCCAACGATCCATGCCGGCGCATCACGGCGCCCTCATTGTGCGTCCACTCGTTCTCGGTGTCGCTCGCCGCGAGGAACGCCTGAAGCCGAACGGGAACAAGAAGTTCCAACACTCGCGTCGACAAAGGAGATGCGCTGCTTGGACACCCTGGTAATCGTGCTCTTGGTGCTGATCTTGCTGGCCGTGACAGGGCACCTGCACCTCTAGATCAAGCGCTCTAACCCCTCAACCTCCACACATCCGGCCGCACGCACGCGGCGGCTCGACGAATTAGGTATCGCATGCGCGTTCTCGTCACCGGCGGTGCTGGCTTCATCGGTTCGCACCTTATCGACGCTTTGGTCGCGGCCGGTCACGAGACCGCGATCGTCGATAATTTCTGGGAGCGCGGCGGCGGCCGTCGCGCAAATGTGAATTCTAAGGCGAAACTCTATCGATGCGATATCCGCGATAAGGAGCTTGACCGCGTCTTTGCGGAGTTCAAGCCGGAGGCGGTCTCGCATCATGCCGCTCAGCACAGCGTCGCGATTTCGACCGAAGACCCGCAGTTCGACGCCGACGTCAACGTCAAAGGCCTTATCAACGTCTTGCGTCTGTCTGCGACATATGGCGCGAGAAAGGTGACGTTTGCGTCATCGGCCGCCACGTATGGCACGCCGCAGTACCTGCCGATCGACGAAAAGCACCCGCAGCTCCCCGAATCGCCGTACGGCATCACCAAAATGGTCGCCGAACACTATCTCCGCTACTTCCGCGCCGCCAAGGGCCTGGAGTTCACCGCCCTGCGCTACGGCAATGTGTACGGGCCGCGCCAGGACCCGAACGGCGAAGCCGGCGTCATCGCGATCTTCACGGGACGCATCATCGCAGGCGAGCCGATCCGCGTGGATTGGGATGGCGAACAGCAAAAGGATTTCGTGTACGTCGGCGACGTCGCACGCGCCGGCCTCCTGGCGCTCGACAAAGGCGACGGCACGTGCTTGAACATCGGCACGGGAATCGGCACGTCGGTCAACGCGCTGCATAGCGCCATCGCCGCGCAAGTCGGACGCGACGTCGAAGTCGTGCGCGCCCCGAAACGAGCCGGCGACGTGCGGACGTGCGTTTTCGCGGTCGATGCGGCGAAACGCGAACTCAGCTGGGAACCCCAGACGCCGCTCGCGGCGGGGATCAAAGCAACAGTGGAGTACTTCCGCTCGCTCTAGACCGCGCGGTTTTGCGTCGCTGCCGCGACAAGCGCCGCGAGCTTCGCACGCGAGTGCACTTCGAGTTTTTCGAAGATGGAAGCGATGTGCTTCTCGACGGTTTTCAATCGGATATCGAGTCGCTTGGCGATCTCGGCGTTGCGAAGACCTCCTGCCACAAGGTTGGCGACTTCGTGCTCACGCGACGAAAGCACGGTCAGGGCCGGCGCGGCCGACACAGACCGCAGCCGGCGCAGAATGCCGGACGCCCCGCACCGTTCGAAGATCGTCATCGCCTCTTCAACTCGCTGCGCGTGCACGAGAGCTTCGGCCTCGAGCATCGGCCAGCCGAGCGACGCGTACAGATGCGCG
>Ga0070735_10000874_pt1 | contig 30582 bp, 30 predicted proteins | sample Coa_R1_FD_66443 | JGI IMG/M metagenome (GOLD analysis project Ga0070735, IMG submission 66443) | Surface soil microbial communities from Centralia Pennsylvania, which are recovering from an underground coalmine fire - Coalmine... | ecosystem: Environmental > Terrestrial > Soil > Unclassified ...
AGAGGAGGGAAGAATCGCGAGAGCGAAGAAAGGCTACTCCAACAATGCGCGGGAGGCAACCGTTTTGATAGGGAAGGCGCGCGCGGAATGCGCGCGCCATGGAGATCTACGCGCCCAGCTTTTCAAAGAACAAACATATCGATTCGATCCCCCGGTAGAAGTTCGGAATGTGGAACTTCTCGTTGGGAGCGTGCAGATTGTCATCGGGCAGACCGAATCCCATCATCACCGAAGGAATTTTGAGCACATCCTGAAAATCGGTCACGATTGGAATCGAGCCGCCGGAGCGGATGAACACGGTGTCCTTCTTAAAGATGTCGTGCATCGCCTCGGTCGAAGCTTTCACATACTTATTGTCAGTTCCCACGACGCAGGCCGGTCCCTTGCTCCAGACCTTGATTTTGGTCTCGATGCCCTTCGGCGTTAGCTTCTTCACGTAGGCCGTGTACCGTTTGAGGATGTCGTCTGGATCCTGGTTCGGAACCAGCCGCATGGAGACTTTAGCTGCAGCCTTGGCCGGGATTACAGTTTTTGCGCCGGGAGCAACGAAGCCGCCGGGCATGCCGTGAACCTCAAGCGTCGGACGCGCCCAGGTCCGATAGAGGACTGAGAAACCCGGTTCGCCGGTCAAAACCTTCGATCCCACTTCCGTCTTGCGATAGTGTTCTTCATTGAAAGGCAGCCGCTTCCAGGCTTTTAGTTCTTCGTTTGTGGGCTTTTTGACTTTCGAATAGAAGCCCGGAATCAGAATCTTGCCCTTTGAATCTTTCAGCTTGCTGATGATCTCAATCAGGGCGAAGAACGGATTCGGTGCCGCGCCGCCGTACATCCCGGAGTGCAGATCTGTTTTGGCGCCGACCGCTTCGATCTCCGTGTAAACCAACCCGCGCAGTCCGACGCACAGGGTCGGAAGATCGGGAGCGAACAACTCGGTATCGCAAACCAGCGCAAAATCCGCTTTCAGCTTTGCCTTTTGCTTGCGAACATACTCGGCGATTGACTCGCCGCCAACCTCTTCTTCGCCTTCAAAGATGATCTTTACGTTAATCGGCAGCTTGCCGCCATGCGCGTTCATCAGCGATTCGAGCGCCTTCACTTCCATCCAAAGCTGGCCCTTGTCGTCCACGGCGCCGCGGGCATAGATGTTGCTGTTCCGCTCGGTCGGCTCAAACGGAGGAGTAACCCACTCGTCGATCGGATCCGGCGGTTGCACGTCATAGTGCGCGTACATCAGCACCGTCGGCTTGCCGTGCGCATGCAGCCAATCGGCATAGATGAGCGGATGGCCCTTGGTGGGGATGACCTCGACGTTCTCCATGCCGATTCGGCGCAGCTCGCTGGACACGAAGTCGGCGGCTTTCTGAACATCGGACTTGTGCTCTTCCAAAGTGCTGACGCTGGGGATACGAAGCAGATCTTTGAGTTCGTTTAAGAAGCGCTGCTGATTTTGACGGGCAAATGCCACTGCCGGAGAAGCCATGGATGATCCTCTTTCTCGCGCGGGATGCAGGCGCGGTTCGCTGGTAAGGATGAGACAAATCAGTATACCTGAGGGAGACCGGTCTTCTTAACCTCTGTCATCTTGAGCGGAGCCACGGTTTTCGCTTGCGAACGACGTCGCGCAGTCGAAAGACCCCGTGTGCGTAGCTGGCCGTGCAGGGAGTTCTCCCCGAGCACAAATCCGAGAAAGGAATTCCTTGCCGGCAATATTTTGGGCTGGTCGAAAGGGATCCTTCGACTGGCGCCCGATTCGCCTCGCGAATCGCGGCGTTGCGCTTAAGATGACAGCATTGGATAGTTCTGATCACGATATACTTTCAGGACCTTTTCTTCTCGGATTGGGGACTTCATGGCCGTTGGCATTCGCACGCAGGATCTGCGCAAGGTCTTTACCTCGGCTCCGCCGCTAGGCGCGGCTGGCGGCTTTGTCGCGCGTGGCGATGCCAAAGGTCAAAAGCAGCAAAGGACTCAGATTCCAGCGCTCGACGGAATCACACTGGAAATCCAGCCGGGTGAGATTTTCGGCCTGCTTGGACCGAACGGCGCAGGGAAGTCCACTACGGTCGGTATTCTGACTACCCGAGTGCGGCCGACCTCCGGCCAGGCATGGATTGGCGACTATGACGTTTGGAGGGAACAGGCGCGGGTCAAGCATCTGATCGGCGTTGTCCCGCAGCGTCCTAATCTCGACTTCTCGCTGACCGCCCGCGAGATCCTCACCTTTCACGGTGCCTATTTTGGAATCGGAGCAAAACCAAGAAACCAGCGCGCCGATGAGTTGCTCGAAAAATTCAAGTTGGGCGAGCGGGCTAATCAGATGGTTCGAAATTTTTCGGGAGGCATGATGCAGCGCCTGTCTATCGCCCGCGCCATGATGCACGATCCTCAGGTCCTCTTTCTGGACGAACCCAGCGTCGGTCTCGATCCGCAAACGCGAATCCTATTGTGGGAGATCATTCGGGAATACCACCAGTTGGGAAGGTCGATCCTGCTGACCACGCACAATATGGAAGAAGCGGATGCGCTCTGCGAACGAATCGCGATTATCGATCATGGCCGCGTCATTGCCATCGGTACGCCGAAGGAACTAAAGGCTTCGATTCCCGGCGGATATTTGCTGCGTCTGCGTTTCGGGAATCAGACATCGGATCTCTTGCAGCGCTTGCAATCACTCGCGGGCGTGCGCGAAGTTCGCTCTCCTGATCATTCCGGTGTCGATGTCTACGCGGATCGCGGAGGCTCTCTCATTTCTGAAATAGCGGGCTTGGCCGTTACGTCGAGTGCCGAATTGCTGGACGTCCACATCTCAGAACCCAGTTTGGAGAATTTGTTCTTGCACCACACGGGAAGGAGCCTGCGCGATTGAACTGGAAAACCTTTGGTGCGCTGCTGGCACGCGACGCCCACGTGGCGCGGCGCAATGCGGTTCAGCTGTTTTTGCAGACTTTTCTGCAACCCTTGCTCTTTGTGTTCATTTTTGGCCGCGTGATGGTCGGCAGCGGGTATATGCCGCCGCAATACAAAAGCCTGCTGGTGCCCGGCATCATCGCCATCAGCATGGTCTTTACCGGAATTTGGGCTGTGACGATGCCGCTCATCGCCGAATTTCAGTGGACCCGCGAAATTGAGGACCGCCTGCTCGCGCCCATCAGTGTCCCGTGGATCGCGATCGAAAAAGTCATCGCGGGAGTGTTGCAGGCAATTGTTGCCGGTCTTGTCGTGATCCCCCTGGCGTGGCTCATCCTTCGACCGGGCGTCGATTTCAGTATGGGCACCCCGCTGACCTTTATTGCAGTGATCGTTTTGATTGCGACGTTTTCGGCTTGCGGCGGCTTGGTCTTGGGCTGCAGCATCAATCAGCAGCATGTTGGGCTGATGTTCGGGATGGTGATCACGCCCATGATCTTCTTCGGCTGTACCTACTATCCCTGGAGCGCACTAAAGAACTTTCCCTTCCTGCAGAAAGCAGTCCTCATCAACCCACTTGTCTATGCGAGCGAAGGGATGCGTGCCACGCTGGTTCCGCAATTCCCGCACCTCTCGATCATGGCCGTGCTGATTGCACTGCTGTTTTTCGACTGTCTCCTGCTGGTTCTTGGGCTGAGGCAATTCGAGAAAAAAGCTGTGACTTAACTAGGACCGTGTCAGAGTTTTTCGCATCCGCACCACGGGCAAAGTCAGCCCGTTGGGAAGTGGAACCTGCAACCACTCAAACTCCTGATATCCGCGCTCCCGATAAAGAGGAAAACCCGGCAGGGTTGCCGCCAACTCAAGACGTGAAAAACCTGCGGCCGCGGCGGCCATCTCGCAAGCGTACAGCAGTTGGGTTCCAATTCCTCGCCGCGCCCAAGTCGGATGCACGAAAAAAGCGCGAATACGCGCCGCATCGGTCGCAGGATCAAGCCAGGCGTCATCCTTCACTGGACCGTGATCCGCGCCGAACAGGGTTTTTCGCTTGCTCCAACCACCGCAGCCTACGATTTCCGTTCCCGCTTCGGCGAGAAAATAGGTCTCATCGCGGATGAGTTGTCGATCGACTCCTAGCGCATTGCCGAGAGCCGCCTCTACTTGTTCCGCCGAATATCCCTCGCGCAGACCGCGGGCCGACGCTTGAATGAGGGTCTCGAGAGCAGGCACGTTTGCCAATGTCGCCAGTCGCACATTGAGCGGGGTCATAGCGTCGGAATCCTACCATCCCCATGCTATAATTTGAGTTCGCCTGCGTCGGTTTCGAGGCAATCTAGAGTGCATCGGGTGATCTCCTCTACGGGCGAGTCCCACGCATCAAGCGCACTCAAAGTTCATTAAACACGAGGTATTCCCATGTCTGGCCATTCAAAATGGGCCACAATTAAGCATAAGAAGGGCGCACTCGACGCCAAGCGGGGCAAGATTTTTACCCGTCTCATCAAGGAAATCAGTATTGCTGCCAAGAATGGCGGCGATCCCGACACCAATCCACGTTTGCGCACAGCCATCCTCGCGGCGAAGGCTGAGAACATGCCCGCCGACAATATCAAGCGCGCCATCCAGCGCGGCACCGGCGAACTGCCGGGAGCAACTTACGAAGAGTTCATGCTCGAGGGCTACGGGCCGGGCGGCGTCGCTGTTTTACTGGATATCAACACCGATAATCGCAATCGCACCGTAAGCGAAATCCGTCACGTGTTCCAGAAAAACGGCGGGAACATGGCCTCGGCCGGTGCGGTCGCGTACTTGTTTCATAAGAAGGGCGACATCGTCGTTCCAAAAACAGCGGCCAAAGAAGATGACTTGATGACCATCGTTCTCGATGCCGGAGCTGAGGATCTGAAAGACGATGGCGATAACTGGGAAGTGCTCTCCGAGCCCTCGTCCTATGAAGCGGTCTTGGAAGCCGTCAAGAAGGCTGGCATTGCACCAGCATCGGCCAGTGTGGCGATGATCCCGCAGAATTACATCAAGCTTGAAGGACAAGCCGCAGGTACGATGATCCGCTTGATGGAAGCGCTCGAAGAACACGACGACGTCCAGAACGTCCATGCGAATTTCGACATCGACCAAAAGCTGTTAGAGGAAGTCGCAGGCTGAAATTTCCCTGTTTAAGAACAGGCCGCCTCACAAAGGCGGCCTATTTGTTTGGTTCTTGTCGACCAGAATCTCCGCCGGGAGTTTTCAACAGCTTGGTGGAAATCGGGTGGAAAACTCAGGAACTATTGCTCTAAGTTTTTCATCGCGCGTCTCTTCTGCAGATTGCACTGGGTTGGTTGCGCTAGGATGGTGGCTCTGCGATTCTGGCTTCCAATCGTGTCTTCACATCCGGCCATTCGCGTTCAAGAATGCTGAAGTAGACGGTGTCGCGTACTCGTCCCGTCCACGTAATCAAGTGTTGTCGTAGAGTTCCTTCTTCCTTCGCTCCGATCCGCGCGATTGCGGTGCGCGATTTCTGATTCAAGGCATCGGTCTTCAGTTCGACGCGGATGCAGCCCCATTCTTCGAAAGCATGGCGCAGCATCAAGTATTTGGCTTCCGTGTTTACGGCCGTTCTTTGCCATGCGGGTGCGATCCAGGTTGATCCGATCTCCACTCGCCGGCTCGCGCGATCGATGTTCATGAAACGCGTACTGCCAATCGCCTGTCCCGTTTTCCTCTCAACCGTCACGAACACCAGCGACTCGCCGCGCTGCTGCTCGAGCAGCGCTTTGTCCGCCCATCGTTCGAAATCCTGGGTTGTCCGCATGGGGTAGGGAATCCAGCGAAAGATATCGTCAACGGAGTCCTTCGCCACTTCCCAAAGCGGTTTCCAGTGCTCGCGGTGGATCGGTTCCAGTCTGACGGTTCGTCCCTCAAGCGTCATGGGTTTGATATGCATCACACCTTTACTCATCGACCTCTTATCGAGATTTTAGACGCGCTATCGAGCATAATGATTCGGTGGGACGCTTCCTCCGGTTCGTGGCTTCGCTGATAGTTGGCTCAGCTTGTGGGTTGGGCGTCGAAGCCGTCAACCGCCCTCATCCGAATCAGCCGACCTTTTATCGTGACATCCTGCCCATCCTCGAGCGGCATTGCCAGAGCTGCCACCGACCAGGCGAAATCGGGCCCATGCCTCTGGTGACGTATCAGGATGTACGGCCGTGGGCTGCCGGAATTCGCGATGCCATCCGGTCAAAATCGATGCCGCCGTGGTTCGCCGATCCATGCTGTGGCCATTTTGCAGATGATCCATCCCTTACTGCTGAACAGATATCAACCATAGCGTCCTGGGCTGATTCGAACGCTCCGCCAGGGGATCCGAAAGATGCCCCGCCTTCGCCTCTCTGGACCGAGGGATGGAACATTTCTCAACCCGATTCTGTGATTCGAATGCCAAAATCTGTTGCAATTCCTCCAAGTGGGGATGTCGAATACACTTACGAGATCGTCCCGACAAACTTTTCAGAAGACATGTGGGTGCAGATGTCGGAAGTTCGTCCATCCAGCCGAGCCAACGTGCATCATGCCGTCGTTTATATCCGACCTCCCGAGTCGGACTGGCTTCGGGGCGCGCCGATCGGCGTGCCGTTTATTCCATCCAGCCTGGGGAACGAAAAGCTGCGTCATGAGGCGCACGAAACCAAAAGCGACATGCTACTGGTGTATGCGCCAGGCAGTTCGCCCGACCACTGGCACGATGGCATGGCAAAGTTCGTTCCGGCTCATTCTGATCTCGTCTTTCAAATGCATTACACGACGAATGGCACCGCCGCTGATGATCAGTCCAGCATTGGGCTGGTTTTTGCCAGGCATGCACCTGCCCAGCGAGTGATCACGCTGCAACTTGCGAATGATCACGATCCTATCCCCATCCCTCCAAATACGGAAAACTATCGCGTCGAAGTCCACGGCACCTTGCCGAACGACTGCACGCTGTTGAGTTTCTTCCCGCATATGCATCTGCGTGGGAAGCGCTTCGAGTACGACATTGTTCATCCCGACAAAACCGTCGAGACACTTCTGCGGGTGAACTACGATTTTTACTGGCAACTCAGCTATCGGCTGGCGGAGCCACGATTCTTGAAAGCCGGTACCACTCTGCGAGCCGTCGCGTGGTATGACAACTCCCGGCGTAATCGCCACAACCCGGACCCCAATAGCCCAGTGACTTGGGGCGACCAGACTTACAACGAAATGATGGTCGGGTTCTTTGACATCGCGGTGCCTGCGAATATGGATAAACTTCAGTTCTTTGTCCGGGATCCTGCTAAGTGACCGCTACCTGGCGTGCTAAACTTCCGTTTTTTATGGGAAACCATATGCGAAGACTTTTTGCATTCGTCCTGCTCTTGAGTTTTTCCGCCGCTGCCCAAACTCTTTCTCCCGATCTTCGCCAAAAAATTGACAAGGTCGCCCAGGATACATTGGCGAAAACCGGCGTCCCCAGTGCATCCATCGCGATCGTGAAAGACGGCCAGATCGCCTATTTGCAGGCCTATGGACTGGCACGGCTTGAGCCGCGCACTCCCGCTAAACCGGAGATGCGTTACAGCATCGGTTCCGTCAGCAAACAGTTCACCGCAGCTGCCCTTCTGTTGCTGCAGGAGCAAGGCAAGCTATCGCTCGACGACAAAGTTTCAAAATTCATGCCCGATCTGACTCGCGCCAACGAAATAACCATTCGGCAACTGCTTTCTCATACCTCCGGATACCAGGACTTCTGGCCGCAGGATTACGTCATGCCCATGATGCTGAATCCCACGACTGCCGAGAAAATTGTGGATGGCTGGGCGCGCAAGCCGCTCGACTTCGACCCCGGAACCAAATGGCAGTACAGCAACACGAATTACGTAATCGCCGGAGTGATTGTCGAAAAAGTCAGCGGTATGCCGTTCATTCAATTCTTGCGGGAAAAAGTGCTGGCTCCGGTCGGCATCAAGAACGCCGCCGACACCGATAAAGCCAAACTTGGCGACAGCGATCCTTCAGGGTACAGCCGCTATGGTTTGGGCCCGCTGCGTCCCGCGCCGAAGGAAGGACAGGGCTGGATGTTTGCGGCCGGAGAACTGGCAATGCCCGCTGAAGATCTTGCTCGATGGGATATCTCAATCATCAACCAGACTCTTCTCAAGCCTGCTTCGTATCACGAATTCGAAACCGAGGTCGTGTTGAAAAATGGACTCGGTACAAGATACGGCCTGGGAGTCGACATAACTTCAGATCAAGGACGACGCGAGCTTTCTCACGGAGGTGAAGTTTCAGGTTTTACGGCAGAAAACGCCGTTTACCCCGATGACCGCGTCGCCATTGCGGTTCTCACGAATCAGGACGCTGTTTCCGCCGGCCAGCAGATCGCGCGGGATCTTACGCCGCTGCTCTTCTCTGTTACAGACCCAGCAACCGAACAGAAACTTGAGCAAGCACGACAAATCTTCGCCGGCCTGCAACACGGGACGATCGACCGTTCATTGTTCACCGACAACGCGAACTTTTATTTCAGCGAACAAGCCCTGAAAGACTTTGCCAGCGGCTTGGCGCCACTGGGAGATCCGCTAACCTTCACGCAGATAAACCAGCAGCTTCGCGGTGGCATGATCGAGCGTGTTTATCAGGTCTCATTTCCCGGAAAGAACCTTCGCGCCTGGACCTATGAGATGCCTGACGGCAAACTGGAGCAATATCAGATTGCCCCTCACGATTAGGGCCGGTTACGTTTCCGGAGCAGTGGCGTCTAAACGGCCATGCGACCCGCCAGACTAGCCATCGCCCTTCTTGCGTGCGTTGTACCGATGTGGCCGCAGGCCGACCAACTCAAGACTGCCGATGCTGTTCTCGAGCGGTACAAGCAAGCTCTCGGAGGAGTTGAGGCCATTAGGAAAGTCCAGTCTGAAACCGTGCGCGGGGAAATCGAAGGTGGGGGCATGCAAGGCAAGGCGACCTTCATCTCATACGCTAAGCCGTTCAAGCAGCTCTGGAAGGTGACCCTGCCCGATGGAAAGGAAACCACCTCAGGGTTCGACGGCAAGGTTTCCTGGTCCATCACGCCACGGGGCGCCAGCATAGATAAAGATACTCCGGTGGAATCTGACCGTCGCGATGCAGACCTCCAGTATCCGCTTCATCAGCCCGACTATTTCAACAAGCTGGAGTTGGCCGGAGTTACGGACTTTGAAGGCCACCATTGCTATTGGCTACACGGCACCACTCACTGGGGAAAAGACAATAATCAGTTCTACGACACCGAGACGGGTTTGCTTGTGGGTTACAGATTCCAGTCCGACAGTTCATCGGGAAGGGTCATCATCGCTCTATTTGATGATTACAGGAGCTTTAGCGGGCGGCTGGTCGCGACCAAAATGACGAATCGGGCCGGCGATCAATCGCAGACTTTTACCGTGAAGTCGGTGAGCTACGAGCCCCTAAACGATTCGTTGTTTGAATTGCCCCCGGCTGTTAAGGCATTAGTGAAGTAATCCGCTGGCAAAAAAAAATTCCCGGCGCAACCGCTCACTGCCGGTAAACGCCGGGAAATTAAACTAGCTCGCTCGCGGCAACGGTTTGTCAGTCTTCTGCCAATCCGCGCCTGCCTCACCAGCGGAAGCCACATCGGTCGCGCCGGTGCGCTCCAGAATCTGTTTTGCCTTCTTCGTCCAATTGCTGTCATCGGCATGCACCGACAGAAGGATGCCGCCTTCCTTGATCCTGCCTTCGTAGCGCTTGGCTTCGTACTCGGGAATGCCCATACCAACCAGGGCTCCGGCAATTCCGCCAACCGCTCCTCCGACCCCGACACCCGTCAATGCCGCGACGATCGGCCCAGCGGCAATTAACGGCCCTACTCCGGGAATCGCCAATGCCCCGATGCCTGCCAGCCATCCCAGGGCTCCTCCAATCACAGCTCCCGTCGTTGCTCCGGTCGCCGTCCCTTCCGGTGCTTTCGTGTTCTTCTTGACTGCGAAATCCTTTGTTCCCTTGTTTTCAGGAAACAGAATCGAAATGTCCGTGTTCCTGAATCCCTCAGCTCTCAAAGCATCGACGGCGTACTCGACATCGCTCTGAGTATGATAAATGCCAAAAGCTGCAGTGTTTTTGCCAGCCATAAGTCTCCTCGTTAATGAATTTGGAATAGCCTTTTACTTGGGTGCGACTTCGATCTGATCGGTGACTTTATCGGCTCCGCCAGCCACCTGCGCGGCTTTTGCTTCGATCGCTTGCTTTTCGTCTTCAGACCGTACGGGTCCCTTTAAAGTAACCGCGCCGTTTTGCACGATCACCTTGATGTTCCGCGCGTCGGTCGAAAGTGATTTGTCTTTTACTAATGCCCGGCGGATCTGTTGCGCCATCTGGCGGTCTGCCGGGTTTTCTTTCTGTTGATCAGCGGTCGGCTGATTCGGATCTCGATCCCGCTGGTTCATTTTCGTGTTATCCGCAGGCGGGTTCTGCCCTGCTCCTGTATCTTGCTGCGCCCAAAGCAAACCGAAACTTCCGAGCAACAATATTTGGATCGCTAGCAATCGAACTCCAAAACGTTTCATTGATCGCCCCTCCTAAAAGCACTTAGGATGGCGGTGCGCACGAGTGGGATGGCTACGGCCTTAGGTTGAAGTTTTGTACTTTGCAGGACAGTCGACACCGCTACATTTTCTTCAGTGCTTGCATTAAGTCCCGTTTGAGATCGTCGGCGTCTTCGAGGCCGATATTCAGACGCACGATTCTGAATCCGTAGTCCGGCCGCCCTGGTATCGAATGGAAGTCATATGCCACAGCCAGACTCGTTACTCCAGCCCAGCTGTAACCAATTTCGAAGAGTTCAAGATTGTCTACGAACGCGAGCACCTGCTCTTTAGAAAAATCCGGTTTGAACACGAACGAAAAAACTCCAGTTGATCCGGTGAAGTCACGTTTCCAGATTTCGTGTCCGGGGCACGAAGGCAATGCCGGATGGAGCATCAACTCGACTTCTGGCCGCTCTGCGAGCCAGCCCGCAAGGTCCAGTGCCGCCTGTTCGATATGCTTCAAACGAACGGCCAGCGTCTTCATCCCGCGCAATGCCAGGCTGCAATCATCGGGTGAGGCAGCACACCCCACCAACTGATGCGTGCTACCGAGCTTTTCGTACGCCGCGTCGTCACGTACGGTGATTGAGCCGAGAAGCAAATCACTGTGGCCGCCAATGTACTTGGTCAATGCCTGCATGGTGACGTCGATCCCATGCGCGAATGCATCGAAATAAATTCCGGCCGCCCATGTGTTATCCATTACGACCATTGCCCCATGTTGGTGCGCGACCTCGGCAATCGCAGGGACATCCTGCACCTCCATGGTGATCGATCCAGGGCTCTCGCACCACGCGAGCCGCGTGTTTTCGCGAAAAAGAGATTGCAACGTATCGTGCCCCGCGGTTGGTGGATAGAACGTTACGTCCACTCCAAATCTCTTCAGAACTTTTCCCGCAAATTTCCGGTTTGGACCATAGATGCTCTCTGGCACAAGAATATGGTCGCCGCCCTTCAGAAAAGAGAAGTTGATCAACGCAATCGCGGCTTGGCCACCGGGTGTAATCACCGTTCGATGCCCGTGCTCCAGTTCACAGATTCGTGCCGCGAGCTCCAGCGTGGTCGGCGTTCCATACAGGCCGTAGGTGTAACCTGACTCGTACTGATTCCATGTGTCATCGACTGCAGCAGCATTGGGGAAGAGCACAGTCGACCCCCGAAACACCGGCGTGATCAAAGAACGAAACCCTTCCGGCGCATGCGCGTCGGAGTGGATCAGTTTGGTCTTCCAATTTTTTTCCATCGACCAAGAATAAACGGGACAGAGCGCAAAAAGCGCCAGCGGCTGATCTCGGAGTGCTCCAAAAAGGGTGCAATCGAGGCAATCTTCGATGTCCAAATGGGCCGCAAGAAATACTTGACGTTTCGTTCTCAATCACGTAGGGTATAGCGTTCCGTAAGCTAAGGATCTGATTTTGCGGGACGAACCTCCGCGGGTAATCGCAGCCCAATCTAATTCGTGAGAAACTTTCGGCTGCTGCGGAGCATCTATACCAGTAACCAGAGCTTTTCCCGTACAACCCATCTGAAATGAGTTAGTTACGTACTCTGGTCGTGCTACGTGGGGACTCGTGAAGAGTAGGCCGACCAGGAAGCTCGGAAGCAGGAGACCTAAATAAATATGCGTTCTGATCGCGTTTTTGATGCTTTACATACTTTGCGGAACCGTTATATGCTCTGCCAGCTTGCCTCCAAAGCTACCCGTAAGTTTCACAAGCCCAACACTCGAATCCAGGAAACCATGAACGAAGTGTTGGATCGGATTGCAAGCTCGGAGCGGCAGACGGTTCTGTCGGAGCCGGAAAACTTCGCCGAGGCACAAAGGCGGGCTGCGTAACACCAGCCCGTCCTTCTCCTCGCACGGGCAAGTCTTTCCTGATTTACCTCCCTTTGAAAATCTCCCTTCGCAGGTGAATGATGACCATCGCAGAATTGAAAGAAAAAAATATTACTGAGCTGACCAAGATCGCCCGATCTCTGGATCTGCCCGGGGCCAGCGGTTTGCGCAAACAGGACCTCATTTTTAAGATCCTGCAGGCGCAAAGCGAAAAGGAAGGCCATATCTTTGCCGAGGGCGTGCTCGAAATACTGCCCGACGGCTACGGCTTTCTCCGCTCGCCGGATTACAACTACCTTCCCGGTCCGGATGATATTTACGTTTCTCCCTCGCAGATTCGCAAATTTGATCTCAAGACAGGTGACACGATCAGCGGCCAGGTGCGGCCCCCGCATGAAGGCGAAAAATATTTCGCGCTCGTCAAGATTGAAGCTGTCAACTTCGAATCCCCCGACGAAGCCCGCAACAAGATCCTATTCGACAACCTGACCCCGCTGTATCCGCAGGAGCGCGTGAAACTCGAAACCGTGCGGGAGAACGTAAGTGCCCGCGTCATGGATCTGTTGACGCCGCTCGGCAAAGGCCAGCGCGGCCTGATCGTTTCGCCGCCTCGCGCCGGCAAGACCATGCTGCTGCAGAATGTCGCGAACTCCATCACAACCAATCATCCCGAAGTTGTCTTGATGGTGTTGCTCATTGACGAGCGCCCGGAAGAAGTCACCGACATGCAGCGCTCGGTCAAGGGTGAAGTGATCTCCTCAACCTTCGACGAACCGGCTGCCCGTCACGTGCAGGTCGCCGAAATGGTGATCGAGAAGGCAAAGCGCCTCGTGGAACACAAGCGTGACGTGGTCATCCTGCTCGATTCGATTACCCGGCTCGCTCGCGCCTACAACACGATTGTTCCGCCTTCCGGCAAAGTGCTTTCGGGTGGCGTCGATTCGAACGCGTTGCAGCGTCCGAAACGGTTTTTCGGCTCTGCGCGAAACATTGAAGAAGGCGGCTCGCTGACGATCATCGCGACGGCTTTGATCGACACCGGTTCCCGAATGGACGATGTGATCTTTGAAGAATTCAAAGGCACCGGCAATTCCGAAATCATTCTCGAACGAAAGCTGGTCGACAAACGCGTCTTCCCGGCGATTGACATTCAGCGCTCCGGCACTCGAAAAGAGGAGTTGCTGATCCCGAAGGAAGACCTGACGCGTATCTGGGTGCTTCGCAAGGTGCTGAATCCTCTGTCACCAGTGGAAGCCATGGAGTTGCTGATCGACAAGCTCAGCAAGACCAAGTCGAATAACGAATTCCTGGCGAATATGAGCTCGCTGTAACCGGTCATTCGGACCGGAGGTGAAAAGCGAGGGCTTCGGCCCTCGCTTTTGTTTGGTCTTAACACCTGTGTACCATGGTACATTGGTACAAATGACCGATACAGCGTTTATCATCGAGCGGGTTCAGACGGGCGTCCGGATGGAAAAGCGCCTGTTGAAGGTCTTAAAGGCCTTTGCCGAATACAAAGACATGACCCTCGGCGATCTGCTGGAAGGCATTGTGTTGCACGCGTTTGACGGCAAGGCTCCATTCGGCGACCAATCACGCCGCCGCATCGCCGAGCTCAAGAAATTCTACGGCCTCGACCTGGATTCCCGCGCTAGCCATCAGTTGAAAGAGAGGCCGACGAAAGCCAGGAAACCGAAATAACTGACTGCGATGTCATGGGTCACGAATAAACTCGCACGCACGGGATTGAGATGGTCCCTAGGCTTGGTACTCGCTTACCAATGCTGCCGTCTTTTGTTTGCGCCACCCCTCGAGCACGCGCACTTGCCGCACATGCTGGTCATGGCAATTGCTGCGGTCGAGCTTATTGGAGCAATCCTGTTTCTGATTCCGCCAACAGTCAAAGCCGGTGGCCGTATTCTGATTGTGACGTTCGTTGTCGCCGCGCTCGTCCACATCCTGCAGGGCCAGCCTGACGTAGGATTCCTGGCGATCTACGCGATGGCGGTGCTGACAGTGATTACGGCCTGACGAGTGCTTGTTCTCCGTGCCTTCCTGCCCTCCGTGTTAGATTGATCCCATGCGCGACCTAGCTTCCTGGGCTCTGAACACTGCGGCCGTGCGAGGCGCTTCCTACGCCGACGCGCGCGTGGCCGATGACCGAAGCCGCGCGCTTTCCACGAAAAATGGCAAGGTCGGCGGTGCCTCGGATTCTGAATCGCAGGGCATCGGCGTGCGTGTGATTGCCGACGGTGCCTGGGGCTTCGCTGCGTCAGACGACTTGAGCCGCAACGCAATAGAGGCCAGCGCCGCGCGGGCCGTCGACATCGCCAGGGCGTCCGCGCGCGTGAAGCAGCACGATGTTGAACTAGTTCCCGAAAAGCCAGCCACCGCCGATTGGGTAAGCCCCTTCGAGATCGATCCCTTCACGACATCCGTCCACGAGAACCTTGACCTGCTCTTGAAAATCGACGCCGAGTTGCGTTCCGTCGCCGGCGTCACCCTCGCCGAAACCAACATGAATTTCCGCCGCGAGGAGCAGTGGTTTGTGTCATCCGAAGGCGCGAACATTCATCAGACCAAGTACACGACCGGAGTCGGTTACGCGGCACATGCCTTTGCCGGGAACGAGATTCAGAAGCGCTCGTATCCGAACTCTTTTGGCGGGCAGTGGCAGAACAAGGGATTCGAACTAATCGCCGAATTAAAGCTACTCGAGAACGCTCGCCGCGTCGGCGAAGAAGCCGTTGCTTTATTAAAGGCTGATCAGTGCCCCGAAGGCACGTTCTGCGTCATCCTGGACGGATCGCAACTCGGCCTGCAAATTCATGAGTCGGTCGGCCATCCCATTGAGTTGGATCGCGTGCTTGGCATGGAAGCCAACTTTGCCGGTACATCGTTTCTTACCCTCGACAAGCTTCGCACTCTGCGGTATGGCAGCGATCTCGTAAACATCGTCGCCGACGCCCGTCAGGAGCACGGTCCCGGCCTCGGCACATTTGCCTACGACGAAGAAGGCGTGGCGGCGCAATGTACTCCGATCATCACCAACGGCCTGTTTTCCGGATACCTAAGCTCACGGGAGACCGCGCGTACGGTCGGCTTGAATCGTTCCGGTGGCACGCTTCGCGCCGAAGGCTGGAACCGGCTGCCAATCATCCGCATGACGAACGTCAGCATTCTGCCCGGAGAGAAGCGGCTCACCCGCGACCAACTTGTCAACGGCACAGACCACGGCATCGAAATGGAGACCAACCGCTCCTGGTCCATCGACGACAAACGCTACAACTTTCAATTCGGTTGTGAAATCGGCTGGGAGATCAAGAACGGCAAGCGAGTACGCATGTTGAAGAACTCGTCTTATTCGGGAATCACCACCGAATTCTGGAACTCAATGGACGCAGTCTGCTCGCGCGACCAGTGGGTTTTATGGGGTGTACCTCACTGCGGCAAAGGACAGCCGCAGCAGGTGATGGGCACAGGTCATGGGGCCAGCCCTGCGAGGTTTAGAAATGTAAAGGTGGGATCGGCGTACAAAGGAAGTGAATAACGTTCCGCAGTCAGCCCCTTTGCATTCAGCCTCGACCTGTTGGTGAAGATGGGCTGAATGCTGACTGACTGCTGGCTGCTGAGTGCTGAATGCTTAGTCAAAATCAAGCTGTCGACATCTTCGCTCAGCTGAAGAAGCACTCGTCCGCCGACGAGATCGAAGCGCTCTTCTATTCCACGCGCAACGCCTTGACTCGCTTCGCCAACAACACCATTCATCAGAACATGGCCGAGGAAAACGTCGTTGTTTCCGTCAGAACGTCATTCGACGGCCGAACGGCTCGGGCGACAACTAACAAACTCGACGACGAAAGCCTGAAACGAGTCGTTGAAGCATCAGAGAATCTGGCGAAGGTGCAACATCCGGATTCCGATCTTCTCCCTATGCCGTCGTTGAGTGAGGCAAGCGCGATGCCGGCACCTAACCGATGCTTTGAGCAGACATCGGCCATCACTCCCGAGCAGCGCGCCGAAACTGTAAAGAAGATGGTTTCCATCGCCGAGAAACAGAAGCTGACTGCAGCCGGCATCTTCTCCAGTTCCGAATGGTCCGAGGGAATCTTCAATTCGCGCGGGTTGTCCCAATGGCACACCCAAACTTCATCCGAGATTTCCATCACCGCTTTGGCTGACGACTCCTCCGGTTGGCAAAAAGCAAATTCGCCTGACGTCGCCACACTAGACGCCGCCGATCTTGCCGAAACTGCCGCCCGTAAGGCGCGCGAATCGGCCGGTCCGCGCGAGATCCCGGCAGGGAAGTACACCGTCATTCTGGAGCCCGCCGCCGTTCTCGATATCGTCGGCTTCATGTTTTATGACTTCGGCGCTATGGCGGTGCTTGATCAGCGGTCGTTCCTGAACAACCGCGTCGGAACTAAGCTGTTCGGCGAAAACATCACCATATGGGACGACGTCGCCCATCCTCTGCAATCCGGTTCTCCTTTCGATGGCGAGGGAGTTCGGCGTGAGAAAATCCAACTGATCGAAGAAGGTGTCGTCAAGCAACTGGTTTATGCGCGAGGAACCGCCGAGAAGATGAAGCAGTCAGAATACAAAAATAAGGTGGGCCCGATCGCCGCCACCGGCCACGGATTCCCACTTCCCAATGAAATGGGTGAGGCTCCAATGAACATCGTCTTCGGCTCGCCAACCGATCCCCAGACGGTCGACCAAATGATTGCATCGACCGATCGGGGAATTCTAGTAACCAGGCTTTGGTACATCCGCGAAGTCGATCCCTACGAGAAAATCCTGACTGGCATGACGCGAGACGGAACCTTCTATGTCGAGAATGGCAAGATTCAGTATGGAGTTCGCAACTTCCGCTTCAACGAAAGTTTGATTCACATGCTTTCGAATGTCGAAGCCATGAGTGCACCGGTCCGAGCCAGCGGCGAAGAATCCTTCGACATGGTCGTGCCGGCGATGAAAGTGAGAGACTTCAATTTTACGGAAGTGACCAAGTTCTGACCTTCAGCATTTAGCACTTAGCACTTGGCATTTAGTCATCAGGCGTTCGTGCTCGACCTTCATTAATAATCCAGACAACATTTTTCTTACTTCGGCGAGTCGAGTGTACAAGGCTCGATAACTCGCCTCGTCGAGGAATTGTAAGTCGTGTGCCAGCTGCAAGTGATAATCGAGTTCACTGGCCGAACCTGATGCAATCTGCAAGAAACGCTGGAACTCATTATTTCCTCGTTTTCCGCAGCCCTCAGCGATGTTGGCACCGATAGACGCACTGCAGCGGCGCATCTGACCTGTCAGGCCGAACAATTCCTCGCGCGGGAAACCGGTGGTCGACCGATAGATTTCCAGCGTCAAAGAGTGTGCTTTTTTCCAGACAGTGAGGGTTCTAAAATCCTTCATTTTCCCGATCTCCTCGGCTACTAAGTGCTAAATGCTAACTGCTAAATGCCATACAGTCGGTGACGAATAAACCCTTGGCGAGTTTGCCCGCAAGTGCATGTCCCTCAAGAAGTTAACTCCTATAGTTCAATGACTTCGGTAACTTTGCGCGCTCTGATGCGGGGTGTACCCTGCGATTGGAATGCCGAACATCGGGCCATTTGCACAGCGACCGCAGGAAGCCACGACCGGAAAGGAAAAGCCGTCGGAGTCGGCTCAGGATCCGGCCAAGCGCGAGGCAAAGAGCCGCTACTCGGAAATGCAGAGTGCGGTTCGCTTTCCGATCAAGCTGCCCATTTCGGTGAAATCAAAGTCGGGCCAAAGCAATACGGAAACCCAAAACATCTCCGCCAACGGAGTCCTCTTCCAAGTGGTGGACGCGGACATGCCAGTGGGATCGATGGTGGATTTCACAATCTCTCTACCCGCCGACGTCGTCGGTGCAGACACCGATGTTCGCCTGGATTGCAAAGGCCGCGTAGTTCGCAATTTCGAAGAATCAGGTCGGCATGGTGTGGGTGTTGTGATCGACGAATACAAGTTTGACCGTCGCTGAACGCGAGGGAACTGATGGCAAGCAGTGCCGTAAGAGCTGAAGAAAATATCGGTCAGTTGCACGAGGGTGAGGGCGAAGGCCAGTTCATCCGCGTGATCGTGGCGGATACGCAAGCCATCTTCCGCGCCGGACTGCGTAAGATCTTCGCTGTTGAAGATGACGTCCGCGTCGTCGGCCAGGCCGAAACGCTTTCTCAGACTTTCTCTGCCGCCAAGAAATTCTCTGCGGATGTCATGCTGTTCGAAGCCGCGCTGGCGCCAAATCCTCTGGATGCGGTGACCGATCTGCTGCGTCAGAATCCCGAGCTTCGCCTCGTGGTTGTAACTCCCGAACCCAACCAGGAACTCTTGCTTGAACTGCTGCGTCGCGGCGCCTTCGGCGTTGTCTCGCGTGAAGTTGAGCCCGAACTGCTGGTTGATTGCCTTCGCAAGGTCGCAAAGGGTCAGTCCTGGGTCGATAGTCGCGGCATGCAATGGGTGCTCGAGGCCTATCGCACGCAAGGCGGCGGACGTACCGGAGCGGCACGTACCAAGGTCCAGCTCACCCCCAAGGAATCTCTCATTGTCTCCTGCGTGACGCAGGGCATGAAGAACAAGGAAATTGCGGTTCGCGTCGGTACCACCGAGCAGGTCGTCAAAAACTACCTTCGCAAGGTATATGACAAACTCGGCGTGGCCGATCGCCTTGAACTAGCCCTCTACTGCCTGAATAATCGCGTGGTCGACGGCGCTGTCAAGCCTGCCGTACCGCCTGCACAGCCTGCTCCAACCAACGGTGAGGCCTCACCGGAAGTCGCTGCCGCCGTTGCTCAAACTCCAAACAACGGTTCCGATATCTCCTAGACCGTATCGCCTGCGAACCCCTCATCCTTAAGGCCAAACACTACTCCGGCTAGTTGGTGCTTCCCCCCCTAGGTCACTCGCCTGATGGTATATTTGCCTGACAGCACTGATTGATTCGGCTGGCTCAGAACTGCGCTGAACGCGCGTGCTGCGACTTCTATTTAGTGAGGCGAACCGTGAAAGGTGATCCGAAGGTTCTGGCAGTTCTTAACCAGGTGTTGAAAGCGGAGTTGACCGCCATCAACCAGTACTTTCTGCACGCCGAGATGTGCGAAAACTGGGGCTACGGCAAACTGGCCAAGCACACTCGAGCAGAGTCGATCGAAGAGATGCAGCACGCTGAGAAGTTGATCGAACACATTCTGTTCCGCGACGGCACGCCCAACATGAGCGATTATTTCAAAATCAACATTGGGCAGAACGTAAAGCAGCAGATCGAGAATGACTGCCAGCTGGAATACGACGCCGTAAAGCGTCTGAATGACGGTATTGAGACCTGCGTCAAGGCGGGCGACAACGGCTCTCGCGAGCTGCTGGAAGAAATTCTCACCGATGAAGAAGAGCACATCGATTATCTTGAAGCCCAAATCGGAGCCATCAGGGACATGGGCATCGAAAATTATCTTGCCCAGCAGTTGGAGACGGAAAACGGCAAGAGTAGCTAAAGTCACTGCTGCTAGCTACTGACGCAAGCCTGGGAACTGCCGGCGCTTGCGGTTGCGCATAGCCCACCATAGAATCAAAGTGAAGCGGATTCGGCTCCTGCTTCCCAACCTGAGTCCCGATTCACAGCCGGAGAGATGGCCGAGTGGCTGAAGGCGCACGCTTGGAAAGCGTGTTTACTCGAAAGGGTAACGTGGGTTCGAATCCCACTCTCTCCGCCACGCAGTCTGGACTGCAGAGAATCAGACTGCATTTCTCTGGGAAATCTATGGAGAACGCGCAATTTCCCAATTTTTCCGCCGCAAACCGGACTGGAGAAAATGTCCTATCGATTCCGCCGCACAGGTTTTGGCGCTATTTTCTCTGGAGACCGGCTGTGCAGTCCGGTTTCGATGACTCCGTTAGGCGAATGCAATGCGATTCACAAAGGCATAATTTACTGGAAGCGACTTGACTTTCGCTCAGATTGGAGTGGGGCGTACGGTGAGGCTTCTACGAGCTCACAAGCTGGCCCCCGTCACGGTTGAGATTCTCACTGTCCGGGGAAGCCAGCAGTTTGAGGTCACCTGACAGTTTTGGTTTAGAGACTTGTTCTGCTCTAGCCACCAGAAGCGGTTTGCCTTCATGGCCGCATCATCTGCCTTGGTTCCAGCTCTGTATTCGGTTTCAAAGTCGAACGGCCAGCGCGGCTGCCAATCATCCATGGACATGTTGATGGATCTCAAAGCCGCATTGACCTCTGCAATCCAGTCGTTGTAGCCGCTCGACATGTTGTCAATGTTAAATCCAGAGGCGGGTCTATGACAGCTGAATATGTCCTGAGGCAGATGCCGGCATGGCTGACCCGCGGGACTTTCGTTCCCGTGGGTCAGCGACCGACCTGCTTGCTGGTGGAGGTAGTCGGCGGCACGTTGCGCGTACGCGGACGCTGCGAAAATAGCGCGATTGTCGTTCCTAAGAACTTCGAGCCAATTCGCAACGTACGCGGCATTATCTTCCCGAGCTTCCTGCTGCAATTCCAAGTCGGCACAGAGGAAAGCGGAACCGAGCTCTGCAACGAGTTCCTCGGACGCGTAGCCGACATCTCCCCAGCGTTTGCGGCCGAAATCTCGACTCAGCCGCTGCTCATGTTTCGTCCAATGGGTCACTTCGTGAGCGAGCGTACTGTAGTAACTCTCCGCGTCACAGAATGACTCAAATGGCGGCATCTGAACGTAATCCTATTCCTGCGCGTAATATGCTCTGTTTCCGTCATGTCGGATCGTTGCGCCGAGACTTGCGAAAAACTTCTCTGCGTGTTCGATGCGTGCCACAGGGTCAAGCGTCGGCTGAGCATTGGCATAGTAGATTTCGGGCAGGCCTTCAATCTGTTCGACATTGGAGACCGTGTAACCCTTCATGTATGGAATTTCGTGTTCGATATCTTCGCCGGTTTTCTCGTCGCGCTCGGTGCGGGTAATAGCATTGGCATAAACCACAAGTGAGCCCCTTTCGCCTTTGCGGACACGGGCGTTCAGATCCGTAGCCTGGCGGTAGGTCATCCAGATTGGCGCTGCGAAGTTCTGGCTAAGGGCTGACATCCAGAGCGACAGAATATTGATTCCTGAGTAGGGTTGGCCGTTGAAACGCAATGGACGCGTGATTCTGCCGGCGGCGTGTTCAGCGTTCCAGGGACGAATCCAAGGGCGAACGCCTTTTTCCAGTTGCTCCACAATCTGTGCCGTGATGCGGCTGTAAACGTCTTTTCTTTCGACTGTGTTCTGCATTGTCTTGTTCTCCTTCAAAACAAATGTTTTCTTCGCGAAAACCCGCGACGGTTTTGAAGGCGTTCAGCGGCGCGGACCTGTCAAGGGCGCGGTTTCTCACGCGTTCATCGAAGACCCTTGACAGGGAGCACCGCTGGAATAACGCCGGTTGTGAAAGGCGCGGGTTGAGTAGAGAAAAAATGGAAGGAAAAGACTTCGGCTGAGAACACCTAGGTGGCGTGGAACTGTTTCTTCATGGCAGGCGGGGGTTCAGACAATGTATTGAGAATCTGTTGGCGGACTAAGTATTCTCGGGATTTTTCGAAGATTCGTCGTCGGCCTTTCGACGGCTTCGGCTTCCCTTGGTCGTCTGCGTCGCCACCATTGGCTTTTCTTTGTCCATGGAACGGGCGAGCACAGTTGTAACGAAGCGAACTCCATAGTTGAAAGCTGCCTGTCGTACCAGCAAGTATTGCGCCGCCGTCGCTAGGAGATATATCAAGGCGACCTTCTTCGAGGAGACCGCATAGAACGCAACCGCTCCATAAAAGACGATGAACACGAGGCATAGAGCGGTGTAGTCCCTCAACAAAAGAAAATCCCGATGAACTTGCCGCACGGCCGGGTCGGTCTCAACTGCTTTGTAAATCCGATACCACGCCCGGTTCTGCTCGACAGGATCCGTTGGCAGTGCGCTGCCGTGCAATTTGGCCAGCACTGAAACATCGATACGCGGATCGCGGATCGCGTATTCAGTAAATGCACGATGACCCGGTAATGCATGGTGCCACCGAAGAAATACCAGCCTGGCCTTCGCCTCAGCGCTGAGGAGTCCGTTCAGCACCACCGATATGAGGAGTGCAAGACCCACGGGGAGCAGGTTTGCAGCGTCCTTGAAAGCGGAGCGCATGCCTTCGAGCTTGACGGCATTACCCTGGATTACCCCATACAGGAATAAGGAATTTCCCGCAATGATGATCCAGAGCTGCCAACGGTTCTGGTCTTTGATCGACTTCCCGGATTGGTTGACTCGCCTCACTGAAAGTTCATTGTCTGGATCAGTCATAGTCTTCGACCTGCGACGAGAAAGGGAATCCCTGGAGTGGACCGTAGCCTGGCCGCGGCGGGAATCCACCCCAGTGAACAATTTTCTTTCCCTGCGTGGCGGACACCTCGAAACCGCGACGAATAAATGCATTCAGAACCATTTTCCGCGGATGAGTATCGTCCTCCTTCGGTGCAGAAACGAATGCGGTCGAATTCGGCACCGTTCCCTTGGCTAAGCTGGGGCCCAATAGGGTGTTCAGAATTGTGGGGCCGACGTTTCTTCGACTGCCGTGATGAGGAATCTGAACGAACGTAAAATTCTGCAAAGTGAGCCCGTTGTTCTGTGCGAAGTGATTCGCCATCGTGAGCCCCCAGATTCCCGCATCCGCTGTTAACAGCACCCGTCGGCCGATACCAAAATCGCCGTAGAGGACGACACTGCTTTCATTACTGGCGCTGGTGATTCCGCCGTCTTTCAAGAGCTCCTTCTCCCAAGTCTCAGTCGTCCATTTTTGGACTTTTGCCGCCACCTTGTCGACGATCTTTGCCACAAGACCAAGCGGCTTGCCGATCCACAAGCCCGCCTGCTCCAGAACGGCCCGGTCGGCGTCCGGTGTGCGATCAAATTGCGCCACCAAGGCCGGATAGATATTCCGATACGGCGAAATTATCTTGAATGGGCCGATGTCAATTCCAGCAAATGCCTGGCCCACTGTAGTGCCATTCTCGGTCGCGATGTCAACCAATTTGCCAATGATGTCGTATTCACGATGCAGTTCCTGCGCAAGGCCTTGATCAGTCCAACTCTTGTTGGCAAGAAAAGGCCGTACTTGTGCCGCGAAGGACCATGGCATGTGCACCCAAAGATTACTCACCGGGAGACCGGCCAACACTTCCCGCATACCGGAAGCATGATCAGCGTCGGAATGCGTGACCAAAGCGTGAGCGACTACAGCATCTTCGCCGAACGCGCTCTTGACATGCCTCACGACTGCTTTGCCGCATTCGAGATTGCCTCCATCTATCACCATCAATTCCCACGCGTTTGGCTCGCCGTATCGGACAACAATTGCATCCCCCGGCTTGCAACCGTCGCCCACGGGTAGAAATTCAATTTCGCAATTCATAGATTTCGTTCCTTTCATCTTGGTCGCGGAGGCCGTTTACCGCGTTCCTCAGATTTCGCACCTGTAACTCCAGGCCTTCGGAGAGCTTCCGCATCTCGTCCAGCAGCTTGCTACTGTTGGCTTTTATGGTCTCCGTCCATGTTTTCATGCTGGTGACGCGCGCAGCCTCAGTCTCAATTGCCAGAATTGCCTGGTCGACTGCTTTGAAATCTGCCAGTTCTGCACTCCGTTGTTTCACCTCGCGCACGCAAAGGGCTCTCGCGAGTGAGAGCGCAGCCCTGAGAAAGACATCGTCGGCGGTGTCCTCGGCGTCCCATACGACGAACACGTCATTGCTTAGCCGAAACAGCGGCTCTTGGTCGGCGGGAGCAGTCTTTCTCGAAAATACGAAGACACCCACAGAAGCGTCGCGGTTCTTACGCGCGGTTTCGATTTCGCGACGCGCCTTACTGAGATCAATGCTTTTATCTTCTTTCGCTTCGATCACGAATTTTTCTCCCGGAGCGGCCGATTCGGGACCGAGTTCCACGACAGCGTCGCCAACTTTGCAGTATTTGATTGAACCGGTACAGCTTCCAGTCGCTGCAGCGATATCACCGCTCCGTGTTGCCTCGCGCTCCACAAATTCCACCGTCACACTTTCGAATTCACGACCGTGTGTTGTGCTTCTCTCTGCCTCTTCGCGACGTGCCTTCATACCGACCAGTGCGGCGGTGACTTCGCTCTGAAATGACGAGGCCGTTTCCTCATGCCGCTTGAGGATGTCCAAGAGTTCGCGCCTTAACCGCGCAAGGGCGGCATCGTCTCTATCCAGCGTGAGGTTGGCATTGATCGCAGTGGTTGCGTCTTGAATAAGCTTCGACATCCGAGATAACGCGGATGCGTCCGTATCCAAAGAGAATTGCTCGGAAATGGTCTCTTGCGTCTCCTCGACCTTTGTGACCAGCCTGCTCAACGCTGAATCCGGCGAATCCAACGAGAATTGGGCCACCATCGCTTCAATTTGTTGCGAAAGACCACCTTTTAACCGGCCGCTTTCCTCCGCGACTTCGGACAGGAGGCGGCTCAGGGCGCTCTGCTTGTTGTCAAGAGAAAACTCAGCAAGGACGCGCTGGCGCTCTGCCTCAAGAATTTCTTGGATAGAAAGGCGGATTGTCGAAGCCAAGCTGCCGGCATCTTCCGGGTTCAGCAGCTTCATCAGCTGACTTTCCTTCCCGAGGGACTTGGCCAGTGTCGTTGCCAGCTCCGACTCTTCCGACCCTATTTGGCGTCGAAGGGCTTGTTCGAGCTCCCCATCGCGACGGACCAACCGCTCGATCCGTTCTTCGAGTTTGCCAGTATGCGGATCGAAATATTCTCGTAGCCGCTCTGTCACATTTTCATTTAGCTGCCCTCGATAGGTGTTTAGAGCCTGATTGAGGCGTTCCAACAGGTGATTACTCTCCCGCCTCACTGCGTCAGCATCCAACTGTCCCTGCGTATGCTTGAGGGACAAAATACCTATGCGCAGTGCGCCCAATGCATACTCGTCGCGGTCGAGTCCTTCCTGCCTCGTTGATAGTTCCTTTACCGACTCTGAATCCGAAACGGTCAGGTCGAGATGAATTGACCGAATGAACTCCCCAATGATCGACGCCGGGGCGTTATCAAACGTCGTTGCGGGATGCACCTGACGGCTGCTCATAATTGCGCTCCTCAGCGATTAGGAATACACGTTGAGTGCCAACCTGCACGTCACTTGTTATCAGCAATTTAGATTTGCCGCCTTCGCTCGCCGTGAATGGCTGAGTTGATCGGATCAACCTTGGAATTGACCAGGAGCGAATCGAGGACGGGCTGGCGCTCACTTTGAATAACGAGCGGTATCCATGAGATCTACCGCTTGCCTGACGATCAGGCGAACCGGAACCTGCAAATCCGCCGCAAGCTGCAAGTTCTTCTCCCATTGCTGCTTGAAACCATCTGAGACGAGCTCGCTACCGAATGCTTCAGCGTAGGTCTTTCGCACAGTCTGGAGAAGGTCGCTGCGCTGATCGCGAGTGAGGGGACGGCAGTCCAAAGTGGGAGTTGCGCCGTTCTTAACGCAATCGACCCAATGCGGAACGTCCTCGAAGGAGAGGGCGTAGCTATCCGCAAACGTTAAGGCAACATCCGTTGTGATGTCGCGAAAGGCGTCTGGGGTAAGTGCCAGGATGACCCGGCATTGTGAGAAATGGCAGAGGCTTGCGAGCACGCGCATTGCGCCCTGCCTTGACCTTGCGTTAGGCAGTTTCGTGTAGATGCTCTCCACTTCATCGATCGCAATCGCCAAGCCTTTGATCCCCACTTCAAGGAGGAGATCGCGCGCAATCAGAAGAAGATTATAGGCAGTTCGCCGGTATGCTGGCGCAGCCGACAAGTGTCTAATCGAGTCTCCTGCCAGGTGGCCGGTTACGAGCCTCAGGTTCGCCACCCACTCATCGGAATTCCTTTCATTGCTTTCAAGCAACTCTACGATTCTGGCAACGCACATCCGCGACTCAGCAGCGACCGAGGTCCACCCATCCAAGTGGGAGCTGACGATTGAAAGCAGATGATCCGCAAGCTGAGCGTCGGACATTACGTCGTACAGAAGATCCGTATAGCCGTAGGTGGACCGTAGCGGAATCTCCAGCGTCGCGAGCAGCGACGGCAAGAATCGTTGTGGGTGATTTAGAGCATTCGCATATCCGTCTGCTGAGAGGTGACAAGTTGCGTAACCTTCCCGACGAGCCATGTCTCCAAAAAGGGTCAGTGCATGCGTTTTCCCTCCACCGTAGTCGCCACGAACGATGGCCCACGTATTCTTTGGGTTCGGTTTCAGCAGGTCGCGCACAGCTTCGAGCATTTTCCCCGCCCCGACTGTGATCTGCTCCAGGTTCTCGCAAGGCGGAAGCCCAGCTCGCAACCTGTAAATTGTTCTGATCGTTTCAGCGCGTGATAGGGCTCCCTTCGCTCCGGGCACGCTCGTCGCTGTCACGCTTGAGGGGTCAACTATCTGCCAATTGAAAGTGGCATCGCATCGCACTTCGTTGGATAAGTCGTGATAGAGAACTGAATTGACTTCGTGTTTATCAACGTCGTCGCGTCGGAGTTCGGCACGGGTCAGAGTGACGAGTTCCCTGGCCTTTCGTGGCTCGCGATCAGAAAGTACTTTGAGGATCGCCGCCTTCAATAAGATTCTCAGCCCTGACATTCCCATGCCTCACTCTTAGGAGCCGGCACATTCGTCCAACACTTCGACAGCGCTTCTGACCCAAGCTCGTGGGTTCAAGTCGGGATTCCGTTTCAGCAGACGGGCAAGACGTTCGTCCAACTTCTTCTTGACAACTCCGTCGGGAGACCATTCCTTCGCGATGGCGTGGATCTGCGAAATCTTTTCGCCTATTGCTGCGAATGCCGCAGCATCCAAGGGATACAAAGAAAAGTCGATCACAGATGCGGCGGGGTTGGGCCGCGAGAGATCGGAGGGCAGCAGAATGCGCGCGGCGAGCGCTTCGTACTCTGTGACACCTTTTTCGCCGTCGAACAGGTCGGGGGTTCCGGAAATATAAAATGCGGCTCGGGTCATCCCGTGCCTGTCATCAACGTTATCGATCAACTCCCGGAGCACCGTATATGCTGTGCGTCTCGCACTGGGAGTCTCCTGCAGAACATTTTCAACTTCATCCAAAAGAATGAGTATTCCGCCGTAGCCACGATAGCTAAGGAAGCTGGAGAGGCTCCGAAGCATCTCTTTAGCGTTTTGTCGCTTGATCGGCTCCCGGATACCCGTCTGCCTCAACCTCGTTCTAACGTCCCCCCCGCGAGAATGGACATCTTCTGCACTGAACCAGGAAAGCAACAGTTGATCCCACTCCTCCTCACCATCGATTCTCGCGATTGCATACTGTCGCAAAGCTTCGGCAAAGCTTCCCTGCAGACTCCAGCGTCTGCGGATACCCGTCATGGTCTGTTCCACTGTGTCGCGCATCTTGAAGGACGGAACGTCGCCCGTTGTCCGACCGACGGCGAGCTTCCTCAATTCGGAGAACCAATTGTCGAGAATCCAGTCCCACCCGGGAACGCGGCCTGGATCGACGGAACCCCGCTGCTCAGCCACCAAATCCCGCGTAAGGCAGTTTCGAACGATCGCAGCGTAGATCTGCTCAAACCGGTGGAGCTCCACGCCCTCGCCTCGACCGGAAACTTGCACGTAGCTAGTTACCCAATCTCGCGAAAACGCTAACTCGATGAGGCGTGCAAAGAAGTGAGTTTTCCCCTGACCGTAGCGGCCTTTCAGCCAACGCACGCAAGACCCATTGCTGATTTCTAACTCCTCCAAGCTGTCAGTGGCAGCTCTGAAGAGCACATCGCGCCCTGCCGAAAACGAACTGGCTCCTTCAAGGCAGTTGCTGCCTTGCCTAAGGGATTGGAGGATTCTTAGGGCGTGTTCGCGATTGATTTCAGTCGCCGTGTTCAAACCAAACTCTCCCAATATGCGCAGTACGTCCAAGTTGAGGCACTAGCATGAACACCGCTCCTACCGTATCTGACCCTGATGCGTACCTGAATCTCTTGCCATTACAGTCGACCAGGTTGCTTTCGAGTAGTCGATAGAGATCTGCGCGAAAGACTTCCCGTGGATATTCGCGAAAATTCGCGACAACAGGATTCGAACGGAAGCTGGGCTGCTGTTTAATCATCGCAAGTTGCCAAAACACAGCAGAAGTTTGAACTTGGGAGCCAAACTCCTTCGAAGCCTGGACTCTCTCGGTTTCATAGGCCCTCAAAAGCAACGCAATAAATTTCTCAGGCGGGGTGACTGCCTTGCGTACGCGGTCCATCTCGTCGAGGATTGCCTGCTGCAGAGCGTCAACAGAAATGTCGCCTGCCAACTTGCCATTGATCCGGGCCATGGTGCTCTTGATATCAATCTCGGCGTGGACAATGCCATTGATTACTAACAGGGCCGTTTCGCCATAGACAGTAAGACCCGCGTCACGCAAGACTCGGACGAGGCGATCTTCCAAGCCGTCGAGTTCGTTGGCCGCTTTGGCACTTAGTCCCTCCATCGTTGATTCGGCTATCTTTGCCACTTGCGCGAGAATTTGTCTCCATTCCGCGATTTCACGGTTCGCGGCCGTATAACCAGAGATCGTATGCGAGTTGTCAGTCCCAGCCAGTTGCGCGGCGTCTTTTACTAGTTGCTCAACACCGTGCCTCAAGGACGCGGATTTGCGTTGCAGTCCACCCCATGCAGATTTTGGTTTTTGCGTCATCGTCAGTCCCGTTACGCGGCACCCTTCACTACTTTCTCGAGCTCCGCAAGCGCTTCATGGTCAACACGGATGAGGAACTCTTTGTCGAATCTGCTGCCCCCGGAGAAATGCAAATACTTTGACCAAGTGCTCCTACCTGCCTCGAAGACGGCGGTGAATACTTGGTCGATTTCAATCAACGCTCCTGATTCCCAAGCAATGAGGCACGCCAAGAGGGCGCAAGTTCTTCCGGGCGTAAATCCTACGTCACGGCCAATTCGGAGAAACGCCTTGGCAAACCAAAGCAGCACTTCTTCGATGGAAGTAATTCTCCTGAATTCACGGGCATATACCCGCGCCATGGAAGCAAAGAAACTGTGATCGAGGTATTCAGGGATGTCCCGCAGTCCGGCCCACTCCGCCGCCAAGCGCTCCGTGGTTTCATTTGTTGTCCACATGAAATCGGTACGCGATTTCCCGGCTACTTGTTTCCGGCTCACCAAGCCGAGATCAACAAGAATTTCCAGCCGTGGGCGCAGATAATTCTCTTCGGTACTTTCTGTCTTAAGAATAGTTCCTTCGAACTCCGACACGTCGCGCACAGCCAGCATGTCGGCAGGATCTTCAGGTTCTCCGATAGCATCCAACATGCGAGCTACCGCTCCGCGCAGCAGACCGTGTTCGCCTCTCGTTGATACTTGGATGGCAGAGGACTGGCGTCTCACCATTTCCCCGACCAGAAAAGGAAGCAGCATTTCTGCGGCCAGTATTAAGCGCAGATAGACCAGCGGCAGGGCTGGTCGCGCTCGGACAAGCAACAGATTGAAATCCTTTTCCTGCTCCTCAGCTGCTACTTCCAAAATGAGTTGCTGAAGTAGGAAGCCGATTTCTGACAGTTCGCCTGTGGCCAACAATACGCCTGTCCATCTCGCCAGATCGATCGCGCGGTCGAGTTTATCGACGGACAGCGGGCCAAGAGGGGAAGGCATTCTGGAGTCGTACAGCCAAAACTCACTCAAATAGGCCCAGCCTTCGCCCGATGAGGTATCTGACAGAATCGAGGACGGGTCAACTTCTGCGGTTCGCAACAAGCGCTTCTGAAATTCCTTCCACCTTTCCGGACTTAGCCGTGACCGCAAAATGTCGAACCGGGGCTCCTGCGGATAAATACGCTCAAAAAGAAGATCGTGAAGGCGAGACGCCAACGCTTCGGTAGTGTCAAGGCCTCTAACGCCGACCGTGCTGAGCGCACCGAGGTACCCAATCCTTGCGTGGTGAGGATCAAGGCTGCTCAGGATGGGATATCGATGACTCATGAAACCTCTCCACCATGTACAGTGATCCGTGGCCTTATGCGTGCGACGATGATTCTGTCAACGGCGTCTTTAGCCCGCGCATATGATGCTGAAATAATTGCCTGGCCACGATCCAAAGAGCGAACCAATTGCGCGAAGTCCAACTCGTGATTCCCGTCCGTTATCTCGCGGGGATACAGAGCCAGGAGATTGGCTTGGCTCACATTGATGTCGTCCTGAGTGA
>Ga0070735_10000875_pt1 | contig 30567 bp, 21 predicted proteins | sample Coa_R1_FD_66443 | JGI IMG/M metagenome (GOLD analysis project Ga0070735, IMG submission 66443) | Surface soil microbial communities from Centralia Pennsylvania, which are recovering from an underground coalmine fire - Coalmine... | ecosystem: Environmental > Terrestrial > Soil > Unclassified ...
GGCTTGGAGTGACCGCAACCACGCACGCTAGTGCCAGTCCGAGCGCGACAAACGAAGCAATAATCCGGAAATGGTACGACACCTGGATGACGGAGAAGAAGGACTGGGCCCCATTCGACGCCTTGCTGGCCGACAACTTCACCTTCTCAAGCGCGGCCGGCGACGACCACATCAGCAAAAGCGCTTTCAAGACAAATTGCTGGGATACGCAGATTAATTTTATCGGTCAATTCGACCTCGAGCGCCTCATCGCAAGCGGAAACTGGGCATTTGCGAAATATCTTTGCCACACGAAGAACGGTAAATCGTTTCGGAACGTGGAGTATTTCCTGCTCAAAGACGGGAAGATTGAGTCCATTGAGTGCTACTTCGGAGGTAAAGATACGTTTCCGTCAGCCGTGAGCAGCGGGATGTGACGTTGTATCAATCGTGCTAAAGGCACAACGATGTACCTCTGCTCCGTAGCGTCGAGACGACAGCAGTCCGGTTTGTGCCGGACGCCGCAAGGTTTCCAGCGCTGTCCGCAATCAGATCTGTCTTGCAGGTCCAGGACGCATTCGTTGATTCCTGGCTGCGCACCGTGGGTTTGGCATCAAAGCGATATTCGGGTGGTTTTATTTCCGCGGGGAGAGCAGTTTAATCCAGCGGGCCGGAATCGCCTCGTATGCGCCAACTGATCTTGATCGGACTGCTCGTCTGTTTCGTCGCGCGGGTCGCGTTTTCGCAGTCGCGGCTCGAAGCTGGTGTCTTTCTTGACTCACTCAGCATCTCCCAGGCCAACACGAACAACTTCGGGCTGGGGGGCCGCTTCGGCTACCGCGTCCATCAGGATGTCCAGCTGGAAGGTGAACTCGCCTACGATTACGGGGTCAATTTCAAGGAAGCTTACCGTAATATCACGACCGGAAATGTCGCTGCCATCGAGAATACTTCGATTGGCGTCACCAATTTTCTCGTGGGCCCGAAGCTCCAGCCCAAGGGAGGATTCCGCCCGTTCGCTACTCTCAAAGCCGGGTTTATGGATTTCCGCCTCGCTCCGAGCCTCCTGCCGTACAGCAATCTGGTCAGTCCGATTCTCGGCTTGCGCACCTCAAGCCTGACCTTTGCTCTCTATCCCGCTGCTGGCGTCGAGGCAACGCTGGGTCCGGTCGGGCTGCGTCTCGAATTCGGTGACGAGATGTATTTCAATTCCGGCACTCACAACAATCTTCGCATCACTTTCGGCCCGATCCTCCGATTCTGAGTGCGTGGAGCCGGAGTTGAACGGAAGAGCCCTTTGCAACCGTGAACTATTGCAGCTTCGCGTACTCGGCTTGCGCCTGCTTCAGGATCGGGATCTCGGTATCGCCGTCCTTCCACAGGACGAAGAAATCTTTGTACGCAGTCAGCGCGCGAACACGAGCCGCATCAGCATCAGCGCCTTGCGAGTTTTTCGCCTGCAATGCGTTCCCACGTGCCACGCCCAGTCGTGCCAAGGCTCCTGTCCAGCAATTCAAAACGAGGCCGTTGTGGTCGAGAATTTTTCGAAACTCGAGGGCGGCGGCGCTGCCTTGTCCATCTGCCAGGTAAGCCTCTCCGCGCACATACACGTGATAAAGGCAGGTGCTGCCAAATATCATCGTCCCCATCTCAACGGGAGAAGGTTGCAGAGTATGCAGAGCGGAGGCCGGGTCTTTTCTTTGAAGTGCTAATTGCGCATGGATCGCAGGCAGCCAGACTGACTGCATCTGGGTGTCGAGGGGGAAGCGCTTGTTCAGGTCTCTTGCCAAGGAATCGGCCCGCATCGTATCACCCGTCATGGCAAAGGCAAGCGCTGCTTCGATCGCGGCCCCCGGACTCTCGGGAGCGAGCTTCAATGCCTCCGCCGCTATACGCCGGGCATCGGCAGGATAGCCGTACGCCGCTTCTCGCAATGCAGCTTCAGCCAGATCTCCCGCCGCGCTTTCTTTGTTATCAACTTGTATGGCGGAGTCCACAGCCTGCTTCATCAGCTCCAATGCTTTGCCAGAATGACCTCTATAGGCTTCCGTATTGGACGCCAGCGCCAAGCCTTCTTCCGTATCTTCAGGGCTCTTCGCAAACCAGTTTTCCTGCTCCTTCATCCCTTCCGAATCCGAGGCGAGGAACGCGAGCGCATAGCGGAGGGTACGCGATCCCGCGTCATCCAGCTTTCGCGACTGCGCGTCGCGAAGGATCTGTTGCGTTTCGTCGAACCGCTGCAGGGCAAGCTCGTAGTTAGCAATATTTTCGTAGAGATAGATCATTCCATCCGGGCTGCGCGGAGCCTGCTTGCTCAGCTGCACGGCTTTTTCGTATTGCCCCTGCTCGCCATAGACACGGCACAAGTTTCCGTACCCCGCACGGTTCCGCGGATAGTTGTCGATCAGTTCCTGGTAGGTTTGAGCTGCTTTGTCCAGTTCTCCGGTGACGGTTTCGTAGTAATGGCCCGCGATTGTCAGTTTTTCCGGCTCGCTGGCATGTGCTCGCAGCTCGAATGCTTTGGTGTAGTACTCGCCAGCGCGTCGAGGTTCGCCGAGATTGAGGTAGTCGCTGCCCACCGCCAAGTACCCTGCGGCGAAATTCGGATCCAGCTCGATGGCATGTTGATCGTAAGGCAGAGACGCTTTCCCGCCTTTTTCGTGAAAAGCTTTTGCGCCGAGGCTGTAGGCTTTTAAGGCGTCGAGCGAGAAGGTAGTCGCCTCGGCCAGCGGAACATCAAATTTCTTTACCGTGGCAAGGGACTCGCCGAGTTCGCCGCGGAGTCTTGTAGCTGCATCGCCCAGGATGTCCAGCACTTTTTCCTTGGAAGGCGCCGTCAACTGCTGCTCGCTCAGGGTGTCTCCGTTCTGGCAGTTCACCGCTTTCAATTCCACAACATATTTACTGCCCAGGCTTCCAATCGCACCGGCGATGTAGGCTTTGCTGCCCGTTCGTTGGCATAGTTCGCGGGTCATTTCCGGCGTTAGGTTCGCCTTTGCGGGAACGGCCATCCGTTGCAGGGTCTGCGCCACTTCGCTGTCGGAAAGCGGATTCAAGAAAGGCGATTGCCGGAGGGAGATGCTGAGCGCCGTCTTCAAGGCATCATCGAACACCGAGTCCCCGGTGCTGTTGGCAAAGTCGGTGAGAACGATGGTGTCTTTCTCAGTCAGTCGCTGATTTTGGCGATGGGAACGGTAATAGACACCGCCGATCAGGACAACTGCGGCCGTGGCTGTGAGCAACACTGGAATCCAAATCTTCCGAAACCTGTCTTGCCCCCGGCCAGGAATTTCTGCTACCGCAACTGATCCAGAGACACTGGTAGGCATCTGGCCACTCTCGGTGTCGCGTTTCAGCCGCTGCAAATCGGCGCGCATCTCCGAGGCGTGCTGGTAGCGAAGCGCACGGTCTTTTTCCAGCGCCTTCCCGATAATCGCATCCACCGGGGGCGGCAGCTGCGCATTCCATTTACTCGGTAGCTCCGGTTGCTCGTGCAGAATCGCGCCGTAGGTGGCTCCTTCGGTGTCTCGATCGAAGGGCAACCTGCCGCTGGCCATTTCATAGAGCGTCACGCCGAAAGAAAACAGGTCAGTGCGTTCATCGAGATCTTTTCCGGCAATCTGCTCGGGCGACATATAGCCCACTGTGCCCAGGGCCACATTGTTTTTCGTGAGCTCTTTAAAAGTGACTGTAGGGTCGTCCGCGCTTGAGCTCGATTCTCGCTTGGTTCCCGGATCCCTTCGTTTCGCCAATCCGAAGTCGAGAATCTTGGCGTGCCCACGTTTGGTAACGAAGATGTTCGCTGACTTTATGTCCCGATGAATGATGCCGGCCGCATGAGCTACATCCAGTGCATCGGCGATCTCGATCGCCAGTGACAACAGTAAGTCCGTTTCCAGCGGACGTCCGGCAATGCGGTGTCGCAGGATCACGCCATCGAGGTACTCCATAGCGATGAAGGCTTTTCCATTTTCCTCGCCGACGTCGTAAATCGTGCAGATATTCGGATGGTTCAGGGCCGATGCCGCCTTGGCCTCCCGCCGAAAACGCTCCAAAGCCTGGCGATCTTGAGCTACGTCTTCGGGGAGGAACTTGAGAGCGACGAATCGGTCGAGGCGGGTATCCTCGGCCTTGTAGACAACACCCATGCCGCCACCGCCGAGCTTATCGACGATGCGGTAGTGAGAAATGTCGCGCCCAATCATTGGAGCCGAATCTTACGTGTATAGAAATGGTCAAGTCAATGAAGGGCAGCTAGTTGAACTGGCAAGAAATCTCGATGAACACTCGCATAAAACGCGAAGCGACTTCGACCAGAATCACATCGTGGCGATTTGCGTGATGATCTCTTGTGAACGGGTCCGATGGTGCCCGGGACCGGAATTGAACCGGTACGTCACTTTCGTGACTCGGGATTTTAAGTCCCGTGCGTCTGCCAGTTTCGCCACCCGGGCAAATTGTTCTAGGTTATTGTAGCAATTGCATTTGTTGATCAGGTTTTCCGCTCCCAGGGGCAGATTCGGAGTGGATGCTAGTTGTGGTGTCAGTTGGTGCAGCAAGCTCGTGTCGTCGACCCGCCGCGATCTTCCAGTGCTGCTTGATCGAGATCGGACTCACTTACGTTGTATCGGTCAAATATTGAGCGCGTTTTATGAAGTATCAATGGACTTAGCGGTAAGCCCGTGACGCGAAGTCGTCAAGCAGCAGGACCGAACCCGTATAACCCGAACGGCGCCAGCAGCAACGGATAGATTTCTGCCAATGCTGCCAATAGGATGAACAAGCCATGAAGCTGAGATTGAGTCCGTCGCTGCTTCTGTCTGCGGTCGCGCTTGGAATACTGGTTCTTGGTGGCTGTCGTAGGGGTAAGGACCCTCTCGTATTGAATTTGCTCTGCGACAATCAGTCGAAGTCGTTTCCGATCGCTGAACATAAGTTGTTGAAGTTTCAAGCCGGTCGACCAAAGACCTCCTCAGGCAGGCCGATCATCGTCCAATCGGTATTGCTCGACCAATCCAAGTTTGAGAGCCTCCTGGGCGATGACGCCGGCTTGACAATCATGAAACCGGACCTTGTAATACTGGACTCGCCCGAACAAGAGAAGTCAACTCGAGCAGCCCGCGAGTCCAATAAGAAGGGTGACGCCTGTAACCCAGCGACTGGTTGCCCTACGTTCATTCCGGTTTGGGTAACGAGTGATCGCTTAGACGCTGCCGAACAGATTCTTAAAGCACTGGCGTCGGGGGATTAGATGAATACCTCGGTTGACTCGGCCTTCGGCGGTTAGAAACCTGGGGACTCTATGATAGGTACAAGTCATCGCCGGTGTCTTTCCATCTCGCCATCCCGCTTAATACAATCAAAATACTATTCTGTGCCATCCTTGTTTAAGGGCAGGGTGGCGTATCGGCGTTCATGGCACTGAGAGAATCAGAAGCGATTGTTTTGCGAAGCTATCCTTTGCGTGAGGCGGATCTGCTGGTTACGCTGTTCACGCGTCAGGATGGCAAGGTTCGCGCCGTCGCGCGAGCGGCGAAGAAATCCCGGCGGCGCTTCGGGGGCGCTCTCGAACCTCTTACTTATGTGCGTGGGCATTACGAAGTCCGAGAGCGACAAGAGTTGGCTCGATTGGATGCGTGCGAGGTCCTCGAATCGCCGTTGGCTTCAGAAGTCGGTTATTCACGGGCTCTCGCCCTGGGTCATGTGGCCGAGTTGCTTGACGAGCTCTTGCCCGACTACGAGCCGAACGACGCTGTGTTCCGTCTCGCGCTGTCAATTCTGAGCCGGCTGCAAGGCAACGATATATGGATGCCGATCACGTATTTCGAACTTTGGATGACCCGGCTGATGGGATATCTGCCCGATCTTTCGGGGTGCGTGGTCTGTGGGCGGGCCCTGAACGGAAGCCGCGCGTTTTTTCATGCATTGGCTGATGGGTTGATGTGCGCCGAGGATAAGCGCCTGGCTTCATCGGAGATTTCTGCCGAATCGCGTCACTTGGCGGCGCAGATGTTTCGTGCGCCGGTGGAGAGTTTTGCAGATGTACCCTGGCCGAAAGCGCAGGGCGCCGACCTGCGGAAATTTCTCATTCAGATCCTGCAGAGACATATAGAAAAGAAACTAGTTACAGCCGGGATGCTGGACAAGGACGGCAAGTGACGGAACCGCAGGAAACTGCTGCCGGCGATAGCTCGCCACTGGCATCTTCCGTTACAATCGAGAGTTAGACGCGCGGTTCCCGAGTCATCCTTGAATCCACCTAAGCTAAAGTCGCTTACTTTTCAGGAGCTGATTCTGCGTTTGCAGACGTTCTGGGCGGAACGCGGTTGTGTACTGCAGCAACCTTATGACGTCGAAGTGGGCGCCGGAACCATGGCTCCCGAGACGTTCCTGCGCGTGCTCGGCCCTCAGCCATATAAGGTTGCGTACGTTCAGCCGTCGCGGCGGCCGGCCGACGGCCGTTATGGCGAGAACCCAAATCGTCTTTTCAAGCACACCCAGTTGCAGGTCATCCTGAAGCCTCCGCCGAACAGCGTGCAGGAGCTTTATTTGGAGTCTTTGACAGCTATCGGCATTGACCTCGGGCAACACGACATCAAGTTCGAGGAGGACAATTGGGAGGCTCCTACGCTGAGCGCTTGGGGAGTGGGGTGGCAGGTGATGCTCGACGGCCTTGAAATCACGCAGTTCACCTACTTTCAGCAGTGCGGCGGCGTCGATCTGAATCCGATTTCGGCTGAACTGACTTACGGCTTAGAGCGGATTGCAGCGTTCTTGCAGGACGTTGATTCAATCTACGACATCGTGTGGGCGTATGATCCGGAAACAGGCAAGCCGACAACCTACGGAGATGTGCGCCTCGCAGATGAATTGCAATTGTCCGTTTACAACTTTGAAGCGGCGGACGTAGAGAAAACGTGGAAACACTTCGAAGGGTACGAAGCGGAATGTCAGGCGCTGCTGGATCGGTTTCGCAAAATGAGCGAGCACAAAGAGAGTGGGGACAGAAGCGAGCGGGAGAAAAAGCGGTTCCCGCTGCTTGCTGCCTATGACCTTTGCCTCAAGTGCTCGCATCTCTTTAATATCCTCGATGCGCGTGGCGCGATCTCGGTCACCGAGCGGGTGGGCGTGATTGCGCGAGTGCGCGCCCTGGCGGTCGGAATCGCAAGGGCATACGTAAACCAGCAGAGTGCAAGCGCTTCGTCGGAGTCGAAGGAGCCAGAACCGTCGAGCAAGACCATCAAGACGAAGAAGAGATTAGAGGCGGTTCCGGCATCTTGAATGCATAGCGATCTTTCACGAATTGAGTCTCGATTTGTGACGCAAATCACAATCAGCGGCGGATTTGTCTGCAAAGATTAAGAGAACTCGGCCATGCCTGATTTTCTCCTTGAAATCGGTTGCGAAGAGATTCCAGCTCGCATGATTGACGCGGCTTCCATGGAATTGCGGGATCGCGTTTTCAACTTGCTCGAGCGCGAGAGGCTTTTCCCCGCCGGGGCGGTTACGCATCTGGACTCGCCCCGCCGGTTGGCGGTGCTAGCGGCGGGTGTTCCTAACGCTCAGCCGGATACGACCGAACAACTCAATGGTCCTTCGGTCGCGGTTGCATTTAGAGATGGTCAACCCACTGCTGCAGCTCAATCGTTTGCCAAGAAGGCGGGAGTGGATATCGCCCGTCTTGAAAGAGTCACAACGGCTAAGGGTGAGTACTTGTCAGCCAAGGTGACAAAGAAGGGGAGAGCCGCTGCCGAGGTGCTAACCGAACTCCTGCCTAAGGAAATCAATGCCATCTACTGGCCTAAGAATATGTACTGGCGTGAGCCCGGCGAGAAGTTCGTTCGCCCGGTGCGCTGGCTCGTGGCCTTGCTCGACAGGGAAGTGATCGCGCTCGAATTTGACGGCGTTCGTGCGGGGAACCGATCACGGGGACACCGCCTGCTGGCGGACACGGAAGTTGCTATCGCAAGCGCAGGTGCAACCTACATCGATGCGCTGCGCAACGCAAAGGTTCTCGGCCGGTCCGAGCGTGAACACCAGATTCGCAAGCTGCTCGACGCTGCGACCCGTACAATTTCTGGCGCACGCTGGCGCGAAGACAAGATTCTGCTTGATACGGTCGTAAACCTGACCGAATGGCCGTCGGTGATTCTCGGCGACTTCGATCCTGAGTTCCTGAAACTGCCGGAAGAAGTTCTTGTCACGGTGATGCGGGACCATCAGAAATATTTCGCAGTCGAAGACGCAAGTGGCAAACTGCTGCCGCACTTCCTTGCCGTCCTGAACACCGACGGCGATCCGCACGGCATTATTCGCCATGGTCATGAACGTGTTCTGCGCGCCCGATTCAACGACGCCCGCTTTTTCTGGCAGGCGGACCAGAAGCATCCGCTGCGTGAACGCACGAGTTGGCTGAAGAACGTCACCTTCCAGAAGGACCTGGGTAGCTACTACGAAAAAACGCTCCGGGTGCAGAGGCTTGCCAGTTGGTTGTGCGAAATCGTCCGTGCGGCCGGGATAACGATTCGGCCCGGCGTTGTCCACAAGGCTGCCTGTCTGGCAAAGACGGATCTCACCACCGAACTGGTGAAGGAGTTCACCGAACTGCAAGGAGTCGTGGGTGGATTATATGCAGCGGTGCAGCAACTCGATGACGACATGCCGGATGCGACGCGGCAGTTGATCGCGCAGGCAATTTACGACCAATACAAGCCTGAATCGATGGAGGATTCTGTTCCTCGCACGATCGGTGGCGCGGTGCTGTCGGTGGCCGATAAGGCCGATAGCATCGCCGGTATGCTTGCGTTGGGGATGCAGCCGACTGGGTCGAAGGATCCCTTCGCCCTGCGGCGTCAAGCGAACGGCATCGTGAAGACCATTGCCGAGCACAAGCTGCCGATTCGGCTCGATGAACTGATGAGTTCCGCGTGTGGAACTTATAAGGGATCCGTTGCCGAGAAGAAATTCCGGACTGCCGCGGAGTATCCAGCCGGTATCGCCGTCTTCTTTCGCGAGAGACTGGAATTCTATTTACGAGACGTCCTTGGCTTTAGATACGACGTGGTTAACGCTGTTCTAGCAGCTGATGCCAATGATGTGGTGGATGCGATAGCGAGAGCCGAGGCCGTCGCAAGCGTTCTGCACATGCCGGAGTTTCAGGCGATCGCCGCGGCCTGCAAGCGTATGCGCAACATCCTGCGGCAGGCGGATGAAAAAGGGATCCGGTCCGCTGCGAAATTCGAGGAATTGCCGGAGTCTGCGCCCGAGGAAAAGGATCTCGCTGCCTATGTGGAAAGGAACGCGCCCCGCATCCAGGCATACGCCGAAAAGAAAGAATACAAAGAAGCGCTGCTCCTGCTTTCAACGGTGCGCGAGCAAGTGGACGCCTTTTTCGACAAAGTGATGGTCATGGTGGAGGACGAGGGAGTCCGGGCGAACCGACTGGCATTGCTGCGGACCTTATTAAAGGAATTCTCTGTCAGTGCCGATTTTTCAGAGATAGTGACCGAGGGTAAGGAATCTTCGAAACAATAAAGGACTAATTCGATGGCTACAACCACTCTTCCAGAAACAGAAGTCAAAGAAACAGTGAAGACACCGGGAATCCAATACGTTTACTTCTTCGGCGGCGGCAAGGCCGATGGCAACGGCAAAATGAAAGATGAACTCGGCGGCAAAGGCGCCGGCCTCGCCGAGATGACCAACGCAGGCCTGCCGGTCCCTCCCGGTTTCACCATCCAGACCGAAGCCTGCCGCGAGTACATGCGACACGGCGGTCTCTCGCGGGAAGTCGATCGCGAGATGGAAGCTGCGCTCGCGAAGTTGCAGGACCTGCAAGGCCAGAAGCTGGGCAAAGGCGAGAACCCGCTGCTGGTGAGCGTGCGCTCCGGCGCCAAGTTCTCGATGCCCGGCATGATGGACACGATTCTGAACCTTGGTCTGAATGATGAAAGCGTGGAGGCGTTGGCGAAGCGCAGCAACAATCCTCGCTTTGCGTACGACTCCTATCGGCGCCTGATCCAGATGTTCGGCAATGTCGTGTTAGAGATCCCGAAGTCGGAATTCGACGAGGTTTTCGACAACAAGAAAAAACAGAAAAAAGCCAAACTGGACACCGATCTTGATGCCAAGGCGCTAAAAGAAGTTATCGCGGAATACAAGAAAGTCGTCAAGAAGCAGGCCAAGCGCGACTTCCCGCAAGATCCGCACGAGCAGCTGGTGATGGCCCGGGATGCCGTGTTCCGCTCATGGCAGAACGAGCGTGCCAAGCATTATCGGCGCATCAACAATATCTCCGACGACCTCGGCACCGCGGTCAACGTCCAAGCTATGGTGTACGGCAATCTAGGCGACACCAGCGGTACCGGCGTCGGCTTCACTCGCAATCCCGCGACTGGCAACAAAGAGTTTTACGGCGAGTTCCTGATGAACGCGCAGGGCGAAGACGTCGTTGCCGGCATTCGCACCCCGGTTCCGATTCTTGAACTGGAAAAGATCATGCCGCAGGTATACAACCAGCTGCGCGAGATCACGACGCGACTGGAGAAGCACTATCGCGACATGCAGGACTTCGAGTTCACCATTCAGGATGGGAAGCTCTACATGTTGCAGACTCGAAATGGCAAGCGCACGGGGCTCGCAGCCGTTCGGGTGGCGATCCAGATGGTCGACGAAGGCTTGATAACGAAGGAGGAAGCCATCTTCCGCGTCGAGCCCAACCAGCTTTACGATTTTCTGGTTCCTCGTCTCGATGAAAAGAGTGCCAAGATAGAAGTTCTGGCCACAGGCCTCCCGGCATCTCCGGGCGCCGCCGTCGGTCAAATCGTCTTCACCGCCGACGAAGCTGTGGCGAAAGCTGGCCATGGTGCGCACAAGAATCCCGTGATTCTGGTTCGCGGCGAAACCACTCCCGAGGATATTCACGGCATGGAAGTTGCCGCCGGCATTCTGACTTCGCGCGGCGGCATGACCAGTCACGCAGCCGTCGTTACTCGCGGCATGGGCAAGTGCTGCGTTGCGGGCGCAGGGGACATCAGCGTCGACGAAAAGGCCCGCCAGATGCGCGTCAAAGGGCAGGTCTTCAAGGAAGGCGATTGGATCTCGCTCGACGGCACCACCGGTCGAGTGATCAAAGGCAAGCTCAACACGCTCGATCCCAAAGCGGATGATCCGGAACTCACCAAGCTTTTGGGTTGGGCCGAACCATTCCGCAAGATCGGTGTGCGTGCTAATGCCGATATTCCCCGCGATGCTATCCAAGCGCGTGCTTTCGGCGCCGAGGGCATCGGGTTGTGCCGGACCGAGCACATGTTCTTCGCGCCCAACCGCGTCCCGCACATGCGCGCGATGATCATGGCCGACAACGAGAAAGATCGGCGTGCCGCACTGAAGAAGCTGTTACCCATGCAGCGCTCCGACTTCGAAGGTCTTTTCAAGGCGATGGAAGGCCTTCCGGTCACGATCCGCTTGCTCGACCCGCCATTGCACGAGTTCCTGCCCAAACGCGAGAAGCTTATGGTCGACCTTGCGACTCTGGCGAACGCCGATGCCAAGCAGAAAAAAGCGATGATCGAAGAGTATCGCGAGTACGGGGTGAAAGGGGCTGGTGACCTCAAGAAGATTCTCTCTGGTCTGCTGAGCCGCGTAGAAGAATTGCATGAGTTCAACCCCATGCTCGGTCATCGGGGGTGCCGCCTCGGCATCACTTATCCGGAGATCACGGAGATGCAGGCTCGTGCCATCTTTGAAGCAGCGGTCGCGGTTGAGAAAGAGGGCATCAAGACTCATGCCGAAGTCATGATTCCTCTGACCGCTACGCTGAAGGAAATGGCCAACCAGGCGGCCATCACCCGTCGCGTCGCTGATGAGGTGTTTAAGGAGAAAGGGAAGACCGTTCACTACCTGGTAGGCACGATGATCGAGTTGCCGCGTGCGGCTCTAGTTGCTGACAAGATCGCCCAAGAAGCGGAGTTCTTCAGCTTCGGCACCAACGATCTGACGCAAACGACATTCGGCTTTTCGCGCGACGATATTAATAAGGTGTTGCCTACTTACCTTGCCGAGGGAATCCTGAAGCAAGATCCGTTTGCCGTGATCGACCGCGAGGGAGTCGGCGAACTGGTTCGCATCGGCATCGAACGCGGCCGCAAGACACGGCCCAAACTCGAGGTCGGCATTTGCGGGGAGCATGGCGGCGATCCTTCTTCTGTCGAGTTTTGCCATCAGGTGGGAATGGACTATGTGGCTTGTTCGCCATTCCGCGTTTTGACCGCTCGTCTGGCCGCAGCCCAAGCTGGCGCCAGCGACAAGCTGAAAGTGGAGGGCGGTAGAACTAAATGAAAACCGCTGAGTAAGCGGAGGACGCGGAGGAATTTGAGGACAGAACCAGCGGCGCAGTCGCGGACAGTAACCGGATCACAGGAACCATTGTCGATGCTGCTATGGGCCGAAGAATCACTTCAAGGCCGCTGCGTCCATTGAGCCCTCTGCGGTTTTAGGTTAGTAATTTACTGTAAGCGGGCGATCAACTTCCGCGCGAGATCGACGTCTTCCGACTCCGACCAGAGTAGCCGCCGGTTTGGTGTCGAAGCTTTTTCTGCGCGAACCCCAAACTCGACCAGTTTTCTCAGGTTAACGCGGAGCTTCTCTTCGTCCTCGTCCTCTAACTTCAACGATCGATCGTCCTGCAAAAAAGGCGAGTCGAAGCCAAAGTCGACCATGACTTGTCCTTCCTGTTCCGAAATGCCGTCTTCAAAATTCTCGCCGTATACCAGAAACTTGACCAGCGATGGCTTCGAAGTCCATTGCTTCTGTTTCTCATCGAAGACCCACAGGTCCCAAGCCGCCTCGAAAGCATAGGCGTAGTCTTCGTGCAGCAGATCTGAAGCTAACAGGATCGCGTGTTCAGGCGGAACTCCGGGATTGAATCTCTGTTCAAGTACCGTCGCCTCGCCCCAGGAAACCGGATGAATCGCCAGGTAGGTAATTCCAGGCTCTTTCTCGGAGAAAGGGAATTGCCGCATCACCGACAATGCGCGGGGCAGGATCTCGACGAGTTCAGCGTCAGAGAACCAAAGGCTCAAATAAAGCGAATCGCCCAACTTTCACCTCTTCCAGGAAAGATTGTATCAACCACCGTTCCCAGTTGCCGAAACCGTTCGCTGCTTCACCAAGCGCGACCATGCCGGAAGTGTGGACTCGCCCAGTCACAATCCGCCGAACATTGAAAATGTAGAGGAGTGATTGGAGCTGCAGGCACGACGAGAGGGCGAGAAAGCTGCACAGTTCTTTGACACTGATCAGATGGCGCTGCTACCATCAAAACTGCTTGGCTGCAGGCTCTCGCCTTCGCGTCGTCCCCGTCGTCTAGCCCGGCCTAGGACATCGCCCTTTCACGGCGGTAACACGGGTTCAAATCCCGTCGGGGACGCCAACAAACTGTTCTTGCCTTGAACTTCCTGCAAAATATTGAACAGCGAGGATTTGTCAGGGTTCAAAAACCGTGCTCAAGCGAGTAGTGCAACCCGCCTCTGGACAAGAGATTTTGAACCCGCTGTCGCTGGTCAGCGCCGCAAGACATCCATCAATCGCGAGTTCATTGCTACTCTCCGAGTTGGATAGATTTGTGTTCGTCGCACGCGAGTTGAGCAAGATGAGTCAGGTATGCCAGGATATTCCTCGTTGATCGACTGCTTTGCGCAGGATTTTTCCGTGATGCGATTTTCGTGAGGAGTCACCCCTATGGCTTCTTGGCAGCGAGGATAAGGCGCAAGAGTTCGCCAAACTGTTGCAGGGTCACCTTTTTGGCTTCATCGTCGGTATTTACGCGGTGAACAATGACGATATTCAAAGCGGGAATGACCGCAATAAAGTGCCCCCCGGCGCCCCAAGCTGAAAAACTCCCGTCCGGCACTTCAACTCCGGGATAGTGGTTACCATTCACCGCGATCCACCACAAATATCCGTACCCACTGTAGCCGTCTCGCGCGTTGCCATCTGCGACCGAATAGGCGGTTGTGCTGTCTCGGACCCACTGTGCGGGAATAAGCTGCGCGTCGCGCCACTTGCCGCGCCTCATGTACAACAGCCCAAATCGAGCCATATCGCGAGCGGTCATCCGAAATGGGTAGGCACGATGAATCGAATCGGGTCCGGTGACGTACTGTTGCTCACTCAGAACATAGTCCTCCATACCAATCCGTTGCGCGATCTGTGCGTCGAAAGCGTGGTAAATCGAGTCGTGTGTCGACTTCTCTTAGATGGTCCCAAGCGCATTAAAGTCCCAATTGTTGTAAGACCAAAACGAACGCGCCGGGTGCGAGCCGCGCGACGGTTTTTCCGCCTTCATTCCGGGTGTTTCGTATAGAGCGGCATGGTAGATACCCGACCGCGCCTTGAGCAGGTCAATCACTCGCGCCTTCTTCTCATCCGGGGTCAAGGACGGTTCGTTATCATCAATCCCCAGTTGTTCGAGCGTGGCGTTCAAGTCGATTTGGCCCTTCGACACAGCGATGCCATATAGGGCGCTCAGAAAGCTCTTGCGAATGGAGTGGACATTAAACTTAGTTGCCGTCGCGCCCCACTGAGAGACGATGATCCCGTCATCAACGATCACGACCGCGGCTGTGTCGATGGAATCTGCGTAGGCTTTGGCGGTCGCCAACTTCTCCGAGGACCAGCCTCGATCTTCAGGCTTGTCGGCCTGCGTCCAGTGTTTTCCCGGATACTGGTTGTGTGCTGCGCCATGGGCCTTCCCCTCAACTTGGGGCGTTTGTAGGGCGATGAGGGCGAGAAAAGTGAAAGACACCGCATGAAACCAACGTGGTAATGATGGCTTCGGGCCAGGCGCTAAAGGAATTTGTCCTTCGAGAAACGCAGCTGACTTTTCTAGGCTCATCATCATCCTCCATGTGGGATTGCGCCAGAAGCATCATCGTGAGGGTCCCATCATAGCTTGAAAAACTGGCGTGATGCACGTTCTGGGTCGGATGACGGGCCATTCGGACGTTGCCTTCTTCACCCCCTGCTGCGATCCCGAGCGGTGTGCCTATTGTGTGCGGAAGTCAGCGACCAGGACGACTAAAGTGCAAACTGGAGGAAGACTTACTGTCGGCACCCCAGAGAACCAGAGCTAGTGGCATCCTCCACGGTTTCAACGAATCTACCAAAGCCCGCAGCAAGGACATAGGGACAACAAGTTTCGCGAGGTAAGTGTTCCAGATGCCGATAGGATCCCGATAAAACGAAAGTCTGGGTCGAACACGACCACGCAGATTTTTTACGAAAAGAACATCATGCCGAGGTCCATTCCTCCCATTTATGTTTGCGCAGATTCACCAAAGCAACCGTGGCCTCATGTTCATTAGGCTCATTCAGTCGGACGCCAGCCCGAAGTGCGAAAGGTGATAGTTGGCGCGAGCATCGTGGTGTCGGGGCCAAGGTCTTTGTCGAAGACAATACCCTTGCGAGTGACTAAGAAGGTCTTGATTCCCGACCACCGGTAGTCCGCCGGATACGCCACTAACGCGAGCCCTCTCTGCTTGACGCCAAGGGCAACAGAATCTTCTGTTAGTCGTCGAAAATAGTAGCCGTGGAAAAGGTAGGACCCTTGGTCTGTAGCAGCGCGAGTGCTAGAGTCAGCCTTCGTCGTAGCCGCTGTGGCGAGGCTTTGGGCAAAGCGCGTGATGGGGTCTTCGCTGGCTGCTTCTTCTGCGATTAATTTCGAGTTGCCTTCCGTCTCTGACAGTGCGAACTCCTCGCATACTTCGATTGCGGTGGCTTCGTTCTCTGCGATTCTTCGACCAAGTTCTTGAGCACCGGTTTCGTCCGGTTGCTGTAATTGTTCCGGTGTCGGTTGCGCAGCGTGAACCGCGGGTTGTGCGGCGGATTGTCGTGGCTGCGCGGCAAACGCTTGCGGCGCAGCAGCTAATACGAGGCTATATGAGAGAAAAAGTGCCAAAAGTTGTTTCGTGAACTTCACAATTAATTCTCCTTGTATGAGTTCGCGTTATGACCCATGCTTGCGCTCGCTGTATGACTTTCGGGTCGATCAGGCAGACTCGATCGATCCCATCCCCCACCGAGCGCTTCAATGAGTAGGACTGCATTCGCCATACGTCGTCCGAGAATGTTTACCGCCGTTACCTCATCAGAAAGAGCGGCATTTTGAGCCGTGATAACTTCCAAATAGCTGGTCACGCCACCTTCGTATCTGGTATTCGAGAGTTGAAGTGATTTCTGCGCGGACTGTACGGCTGTTGCCTGCACCCCGGCCTCCTGCTCCAGTATCCGCAATGCGGCCAGATTGTCTTCCACCTGTTGAAAGGCGCTCAGCACGGTTTGCCGGTAGGACGCCACTGATGAGTCGTAGGTCGCCTTGGCTTCGTCGTTCAGGGCGTGCCGCCGCCCTCCGTCGAAGATGGTGGCAACCGCAGACGCGCCCACCGACCACAGAGCGCTTGGGCCCTGCAGCAGAGTGGTGATGCTTCCGCTTTCGAATCCGCCAGTTCCAAGGAGATTGACGAGCGGGTAGTACGCGGTCTTAGCAAGGCCAACCTGAGCATTCGCGGACGCCACACGGCGTTCGGCACCCGCGATATCGGGACGCCGTTCCAACAACTCTGATGGAACGCCAACCGGGATCGGCGGCGGTGGAGTGGTCAGTGGCAACGGCGGCAAGCTGAAACTGGCCGGGGGTTTGCCAACCAATACTGCAGCAGCGTGCTCGTACTGTGCTCGAGCGACACCCACATCCACGAGTTGCGCCCGAGTGGTTTCAAGGATCGTTCGTGCCTGCTCAACCTCTACTTCGGAAGCCAATCCACCCTGATAACGGTCTTCATTGAGTTGCAGCGCTTGCTCGTACTGTACGACGGTGTTCTGAAGCAACTTCTCTTCGGCATCGAGTGTTCGGGCGGCAAAGTAATCAATCGCGAGATCGGCGTGCATGGTCAGGTTCACCACCGCCAGATCGGCTGCACTTGCCTGGGCCTGCTCTCGATAGGACTCTACATTTCTACTGATGCGACCCCAGGCGTTTACCTGATATGAAACCTCGACTGGTAGCACGAAATCGTTGAAGGTCGTCCCACTGATCGCACTTGCCGGACGGTTGTCTGAATATCGTTCTCGAGTCGCCGAAGGAGCCGTGCTGACCGTCGGATAATAGTCAGCCCGAGCGTACCGTAGTGCAGAACGCGCCTCCTGGTACTGCGCCACCGCTGCTTTAAGGTTCTGGTTCGAGACATCAATCTGTTTCTCCAGAGCATTGAGTTGAGGATCCTGGAATATCTCCCACCAATTTCCGCCCAGATTCTGATCGCTGGGCTGCGCTGTTTTCCAGTTTCCGATTTCTTTGTATGCAGGCGGCGCCGGCACCGCAGGAGCTTTGTACTTGGGGCCAACAGCACAAGCAGCAAAGGAAAGAATCGTTGAACCCAACAGAAGGACCTGTGCGATACGTTGAGTCTTGCGTGCCACTCTTTGAGTGCGTGTCATTGCCCATCTCCCGGCAGGGACGCCTGCACGATATTCACTTGCTGACCAGAGACCAGAGAATCGGGTGGATTCAGCACGACCTGATCGTCAGCCTTCAGTCCAGCGACTACTTCGATGTCGCTCCCGAAGTCGTGCCCCGGTGTAAGATCGGCGAGCTCGACCTTACCATTTCTTACGACCCCGGCCTGCAAATGCTCCGACCGAAAAATGAGCGTGCTGACGGGAATCAGGAAGGTCGAGTTCGCGGAAGGGATGTGCAAGTGCACTTCTGCGTACGACCCGGTGAGAAGAGTGTTGCCAGGATTCGGCAGGTCAATTTCGGTCAAAAGTGTGCGAGTGGTACCGTTGATCGCTTCGGCGGTTCGAACGACTTTTCCAGGAAACTTTTGCCCCGGAAATTCGGCGAGAACGATGTCCGCCTCGGTGGCTCCCGGCTTGATGCCTCGCGAATACTCCTCCGGAACATTCACGTAGACACGCACGGTGCCGGTCTGGGCGATGTGAAATAGATCCGTCTTCGCCGTGGAGTTGCTCCCGGCATTGATCAGGTCACCGATGTCAGTGTTACGCGCGGTGATCACTCCATCGAATGGTGCATAGACGTTTTCGAAAGACACCAGCGCTTCGTAGTGGCGTACATTCGCCATATCTGCGTCGACCATTGCCTTATTGGCGCTGTATGTTCCCTCGGCGTTGTCCCGGTCCTGTTGCGCGACAGCATGCTTTTGGAACATCGCTTCGTAGCGCGTCTTTGTAATCTCAGCCAGATTCAGATTGGCTTGAGCGGTGGCGAGCGTGCTTCGCGCTTGTGAAAGTTGTTCATCGACCTCGGGCGACTGGATTGTGGCCAGGAGTTGGCCCGCTTTCACATGCGCCCCAATATCGAAATACCACTTCTTCAAGTAGCCATCGGTGCGTGCGTAAACCGGCGACGAAATGAACGGCTGCATATTTCCCGGGAGGATGATCTCCTGCGCCGCCGCAGCCGGCTTCGGTTGCACTACCGAAACGGAAGGCACCGCCATCTGCGCTGTTACGGTCCGTAAGCTAGCCTCTGCATTCAGACGCGATCGAATTCCGAAAAGCAGGACGGCTAAGACAGTCACGCAAACGATCACCGGCATGACCCAACTGTGTCGGGATGGCGAGGTCTTCTCCGGGTTCGGGTTCAATGGAACTATCTCGACGCTGTTCTCTGTTTCTTTAATTTCGAAGTTAGTCATATTGATTCACCTATTCCTGTTCGGGAAATGCAGCCTTCTGCTGCCGTCCGTGCAGCAGACTGAAGAACGTTGGAACAAAAAAGAGCGTAGAAACGGTCGCGAAGAGAAGGCCGCCGATCACGGCTCGTCCGAGCGGAGCATTTTGTTCACCTCCGTCGCCTAGACCCAGCGCCATCGGAACCATCCCTATGATCATTGCCAGAGCCGTCATCAGCACCGGCCGAAATCTCGTGAACCCTGCCTGCAATGCTGCCGCGAGCGGGTCTTTGCCTTCACTCATCTGCTCTCTGGCGAAGCTCACCACCAGAATGCTGTTCGCAGTGGCCACACCCATGCACATGATCGTTCCCATTAGGGCCGGCACGCTCAGTGTTGTGTGCGTAATGAAGAGGAACCAGGCGATTCCAGCCAAGGCTGCTGGTAATGCGGAGATCATGATGAAAGGATCGAGCCAGGACTGGAAATTGACCACGATCAGCAGATAGTCGAGCAGGATTGCAAATAGCAGGCCGATCAGGAGGCCGGCATAAGACGAGCGCATTGTCTGCACCTGACCTCTCATGACCACGCGCGACCCCCGCGGCAGCTGCTTGCTTGCTGAGGCAATGATCTTGTTGATGTCTCGCGAGACTCCTCCCAGGTCGCGTCCATCGACTGCACCGAAAATGTCGACGACTGGCGCCACGTTGTAGTGAGAGACCACGGCCATTCCGCTTCCGCGCTGCATCGAGACCAGGCTCGCCATCAGCGAAGGAGGAGCGTTGGGATCCGTTCCGGTGACGGGAGTGTTCTCGAGGTCCTGAATGCTTGCGGTTCGATACTGCGGCGTCTGAGTAGCAATCGAATAACTCACTCCGTTTCGCGGGTCGAGCCAGAACGTGGGCGCTGTTTGAAAGCTGCCGCTGAGTGACACCAGCAGATTCTGGGCAATGTCGTGGGCCGAGAAACCAAGCTCCTGCGCCTTCGTGCGCTCGATCCTCAAATGCAGATACGGGTCATCGAACGGTTGCTGAATTCGCAGGTCCACCGTGCCCGGCACATACCGGACCTGCTGCAGCACTTGGTCCGCCCACGCCCGATTGCCTTCCAGATCGTTGCCGATGACTTGGATATCAATCGGTGCAGGCAGTCCGAAATTCAGGATCTGACTCACCATGTCTGACGGCAAAAAGGCAAAGATCACGCCGGGGAATTCTTTAGCCAGGCTCAGGCGCAACCGCTCGACATACGCGGCTGTGGGGTGATGCTTGGCCGATAGTGTCACGAGAATATCGGCATCCGAGGTGCCGATAGGGGCAGAGTTGCTGTAGGAAAGATTGATGCCGCTGTAAGGCAATCCAATGTTGTCGATGATGCTTGCCACTTCATTGGCCGGAATCTGTTGCCGGATCGAACTCTCAACCTGATCGGCGAGGTACGCTGTGTCTTCGATACGCATCCCGGTTGGAGCGCGCATATGAAGTTTGAAGCTGCCCGCGTCGACAGTGGGGAAGAAATCCTGTCCGAGCCACGGAACAATCAGGGCGAGAGAGCCGAGGCAGACCGCAAAGAATACCAACAGGAACGCGCGCCGGTGATCGAGACATCGTTCGAGCAGATTGCGATAGCCTTCCCGTATCCCATCAAAAGCCGCTTCGAATTTCTGTTGAAAGCGAACAAAAATGTTACGGCTCGTTGCCAGGCTGGGCGATTTCTCATGCCGCAGCAGATACTTCGCCATGGTCGGCACGATTGTCCGCGACAGCAGATACGATGCCAGCATGGCGAATACAACCGCTTCCGCCAGCGGCAGAAAGAGATAACGTGCCACGCCCGATAGCAGAAACATTGGCGCGAACACGATGCAGATCGATAGTGTTGAAACGAACGCTGGAGTAGCGATTTGCATCGCGCTGTCCAGCACTACTTCATCCATGTTCTTGTCGGGTTCCGCTTCCCGATTGCGATTGATGTTTTCAACCTCGACCGTTGCGTCGTCCACGAGGATGCCGACGGCCAGCGCCAGTCCGCCGAGGGTCATGATGTTGATGGTCTGACCAATGAGGCTGAGAGTAATGATCGAACACAGAATTGCCAGTGGGATGGAAGTCGCGATGATGATCGTGCTCCGCCAGTTCCCGAGGAACATCAGGATCATGAACGCGGTCAGGCAGGCGGCGATCAATGCTTCGCGAACCACGCCGCTAATCGCGCCTTTCACGAAGATGGATTGGTCCGCCAGCGGTGACATCTTTAACTGCTGAGGCACGGTGGCTGCGATCCGGGGCAGGATCGACTTGATCCCCGAAATCACGTCCAGCGTTGAAGCGTCGCCTGCTTTCTGAATCGTAAGCAGCACGGATCGCTGCCCGTTCACGCGAACGATATTGGTTTGCGGCGGAAAACCGTCACGTACCCAGGCGAGATCCTTCATGTAAATGGTCGTATCTCCGATTGTCTTGACCGGGATGCGATTCAGGTCAGCGATCGTCTGTGGCGCGGCATTGGGGATGTCGACGTTATATTCCTTCCCACCGATCTTTGAGGTACCGGTGGGGAGGATAAGGTTTTGCACCGCAATCGCATTCACGACATCGAGGGCAGAAAGACCTTTGGACTCGAGTGCTGCCGGGTTCAGGTCGACTTGAACCTGCCGTTGTTTGCCGCCATAAGGATAAGGAACCGCCGTGCCTGGAATGGTGATCAACTGCGTACGAATGAAGTTCAGCCCGTAATCGTTGAGCTGTTGCTCGGTCAGGCCCTTTCCCGAAAGCGCCAACTGCAGTACCGGCACACTCGATGCGCTGTAGGCGATGATCAGCGGGGGCGTGGTGCCGGCCGGCAATTGCCGGAGTTGCGTTTGGGAGCTGGCTGTGATTTGTGCAATGGCTCGATCGAGACTGGCGTTCGGCTGGAGAAAGACTTTAACAACAGCGATGCCATACAGCGATTGCGACTCGACGTGTTCGATGTTGTCCACGATCGTCGTCATGTTTCGCTCGGTCACGCTGACGATACGGTCCGCCATGTCCTTGGGCACAAGGCCGTTGTAATTCCAGATGATGCTGACCACCGGGATGTTAATGTTGGGAAAAATGTCAGTGGGAGTACGGAAAATGGCGACTCCGCCCACCACCAGGATTAAAATAGACATCACTACGAACGTGTACGGCCGCTTCAGCGCCAGCCTAACGATCCACATGTTTGTTCCCCTGTCCCGTTACGGTGTTAATTTCTGTGTGCCGCAACCCACTCCGCTCACGGGAGATCCACTCCCGGACGAACGCGGAGCAGTTCCTGAGTCTGGCGCCCTGAGCCTCGATCTGCGCCAGGAAGCGCACGGCATCTCGGTCCACCAACTTCACATCGTTTAGGTCCAGCACGAGATGGTGATCCGGCAAGTCGGACTTCACCAGTTCCTGCAGTTCGGAAACCTGCTCTGCCTGAATCCGGCCGCTGAGGGTGAAAACGACTCGATCACGTTCGTCGGAGATGTCGATTCGTAGCGTCATTTGCTCGCCCTTTCACTCCGGATAAATGCAAAGAGGCAGCCAAACGGTAAATGCTTGACACGGCGTTGCTTACCCAATCGCAGCCGTCCTGAAGTTTCGGAAATTTCCGAGATTTCGTGAGGAAACAAACCTATGGTCTGTGGAAAGAGGAAGGGCCGCGAGCCGGGGTATTCCGCGACATCAGGAGGAGAGCCTAGGAGGTTCCTAAGCTCGACGGAACCGCTGTTTATTAATCTTTAGAGCTTTGATTTTGGAATCGAGGGTGGACTGCGGGATGCCGAGCTTGGCTGCAGCTCCTCGCGGACCTGAAACCCGCCCATTACTCTCGGCTAGGGCAGACTCGATCATCTCTCGCTCCTGCGCGACTAGCCTCTCGGAAAACGGCTGAATCGCCGAATCGGGGGTCTCGGAGGGTCCTGCAAACCAACTTTCGTCGATGCAAAGATTTTCCGAATCGGAGATGATCACCGACCGCTCGATTACGTTTTGCAATTCGCGAATATTTCCGGGCCACTTGTAGGATTGCAGAAGTTCCATACTCTTTTTCGCTATGCCAGTGATCTTCTTTCCCGCCTGGCTGGTGTATCGATCCACGAAGTATTCCACCAGCAATGGAATGTCTTCCTTTCGTTCCCGCAAAGGAGGTACCTCGATCGGAAAGACATTAAGGCGATAAAACAAATCGTCGCGAAACCTGCCTTCAGCGATGGCGGCTTGCAAGTCACGATTTGTTGCTGCGACTACCCGCACGTCGGTCTTGATCGACTCATTTCCGCCGACGCGCTGAAACTCTCGCTCCTGCAAAACGCGCAAAAGCGCGATCTGCATTTCCGCTGGAAGCTCACCGATCTCATCCAGAAAGATTGTGCCTCCATCGGCCGACTCGAACCTGCCTAACCGGCGCTGAGTTGCGCCCGTGAATGCCCCTTTTTCGTGGCCAAACAACTCGGAGGCGATAAGGTCGCGGGGGATTGCGGCGCAGTTGACACTGACGAAAGCGCGCGCAGCCCGCTGCGAACGCTTGTGAATGGCTCTGGCGATCAGTTCTTTGCCGGTACCCGTTTCGCCGGTAACGAGGACGGTAGAGTCCGTTGGTGCTACCTTCGCCACGCGAGACAGAACCACCTGCAGCGCCGGAGAGGAGCCGACGATTTCTTCGAACATTCGGTTGACATCGATCTCTTCGCGCAGTGCCAGGTTCTCTTTGTACAACTGGTCTTTCAAAACCTGGATTTCCTCGAGAGCATTCTGCAGAGCCTTCACATTTTGTTGGAGCGCTTCCTCTGCACGCTTGCGTTCCGCGACTTCTTGCTGCAGGGTCTCGTTGGCACGAGTCAGTGCGGCGGTTCGCCTCGTGACTATCCACTCCAGATGATTCTTGGCTCGCGTCGCTTGCAGCATGAAAAACGAAAACAACATGAAGACGAAGTCGTAAGCAATGCGCAAAATCCAAGGAAGTTCGGGCTCAAAGAAAAACGTACGGACAACCACTGCCAGGACGGTGGCAAGCAGTCCCGGTCCGGTTCCGCCATACCAGAAGGTGATCGCGATTGCGCAGAAGGAAAACGCGGTGATCGCGAGAGGTACGTGGAGGTCGAGAAGTGTCCGCGCCGCGAGGACGGCTACAACCATCGAAACAACGGCCAGCGCGTAGCCCAGAGTCCCGCGCATCTTCGGTTGTCTCAGCCAATTCAACATCGACAAAGTTGTCATGGGTGCAGTAATCGGACTCCGAGACGTGTTTCGACACATTTCCCAATCAACGCCAGACCCAACATGCCCTTCGGTTTACCACACTAGAATGGATGACTCAACCCGCCTGAAGTCGCGTCGAGCTTTGAGCAACACTGGGAATCTGGAAGAGATTACCCCAGCCACTGAGGATTCTGAACCGTGCCATCGAAATGTTGACTGATCTTATATCGTTCGTATTCCCCGGATTGCGCGGCTGTGGCCGTCTTAGCTAACAAAGTGGTGACTTGCTCTTTGCTCATGGGGAGAAAACTTCGCGCTGCATCCAAGGCCTGCCGTAGGATTGCCATCGAATCGCAACCTGTGATGACAACGCTGGTCGGCAAGTGCATGGCATAGTGCAGGCATTCCATAGCGCTGACTGTCTTACTCTGAAGAATGAATGGATCTCCCATGGGCTTCATTCCCAACACGCCGATATTCTCTTTTACCAAAGTAGGGAGTACTCGGACTTCGAAGCTGTTGAAGTGATGGTCCATCACGTTTAGCGGCATTTGCACTGTGTCAAGCGTAAATTGATGCGCCGCCGCCGTCGCCAGCATCTTGAGATGGATGTCGGGGCTTTTATGGCCAGTAAATCCTATGTACGGAACCTTCCCAGCTTTTTTGGCCTGCTTGACTGCCTCTACCGCACCTCCATCCGCAAAGATGCGATCTGGATCCGAATCGCGGATAACTTCGTGAAACTGCAGCAAATCAATGTGATCGGTTTGAAGCCGTTTTAATGAGTCGTTGATCTGATTGCTTGCGGTCGCTTTGTCACGCCCATCAATTTTCGTCACTAAGAACGCCTTTTGGCGATAACCATCGCGGAGCGCCTTGCCCATTCGGATCTCACTCTCTCCATTATTGTAGTCCCAGCAGTTGTCGAGAAAGTTGATTCCTTCATCCAGCGCAGTACGCACGATGCGAATGCTCTCCTCTACTTCCACGCCCGGCCTCCCGAGGTGATATCCTCCGACTCCTATCGCAGAAACTTTTTCTCCGGTTCTTCCGAGGGCGCGGTACGGAATGCTGTCCGTTGCCTTTGCAAGTGTCGGCTCCCCAAAGCTTGCACTCATCATCGTAACGGCAGCAATCCCCAGGAATTCTCGCCTCGTGCTCATTTGTGGCTCCTCATCCTGAACTGATTTCTATACCTTATTCTGCAAACCGGCAACGCGCATCCGGTACCGGCGACGGCCTTGTCTTAAATAGCTATTTAAGACAGTATCCGGCGATCAGCACGGTGGATTGAAATCAATTGCCCCGCAACATCATTATGTGCAACGCTGAAGGTTCAAAGTGTCGGCTGGATGGAGCCTCGTCGGTAGCCACCGGGGGTGACTCCAAGCACTCTCTTAAACGCCTTGCTGAAGGCCGCATCTGACTCGTAGCCGACCTTCTTTGCGACTTCAAACAACTTGGTGTTCCCCTGCCGCAGCAACTGAACTGCCTTCTGCATGCGCCAGTCGGTGACGTACTCCAGCGGTGCCTGTCCGAGCAACTCTTTGAACCGAAGCGCAAACGCAGACCGCGACATTCCTGCAACGTCAGCCAGCGATTCCACCGTCCAAGGATGGTCAACGTTTTCGTGAATTGCCTTCAATGCCGCCCCGATTTGCGGATCGAAAATCGCGCGGAGCCATCCAGGATTGCGGCAGTCAGCACCCGAAGCTACATGCGCGCGAATGGCTTGGATGAACAGCACCTCCGCCAAGCGATTTGCTACCACCTCTGATCCTGGCATTTGGTCTGTCATTTCCGATGCAAGTGATTCTAAGGTTGTATGCAGTGCCAAGCTACGCGCCTGCTCTGCTCTAATCAGGATCAGTTTGGGGAGCAACTGCGCGATCAGCTTCAGAGTCGGCTTTTCAAAATAAAGCCAGCCCGAAATGATGCTCGTCGGCGTCCCCCCGCCGCCATAGTGAATGACGCTCTTGTCTTTTAATTGCCCTAACTGACAGAAGCTCTTCGGGCGTGTGCGGGGGTGATCGCGCAATGAGTATGTATTCTCAGGTGACACCAGGAAGCAGTCGCCGCCCGTCAGCAGAATCGGATCTGGTATTCCTTCGACGCTCAACCAGCAATTCCCTCGCGCGATCATTCCGAAGAAAGCCAACTCAGATGGCGAGATCGGCAGGTCCTTCGCCTTCTCGTCGGCTTCGGCAGGAGTATGCACGAGCCCCCAGGGCGCAGTAGCCTCCAATCGCGCGTGTACCACCGCCCGTATCTGCATTGTTCCAAATATGTCAGAGAACGGATCCACGGCAGCCCTCCTGTTTGGACGATCAGACAAAGAATCAAGACGATTGAGCAGTGCTAGTCCAGATTGCCAGACATCTACTCCAGTGCATTCGATGAATGCAAGCGCTAAAGCGGCGCAATTCGAACAACAAAAAATGTGGAATGAGGAGGAAATTATGGCAGCGGCTTCGACAACTATTGCTTATGCGGGTGAAAACACAAGCGTTGCGAACGGTGCAGTTGTGCTTCTCGGAAGATTGCTCTTTGCAGCGATTTTTCTCGCGGCGGGTCCGAATAATTTCAGCACGCAAGCTATCGGTTATGCGGCTTCACAAGGTGTGCCTCTGGCGTCCGTCATGGTCCCCATTTCCGGGCTCGTCGCGATTGCCGGCGGTTTGAGCATTCTGCTGGGCTATCGCGCAAAAGTCGGTGCGTGGCTGATCGCGCTGTTTCTGGTTCCCGTTACTTTCATGATGCACAAGTTCTGGACCGTGACTGATCCCATGATGGCGCAAATGCAGATGATCATGTTCATGAAGAACATTGCCATGTTGGGTGGCGCATTGCTGATCTCTCAATTCGGGGCGGGACCACTAAGCCTTGACGCTCGGCGTTCGCGCTGACTATCGATACCGATCAAATTCATAGGTGAAATCATGGCGACTCTACTTCACATCAATGTCAGTCCCCGAGGGAATTACTCGATTTCGCGCCAACTGGGCAATATGGCCGTCGATGCGTGGAAGGAACGAAATCCAGGTGGCGGCGTGATTGAGCGCGACCTGGCCAATACCTCGCTTACTTTTGTCGACCTCGATTGGATTGCCGGCGCATTCACTCCGCCCGAACAGCACAACGAGAACCACAAGAAAGCACTCGCGCTGTCGGACGATTTGATTTCTGAAGTTGTCAAAGCCGACGAAATCATTCTCGCGACACCGATGTACAACTTCGCAGTTCCTGCTGCTTTGAAGGCATGGATTGATCATATCGTGCGATCTGGAAAGACTTTCCGTTATACGGCTGGTGGCAAGCCCGAAGGATTGCTGGCCGGCAACAACAAGAAAGTACGTGCGATCATCGCGAGCGGAGGCAGCTACAAGGACACCGGACTGAGCGCACTGGACCACGAAACCCCTTACCTACGCTTCATCTTCGGATTCATAGGCATAACTGACATCCAGTTCATCCAGGCGGGCGGAACCAGTGCCGTGGTGCAAGGACGTATCTCCCCTGCGGAGTTTCTCGCGCCGTTTTTGAGCGAAATATCTGGCGCTGTCTCATCGACCACTGGCTTGCTTGCGAACATGGCGCGTTAGCTTTACGCCGCTCGATCGGTTGTTCTGCTCTGGCCTGAATCTTCAGCTGCTTCTGACAGCGTCAATGAGGCAGTCTTTGAACCTTCAGGCGGATTTTCTCCTCTGCGCGACAGGTTCAGTTTTGGCTCGCATTGATTTGACGAGGTCGGCCGACGACGCTCCTTCGAGCGACAATCCGTAGCCAACCTCTCGCACGATGCGCTCCTTCAGCGGTTGAATAAAGTGGATGCGTGTGTTGCGGCGTGTCACTTCAGGGGCTTTCAGGTACAGCTCGGCCAACTCCCGAGCGCGGCTGAGCGCCTTACCGTTCGGCACAACTTCGGCAACCACTCCCCATTCGTGGGCAGTATGCGCCGGCAGCGGTTGTGGGTTTAGCAGGAACGCCTCCGCGCGCCCCGCTCCCGCGCGATAACTCCAGGTGGTGAAAATTCCGTCGCCGGGCGCAACGCCCTGGGAGAAGTGGGCCACATCCTCGAAAGTCGCGCCCTCTGCCGCCACAATTACACTGGCCAGCAGAGCGTAGTCTGAATGCACATGGGCACGTCCCTCGATTGCCGCAATGACCGGAACGCGTATGTTGGCTATGTTTTCCAAAGCCTGAACACCTTCATCGTGAACCTGGCTCCAAACGCCGGGATCGGCGGCGTTACCGAAGGAGGACCAGTCGACATCAGTAATGAACTCCCCACCGGCGCCCGTAAGGATTACGATCTTGTTCGCGCGATCTTGCGAAATCCGGTAGAACCCATCGACAAATTCCGTGTGAGATTGCGCGGTCATAATGTGCGGCCCGCCGTTGGTGTGGACTTCAGCAACCAGCACGCCTTTGTCATCTCGTGTCAGCCTTAGGTTGTGATAAGTATTGAAATAGTCACCCTGGAATTGCATCGTATTCTCCTTTCTGTTTTGTGTCCTGGCCTTGGATCGTTCTTGCTGGTCCGCCGCGGCCGCACTCAGCGTCCGCCCTTCCGTTGGCGCGGAACCAGGATTGACGATTGTTCGAGAAGTGGATTTCGCAATTTTACTTCAGATCGCGGTGCGGCCTCCATCTACGGCGAGCTTTGCACCGTAAATGAAACTGGCGCGATCTGTTGCCAAGAAGACAATGGCTTCTGCGATTTCGTCCGCAGTAGCCGGACGCCCCGCCGGTCCCTGTGCGGCTAGCTGCTCCAGACCCTCGCCCATCGCATCCGTACCTTCTGTGCGCGTGGGCCCCGGGCTTACCGCATTCACGCGGACGCCGCTCGGTCCATATTCAGCAGCCCAAGTTTTCGTCAACAGATTGATAGCGGCCTTGCTCGAACCGTAGAGGCTCGTCCCCGGGGCTCCGTAATCTGCAACCATTGTCGACAGATTCACGATTGCACCTTTGCCTCTCTTTGCCATCAATGGAGCAAGTTCCGCGACCAGGAAATACGGCACTTTCACATTGATTGAAAAAACACGGTCGAACAGTTCTTCGGTCATTTCATGTGTGGGTCCGAACGGATAGATCCCAGCATTGTTGATCAGAATATCGACGTGGCCATTTCCGAGTTCGATCGCTCTTTTCGCCAGGTCGCGAGCGCTGGCTGCATCTCGAAGGTCCGAAGAAATAAAATCTGCCTTGCCTCCTGCCCCGCGAATTTCGTCGACCGTGTTCTTCCCGCGCTCGGCATTCCTGCCCACGACCAAAACATGGATGCCAAGCTGCGCCAACTTCTTGGCCGTCGCACGACCGATTCCGCTCGTTCCTCCAGTGATAAGGGCGGTGGAAGTGTTATCTGTCATCCGCAGCTCCCGAAACGAAACCCTACCTTCTTAGACTCACATGGACGTGGGGCGGGTTCAAAGTCCATCATATCCGTCGAGGATAATGGCTTGCACCTGCCGGTGCGAGTCGCTGGGCGTAACGCTCGCCTACCTGGAAGGAAAGACGCTGGGTCCGGAGAAGCGCAGGGACATGCGAACAGCAGCAGTTTTCCGCTGTACGCATAAACTCAGACAGCACGCGGGAGATTCCCGGCTTACAAGTTGAGATTTCCCGTTCTCGTAATTAGCGCGATGAGTTGCCAATTGCCCGGCATTCAGAACTGCATTTCCAGTCCTTCCAGCAGGTAGTCTGATTTGCGCCTACGGTGACGCCGCCCGTTTGGCCGGTCCCAGCGATCTCGACGCTTCCTGTGACCACACAGTTAGCGCGACGCGCCCGAATCTTTCTCGGGTTGCGCATGACGAACCTTGTTGTGCAGAGACTACTGCGCGATCAAACGAGGCGACTCTTTGGCCTACCTGATACAGTATTTAGCAATTCGGCTTATGCTGGATCCGATTTTCTTGATCGGTACCTTGGGACGAGGTTTGCTATGAGAAATTTGACGCTACTGTTCCTTGTCTGCGTCGCCACAGCAGCGCAATCTGCGCTGGCGGATGATCAGTCTGGTCTTGCTGCAATTCGCGCCGCCTGCGCGGAGGATGCACAGAAGCTTTGCGCTGGAGTACAGCCTGGCGGGGGCCGAATCGTGGCCTGTCTCAAGGAGCATAAGGACTCGCTGTCTGATCGGTGCAAAAAGGCCGCGGGGTTGGCTGCCAGCCCGAGTAGTAGTTCTGCGCCGAGCGCTTCCACCGCCTCGCCCGCTTCCGAAGCCCCTGCTTCTGACGCCCCGCCCGCCCCCACTGCATCGCCAAGCGCTCCCAGCGCGGCGGCTACTCCCGCCGCAAAGTCGTCCCACAGTACTGGTGCTGCGTCGAAAGCTGCGGCTGCGACCGGCAACGCCTCTGGCTCCTACCTGCGCATGAAGCAAGTCCAAATCATCGCCCCTGTCGTCGATCCGAAACTAGGCAATGGCAAGGACCCGGTGAACCTGCCCGTGCTGGATTTACTGATTCCTTCCACGTGGGACTTCAAGAGCAACGTAAACTTCAATACCGAATCGGGATGTGTTTCCGACAGTTTTTCGGTATCCTGGGAGGCCAAAAGTCCGGACGGTTCCATCGCCTTTCAAGGCGCCCCCGATTCCAGTTGGCAATACGCAGATGATCCCGCAGCGTTGCGCAATCTGACCGATCCCAGTCGACGCCAGATCAACGGTGAGGGCAAGC
>Ga0070735_10000876_pt1 | contig 30554 bp, 21 predicted proteins | sample Coa_R1_FD_66443 | JGI IMG/M metagenome (GOLD analysis project Ga0070735, IMG submission 66443) | Surface soil microbial communities from Centralia Pennsylvania, which are recovering from an underground coalmine fire - Coalmine... | ecosystem: Environmental > Terrestrial > Soil > Unclassified ...
TGAGGAGACGCTCCTCATCCAGTCGGGCAAGCCCGTGGGGGTCTTCAGGACGCACGCCGATGCGCCGCGCGTGCTCATCGCGAATTCGAACCTCGTGGCCCGCTGGGCCGACTGGGAGCATTTCAACGCCCTCGACAAGAAGGGCCTGATGATGTTCGGTCAGATGACCGCGGGCTCCTGGATCTACATCGGCAGCCAGGGGATCGTGCAGGGCACCTACGAGACCTTTGTCGAGATGGGGCGACAGCACTTCGGCGGCAATCTCATGGGCAAGTGGATCCTCACCGGGGGACTTGGCGGCATGGGAGGCGCACAGCCGCTCGCCGCGACCATGGCCGGCGCGTCCATGCTGGCCATCGAGTGCCGGCCCGAGCGCATCGCCAAGCGCCTGCAGACCCGATACCTCGACGCCCAGGCGAAAAGTCTCGAGGAAGCCCTCGAGATGCTCGAGCGCGCCCGCCGCGAGGGCAAGCCCCTCTCCGTCGGTCTGCTCGGCAACGCCTGCGAGGTGCTGCCGGAGCTGCTGCGCCGCGGCGCCCGCCCCGATGCGGTCACCGATCAGACCTCGGCGCACGATCCGGTGAACGGCTACCTGCCGGCCGGCTGGACGGTCGAGAAGTGGGATCGCCTGCGTGCCAGCGACCCGGCGCAGGTCGTGCGCGAGTCGCGGCCCTCCATGCGAGCCCATGTCGAGGCGATGCTCGAGTTCCAGAAACTCGGCATTCCGGTCTTCGACTACGGCAACAACATCCGCCAGGTGGCCTTCGACGAGGGCCTGAAGGAGGCGTTTGCCTTCCCCGGGTTCGTGCCGGCTTACATCCGGCCGCTCTTCTGCCGCGGCATGGGCCCGTTCCGCTGGGCAGCCCTCTCGGGCGACCCGGAGGACATCTACCGCACGGACGCCCGGGTGCGCGAGCTCCTGCCCGAGGACCGCCATCTGCATCACTGGCTGGACATGGCGCGCGCGCGCATCCAGTTTCAGGGCCTGCCGGCGCGCATCTGCTGGGTGGGCCTCGGCGACCGGCACCGGCTCGGCCTCGCCTTCAACGAGATGGTGGCGCGCGGGGAGCTCAAGGCGCCAGTCGTCATCGGGCGCGACCATCTCGACTCAGGCTCGGTGGCAAGCCCCAACCGCGAGACCGAGGCGATGCGCGACGGCTCGGACGCGGTCGCCGACTGGCCGCTGCTGAATGCACTCCTCAACACCGCGAGCGGCGCGACCTGGGTCTCGATCCATCACGGCGGTGGCGTCGGCATGGGTTATTCGCAGCACGCCGGTGTGGTCATCGTGTGCGATGGCACGCCGGCTGCGGCGCGGCGCATCGAGCGCACGCTCTGGAATGACCCCGCCACGGGTGTCATGCGCCACGCGGATGCAGGCTACGAGAGCGCGATCCAATGCGCGCGTGAGCGCGGCCTCAACCTGCCGTTCCTCAACGCTGCGCGCTGACTGAATGCCCGAGCCGCTCAAGGTCTGGCGCAACGCCCGGCTCGCAACCTGCGACGCGGCGCTCGGCATGATCGAGCGCGGCGCGCTCGTGACGCGCGGGGCACGCATCGAATGGGTCGGTGAGGAATCGGGGCTGCCGCAGGCGGTGGCGGCTGCCGGCGGTCCGGGGCCGCCCGAGATGCACGATCTCGCCGGGGGCTGGGTGACGCCCGGACTCATCGACTGCCACACGCACCTGGTGTTTGCCGGCAACCGCGCCGGGGAGTACGCCGAGCGGCTGCGTGGAAAGACCTATGAGGAGATCGCGCGCGCGGGCGGCGGAATTCTCTCGACCATGCGCGCGGTGCGTGCCGCGAGTGAGCCGCGGCTCTTCGATGAGAGCGCGCCGAGGCTCGCCGCCCTGCTCGCCGAGGGCGTGACGACCATCGAGATCAAGTCGGGCTACGGTCTCACCCTGGAGGATGAGAGAAAGATGTTGCGCGTGGCGCGCGACCTCGGGCGCGCCTTTCCGGTCACGGTGCGCACGACGCTCCTCGCCGCCCACAGCCTGCCGCCCGAGTTCCGCGGGCGCGCCGATGCCTATATCGACACCATCGCAGGGGAGTGGCTGCCGGCGCTCGCGAGAGAGGGCCTGGTGGATGCGGTGGACGTATTCTGCGAGAGCATCGCCTTCAGCGTCGTACAGGCGGAGCGGCTGTTTGCGGCGGCACAGGCGCTCGGGATTCCCGTGAAGATGCATGCGGAGCAGCTCGGCAACCAGGGCGGCACGCGCATGGCCGCCGCCCGCGTCGCCCTCTCCTGCGATCACCTGGAGTACGCCGGGGAACCGGAGGCCGAGGCACTCGCCGCATCCGGCACGGTCGCAGTGCTGCTGCCGGTCGCCTTCTACTGCCTGGCCGAGAAGCGCCTGCCTCCGGTCGCGGCGCTGCGCGCGGCGGGTGCCCGGCTCGCCCTCGCCAGCGACTGTAATCCGGGCTCCGCCCCGGGGACCTCGCTCCTGCTGGCGATGAGCATGGCGACGCGGCTCTTCGGGCTCACCGCCGAGGAAGCGCTGCTGGGGGTCACGCGTCACGCGGCGCGGGCGCTCGGGCTGCACGCCGAGCGCGGCGTGCTCGCCCAGGGAATGGCGGCGGACTTCGTGGTGTGGAATGTCAGCTCCCCCGAGGAGCTCAGTTACTGGATCGGCTTCAATCCGCGCCGGACCGTGGTCCGCGCTGGCGAGGTGCTGCGATGGCCCAACACGACCCCCTGAGACTCGGCGCGCGGCCGCTCAAGCTCGCGGAGCTGCGGCGCGCCTACCAGCATCCGCTCAGCGTGGAGATCGATCCCGGGTGCTTAAGCGCCGTGCATGCCTCGCACCAGGCGACGGCGCGGCTCGCGGCGGCGGAAGCCCCCGCCTACGGAATCAACACCGGCTTCGGGCTCCTGGCGCAGACCCGCATCCCCGCCGCGCAGCGCACGCTCCTGCAGCGGAACATCATCCTCTCGCACAGCGCCGGCGTCGGACCGCTGCTCGATGACGGCGTGGTGCGCCTCACCCTGGTGCTGAAGCTCGCAAGCCTCCTGCAGGGGTTCTCCGGGGTGAGCGAGGAGCTGGTGCGCTTCCTCGAGCGGCTCATCAACGCGGGGCTCATGCCCTGCGTGCCGAGCCAGGGCTCGGTGGGCGCCTCGGGCGACCTGGCGCCGCTTGCGCATCTGTCGCTGAGTGTCCTGGGGCTGGGCGAGATCCACCGTCACGGCGAAGTCCTGCCCGCCGCGGAAGCGCTGGCCCAGGAGGGCATGAGCGCGCTCACGCTGGGACCGAAGGAGGGGCTGGCGCTCCTCAACGGCACCCAGGTGTCGACTGCGCTCGCGCTGGCCGGCCTTTTCGAGCTCGAGAGCGCGTTTGCCGCCGCGGTGGTGAGCGGCGCGCTCTGCGTCGATGCGCTCGCCGGGAGCGACGTTCCCTTCGATGCGCGCATCCAGAGCGTGCGCGGCCACGGCGGTCAGGCGCGCGTCGCACAGGTGTACCGCGAGTTACTGGCGGGGAGCGAGATCCGCGAGTCGCACCGTGACTGCCCGCGCGTGCAGGATCCCTATTCGCTGCGCTGTCAGCCGCAGGTGATGGGCGCGTGCCTCGATCTCATCACCGCGCAGGCGGCCACGCTCGCCACCGAGGCCAACGCCGTCACCGACAATCCGCTCATCTTCGCCGAGTCGGGCGAGGTGCTCTCGGGAGGCAACTTCCACGCCGAGCCCGTCGCCTTCGCCGCCGACATCCTCGCGCTCGCCGCCACCGAGGTCGCCTCGATCGCCGAGCGGCGCATCGCGCTCCTCGTCGACCCGAAAATGAGCGGACTGCCCGCATTTCTCGCGCCCGAGAGCGGCGTCAATTCAGGGTTCATGCTGGCGCAGGTGACCGCCGCGGCGCTCACCGCGGAGAACCGCATGCTGAGCCATCCGGCGAGCGTCGACAGCATTCCGACCTCCGCCAACCAGGAAGATCACGTGAGCATGGCGACGCACGGTGCGCGGCGATTGCTCCCCATGACGCGCAACACGCTCACCGTCGCGGCGATCGAGTTCCTCACCGCCGCGCAGGGCGTGGACCTGCGCGCCCCGCTCAAGACCTCTGCCAAGCTTGCCGCCGCTCAGGGAGCGCTGCGGCTCAAGGTACCGTTTGCGAAAAACGACCGGCAGCTCTCGCTCGACATCGAGGAAGCCATCGGTATCGTGCGGCTGCCCGAAGTGCAGTCGCTCGCGAGCTCGCTGCTGCCGAGCTATCGGTGAGTGCGGGTCAGGTGGCGTACTGGGCGGACTTCTCGGGCGTCTTGTCCGAGTCATCGCCGCCTTCGGAGCCGCCTCCCTGCTGCTCGCGCTTGATGCGCTCGTAGATCTCCTCGCGGTGCACGGCGACGTGTTTCGGCGCATTGATGCCGACGCGGACCTGGTTCCCCTTCACACCGAGAACCGTGATGGTCACATCGTCGCCAATCATTACCGTCTCGCCGACCCGTCGCGTCAGAATCAGCATCGTTTAAATCCCCTATTTTATAATTCTGCGGCTGCGACGACGTTGACCCGAGCCAGAGGCCTCGTGTACGCATCGCGGAAGGTTACGCGGAATCCAGGCAGAAGAAAAATCTTGCCGCGTCGCAATAACGCTCGTCTTTGAACTTTTGCGCCATGCCATTCGGCTTCACTTAAGCAGGTGTTCAACAAGGATGCCCGCCGCATCGCCCGGTGGCATGAGCACGTGCACCACCCCGGGGGCCGCGCGCGCGACACCGCGCAGCCCAAGCACGCGGATGGCCGCGGCATCGACGCGCGCCGCATCGCTCACGCTCACGCGCAATCGCCCCGCCGCGGCTTCGATCGCGGTTACGTTGGAACGGCCGCCGAGCGCGGCCAGGAGCGCCGCGCTATCGATCGGCGGGCGCGCCGCGCCCCTCCCCTGCGCTGCGGCCGGGCGCTGTACGGCCGCTGACGGCACGGGGGCAGCGGCCGCAGGCGTTGCCTGCAGCAGCCCCCTCATCTCGCTGGCGAGCTGGTCCGCGATTCCGCCGACCACGACCTGCAGCGCATTGGCGGCGGGGCGCACCGTTCCAGCCGCCCCGAGACGCTTCAGCGCCTGCAGATCGACCGCCGAGTCATTCGCGACCGTGAGTCGCAGCCGCGTGGCGCAGGCATCGAGGGAGGTAATGTTGGCCGCGCCTCCGAGGGCGGCGAGATAGCCCCGCGCCCGATCCGCGGCCGGCGGCGCCTCGGCCGCAGCGATCCCCTCCCCCGGATCGCGCCCCGGCGTGCGCAGGTCGAACCTCACGATGACGAGGCGGAAGAGGAAGTAATAGAGCGCGAAGTAGAGCGCGCCCACCGGCAACAGCAGCAGCGGGCGGGTGGCGTATTTGAAATTCAGAACGTAGTCAAAGAGTCCCGCGGAGAAGCTGAAGCCGAGGTGCACGTTGAGCGCCTTCATGATGATGAAGGCAACGCCGGTGAGCACGGCGTGCACGGCATAGAGGAGCGGCGCGAGGAACATGAAGGTGAACTCGATCGGCTCCGTGACGCCCGTGAGGAGCGAGGTCAGCGCGATCGATGCCAGGAGCCCGCCCACCGCGCGGCGGCGCTCGGGCAAGGCCGTGTGGTACATCGCGAGACACGCCGCCGGGAGGCCGAACATCATTACCGGGAAGAACCCCGCCATGAAGGCTCCGGCGGCCGGATCGCCGGCGAAGAAACGCCGTTGGTCGCCGGTGATCCCATGGAAATCCCCGAGCAGATACCAGGCGATGTTGTTGATGATGTGGTGCAGTCCCGTGACGATCAGGATGCGGTTGAGAATCCCGTAGGCGAAGAGTCCGAGCGACCCTGCGTGCAGCACCGTCTGGCTGAGAGCGTCCATGCCGCCCTCGAGACGCTGCCACTCGCTGCCGAAGATGAACGCCAGCACGAGCCCCGCAAGACCGCTCACGATCGGCACGAAGCGCCGTCCGCCGAAGAAGGCGAGATAGCTCGGCAGCGTGATGTTGTAAAAGCGGTTGTAGAGCGCACCCGAGATGAGGCCGGAGAGAATCCCGACCGGGACGCTGAGCTTGCCGATCTCGCGCGCCTTGTAGTCTCCCCTCGCAAGATCCTGGACGTGGCCTGCAAGGCCCGCGAGCGCATCCGGCGGCACCGCGATCAGCACCTTGGCGCCTTCTGTCGCCACGAGGTAAGCCACCACGGCGGCAAGACCGGCGGCCCCGTGGTTCTCGCGCGCCAGCCCCACCGCCACGCCGATGGCGAAGAGCAGCCCGAGGTTGGCGAAGATCGCGCCTCCGGCGGCTGCCATGGAGGCGGAGTTGAGGAGATCGGGCTGGCCGAACCGCAGCAGGAGACCGGCGATCGGCAGCACCGCGATCGGCAGCATCAGCGCGCCCCCGACCCGCTGAAGACTCGCGAGCACGCTCTTCATCGCGCTCCCTCCTGCGCCGCGGGCACCAGCCGCTGCGCGAGCGCGCGCACCTGGGCGGGCTCGCTTTGACTCAGCGCCTCGTGCGCCAACGCCTGGCATTGCGCGAGCGTCACTCGGCTCAGGACCGTCTTGAGCTGCGGAATGACCGAGCCGACGGCCGAAAGCTCATGCACGCCCAGGCCGACCAGGAGTGGTGCGGCCAGGGGCTCCGAGGCGAGCCCTCCGCACACCGCCACCGTGCGGCCGTGGGTGCCGGCGGCGGTGGCGGCGCGCTCGATCAGGCGCAGCACCGCCGGATGCAGCGCATCGAGGCGCGCGGCGAGCTGTGCATGACCGCGATCCATGGCGAGCGTGTACTGCGTGAGATCGTTGGTTCCGATCGAGAGAAAATCGGCGGCCGTGACCAGCTGATCGGCGAGCACGGCGGAGGCCGGCGTCTCGATCATGATTCCGACTTGAGGTGGAGAAAGCCCGCGCTCGGCGCAGATCTCATCGAGCACGGCCCGCACAGCCGCCAGATCGCCCATGTCCGTGATCATCGGCAGCAGGATCCGGCAACGCTCGGCCGGGCGCACCGCGAGAATGGCGCGCAGCTGCACCTTCAGGAGCGAGGGGTGGGCGAGACTGGTGCGCACGCCGCGCAGTCCAAGCGCCGGATTGTCCTCCCTCGGCTGTGGCAGGTAGGCGATCGGCTTGTCGCCGCCAGCATCGAGCGTACGGATGGTGAGAGGGCGACCGCCGAGTGCGTCGGCGATCTTCTGGTACTCGGCGAGCTGCTCGCCCTCATCGGGCGCCGCCTCGCGATCGAGAAACAGAAACTCCGTGCGCAGAAGTCCACAGCCCTCCGCGCCATTGCGTACCGCGGCCTGCGCTTCCGCCACCGAGCCGACGTTGGCGAATATCTCGATGCGCGCCCCGTCGGCGGTACGGCATTCGCGCTGCGCGGCGGCACGTTCGGCGTCCAGCTGCTCAGCTCGCCTGGCGAGCGCCGCGCGCGTCGTGGCGAGCCGGTCGGCGAGCGGCTCCACCTCGAGCACGCCACGCTCGGCATCGAGCACCAGCTGCGTGCCGTCGCGCACGGCGAGCACCTTCGATCCGAGCGCCACGAGGGCCGGTATCTGCATGGCGGCGGCGATGATCGCCACGTGCGAGGTCGCCCCGCCGGCCGCCATGGCGAGACCTGCGATGCGACGCGCATCGAGGGAGACGAGCTGCGAAGGCAGGAGCTCGCGCGCGATCAGGATCGAATGCTCGGGGAGCTCGGGCGTCGCCCCGTGCGCGACGCCGCTCAGCGCCGCCAGCACCTGCGTCTCGAGATCCAGCAGGTCATCGGCACGCTCGCGCAGGCGCGGATCTGCGAGCCCCTGAAGCGTCGTGGCCGCCGCGCGCACCGCCGCCCGCCAGGCGGCGCCGGCGCTGCGACCCCGCGCGATCTCGAGGCGCGCGGCCGCGATGAGCTCCGGATCATCGAGGAGCTCGAGGTGCGCGGCGGCGATCTCGCCGGCCGCGCGGGCGCCGGCACCCTCGGCTGCACCCGAGGCGCGCCGCTCGAGGCGGGTGCGCACGGCCGCGCGTGCGCGCTCGAGCGCCGTACTCTCCTCCTCGACTCCCGACCCTTCGAGGGCGACCGCGATTTCGGGCCGGGTGAGCTGGATCGCTTTGCCCACCGCGAGACCGCGGCTCGCGATCACCCCCGGCAGCGCTTCCCCCGCAGCGGGCGCCGCACCGGCGCTCTCGAGCGCCCGCGGGGGCGAGGCCGTGACAGCCGAGGGAGCCTCGCGCGATGACTTGCCGGCATTCGCGGCGCCGGGCGTTCCCCCCGGGTCGCCTCGCGCGAGCACGGCCGCCAGCATGCTCAGGGCGAGTGCGGCATCGGGCCCCGAGGCCCGAATCTCGATCTCATCCCCGTGACCCGCTCCAAGCGCCATGAGCGCTACGGTGCTGCGCGCATTCGCTTCGCGCCCGCGTGCGCTCAGGCGCACGTCCGCCGCGAGGCCCTTGAGGGAGGCTGCCAGCAGTGCCGCCGGTCGCGCGTGGATCCCGTGCTCAAAGGCCACGGTGACTCGCTGCGCGCCGCTCGCTCCGGGAGCGACGACGGTCGCGCCGGAGAGGCCATCCGGTGCAAGCTCCATGAGCGCCTCGCCGACCTTGACCTCTCGGCCCTGCACGCGCCGGACGATGCGAAAGCCGCTGTCGGCGGTGACGATGATCGGTGTGAGGAGGCTCGGGGCGCGCTGCGCGAGGAGATCCAGGTCGAAGCGCAGCAGCACCTCACCGGTGCGCACGCGAGCGCCTGGTGCGGCAACGACCGTAAAGCCCGCGCCGCCGAGCTTCACGGTGTCGATTCCGACGTGGATGAGGATCTGGCAGCCACCGGCGGTACGCAGCGTCACCGCGTGACGGGACGGGGTGATGAGCGCGAGCTCCCCGTCGCACGGAGCGTGGAGCGTCCCCTCGGTGGGATCGATGGCAAGCCCGTCGCCCATCATGCGCGAGGCGAACACCTCATCCGGCACCTCATCGAGTGGAGTGCTCCATCCCCCGAGCGGCGCGGCCAGCGCGATCGCGCCCTGCCGCATGCCTTGTGTGTCCCCGCTCATTGCGCGAGCTGCACCCAGTCAATCGCCCAGAGCGGTTCGAGCGTCCATTGGGTGAAGCGGAAGCACAGGGAATGCTCGCCACCCTGCGGGGGAAGGGCCGCGGCCGGCAGCACCGTCACCGCATCGTTCCCGGCGGCAGGCGCGAGCGGCAGCACGGCGATGGGTTCCCCGTCGCAGCGATCGAGCCGCACCTCGAGCTCACCGGCGGGAGTCCGCGGCTTATTGAAGCGGATCTGCTCGCGGTCCTTGCCGATCTGGAAATTGAAGGGCAGCTGCCCTACCGCGGCGGTGATCGAGGCCGCGTGCGTGAGGTCGGTGGCGGGCAGTACCCAGCAGGGGTCCATGATGTCGATTAGGAATATGGCGCGGGGACCTGCGAGCGGCGCATCGTCCTCGAGGTTCAGCTCGAGTTTGCCCGCGCAGCTCTTGAGGTCCTGGCTGAAGTGCCGCTCGAAGGGGCCGACGATCCGGGCAGGCGCGAACACATCCTCGGAGTAGCGGATGCCGAGGGTCCGATAGCGGTTGAACTCGGCCGCCAGGCGCGCCTGAAAGCCCTGCCAGTCGATCCTCGCAGGGGGTGACCACGCCACTTCGGCCAGCGCCGCCGCGCGCGGCCAGGTCATATAAGAAGCGTCGGCGTCGGTTGCCACGTGCTCGGTCCAGAGATTGGCCTGGATGCCGAGCACGTGGTCCTGCTCGTGGACGAGGGGTCCGGGCAACGGATCGAATCGATAAACGTCCTGGAGCGAGACGACCGTGCCGCGACCTGGAGGCTCGGCCGGGGTCGGACCCTGGCGATTGTCGAGATAGAGGACAGGTGCAGGCGAGAGCACGGTGTCGTGCCCGCGTGCTGCGGCGGTGATCGCCCCCTCGACACCGCGCCACGACATGACCGCAGCGTCTGGCGGGACGCCGCCCTCCAGGATCTCGTCCCAGCCGATCTGGCGACGCCCGTGGGCGGCCAGATATCCGCCCAGGCGCGCGGTGAAGTAGCCCTGCAACGCCTCCTCGTTCGCCACCCCGAGCTCGTGCATGCGCGCCTGGATGTGCGCCGAAGCGCGCCACTGATCCTTCACCGCCTCATCACCGCCGGTGTGAATGTACTGCCCGGGGAAGAGCGCCATGACCTCATCGAGCACCTGGTCGAGAAAGATGAAGGTGGCCTCATCCACGTTGAAGAGATTCGGGTATACGCCCCAGTCGGCGCCGACGGCGCTGGGCGGGTGGTCGAGGACACCGAGCCGCGGGTAGGCCACGATCGCCGCAGTCGCGTGCCCCGGCATCTCGATCTCCGGGACGATCGTGATGTTGCGCGCGGTGGCGTGCGCCACGATGCGCCGCACCTGCGCCTGAGTGTAATAGCCCCCGTAGAGGCGCGGTCGATGGGTGCGGGGATCGATGTCGTGCCGCGCGGCCTCGCCCGCCGGGACGCGCCAGGCACCGACTGCGGTCAGGCGCGGGAAACGCCTGATCTCGAGCCGCCACCCCTGATCGTCCGTGAGATGCCAGCCGAAGACATTGAGCTTGTGCAGCGCCATCCAGTCGAGATAACGCAAAATGAACTCGGGCGACTGAAAGTGCCGGGCGGAGTCGAGCATCAATCCACGCCATCGAAATCGCGGCGTGTCGCGGATCGAGAGCGCGGGCACATCGACGCTGCCATCGTGCAGCGATTGTGCCGAGATGAGCTGCCAGAGCGTCACCGCCCCATAGAAGAGGCCGCGGGGGTCGGCTGCCCGGACCCGTACTCCCGTCGGGGACACCTCGAGCTCGTAGCTTTCGGGGCTCGGGTACGGCGCGTCCGTGAGCGCGAAGGTGATCGCGCCTTCCCGGGGAGCCTCCTTCCCCTGCACGCGCACCTTGAGAGAAAGACCGTGGCTCGCGCGCACGAGTCCGATGAGGTAGTCGGCACTCCGACGGACCTGTGCGCCGGGCGGTACGGAGATCTCAGCGCCGTCGCGAAGCGCGAAGACGCCCGGATGCGCCACCCGCTCCGCGGGCGCCGGGATGATCGGGGCCAGGGCCTCGGGCGGCGCGCTGCCGGAAGCCCGCGCGACGCCAAGGCACGCGGCCAGCATCGTCAGTCCCGCAAAAAGGCGCCGCGGGCTCATCCCTTTCGGTTCTTCAGGCGCTGCGCGATCTGCTCGCGCAGCCGCGCGGCGTCTGCGGGCGTGAGCTCCCCGAGCAGGCCCCGGCGGTGCGGGGGAATGTGGGAAATCGTCTCCTGAGGCTCGCCGAATACGTAATGCTCGAAGAGTGCACGCCAGGCGGCGCGCGCCCCGGCCGGGAGCGGGCGGATGTTGAGGATCGCGTGCTTCAGGCTGTCGTAGCCGGAATCGCTCCCGAGCGGCGCACCGCTCGCGTGCCACCAGTAGTTGATGAGCACGTTGAGCGTCTCGAGGGACTCCACGTTGTGCCACCACAAAGGCGGAATGAAGAGCGCATCTCCCGCGGAGAGCTCCGCGCTGCACGATGCCGCCAGCGCCTCAGTGAACTTCGGGAAGCGCACGAAGTCGGGCGCGTGCAGCTGCACCAGGCTCATCGGCGCCCCGGTCGGGGCGTAGTCGAGCGGGCCGACATAGAGATTGGAGATCTGCTCCGGCGGGAACAGCGTGAAACGGCGCCTTCCCGCCACCACGCACCCGATGTTGAACCACTCATCGAGGTGGGTCGGCGTCGTGACGGCATTGCCGAGCCAGATGCGCGGCCGCGCCGAGATGTCGGCGGCCGGCAGCGGGTTGGCCTGCGCAAACCCCGGCAGGCACTCATCGACCGGCGCGCTCTGCACCGCGACCGCCGGGGCCTGCGCATGCCCGCCGTAGCGCAGCGCCTGCTCGGCCACTGCCGTCAGGGGCAGCCGATTGCGCACGAAGTTGAAGCCCTCGAGGCCGTCCCGATAGAAGATGCGGCCTGCGAACTCCGGCGGCGTCATGATGGCATCGACCGGCACGCCGCTGTCGAATCTGCGCAGATACCCGAGGAGCCCCTCGGCGGAGCCGCGCGCCGCGGCGACGGCCGGCCAAGCGGCCACCAGGCCGCGCAGCACCACGGGCTCGGCGCCCTCGAGCACCTCGCGCACCCGCGCGCCGTCGCGCGTGTCGACTTCCCGGATCGGAGCGCTCGGCTGCATCGGGGCGACGGCGACCACCCTTACCGCGTGCCTACCAGAAATAGGCCTGCAGCGCCGGCTCGTGCCGCCGCGGCGGGATCTGCGCCAGCGTGCTCTTGTGGTCGGGATAATTCCCGGCGCTGCGCGCGATGAGATTGTCGATCTCCTCCATCCGGTAGCGGCCCTCTTCGGCCGTGGGCGCACGCAGGGCGCCGGCGTCGGGGAAAACGCCCATGCCCGCCATCAGCGCGTACCAGGAGAACACCGGATAGCCGCGCCCGATGAGCTGCTGGCGCAGCGCAGGCACGATGCTCTTGCCGTTCATCCACAGCGAGTAGAGCTTCTTCAGGTCCTCGGAGAGATTCAGGTTCGCGGCGTTGGCGCGCCAGTATTCGGTGTCGGTACGGGTGTTGGTCTTGTAGTGGGTGACGATGTAATCGCGGATACCCTCGAAGTGGGCGTTCATGAGCGCGTTGAAGCGCGTGTGCGCCGCCTCGCTGAGGTCTCCCTTGTCGAGAAACTCGGCAAAAGTCGTGGCCGTCTGCTGGATGAAGAGCAGCGCCGTCGCCTCCAGCGGCTCGATGAAGCCCTGCGAGAGTCCGACCGCCAGGCAGTTGCGGTTCCAGTGCCGCGTGACCCGCCCAACCCGCATCTTGAGATGGCGCGCCTCGACGACCGACTCGAGCAGTCCGAGACTGCGGCGCAGCTCCGTCTCCGCCTCGTCCGCGGTGCAGAAGCTGCTCGAGTAGACGTAGCCGTTCCCATAGCGGTTGGTGAGCGGAATCTTCCAGGCCCAGCCGTGCCGCAGCGCCGTCGACACCGTTTCGCAGGGAATCGAGTCCTCGATCGGCGTGGGGAGCGCAACCGCCGCATCGTTGAAGAGATTCTCCGTAAAGCTGACCCAGGGCGTTCGCAGGGCCTTCTCGATCAGGAGGCCCGCAAAGCCACTGCAGTCGACGAACAGGTCCGCGGCGTAGCTCTCCCCTTCGCGGGTGGCAACGGAGGCAATCGCGCCCTCGCTGTCTACCGTCGCATGTGTGACGTGGCAGCTCTGATAACGCACGCCGCGCTCGAGGGCCTTCTTGTGGAGGAATTTCCCGAGGAGCACCGCATCGAAGTGATAGCCGTGCCAGATGTCGAACGGAAACGCCTCCGGCGACTTGGGGGCACGGCGCTCCTGCGCCACCCGCGCGGCAATGAAGAACCGATCGGGATGGGCGTAGACATTCGCGCCCTGCACGCGCGCCTCGACGTTGTGCACGAACTGGCTCATCGTGAGGTTGTCGAGCATCGAGGCGAAAGGGTGGAAGTAGCTCGTGAACCCGGGCCGGGTCGACCAGCCGGCGAAGCGGATGCCGCTCTTGTAGGTCGCATGGCATGCCGGCATCCACTCTGATTCCTCGATACCGAGGCTGTCGAAGAATCCCCGCAGCCAGGGCGTCGAGCCCTCCCCGACTCCGATGGTGCCGACCACCGGAGACTCGAGCAAGGTGATGCTCACGCCGCGATGAATGAAGGAGCGCGCCAGAATGAGCGCCGTCATCCAGCCTGCGGTGCCGCCACCGATGATCACGATCCGGCGCACGCCCGCCGGCGGCGGCCCTGCCGGCGCCGGGCTCGCCGGGCTATAGGAATAGTTGAAGAGCGTGGCGGTGGTCATCGACTGCCCGCACCTTACTCGCCCCGCGACTGGGGCGCCAAGCTCCGCTCGCGGTCCGTTGCGTTACTTCGGAGGCGTTCCGGGCGGGCGGCAGGAGGGGAAGCGCCACCCGCCCGGAGCCTCGGTTACACCCTCAGAACTTTGCGCGCAGCGTCAGGTAGTACTGCCTGCCGTTCTTGTAGAACGCGCGCGGCTGATCGGTGTTCAGCGCGTAGTACTTGAGCGTCGGGTTGTTCAGGTTCATCCCATCCAGGGTCAGACTCAGGTTGTCGTTGAACAGCCATGCGAGCGAGGCGTTCAGGTCGCCGGTGTCGTCCTGGGAGAACGCCGTGCTGCGATCCAGGCCGCTGTAGAACGCCGAGCGATAGTTGTACGAGACCCGGCCGCTGAAGTGCACGGTCTCGTAGTAAACGCCGACGTTGTAGACGTCCTTGGAAGCACCAACCAGGCGGCTGTCCCCGGGCGTGCCGTCGGGGTTCGGCTGCACGTCCGAGGTCTGCTTGGCATCGGTGTAGGTGTAGTTGAGGTTCACACCGAAGTTACCGAAGGACTGCTGGTAGGCGATCTCGATCCCCTGCGCGCGTCCGGTCGTGTTGATCGGAACGGTCAGCAGGTACGGCACCGACACGGTACCCGGCGGGAAGCCCGAGGCGGCCGATCCGCTGGTCGGGTAGTTGAGGGTCTGCGAGCCGTAGCCGATGTAGTTCTGCAGATCCATGAGGAAGAGCGATGCGGACAGGAGCGACCGCGGCGCGAAGTACCATTCGAGTGTCGCGTCGAAGTTGCTGGAGACGATCGGCTTGAGGTACGGGTTGCTGCCCGAGCCGCTGCCGGTGCCGGGATAGTTCGCCGGCGGCGTGAGGCTCGTCGTGCTCGAGAGCGCCGAGTAGTCCGGACGCGTCATGGTCTGCGCCGCCGCCAGGTGGCCGATCAGATCCGGGCTGAACTGGTAGCGGAAGTTCCAGCTCGGCAGAACGTTGTCATAGGACAGGTTCACAGGGACGCCCGCGAATGCCCCGAAGAGCGACCCGACCACGAGATTCGGGGTGCTCGCCGGACAGGGGTTCGCCGAAGCCGGGATCGACGCCGTGCACGACAGCGGAATGTAGTTGATCGTGTCTTCCGTCGTGTGGACGTAGCGGACCCCGATGTTCGCGGTCCAGTCCTCACCCTTGAAGTCTGCCTGCACGTAGATCGCGGTATCAGGCTCGCTGAGCGCGAACCACTGCGGCGGATAGGCGCGCTGCACCGGATCGCGCTGCACCAGCCCGGGTCCGTTGTAGGCCGCAAGCTGCGCGGGGGTCCAGTACCAGATGCCCGTCGGGATGTTGCTGCCGAAGGTGGTGTAGTTCGAGGGGTAGTTGCTGTAGGTCGTCGGGTAGTTGAGCGGGCTCGCGCCGCCGCCATTCGGGCCCGAGAAGGTCGGGCCCTGTGCGATCGAGCCGATGGAGCTGCGGTCGTGCTTCGAGTAACGCGCCCCGAATTTGAGATCCGTCCATGCGCCCGAGTTGCTCATGTCCCAGGTGGCATCGAGCTTCGCCCAGGTCTCCTTATCGATGGTGTCGATGTTCTCGCCGCCGAAGATCCAGCCGAAGGCCAGCGCCGAGGGATTACCCGGCGGGAAGGGCTGCGAGTAATTGACGCCCGGCAGACCCCAGTCCGGCGGACGCGTCGTTCCATTCAGCGTGTAGAAGGCGCCGGCGCCGGACGGCGCGGTCTCGGAGACGTTCTGCGTCGGGGTCCTGCCGTGGCCCTCGGACCAACCCAACTGTCCCTCGAGCTTCACGTTGTCCGCGAGCCTGAAGTGGCCGTCGAGGTTGACGAACGACGAGGTGGCCTCCTCGTCCGGACGCGAGATCTGGTCGTAGATGCCGTAGAGCGTCCCCGGCACGTTGGCGAAGGTCGCGCTGGTCAGGGTGTTGTTGGCCACCGTGTAGCCGGGGTTCGGAGACTGCCCCGCACCGAAGTTGACGAAGTGCGTGTCCCACTGCAGGTAATTGCGGTTGTAGTCCGGGGCCTGGAGCTTGGCGTAGAAGCCGGACAGGTCGAGGTCCACCGCATCACTGGGCTTCAGCTGCACGTTCAACAGGCCGCCGGTGCGCTTGCGCTCCTGATCGAAGAGCGCCGAGCCGATGAGGTGCGGATACCAGACGTTGGTCAGGTCGGGATGCGCAGTCGCGACGGCGCTGCCGGGTGCAATCTGGTCGTAACCGAGGATTTCCGTACCGTCGCGGCGCAGGTAGCGATCCTCGTAGAAGCCCTGACCGAGAATTCCAAAGGTCGAGTCGGAGTTTCTCCAGCTCATCAGCGCACTGAACTGCGGCGAGCTCTTGGATGGCAGATCCGCGTACACGGCGCCGGCCGATGCCTGTACCGTGAACTCCTTGTTGAAGTCGTTGAGGGGCTTGCGCGTGATGATGTTGACCGTGCCCGCGACGCCACCCTCGACCAGGTCCGCTTCGGAGCTCTTCTGCACCACGACGGAGCTCACCAGCTCCGAGGGCAGGAGCGTATAGCTGATGCTGCGCCCGACGGTGCCGGTCTGGTCGAGCACGAACCAGTCGCCGGAGGCCACGTTGTGTCCGTCGATCAGGGTCTGGGTGAGGCTCGGTCCGGTCCCGCGCAGGCTCACGCGGTCGTTCTCGTCGAACCCGCCTTCGTTGGCGCCCGCCGAGCTCACCGTGACACCGGGAACGTGGCTGAGCGAGTCGGCGATGTTCTTGTCGGGCATCTTGCCGATGTCCTCGGCAGTCACCACGTCGACGACGTCGGTCGACTTTTTCTTGACGGTCAGTGACTCCTCGAGCGCTGCACGAATGCCGGTGATCACCACTTCCTGGAGATCCCCTTGTGCCGGCGCGGCGGCGGCCGCCGCCTGCTGCGCCTGCAGCGGTTCGTTGCGCCCGAACAGCGCCATGGCGACCGCGGTTCCGATCAACGTGGACCGTGCGATTCTCATGATTTACCCACCCCGAATGTTTGTCGTTAGCTGTTGCACGTCGGCCAACCCCCGTCGCGACCCTGCGAGACCCGCGGAACGCGCGTGCCTGGCGCCCTGCGAGAGGTCCGTACGGTCGGACCAGTTACATTCCAATATAGTACCAATCACGTCGAAACGCTACACCTATGCATACCAACAGTAGACGTCTCGTTTTTTACGAATCAAAACATGCTGTTGTTATCCGGTCTGTATTCTTCCCGCAACACACTGGTACTATACTGGTACCATGATTGATCGCGAGACAGCCCGGAGAGCACCTTGACGCTGCTGTCACAGACGGTCGGAAAGCTCGATGAGCAGAGCAGCCTGCCCCTCTACCAACAGCTGCAGCGCGCGCTGCGGCAGGCCATCGAGACGCGCGTGCTCGGCCCCGACGATGCACTGCCGCCCGAGCGCGATCTCGCCGAGGATTTCAGTGTCTCGCGCATCACGGTGCGCAAGGCGATCGACGGACTCGTCAACGAAGGACTGCTGGTGCGACGCCAGGGCTCGGGCACTTTCGTGCTCGCGCGCGTCGAGAAGAATTTCTCGAAGCTCACTTCCTTCTCCGAGGACATGCGCGCCCGCGGGCGCAATCCGCGCAGCGTCTGGCTGCGCAAGGCCGCCGGCACCGTGACTCCCGAAGAGGCGCTGACGCTGCGCGCCAGCCCGGGGACGCCCGTCTACCGCTTTCACCGCATCCGCTTCGCGGACGATGCGCCCATGTCACTCGAGTACGCGACCATCCTCGCCTCGTGTCTCCCCTCGCTCGAGGCGGTCGAGTCATCCCTCTACACCGCGCTCGAGCGCGCCGGTAACCGCCCGGTGCGCGCGCTCCAGCGGCTGCGCGCCGTGGTGTTCACGGCCGAGCAGGCGGAGCTGCTCGCGGCCAAGGAGCGCGATGCGGGCCTGCTGGTCGAGCGGCTCGGGTTCCTCCAGGACGGGCGCGCCGCGGAGTTCACCCAATCCTTCTATCGTGGCGACATCTACGACTTCGTCGCTGAGCTCTCGACCGCCACGTGAGCCCTCCGGAGGCGAGCACCCGCATGCACAGCGAGGCGGCGCAGGCTCCCGCGGTGGTGCGAGCGCAGCTCAGCGCCAACGCCCCGCGTGTGGCAGGCATCGCCGAGCGGCTGCGGGCGTCCCCGCCGCGCGCAGTGGTCACCTGCGCGCGCGGCAGCTCCGATCACGCGGCGACCTTCGCCCGCTACCTGATCGAGACGCGCCTCGGGCTCCTCACCTCCTCGGCGGCGCCCTCGGTGAGCTCGGTGTACGAGGCGCCGCCCAACCTCGAGGGCACGGTGATGATCGCGATCTCGCAGTCGGGCTCGAGCCCGGATCTGCTGAGCACGGTCAGCGATGCGCGTCACGCGGGCGCGCGCATCATTGCGCTGGTCAACGCCGAGAGCTCCCCGCTCGCGCAGCTCGCCGATGATCTGCTGCCGCTCGGCGCCGGCGCCGAGCTGAGCGTCGCAGCCACCAAGAGTTATATCGCCTCGCTCGCGGCGATCGTGCAGCTGGTCGCCGCCTGGTCGCAGGATGCGGCGCTCGAGGCGGCACTCGCCGCAGCTCCGCAGATGCTCGAGCGCGCCTTCGCGCTCGACTGGAGCGCGGCGGTCTCACGGCTGACAGCGGCGCAGAATCTCTACGTCATCGGCCGCGGCGTCGGCCTCGGAATCGCGCAGGAGGCGGCCCTCAAGCTCAAGGAGACCTGCGGCCTGCACGCCGAGGCGCTGAGCGCCGCGGAGCTGCGGCATGGGCCGATGGCGCTGGTGCGTGCGGGATTTCCGGTGCTGGTGCTGGCGCAGGACGACGAAAGCCGCACGGGTGTCGTGCAGCTGGCCGCCGAGATGGCCGCGCAGGGGGCAGACGTGCTCATCGCCGGCGCGCCGGCAGCGCAGGCCACGCAGCTCCCGAGCATTGCGACCCACCCGGTGATCGAGCCACTGCTGCTGGCGGAGAGCTTCTATCGCATGGCGAACGCCCTGTCGCTCGCCCGCGGCCGCGACCCCGACCGCCCGCCCCATCTATCCAAGGTGACGCAGACTCTCTGATGAGTATCGCGCTGGTCAACGGGCGGGTGTTGCTGGGCAGCGGGCGCGGCGGCGCAGCTCTCACGCGCGGGCGCTGCGTGCTCATCGAGAACGGCCGCATCGCGGCCGTCGTCGCGCGCGGCGACCGGCGGGTGCGGCGCGCCCGCCGTCATGACCTCGGGGACGCGCTGCTCCTGCCGGGCTTCATCGACTCGCAGGTCAACGGCGGCGGCGGCGTTCTCTTCAACGACGCCCCGAGTGTCGCGACCATTCGCACCATCGGCGCGGCCCATCGCCGCTTCGGCACCACCGGGTTTCTCCCCACGCTCATCAGCGACGACCTCGAGGTCGTGGCGCGCGCCATCGCCGCGGTGCGCGGCGCGATCGAGAGCGGCGTCCCGGGCGTCCTCGGCATCCATATCGAAGGACCGTTCCTCAACGCCGAGCGCAAGGGAGTACACGACCCGGCCAAGCTGCGCGAGCTCGACGCGAGCGCGCTCGGGCTCCTCACCTCGCTGCGCGTCGGCAGAACGCTCGTGACCCTCGCTCCGGAGATGACCACCCCGCAGATCATCGAGGCGCTCGCCGCCGCGGGAGTGGTGGTCTCGGCGGGACACACCAACGCCACGTACGCGCAGATCGCGGCGGCACTGCGCCACGGTCTCACCGGCTTCACGCATCTCTTCAACGCCATGTCGCAGCTGACCGGACGCGAGCCGGGCGCGGTGGGCGCAGCGCTCGACGACCCGCGCAGCTGGTGCGGCATCATCGTCGATGGCCTGCATATCAGTCCGGTGGTGCTGCGCATTGCGCTCAAGTGCAAGCCCCTCAACCGCTTCATGCTGGTGACCGATGCGATGCCGAGCGTCGGCACAAAGGCAACCTCCTTCGAGCTGCAGGGCAAACGCATCCTCGTCCAGGGCGATGTGTGCGTGGACGAGGACGGTCGGCTGGCCGGATCCAACATCGACATGGCGAGCTGCGTGCGCAACGCGACCGCCATGCTGAACATCCCCTTGCCCCAGGCCGTGCGCATGGCGAGCCAGTGGCCCGCGGAATTTCTCGGGCTGGGGCGTGAGGTCGGACGCATCGCCCGGGGAATGCGCGCAAATCTCGTGGCCGCAGACGATGAGCTCAAGGTGCTCGAGACCTGGATCGACGGCCGCTCGAGCGAGGAGCAGGCCGGCTGAGACTGCCGATGCGGGGGTCCACGGCTCGCCTGGCGAGCGCCAAAGCGTGCGACCCGGGCGACCGGTGACTTGCAAGCCGTTGTCCGCCGGCATGCGCCCTGCCCCGCTCTGCGTCATGATGGCGCCTCATGATGCGCAGGTCGATCGCAGGGCGGAATGCCGCGGCACGCGCAGCGCCGCTTGCGGCGGCGCTCTCGAGCGTGCTCGTGGCGAGCTGCACGCAACCCCTCGATGCCCCGGCGCCGCGCGCGCCGGCCAGCGCCGACCTCCAGGTCGCCGGTGCACGGCTGCACGTCGAGTTGGGGAGCGATGGCTTCACCGCCGGCAGCGAGACGCTCTTCAGCTGGGTGCGCCGGTCCGCGCAGATCGTCACGGCCTACTACGATGGCTTCCCGGTGTCGGAGGCGACGATCGAGGTGCGCCCCCGCGAAGGCTCGGGTGTACAGGGCGGCAGCACCTATGCCGACCCCGACGCCCTGATCCGCGTAGGCGTCGGCCGGGAGGTGACCGACGCACAGCTGCGCAACGACTGGGTGCTGGTGCACGAGATGACACACCTCGCACTGCCCGACGTCGGCGAGCAGCACGCCTGGCTCTCCGAGGGGCTCGCCACCTACGTCGAGGGCATCGCGCGCGTGCAGGCGGGCAACCGCACTGAAGAGGATGTATGGGCGGAGGAGCTGCGTCAGATGCCACGCGGCCTCCCGCAGCCGGGCGATGAAGGCCTCGACCGCACCCATACCTGGGGGCGCACCTATTGGGGCGGTGCGATGTTCTGCCTCATGGCGGACGTCGACATCCGGCGTCGCACGCACGAGGCGAAGGGGCTTCAGGATGCGCTGCGCGCCATCGCGCGCGCGAGCGGGGGGCTGCGCGCGCGCTGGCCGATCGAGCGGGTGCTGCGCACCGGCGATGCCGCCGTCGGCACCTCGAGCCTCGAGGACCTGTACGCGCAAATGAAGACTTCGGCCTACGCTCCCGATCTTGCGGCGTTGTGGCGCGAGCTCGGCGTCGAGGCCGACGGCGACACGGTGCGCCTCACCGATGCCGCACCGCTGGCGCAGGTGCGGCACGCGATCATGACGGGGAATAAAGGCCCGTCATGAGGGCGGTCGCGGCGAGTGCCGCGACCATCAGCAGGTACTCGGTCAGCACCGTGCCGCGCAGTGTGTGAAGCGCTGCGCTCGCACCGGCGGCGATTCGCGGCGTGAGCACCCGGTGGTTGACCGCGGCCAGTCCCATGAGCGCTGCGAAGAGCCCCGCCTTGGTCATCAGCAGGAGTCCATACGGACGCCACAGCGCTGCCACGTCGGGCAGCAGCACCGCGGCCATGGCAATGCCCGCGAGCGCAATCGCGGGCACCAGGCGCAACGCCACGCGCGAGAAGGCCTCGAGCGCCCTCGCCATGTGCGCCGGCGCCTCGAGGCGCGCCGCGCGATACAGCGCAAGCAACGCGCCGAGCCACCAGGTGACCACGGCCACGTGGAAAAGCAGTAACCCGGTGAGCAGCAGCCACGCCCGGCTCGCGGCGGCGTGCCCGCTCAGCACGAACGAAAGGACCGCGAGCGTCACGCCAGCGACCGTCAGCAGCCGCACGGGCGGCGCTCCGGGAGGCGCGCCCAGTACGAGGCAGGCGGTGCCCGCGAGCCGGGTCAGAAGCTCCGCGCCACTCGTGGCGAAGGCAAGGCGCCCGAGCGTCGGATCGAGCACTGCGGAGAAGTCCCCACCGAGGTGCGCGGGCTCGATGAGGCATTGGGCGATCACGATGAGGAGTGCGGCAAGGGCGATGCGGCGTGCCGTCGCGCCAAGCGGCGCGCCGCTCGCCGGGAGCGCTCGTGCCACGGTCAGGCGAAAGAGGCCCATGCCCGCCGCCTGCAGCACCAGCACGAAGGCCGCGATGCGCAGCAGTGCCCATGCGAGGTCGGTCATTCGGAGAGGCTGAAGTGCAGCGCCCCGGGCACGACGTGACCATCACGGCCGATGACGCGCCAGGTCAGCACGTAGCGCCCGGGCGCAAGCGGCGGCAACGCCACGGAGATCTCGGGCGCGGCTTCCACCGGCAGCGGGGCGATCCTGCGACGCGCGCCGTTCTCCGGCGCGATCCACAGCGCCGCAAGACGCGCGGGCTCTGAAAAGGTCAGCACGAGGCGAGCCGGCGCGGCACGCAGAACCGCCCCCTCCGCGGGAACGGCGCGCAGAAGATGCGCGTGCGCCTGCCCGAGCGCGGGCAGCAGCGCGAGGCCGCAGAGTAAGAAGGCTCGCAGTGAAGGCATGTTCCGCTTAAGTTAACGGGCAGGAAACATCGGCACACAATCTAATACAGTTGCAGCCGTCGATCCGATTGCGGCGGTGCGGAACTTCAGAGATGATCGCCCGGTCGCACGGAGCACCTATCGGGAGCCGCATGACGCGTCCTCAAGCTGCCTGTTCCGCGGCTGCGCTCGCAGCGCTCACTCTCGGCGTCGTCGGGTGCTCGACGCGCAGCAACGTGTCTGCGATCGGCAACACTGCGCCGCTCTACTCACATGTGTACGTCACGGCGCAGGCCGTGTGGTTCAACGGCAGCGCCACCGCAGGCCCCGATGACGGAGGCTGGACACGCTTTACGCTTTCGACACCCGTCACGGTCGATCTGGTGACCGATTCGGGAACCAACTTCGCGAACCTCGTGACGGATCTGAAGCTCGCACCGGGCTCGTATTCCCAGGTACGACTCATTCCGCTCGACGCCTCCGCGCCCCTGAGCGCCTCGGCACAGGCTCTCGGCGCGCAATACAACATGGAAGCCGACATCATCGATGGCGGCGTCACGCGTCAGCTGCCGCTCGAGCTCCTGAATCCCGACAAGGGACTCGGAATACCGACCTCGCTCACCGTTCCCATAGGCAACATCGGCGCGGCGCTCGGAGCCGGCGCCCTTGCCGGAACGGGCACGACCAACGGCGTCGGTACCACCAACGGATTCGGTAGTACCGGCGGATTGGGTACCACCAACGGCTGCAGCACGGTCACTGGCTTCGGCACCGGCACATCCGGCGCCGTCGATCCGACCACGGGTCTCCCGGTAACGAGCCCCGCGGGGTGCCCATCGACGGGCGCGGGCTCGACAACCACGACGGCGGAATTCACGGTCGGCTTTGACGGCGTGCGTGACCTCGTGCCCTTCACCTATGCCGGCACGAACGCGATCCTGCTGAGCTCGCACGAAAGCGCCTACGACCTGTCACGGGTAGGTGGCATCCAGGGACAGCTCACGCTCACCAATCTCACCCTCACGAGCGCCAACGGCACGCCCGGTATCGAGGTGAGCGCCGAAGTGTTGAGCTCCGACGGCTCCCGTCACGTCGTCGTCGCCAGCAGCCCGGTGGCCTCCGACGGCACTTTCACGCTCTATCCTCTGCCGACCGGCACCCAGACCTTCAATGCCTTCAACACGAGTAATCTCAACTACAGCAGTTACGATCTGGTGATTCACGGCGCGGGAATCGCGACCATCATCATCAAGGCCGTGCAGATTCCCGATGTGGCTTCCTCGTCCTCCTCCTCGTTCGGCTCCACTCCGACGGTGACCGGCACCACCACCGGCTCGAGCCTCACCACCACCAACCCGGACCTGACACCCATTCAGCCTTCGAACCTGGTGTCGGTGGGTACGCTGCTCCCGCGCGCCGTCAGCAGCTATACCGCCAACATCGCGAACGCCAGCGCGCCTTTGCCGGCGGGCGCCGCGGTCGGCTTCTACCAGACGCTCCCTGGCAGCGGCGAGGTGCCCTACCTCATCGAGGCTGCCCCGATCGATCCTTTCAACCAGGTGCTCGGCAATGCACAGGCGCTTTCGAGCGGGACGGTTGATTCGGGCACGTATGTCTCGAGTGCCGGGACCGTCACCCTGGTGAGCACAGCGCCGCAGGAACAGGCTGGCACTTACCAGGTTGCCGCCACCGCGCCCTCCTATACCGATGGCGCCTTCGGTGTCACCGTGTCGGCGCCGACGACGACGGGCGTCACATCCGCACTTGCGGTCACCCTGCAGCCGCTGTCGCTTGCGTCCGGCGTGGCCGCCGCATCGCTCGCCGCCACCATCACGCCGGCGAGCCCGGGCAAATACGATCAGGGCGAGATCATGCTCAGCCGCAACGGCCAGCTGATCGCAAGCGCCGCACTCGATGCCGCGCTGCAGGCGGGCGGGGGCACCGTGACATTGAGCGCCGTGCCCGGCGGCACTTCGAGCGGCCTCTATTACCTCACCGTACGCGCCTGGAGCTCGGGCAACCCCACGGCCGTACAGACCCGCCAGTGGTATCCGGCGGCGGTCGACCTGCGCAGCGCCTCCTCAGCCAGCGTCGATCTCACCGTCAATTAGTCCGACAAAACCGGTAAACTAACCGGTTTCCGGGTCGCGGACCCGAGCAATTCCGGGTCGCCATGGAACGCGGGGCCAATCCGCGTCTCTAAGGACGAAATGCGCCGCGCGGCGCCGCCCGGATCTTTGAAGGGGATGAGCCTGATGACAGCCGTTCGTGTCCGCCTGCCGAGGCGGCTCCTGTGGGCCTCGTGCGCCCTCGTATTGGGCGCCGCCGCGCTGCTCGCGGGCTGCAGCACAAGCAATAACATCATTTACGGCACGGCGGCCGTGACGCTGAGCAACAGTCCTGGCGACTTCACGAGCTACATCGTCAACATCGACAGCATCACCCTGACGCGCAACGACGGCATCATCATCGAGCCGCTCGCCACCCCCGAGACCGTCGATCTCACCCAGGTCCACGATCTGACGGAGCTGGTCGAGGCTCCCGCCTTTCCGGTCGGCACCTATACCTCTATGAGCGTGCTGCTCGACTACACGGTGCCTTACATCACGGTCGACGTGAACGGCGTCCCCAACTCGGTCGCCGCCGTCGATTCCACCGGCGCGGCAATGGGAACGGTCTCGCTCGTGGTGAACTTCGACCCGCAAAACCCGCTGGTCATCAACAATCAGCAGAGCACCCGGCTGGCGCTCAACTTCGACCTGTCGGCGTTCAATTCGCTCAATCGGAGCGCCTCACCCATCACCACCACGGTGGTACCGCTCATGACCGCCACACCGGCGCCGCTCGATGCAACGCCGATACGCGCCCGCGGACTGCTGGTCATCTCACAGCCCTCGAGCAGCCAGTACATCGCGAACATCCGCCCCTTCAATGACGTGGTCTCGGCGCTCGGCGCGTTGACGGTCAGCACGAGCTCCTCCACTTATTTCAACGTCAACGGTACGGTCTACACGGGAGTCGCGGGACTCAGCGCGCTGCAGAGTCTCCCGGTGAATACCGTTGTGGCGGCCTACGGCACGCTCGGCAGCCTCGCCACCATCACACCGGGCTTCAATGCCACTCAGGTTTACGCCGCGAGCGCCCTCTCGAGCCCGCTCGCCGACTATCTGATCGGTACGGTCGCCGCGATCAACGGCAATACCCTGACCGTGCAGGGCGTGACTTTCCTGGGCCGCTATGGAGGGGTGCAGTACTACCCGCAGCTCCCGGTCACGGTGAGCGGCGCGACCGCCGTGACCGAGGACGGTGTGGCGGTGAGCGGTCTTTCGTCACAGTCGATTTCGGTCGGCCAGGTCGTCAACGTCGCCGGTCAGGCCGTCGGCTATCCGCTTACGGTGGCGACAGGACTCGATGCCACCGCGGGCGCGGTGCGACTCGAGCCGACTGCGCTCTGGGGCACGTTGACATCGGCCGCACCCGGCAGCATGACCTTGAGCCTGCTCTCGCTCGGGGGCTTCTCGGGCGGAGCGTTCAACTTTGCGGGTACCGGCAGCAGCAGCGCAAACGACGCCACCTTCGCCAGCTACGCCGTCAACACCGGCGCCGTCGATGAGAGCGGAGCTGCGCCGGGCACATTGTTCGAGGCCTTCGGCAACGTGGCTCCTTTCGGCTCCGGGCCGCCGGATTTCACCGCATCCTCGGTGAGCAGCCCCGCGCCCCAGCAGCTCGTGGTCGAATGGGCACTTCCGACGGGATCGACCGCACCGTTCTCGAGCGCCAGCAGCTCGGGGCTCGTGGTGAACCTCGCGAACGGCGCCATCAATCCCGCAGTGCGGTATCTCGCCACCGGGCCGCAGAAGACCGATCTCACGACACTGGCGGCAAGCCCCACCATCGTGTTTGCGAGCGGAACACCCACCCTCGCGATCGGCTTGAGCGACACCATCTCCATCTACAACAGCGCCGGCGCCTTCGCCACCGCCCTTGCCACTCAACTGAACGGCACCAATGCCGCCTTCCGCCTCTCGGCGGTCGGTCAGTATGACGCCGCGACCAACACCTTCACCGCAACGCAGGTTGCCGTAAACTTAGTGCCTTAGAAGAGAGAAGAGAAAGGCCGGCGCATGCCCTGGAAACGGCGCCTTTTCAGCGGTGGTCCGCTGTCGCGCGCGATCAACATCGCCGATCTGCGCGAGCAGGCTCGACGGCGCGTGCCGGGCTTTGCCTTCGAATACGTCGAGGGGGGCGCCGAGGATGAGAGCTCGCTCCGTGGCAACCGCTCAGCGTTTGAGCGATTGCGACTGCTGCCCCAGACTCTGATCGACACATCCTCGCGGCAGCTGCGCACCACGATCCTCGGCTCCGCCGCCCAGGCACCCCTGGTCATCGCCCCCACAGGGCTCAACAACATGCTGCACGCGGAGGGCGATCTGGCGCTGGCGCGCGCCGCGGCCCGACTCGGCATCCCCTTCACTTTGAGCTCGCTCTCGACGACGCGGCTCGAGGAGGTGGCGCAGCGCGCCGGCGGACGGCTGTGGATGCAGCTCTATGTGCTCAAGGATCGTGCCATCGCCCGCGACATCATGCAGCGCGCGGCGGCAGCCGGTTATGAGGCACTGGTCTTCACCACCGACGCCAATGTCTTCGGCAGCCGCGAATGGGATCAGCGTAATTTCCGCGCGCCCGGCAAGCCGACGCTCCGGGCCGCGCTCGATACGTTGCGCCACCCACGCTGGATGTATGAGGTGCTGCTGCGCCACGGCATCCCGCGCTTTCGCAACATCGAATCGTTCCTCCCGCCGGGTGCGGCGAGCGCCGTCGGCGGGAGCACGGTGATCCCGGGCCTCTTTCAACCCACCATCAGCTGGGACGATATCGCCTGGATCCGCCAGTTCTGGCGCGGCAAGCTCCTCATCAAGGGCGTACTGACCACGGCCGATGCCGAGCGCGCCCGCGCCCTCGGCTGCGAGGGCATCGTGCTCAGCAATCATGGGGGTCGGCAGCTCGATTCCTGCGTGTCGGCGATCGACGTGCTGCCGGAGATAGCCGCCGCAGTAGGCGGTCGGGTCTCGATTCTCGTCGATGGCGGATTCCGCCGCGGCACGGACATCGTCAAGGCGCTGGCGCTGGGTGCCGAGGCGGTCCTCCTCGGGCGGGCGACGCTCTACGGCTTAGGCGCCGCCGGCGAGCGCGGCGTGCAGCGCGCGCTGGAGATTCTCACCGTCGAGACCGACCGGGTGCTGGGAATGCTCGGTTGCACCTCCGTGAGCCAGCTCGGACCGCAGTACGTGCGCCGGGTCTGACCCTCCGCAGCGCCCGCCTCAGCGCTCGGGCGACTTGAGCAACTCGACCAGATCCTCCTTCCACAGCGCGGCGACGGTATGCGAGCCATGGCCGCGGGTGCGCTCGCTGTAGGGAATCACGATCGCCCGCCCGTGCGGCACCCGCGTGATCTCGTGCTCCAGGATCTGCAGCTCCGGCGGGTTGATCAGGTCGTCGGCGGAGTTCACCGCCAGGAGCGGTGCCTGGATCTTCTCGAGCGCGGGCCCGGGATCGTAGTCATGCGAGGCTTCCACCGCGTACAGCACGTCATTGGCGTCGTGTGTACTCAGGTTCTCCTCGACGTAAGCATCGATCACTTCGTCGGCACGCGCGAGCGTCGGCGCCTCGGCCTGTCGCAGCACCGGATTGCTCCCCATCAGCCACAGCATCTCGAGCGCGGTCCGGAGCGAGGGAGGCTGGCTCGAGTACTCACCCCCCTTCCACGCCGGATCGTTGCGGATCGCATCGATCACCGTGCGACGCCATACCCGATTGCGGCCCGAGATCTGCGTCGGCAGACTCGCGAGCGGCATGAGCGTATCCATGAAATCCGGATGCAGCTCGCCCCACAGCCAGGTATGCATGCCCCCCATGGAGGTGCCCATCACGAGGCGCGCGTGGTTCACCTTGAGACCCTGCGTGAGCAGCAGGTAGTCCGCCTGCACCATGTCGTGATAGCCGTAGTGTGGAAAATGAGCGTGCAGTCCGTCGCTGGGCTTTGACGACTTGCCGTGCCCGATTCCATCCGGCAGCACCAGATAGTAGCGGGTCGCATCGAGCGGCTGACCGGAGCCAAAGAGCGCACCGCCGAAGGTCGGCCCCATGAACTGCGCGCTGCTGCCGGTCGTGCCGTGCATGATCAGCACTGCATTGCGCACCACACCCTGGTGATCACGCCTGGGCGTGCCGAAGGTGCGGTAGTGGATACGCAACTCCGTCAGCGACTCCCCGGAGTCGAACTTGAAATCGCGGATAACGTAGTCGCCCTCGGAGGCCGGGTAAGCCCCGGCATCGGCGAGCCATGCCGCGAGAATTCCGGCGAACAGCAGGGGAGCGAACGAGGCGCGTCTCATGCGGTGGCCCTCCCGTGAGTGAATTGATGCCGATCGGGCACGAGGTACTCCTTGGCGCACTCCGCGGGTAGCGCCTTTCCCGGTGAAGCGTGCGCGGGCCGGCTGACCCGCGCACTCGGCACTCACGCGGCCAATGTCCCTTTGCGCTTGGCGGTGTGCGTCGCGATCAGGTCCATGAGGCCGGGCGACAGGCAGTCATACGGCTCGAGCTTGAGCTCCTTGAGGCGTGCACGCACCTCACCCATCCGCGCCGGCGGAAATCCCGCCTCGATGATGGAGGAGACGAAGGCGGCGAATTCCGGGGCTGACCAGCCGCTGTCCTTCGAGAGCTCGGTGTGCACGAAGTCGAAGCCGTAGAAGGGATGGTCCTTGTTCTCGATGCGGCCGTACATATGGGCGCCACAGGCACTGCAGGCATAACGCTGGATGGGCGCCTTCTCGTCGACGATCTTCAGCTTGTTGCCATTCGCGCTGACGCTCAGCTTATCGCGGCCGATGACGGCTACGATCGAGAACAGCGCGCCCTTGGGCTTCCAGCACTTGGTGCAGCCGCACACGTGATTGAAGGCGGTGTTGCCCTTGAGCGTTATGGTCACCGGCGAGGAGCTGCACAGACAGGTGAGCGTCCCTCCCGGGAAATCCGTCTTGCCGGCCTTCACACCATTGTCGACAGCCGGATGGATCTTGACAGCCATAGTGGTTCTCCTGTGTTCGCGAGTGATTGAGGCGTGCCGGGCTGCTGCAGTCGGCGCGCAACGTCAAAAAGTGACCACGGAGCGAATCGACTCGCCCCGATGCATGAGATCGAAGGCGTCGTTGATGCGCTCGAGCGGCATGACGTGGGTGATGAGGTCGTCGATGTTGATCTTCTTGTCCATGTACCAGTCGACGATCCTCGGCACGTCGCTCCGTCCACGTGCCCCGCCGAAGGCGGTGCCCTTCCACACGCGCCCGGTGACCAGCTGGAACGGGCGTGTCTTGATCTCCTGGCCCGCGCCAGCGACACCGATGATCACCGAGACACCCCAGCCGCGGTGACAGCATTCGAGCGCCTGGCGCATCAGATCCACGTTGCCGACGCACTCGAAGCTGTAATCCGCACCGCCGTCGGTCAGGCTGACCAGATGCTGCACCAGGTCCCCTCCCACTTCCCGGGGATTGACGAAGTGCGTCATCCCGAACGCTTCCGCGAGTGCCTTGCGTCGCGGGTTGACGTCGACGCCGATGATCTTGTTGGCGCCCACCAGGCGCGCGCCCTGGATGACGTTGAGGCCGATGCCGCCCAGGCCGAACACCACCACATTCGCCCCTGCCTCGACCCTGGCGGTGTTCATGACCGCGCCGAGCCCGGTCGTCACACCACAACCGATGTAACAGACCTTATCGAAAGGGGCGTCCTCGCGGATCTTCGCCACCGCGATCTCCGGCAGGACGGTGTAGTTGGAGAAGGTCGAGCAGCCCATGTAGTGATGCACCATCTCGCTGCCGATCGAGAAGCGGCTGGTGCCGTCAGGCATCACGCCCTTCCCCTGGGTCGCGCGGATCGCCGTGCAGAGATTGGTCTTGCGCGACAGGCACGACTTGCACTGCCGGCACTCGGGCGTATAGAGCGGGATCACGTGATCGCCCTTCTTCACCGAGGTCACCCCGGCGCCCACGTCGACGACGATGCCGGCCCCCTCATGCCCGAAGATCACCGGAAACAGGCCTTCGGGATCGGCGCCCGAGCGCGTGAACTCGTCCGTGTGGCAGACGCCGCTCGCACGGATCTCGATCAGCACTTCGCCGGCCTTGGGGCCGCCGAGATCGACCGTCACCACTTCCAGTGGCTTGCCCGCAGCGTAAGCAATGGCAGCCTTGGTCTTCATGCCAATTCCCCGTTCTTACCGGACGCGCAGCGAGCGGGAGAGTTTACGCGCCTGCAGGGCGAATACCATAAGGCTTGTCAGGGA